>Ga0308157_10001081_pt1 | contig 64690 bp, 59 predicted proteins | sample PhyBR1_FD_201035 | JGI IMG/M metagenome (GOLD analysis project Ga0308157, IMG submission 201035) | Phyllosphere microbial communities from UC Gill Tract Community Farm, Albany, California, United States - DLSLB.R1 | ecosystem: Host-associated > Plants > Phyllosphere > Unclassified | place: USA... | reverse complement strand
AATGGCGGTGAAGGGGGGATTCGAACCCCCGATACCCTTATGAGGTATACTCCCTTAGCAGGGGAGCGCCTTCGGCCACTCGGCCACCTCACCGCAACACGAGGCGAATATTAAACAGGATCTTCCTCGCTTGCAACCCTTTTTTTTAAAAAAACTTCAAAAGAATTAAAGGCTTGGCTCCTCGTCCTTCTCTTTCTTGATCCGCAGGTAGATTTCCTCGCGGTGAACAGCCACTTCTTTCGGGGCGCTGACGCCAATACGCACCTGGTTGCCTTTGACGCCAAGCACCGTCACGGTGATCTCGCCGTCTCCAATGATCAGGCTCTCGGCGCACCGACGAGTCAGAATCAACATAGCTTTCTCCTTACGCAAAACATTCAGGGGTAACAGTCTTTGGTATCAGGGCCTGGTCGTGGACGACGACCAGGCCCCGGTTACCCGCCACACAGGGCAGGACAGGCCATGCGTGGCGAGCAGAAACGCGAAGGGCGCGGCAAGCCGCGCCCTTCCTGGCAGCGCCTTACTCGCCCTGTCGTACAGGTGCGTCGAGCTCGAACGCGGTGTGCAGCGCGCGCACGGCCAGCTCCAGGTACTTCTCTTCGATCACGACCGAAACCTTGATCTCAGAGGTGGAGATCATCTGGATGTTGATGCTCTCCTTGGCCAGGGCTTCGAACATGCGGCTGGCAACACCGGCGTGCGAACGCATGCCGACGCCAACGATCGAGACCTTGGCGATCTTGGTGTCGCCGATCACTTCACGGGCACCGATTTCGCGGGCAGTGTTTTCCAGCACGTTTTTCGCGCTCTCGTACTCGTTGCGGTGTACGGTGAAGGTGAAGTCGGTGGTGTTATCGTGGGCAACGTTCTGCACGATCATGTCGACTTCGATGTTCGAAGCGCTGATCGGGCCGAGGATCTTGAAGGCCACGCCCGGGGTGTCCGGCACGCCGCGAATGGTCAGCTTGGCTTCATCACGGTTGAAGGCGATACCGGAAATGATCGGCTGTTCCATGGATTCCTCTTCATCAATGGTAATGAGGGTACCCGGACCCTCCTTGAAGCTGTGCAGCACGCGCAGCGGAACGTTGTACTTGCCGGCGAACTCCACCGAACGGATCTGCAGCACCTTGGAACCGAGGCTGGCCATTTCCAGCATCTCTTCGAAGGTGATCTTCTCCAGGCGACGGGCCTGTGGCACAACGCGCGGGTCGGTGGTGTAGACGCCATCGACGTCGGTGTAGATCTGGCACTCGTCAGCCTTCAGCGCCGCCGCCAGGGCCACGCCAGTGGTGTCGGAGCCGCCACGGCCCAGGGTGGTGATGCTGCCGTGCTCGTCGACACCCTGGAAGCCTGCTACCACGACCACGCGGCCTTCCTTCAGGTCGGCACGAATCTTCTGGTCGTCGATCTGCAGGATGCGCGCCTTGTTGTGCGAGCTGTCGGTGAGGATGCGCACCTGGTTGCCGGTGTAGGACACCGCTGGCACACCACGCTTGATCAAGGCCATGGTCAGCAGGGCAATGGTGACCTGCTCACCGGTCGACACGATCACGTCCAGTTCACGCGGAACCGGCTGATCGGTGATCTGCTTGGCCAGGTCGATCAGGCGATTGGTTTCACCGCTCATGGCCGACAGCACAACCACCAGGTCGTCGCCTGCCTCACGGTGTTTCTTGACCTTTTCGGCTACCTGCTCGATCCGCTCGATGGAACCGACAGAGGTGCCGCCAAATTTCTGTACGATCAACGCCATTTCAATGGTGCCTCAGCCCATACAGGGCCCCAAAAAACAATCCAACATGAAGAGGCCGGCGACTAGACCGCCGGCCCCTTCATCTCAAAGTCCCTGCTCTGCGAATGGCACGGCCAGCGCCAGGGCCTGGTCCAGTGCAGCGACGTCGACGCCACCACCCTGGGCCATGTCCGGACGGCCACCGCCCTTGCCACCCACCGCCGCAGCGGCTTGTTTCATCAGATCGCCAGCCTTGAGTTGGCTGGAGAGGTCTTTGGTCACGCCGGCCACCAGCACAACCTTGCCCTCATGCTCGCTGCCCAGCAGGATCACTGCGTGGCCGAGCTTGTTCTTCAACTGATCGACCAGGGCCAGCAAGGCCTTGCCGTCCTGCCCATCCAGGCGGGCGGCGAGGACCTTGGCACCCTTGACCTCAACAGCCGCGTTGGAGAGATCGTCCCCGGCGGCGCTGGCGGCTTTGGCCTGCAGCTGTTCCAGCTGCTTCTCCAGCTGGCGGTTGCGCTCAAGCACAGCCGACAGCTTGTCGATCAGGTTGTCGCGGTTACCCTTGACCAGTTGCGCGGCTTCCTTGACCTGCTCTTCGGCAGCGTTCAGGTAGGCCAACGCAGCGGCGCCGGTAACTGCTTCGATACGGCGTACGCCAGAGGCCACGCCGCCTTCGCTGATGATCTTGAACAGGCTGATATCACCGGTGCGCTTGGCGTGGATACCGCCGCACAGCTCTACCGAGAAATCACCACCCATGCTCAGCACACGCACGGTGTCGCCGTACTTCTCACCGAACAGCGCCATGGCACCTTTGGCCTTGGCGGTTTCGATGTCAGTCAGTTCGGTTGTCACCGGGGTGTTTTTGCGCACTTCGCGGTTGACGATGTCTTCCAGGGCCTTGATCTGCTCTGGCTTCAGCGCCTCGAAGTGGCTGAAGTCGAAACGCAGGCGCTGGCTGTCAACCAGCGAGCCCTTCTGCTGTACGTGCTCGCCCAGCACTTGGCGCAGCGCTTCGTGCAGCAGGTGGGTGGCGGAGTGGTTCAGCGAGGTAGCGTGCTGCACGTCGGCATCGACCTTGGCCTCGACCGGCGAACCGATTACCAGCGCACCGCTGGCGACCACGCCGTGGTGAAGGAAGGCACCGCCAGTCTTGGTGGTGTCGCGCACGTCGAAGCGCGCAGCGCCGGCCTGCAAGAAGCCGGTGTCACCCACCTGGCCACCGGATTCGGCATAGAACGGCGTGCGGTCGAGCACGACCACGCCCTGCTCGCCTTCACCCAGCTGGTCGACGGCCTGGCCGTCTTTGTACAGGGCGATGATCTTGCCCTGGCCTTCGGTGGCGTCGTAGCCGACGAACTCGGTAGCGCTGTCGACCTTGACCACACTGTTGTAGTCCATGCCGAAGGCGCTGGCGGAACGCGCACGCTCACGCTGGGCGTCCATCTCGCGCTCGAAGCCGGCTTCATCGATGGTCAGCTCGCGCTCACGGGCGATGTCGGCAGTCAGGTCCATCGGGAAGCCGTAGGTGTCATACAGCTTGAACACCACGTCGCCCGGTACCACGTCGCCTTTCAGCTGAGCCAGGTCCTGCTCGAGGATGCGCAGGCCTTGCTCGAGGGTCTTGGCGAACTGCTCTTCTTCAGCTTTCAGCACGCGCTCAATGTGCGCTTGCTGGCTCTTCAGCTCAGGGAAGGCTTCGCCCATTTCGGCGGCCAGTGCGGCAACGATCTGGTAGAAGAAGCTGCCCTTGGCGCCCAGTTTGTTGCCGTGGCGGCAGGCACGACGAATGATGCGACGCAGCACATAGCCACGGCCTTCGTTGGACGGCAGCACACCGTCGGCGATCAGGAAACCGCACGAGCGAATGTGGTCGGCGACCACTTTCAGCGACGCCTGGCCATCATTGCTGCAACCGATAGCCTTGGCCGCAGCTGCCAGCAAGTTCTGGAACAGGTCGATCTCGTAGTTCGAGTGCACGTGCTGCAGCACGGCGCTGACGCGCTCCAGGCCCATACCGGTGTCCACCGACGGCGCTGGTAGCGGGTGCAGCACGCCGTCGGCGGTGCGGTTGAACTGCATGAAGACGTTGTTCCAGATCTCGATGTAGCGGTCGCCGTCTTCTTCTGGCGAGCCGGGTGGGCCGCCCCAGATGTCCGCGCCGTGGTCGTAGAAGATCTCGGTGCACGGGCCGCACGGGCCAGTGTCACCCATGGTCCAGAAGTTGTCGGAGGCGTAAGGGGCGCCTTTGTTGTCGCCGATGCGTACCATACGCTCGGCCGGCACGCCAATTTCCTTGGTCCAGATGTCGTAGGCTTCGTCGTCAGTGGCGTAGACGGTGACCCAGAGCTTTTCCTTGGGCAGGTTCAGCCATTGTGCCGACGTCAGGAAGGTCCAGGCGAAAGTGATGGCGTCGCGCTTGAAATAGTCGCCGAAGCTGAAGTTGCCCAGCATTTCGAAGAAGGTATGGTGACGCGCGGTGTAACCGACGTTTTCCAGGTCGTTGTGCTTGCCACCGGCGCGCACGCACTTCTGGCTACTGACAGCACGGGTGTAGGCACGCTTCTCCGCGCCGAGGAAGCAGTCCTTGAACTGGTTCATGCCGGCATTGGTGAACAGCAGGGTCGGGTCGTTGTTCGGGATCAACGAACTGGAGGCGACTCGGGTATGTCCCTGCTCTTCGAAGAAGCGAAGGAAGGCTTCACGGATTTCTGCGCTTTTCATAGGTTCTTCCACGGAAACGGCGGCCGTTTGGGCTGATACGTCGAATCGACGAAACGACGGCAAAGGGCGCCATTATATCCAGCCTGAACGGCGGATGCAGTGTGTTTATACGCCCGAAACGGTCAATCGGCATGAAATCGTCGTTTCGGACATCAAAGTGGAGGCTATACGGTTAAGCGCCTCGTCACAACGCCCCCCTCCTCGTCCATCTTGCCCCTAGATAAGTACCACTCCTCGCCTGCACAACACTTTAGCTTTGGCCGCAGCGACAACCGCCGCCCCCCATCCACAGCAAGCGAGCCTTCTCATGCACCCCAACCCCGTCTACTTCATTTCCGGTAGGACCAGCGGTTTTCAACAGCTGGCAGACACGTCCATCGATGGCCAAGCCGTTCATCGTTTCTACGAATACCGGGACGACAAGATAGACGTCCTTCTGGAACAGGTATGGTTCGATCAGGGCCAGATCCCGGGCAAGCACCACATGGTGATTCAGAGCCATGCCTCGGCGGTCGATGTCGACATTTCCGCCTACGACTGCCACCTCAAAGCCATGGTCGGCAACAAGAGGTTCATCCTCGCGCCTACGCACAGACAAACCCTGATCATCAGAACAGCATCGGGTGAGGCCAACGTCCGCGTGGCGAAGGAAGTGAAGACGCCTGTGATCATTCAGGCCGCAAAAGGCCGCGCGCACATCACCACCGGCGGCGGCATCACCGAGGTCTTCACCGGCAGCAGCGATGCACAAATCAACGTGGGCCAGGGGCTGACATTCATCAAGCGTGGCTCGGCGAGCGGCGGTATCGGCGGTCATATCCAGGGAATCGACGGTCATATCCTGGTCGACGACCCCCATGAATCAATCATTTATGCCCGTAACCAGGCGGGTGACGCCCGCTTCGAGCACCCCCTCTCCGCCCCGCTCGCCGCACTCGCCAACAACACACTCGACATACAAGGCAGCGACACCTTTAAACAGGCCGTTCACAACCATCTGGTGTTTCTTTGCCACACGGATTGCGGCCAGCAACTTCTGACTCAACTGGCGAAACGGTCCTGGATACGGGTTACCGAAACACAGCTGGCCACCCGTTTCGACGTACACACCTCAGACCCGACCGACAGCGACCATTACCTGCGACGAGACAGCAAACTGGAGTGGGTAGCCGGCTCGCCGGCCGAGGGCGGAAACCTGGCATTCAACCTGACGCGCTCGGACAGCGACAATTTGCCGCTGCTCGACTTTTACCGTTGCTTGTGCGAAGCGTACAGCGCCTTCAACGGTACGACGGTACCTGGCCACACCTCAATCAGTACTATCGATCGCAGGCAGATCCAGGTCGACAACGCACACCTGCAAGCAACCGGCCTGCCGAGCGGCCCTCTGTACGATTTCGACAATAACCCCGACACGGCGCCAACCGACACCAACCCATCACCCTTCAACGAAAACGCGCTGCGAATGGAACTGGGCCTGCCGGTACGCACCTACTACTGAGCGAGCCCATGTGGTGCGCCGGGACGCGCGCCACCTCCGCCATCAGCCCAGCCGCTGCCCCGAATCCGGCACAATGAGAATCCCCGCGCGCAAGCCGTTCTTCACCCTGGGGTTGGGGAAGATGATGCGCGCGCCCTCCTCCTCGACCACCCAGCGCGTCTCGGCCAGGTCTTCGGCCAGCAGGTAACCCTTGCTCAACTCGGAAAAGTTCTCGATGTCCGCCGGCAAATGCAGGTGGAAACTGTCGCTGTGCTTGATGATTTCGCGGGCGACGCTGAACAGCTGCAGGCCATCCAGCGAGCCTTCACCCTCTGGCTCGGTGCCTTCGATGATCTGGATCAGGCGCTGCTCCAGCCGGTCGAGGTTGACCTGCTCGTTCTGGCCAAACGGGCGGGCCTTGCCCAGCTCCAGGGTGAAGGCTTCGGCCTCCAGCTGTTCGTAGGTAAAGGCACTGAAAGTGATGGAGGATTTGCTCTGCAGCAGCACCGCCTCCATGCCGGCTGCCGCCAGGCGCGCCAGTTCGCGACGGGAGTGCTTGCGCCCCTCTTTATAGGGGTACAAGGCGAATTGCTCGATCTTCGAACCGCGGATGGCGGTATGCAGGTCGTAATGCAGGCGGCTACGCCCCGGCTTGCTGAAGAACACCCGGGCGAACTGTTCCAGCTCGGCGGCACGCAAGGCTTCGAAACCACTGGAAAGCTCATGGCGGCCATTGAACAGCCGGTTGATGTCCTGCTCGATGAAGCGCTCACCCTTGCGGATCGCCGCTGGGTTGCCGAACAGGAACAGCAGCCGTGCCTTGGGTTTGATCTTGCCGTTGGCCACGCCGTGCAGCAGCCGTTCGAGCAATTCGATCGGCGCCGTTTCGTTGCCATGGATGCCAGCAGACAACAGCAAGTCCAGCCCGCAATCATCGCTTTCGGCGGGGCGCACTTCGAGCGCGCCCTCCCCCAGCCAGCGCAAACGCGCGCCCTTGGGTGTCACTTGGGTCTTCTCGGCCGGTTCGTGATCGGTGAGGGTCAGCTCAAGCAATTTGCCAAGGGCGAGCATAGGGGCTTCCTTAGTGGTGGTGGCCGCAGTCGGGGCCATGGACGTGATCGTCGTCTTCGCCAACCTCGGCCGGCTCCATCTCCAGCTGCAGGCTGACCAGGTTGGTGGCCATCGGGCGCAGCAGCAGGTTGGCGTATTCGGTGTCGTCTTCGTCGACGTCCACACCGATCAGCAGCTGGCCACGGCCGTCCTGCTGAATCCACACTTCCTTGCCTTGCCAAACCACGGCAAAGCGGGTGCAGGAGGTTTCCAGCTGGGTGCCGTCTTCATCTTCGAGGATCAGGCGCAGGGCGTCGGTCATTGCAAAGTCTCTCTTCAAGGTTGGCGTTGGAACGGGTATACCGAGCCCAACTTCAGGATCTGGGTCAATTCGTCCAGTGCCGTACGGCATTCCACCAGCAGTTGCGGGTCGGCCAGGTCCGCTTCGCCCAGGCGATCGCGGTAATGCTTGACGACCCACTGCACCAGGGTGTCGTACAGCGGGGCGGTCATGATAACGCCTTGGTTGACCGCCGCCAGTTCCGATTCCTTCAACGCCACGCGCAAACGCAGGCAAGCCGGGCCGCCGCCGTTCTGCATGCTTTGCTTGAGGTCGAATACCTTGACCTCCTTCACCGGGCCACCCTGGCTGGTCAGCTGGCCCAGGTAGGCCCAGACCCGCTCATTGTTGCGGCACTCTTCCGGCACCACCAGCAGCATGGAACCGTCATCGCGGCTGAGCAGTTGGCTATTGAACAGGTAGGAGCGCACGGCATCCTCTACCGCCACCGCTGCCCGCGGTACACAGATGGCCTGGAAGTTGCCACCCTTGCTGGCCAGTTTAGCTCGCAGCTGGCCAAGCACCGCGTCGGTCTCGAGGAAAGCGTCCTCGTGGTAGAACAGCACCTCGCCGTTGCCCACCGAAATCACATCGTTGTGGAACACGCCCTGGTCGATCACTGCAGGGTTCTGTTGAGCGTAGACCACCCCGCCATCGCTCAGCCCATGCAGCCGGGCCACGGCCTGCGAGGCTTCCAGGGTTTGCCGGGCCGGGTACTTCTGGGGCGCCGGGTAACGGCTGTCGAACGCACTGCGGCCATAGACGAAGAACTCCACACCCGCGTCGCCATAGGCACGGCAGAAACGCGTGTGGTTGGCCGCGCCCTCGTCACCGAACTGTGCCACGGCAGGCAATGCTTCGTGGTGGGCAAAGTGTTTCTCGTTGTTGAACATGGCGCCCAGCACACGGCTGGTGGTCGGGTGCTCAATGCTGCGGTGATACTTGCAGTTCAGGTTGGCGGCGGTGAAATGCACGCGGCCATCTGCAGTGTCGGCACTGGGGCTGACCGTGGCGGCGTTGGCCACCCACATGCTCGACGCCGAGCAACTGGCCACCAGCAGGGGCATGGCCTCTTTGGCAGCACGCTGGATCACCTCGGCATCGCTGCCGCTAAAGCCCAGGCGGCGCAGCGCAGCCACATCCGGTCGTTCTTGGGGCGCCAACACGCCCTGCTTGAAGCCCATGTCGGCCAGGGCTTTCATTTTCGCCAGGCCCTGGCGCGCGGCTTCGCGCGGGTTGGAACCCTGCTGGCTGTTGCTCTGCGAAGCCACGTTGCCGTAAGACAGGCCGCCATAGTTGTGGGTAGGCCCCACCAGGCCATCAAAATTCACTTCATAGGATTTCATCGGCTAGGCTCCGTGACCTGTTGTTATAGGGTGACGCCCGGCGTCAGGGTCGCCGGCAAGGCAAGGCTGGCGGTCTCCAGCGAAGCCACGGGGTAAGCGCAGTAGTCTGCCGCGTAATAGGCACTGGCCCGATGGTTGCCACTGGCACCCACGCCACCGAACGGCGCACTGCTGGCGGCGCCGGTCAGTTGCTTGTTCCAGTTGACGATACCGGCGCGGCTGCGCAGCCAGAAGTACTGGTAGCGGGCACGCGAGTCGGAGAGCAACCCGGCGGCGAGACCGTACTGGGTGTTGTTGGCTTCATCGATGGCAGCATCGAAATCGGCATAACGGATCACCTGCAGCAGCGGGCCAAAGAACTCTTCGTCCGGGCGCTCGGCCACGGCCGTGACATCGACAATGCCCGGGGTCAGCAACGCGGCACCGGCCTGCGGCTGGGTCATTTCCAGCAGCTTCACGCCACCTTTGGCGGCCAGTTCGGCCTGGGCCGTAATCAGCGCACGCGCCGCCTGCAGCGAAATGACCGAGCCCATGAACGGTGCCGGCTGCTCATCGAACGCACCCACCGTGATGGTTTTGCACACCTCGACCAGGCGCACGATCAGCGCATCACCCCAGGCGCCTTGGGGCACCAGCAGGCGCCGCGCGCAGGTGCAACGCTGGCCGGCGGAGATGAACGCCGACTGGATGATGGTGTACACCGCAGCGTCCAGGTCCCTCACCTCGTCTACCACGAGCGGGTTGTTGCCGCCCATTTCCAGGGCCAGGATCTTGTCCGGGCGACCGGCGAACTGCTGGTGCAGCAGGTTGCCGGTGCGGCTGGAACCGGTGAAGAACAGGCCATCGATCCCCGGGTTGGCGGCCAGCGCCACACCGGTTTCCCGCGCGCCCTGCACCAGGTTCAGCACGCCCGCCGGCAGGCCGGCGGCGATCCAGCAGTTGACGGTCAGCTCGGCAACCTTGGGCGTCAGCTCGCTGGGCTTGAACACCACGCAGTTACCCGCCAACAGCGCCGGCACGATATGGCCATTGGGCAGATGACCGGGGAAGTTGTAGGGGCCGAACACCGCTACCACGCCATGGGGCTTGTGCCGCAGCACGGCCGTGGCGTCGGCCAGCGGGCCGCTCTTTTCCCCGGTGCGCTCGCGGTAGCTTTGTACCGAGATCGCCACCTTGTTGATCATGCTGGTGACTTCGGTCGCCGATTCCCACAGGGGCTTGCCGGTTTCCTCACCGATGCACTGGGCCAAGGCTTCGGCATGCTTTTTCAGCTGCTCGGCGAACTTCTCCAGCACGTCGATACGCGCTTCCAGGCTCAGTTGCGCCCACGCCGGAAAGGTCTGACGGGCTGCCTGGACGGCGGCGTCCACCTGGCTGGCGTCAGCGCCCTGCCCTTGCCAGATGACAGCCTGGGTCACCGGGTTCAGCGACTGCAGGGCTTCGCCCCGCCCCGCCAGCCAATTGCCTGCGATGTAATGCGTGGTCATTTACTGGGCCTCCCGGCTGGCCGATAGCGGCACGGCACGCACGTTGTCGCCGGCACCCATGCGCAGACGCTTGGCGGTCAACGGGTCGACCACCAAGGTACCGGCGGCCAGCCGCGCAGGTGCGGCAGTGATGCGGCAATCGTCGCGTTTGCGGTTGTGGATGATGTAAGGGGTGGCGTCGTCGCCCGGCGTGCCCACCGCCAGCACCAGCGTCTGGCTCTCGCGCACCGCACGGATCTTGGCGGTATCACACTCGATGGCCGGGCCTGCGTCAAAGATGTCGACATAGCCCTGGTAGTTGAAGCCTTCCTGCTTGAGCATGGCCAGCGCCGGCTCGGTGTCGACGTGCACGCGGCCGATCACGTCGCGCGCCGCCTCGGACAGGAAGCAGGTGTATAGGGGGAACTTGGGCATCAGCTCGGCGATGAACGACTTGTTGCCAACACCGGTCAGGTAGTCCGCCTGGCTGAACTCCATCTTGAAGAAATGCCGGCCAAGGCTTTCCCAGAAAGGCGAACGTCCCTGCTCGTCGGACATACCGCGCATTTCGGCAATGATCTTCTTGCCAAACAGCTCCGGGAACTCGGCAATGAACAGCATCCGCGCACGCGACAGCAGGCGGCCATTGAGCCCGGAGCGGTGATCGCTGCGCAGGAACAGCGAGCACAGCTCGGAATTGCCGGTCAGGTCGTTGGCAAGGAACAGGGTGGGGATTTCGCGATAGATCTTAAGCTCCTGCGAAGCGCTGACGGTAAGGCCGACCCGATAGTTGTACCAAGGCTCGCGCAGGCCGACGGCACCGGCGATGGCACTGATGCCGACCACCAGGCCTTCGTCGTTTTCCAGCACGAACAGGTAATCGGTGTCGCCACGCTCGGCTTCGCCACGGAAGCTCTTTTCCGCCCAGCCAACGCGATGCCCCAGGCGTTCTTCGTTGGCCGGCAGCGTGGTCAGCCCGGTGGTGCCGGTGCTGCGTGCCAATTCGATCAACGCAGGCAAATCGCTGCTGCGTACAGGACGAACGATCATGCTATCTCCTTGTGCGGCGGCGTCGGCCGGCGCAAAACTCTTCTAACGCATCAATCCCGAAACGTCTGTTACCAGACCTCAGACCGCGACCAGGCGCACGCTGCCACCCTCGCCCACACCCAGCGCATCGGCCGCCGCCAGGCTCAGGCACACCGGTTTGCCGGGCACCCAATCCAGGTCCAGCAGCACCGCGCGGTAGTCCTGCAACTGGCCATTGCACACCAGGTACGGGCGCCCGCCCTTGCCTGGGGCGTCCTCGATTTTCACCGGCGCCGAGCGGCTCTGGGCAATCGAGCGAATGCCTGAGGTGCGCGCATGCAGGGTCGGGCCGCCGTCGAAGATGTCGATGTAGTGCTCGGTTTCGAAGCCTTCGCGCATGAGGATGTCGAAGGTGATCTGCGCGCGCGGGTGCACCTGGCCCATGGCTTCCTGCGCCTCATCGGGCAGCAGCGGCACGTAGATCGGGTAGTGCGGCATCAGTTCGGCGAGGAAGGTTCGGCTCTTCAGGCCACACAGGCGCTCGGCGTCGGAGTAGTTGAGGTCGAAGAAATTGCGGCCGATGGCATCCCAGAACGGCGATTCGCCACTCTCGTCGCTGTAGCCGACGATTTCGGTCACTACCGAGTCGGCGAAACGCTCCGGGTGCGCGGCCATGAACAGCAGGCGACCGCGCGAATTGAGCTCGGCCCAGCCGCTGTTCACCAGCTCCGGCAATACATAGAAGCTGGTCAGCAGGCTGTTGCCGGTCAGGTCATGACACAACGACAGCACGTGGATCTTGTTGTGGATCTTCAGCTCGCGCGAGGCGTGCACGAAGGTCTCGTTACGAAAACTATAGAAAGGCTCGGAATACCCAGCCGAAGCGACAATGGCCGAGCAGCCAGCCAGCTTGCCAGTCTCGCTGTCTTCGAGCACAAAGAAATAGCTTTCCTCGCCGTTGAAGCTGACCTCGGCGGCGAAGGAAGTCTCGGAAGCGGCGATCTTGTCGCCCAGGCGAGCAGCGTCGTCCGGCAGCGAGGTGACACCAATGGGGCTGTCTGCAGCCATGCGCTGCACTTCGTTCAGATCAGCCATTTGCGCGGGGCGCATCACCAGCATGGTGTCACTCCTTTGGAATACGGGCCGCTCACGGCGGCACGGAAAAACGGCAGGTACACGGGCACCTGCAGTGGAATCGGGTATCGCCGGCCAGGCCCGGGAATGGCCTTTGCCGGCGAAGGTGGCGCAGGCGGATCAGCCCTTGGTCAGGGTGGCCACGGCGCGCTCGAAGCGGTCCAGGCCTTCGTCGATGTCGGCGTCTTCAACCACCAGGCTTGGCGCAAAACGCACCACGTCCGGGCCGGCCTGCAGCACCATCACGCCTTCTTTCTCGGCGGCGTTGAGCACGTCCTTGGCCTTGCCTTGCCAGGCCTCGGTCAGCACGCAGCCGAGCAGCAGGCCGACACCACGCACCTGGGAGAACAGGCTGTACTTCTGGCCAATCTGTTCCAGGCGGGTCTTGAAACGTGCGTGCTTGGCCTTGATGCCGGCCAGGGTTTCAGGGGTATTGACCACATCCAGCACCGCGCAGGCGACGGCGCAGCCCAGCGGGTTGCCGCCGTAAGTGGTGCCGTGGGTGCCGACGGCCAGGTGCTTGGCCAGTTCGGTGGTGGTCAGCATGGCGCCGATAGGGAAGCCACCGCCCAGGCTCTTGGCACTGGTCAGGATGTCGGGCGTCACGCCGTAGTGCTGGTAGGCATACAGCGAACCGGTACGGCCCACGCCGGTCTGCACTTCGTCGAAGATCAGCAGGGCGTTGTGCTCGTCGCACAGCTTGCGAGCGCCTTCCAGGTAAGCCAGGTCGGCCGGTACCACGCCGCTTTCGCCCTGGATCGGTTCAATCACCACGGCGCAGGTCTTGTCGGAAATCTGGGCTTTCAGTGCTTCCAGGTCGTTGTACGGCACGTGGCTGATGCCGGTGATCTTCGGGCCAAAACCGTCGGAGTACTTCGGCTGGCCACCGACGCTGACGGTGAACAGGGTACGGCCGTGGAAGCTGTTCACGGTGGCGATGATTTCGTGCTTTTCCGGGCCAAAGCGGTCATGGGCGACGCGACGGGCCAGCTTGAACGCGGCCTCGTTGGCCTCGGCGCCGGAGTTGCAGAAGAACGCCCGGTCGGCAAAGGTGGCGTCCACCAGCTTGTGGGCCAGGCGCAGGGCCGGCTCGTTGGTGAACACGTTGGATACGTGCCAGAGGGTGTTGGCCTGGTCGGTCAGGGCCTTGACCAGCGCCGGATGGCAGTGGCCCAGGGCATTTACCGCGATGCCACCGGCAAAGTCGATCAACTCGCGACCCGACTGGTCCCACACACGGGAACCCTCGCCTCGCACAGGAATGAAGGCCGCCGGAGAATAGTTGGGGACCATGACCTGGTCGAAATCGGCACGTTGCACCGGGGCTTGCTCAACGGACATCTGAGTCTCCTGAAGAGGAACGCTGGCCTGGAAGTGGCGAGCGATGGGGGGGATTGTAAGGACTGATCTGCGCCTGTCCTTGCGGCCAAGCGACAACTTGTTACAGCGCAAAACCCAGTTTTGGCAAGGTTTTCGGCAATGCGACAAACACTGTCGCAATCGCGCAGTGTACGGGAGAGAGGGGGCTGGGTGAACGGGTGTTCACCTGGAGATGAGGGAGTAGAGGGTGCAAGGCGATATTTTTATGCAGTGGCGGGTGTAAGGCGTTGGTATTGCGCCGTGGCGGGTGCATGACGTTGTTCCTGCAGCGCGGCGCAAATCGAGCGCCGCCCGCGCGGCGCTCGATATCCGCCCCACCATCACCCTCAAGGCATACACCCCGGCCCCAACCGAGCTATCAACCCTTTTCAGCCGGCGCCGAACTCAACTCGAACGGGCTGCTACTACGCCGCTGGTTACGGTCTTCCCGCGGCGTAGCACCAAAGAAATTGCGGTACGCACTGGAAAAATGCGGCCCCGACGAGAAACCACAGGAAAGCCCGATCTGGATGATCGATTTGCTGGTCTGCATCAGCATCTGCCGCGCCTTGTTCAGCCGCAGCTCCAGGTAGTACTGGCTCGGCACGCGGTTGAGGTACTGCTTGAAGATGCGCTCCAACTGCCGGCGCGAGACGCATACGTGCTGGGCAATTTCGTCGGTGGTAAGCGGTTCTTCGATATTGGCTTCCATCAGCAACACCGCCTGGGTCAGCTTGGGGTGGCTGGAGCCAAGACGATTCTGCAGCGGAATGCGTTGGCGCTCGCCCCCCTCGCGAATACGCTCGACCACCAGCTCCTCCGACACCGCACCGGCAAGCTCGGCGCCGTGATCGCGGGCCAGCACCGCCAGCAGCAGGTCGGTGACGGCCATGCCGCCGCAGGCCGTGAGGCGGTCACGATCCCAGTCAAACAGGTGGCTGGTGGCGATGACCCTGGGGAAGCGCTCGGCAAAATCATCCTGCCAGCGCCAGTGCACGGCAGCCCGGTAACCCTCGAGCAAGCCCAGCATCGCCAGCGGGTACACACCGGCAGCAAGCCCCCCGATCATGCAGCCACTGCGCGCCAGTTGCTTGAGGGCGGCCGACAATGCCGCCCCTACCGCCACGGGTGGCTCGTCGGCCAGCAGGAACAGCTTGTGGCAACCTTCCAGGCCACCGTTCCAGGGCTCGCCCGGCAGGCGCCAGGCACCTTCGAGCGCAGGCTCGGCCTGCAGGAACGACAGTTCGTAGACCACGTCCGGATGCACCCGCTGCGCCACCTGCAACACTTCCTCGGCCAGCGCCAGGGTCAAGGGCCTGGTGCTGGGCCAGATGAGAAAACCGATTCGCTGGGTGGTCATAAGGTACGGTCCGAAACCTGAGGTCGTTCGAGTCTGTGCGCCGGGTCAGGCCGCGCTCGCCGCGCAGCATGCCCTATTCTGGTGCAAAAATGCAGCTTTTACTTCAGGCTGCCGGAGAGGAACTGCTTCAGGCGTTCCGACTGCGGGTTGGCCAGCACTTCACGCGGGCAGCCGGTCTCTTCCACCAAGCCCTTGTGCAAGAACACCAACTGGTTGGACACCTCGCGGGCAAAGCCCATTTCGTGGGTGACCACGACCATGGTCCGGCCTTCCTGGGCCAGCGCCTGCATTACCTTCAGCACATCGCCGACCAGCTCGGGGTCGAGTGCCGAGGTCGGCTCGTCGAACAGCATAACCTCCGGCTCCACCGCCAGGGCGCGTGCAATTGCCACACGCTGTTGCTCCCCGCCAGACATGTGCCCCGGGAAGGCGTCCTTGCGGTGGGCGACCCCCACCTTGGCCAGGTAGTGCTCGGCCTTTTCCAGGGCTTCCTTGCGGTTCACGCCCAACACATGCACCGGTGCCTCGATGATGTTTTCCAGCGCTGTCATGTGCGACCACAGGTTGAAATGCTGAAACACCATCGACAGCCGCGAGCGCATGCGCTGCAACTGACGCGGGTCTGCGGCCTTCAGCGCGCCGTCCTTGCCAGCGACCAGCCTGAGCTCTTCGTTGTTGAGCAGGATCTTGCCGGCGTGCGGCTGCTCCAGCAGGTTGATGCAACGCAGGAAGGTCGACTTGCCCGAACCGCTGGAGCCGATGATGCTGATGACGTCGCCGGCCTTGGCCGCCAGCGACACGCCCTTGAGGACTTCATGGCTGCCGTAGCGCTTGTGCAGGTCTTGGACTTCGAGTTTGTACATGCTGTCGATTCTCACAAAGCGGTCAGTGCTTGCGTGGCGCCAGGTAGCCGAGCCAGCGGCGTTCGGCCATCTTGAACAGGCGCACCAGGATGAAGGTCAGGCACAGGTAGAACACGCCCGCCGTGATGTAGGCCTCGAAAGGCAGGTAGTACTGCGCATTGACCGTGCGTGCGGCGCCGGTTATGTCGATCAGGGTGACGATCGACGCCAGGCTGGTGGTCTGCAGCATCATGATCACTTCGTTGCTGTACTGCGGCAGCGCCCGGCGCAACGCCGAAGGCAGCAGGATGCGGCGGTACATCTTCATGCGTGACATGCCCATGGCCTTGGCCGCCTCGATCTCGCCATGCGGCGTGGCCTTGAGGCTGCCGGCGATGATTTCTGCGGTGTAGGCACTGGTGTTGATGCCGAACGCCAGGCACGCACAGAAGGTGGCGCTGGACAACAGCGGCCAGAAGACACTGTCGCGCACCGCTTCGAACTGGGCCAGGCCGTAGTAGATCAGAAACAGCTGCACCAGCATCGGCGTACCGCGGATCACATAGGTGTAGAGCCATGCGGTGAGATTGAGCACCGGCTGCCGCGACACCCGCATCAAGCCCAACGGAATAGCCCCAAGCAAACCGAAGAACAACGAAATGGCCAGCAGCTTGAGGGTGGTCAGCAGGCCGCCGAAGTACATCGGCAACGCCTCCCAGATGACGTTGTAGTCGAAGATCATAGTTCAGCCACCTTGACACCCACCGAGTAGCGGCGCTCCAGAAACTTCAGGGCCAGCAGCGAGACACTGGTCAGCACCAGGTACAACGCGGCCACCGCCAGGAAGAAGGTGAACGGCTCGCGCGTGGCGTCGGCCGCCTGTTTGGCCTTGAACATCATGTCCTGCAAGCCAACCACCGAAATCAGCGCGGTGGCTTTGGTCAGCACCAGCCAGTTGTTGGTAAAGCCAGGGATCGCCAGGCGGATCATTTGCGGAACCTGGATACGGACGAACACCTGGCGCGGGCTCATGCCATAGGCGAGCCCCGCCTCGGCCTGCCCCTTGGGAATGCCGAGGAAAGCGCCGCGGAAGGTTTCCGACAGGTAGGCACCAAAGATGAAGCCCAGGGTACCGATGCCCGCGATCAGCGGGTTGAGGTCGATGTAGTCTTCGTAGCCGAGCAGCGGCGCCACCCGGTTGATGATGTCTTGCCCGCCGTAGAATATCAGCAGGATCAGTACCAGGTCCGGTATGCCACGGATGACCGTGGAATACAGGTCGCCAAGCCAGGCCAGCCAGCGCACCGGCGACAAGCGCAGCGCCACACCGATCAGGCCGAGCACGATGGCCAGGGCCATCGACGACAGGGCGAGCTGTAGCGTCAGCCACGCCCCGTCGAGGATGACTGCCCCGTAGCCTTTCAACATGATGAGGTCCTCGACCTAGAGAATGAAAAATGGTGCAAACCTCAGAGCCTCTGCTGTTTGCACCATTGCACAGGTGAAACCCGACGTCTTAGTTCGAGTCTGGACCGTAGATGTCGAAGTTGAAGTACTTCTTCTCGATTTCTTTGTACTTGCCGTTGGCCCGAATGGCATCGATGGCCGCGTTGATACGGTCGACGTTGGCCTTGTCACCCTTGCGCACGGCGATGCCGATGCCATCACCGAAGTACTTGGCGTCGGTGAAGGCCGGGCCTACGAAGGCAAAGCCCTTGCCGGCGTCGGTTTTCAGGAAGCCGTCTTCCAGCAGGGTGGCGTCAGCCACGGTGCCATCGAGGCGACCGGCTGCCACGTCCAGATAGATTTCGTTCTGGGTGCCGTAAGGCACGACGGTGGCACCTTTGGCGCCCAGCACTTCCTTGGCGAAGCGGTCGTGGATCGAGCCGCGCTGTACGCCGATCTTCTTGCCCTTGAGTTCGTCCAGGCTGTCGCTGACGGTGGTGCCTTCCTTCATGACCAGGCGCGCCGGCGTCAGGTAGTAGCGCTTGGTGAAGTCGACCGACTTCTTGCGGTCTTCGGTGATCGACATCGACGACAGGATGGCGTCGATCTTGCGCACCTTCAGCGCCGGAATCAGGCCATCGAATTCTTGCTCGACCCAGGTGCACTTGGCCTTCATCTCTTCGCACAAGGCGTTGCCGATGTCGTAGTCGAAGCCAGCGATGCTGCCGTCGGGCTGTTTGAAGGCGAAAGGTGGGTAGGCGGCCTCGATGCCGATTTTCAACGGCTTTTCATCGGCCTGCGACACCAGGGAAAACACGGACAGCGCCAGGGCGCCAAGCAGTGCAAGCTTCTTCATCAGGTAACTCCATCGGTACGGGGCAATACAAGGCAGATCACGGCTGCCCGATATGCGAATGAGTACAACGCGAGCCGCGCAGGGTTCGACCAAGGCCGCATACCACGAGCGAGTGTGTGGCATTCTAACGACAGCCCGGTAGTCGATATTTCTTCAAAGCGACAACTACTTATAGAAGCGCCTGAAACCGCCGCGGGCGATGTTGACAGCCATTGCAAAATATGCAAAAGCGCAAGAAACAGAACCTATAGAACTAGCAATTCCTGGGCCTATTATTGGCAAAGCCTCGAATTACGGCAAGTGGGGCGAGCCGCAGGGCGTCAAATGTCATGAACCTGCACTGATATGGGCCGGTTTTGTTTCCGCGCGCCCCGCCATTGTGCGGCACCGGTGACACAACGGTTACCGATGATTGTCGGGTAACAGTAAAGCAAAAACCCCGCCGGTTGCCCGGGCAGGGTTTCTGTAGGAGCGGCCTTGCGTCGCGATGGGTCGCAAAGCGGCCCCTGTCATTCAGCGCACCCGCGGGGCCGCCATCAGGCCGAAGCCAGGCTCATCGCCTTGTGAGTGTCGATCAGGTGCTGCACCACCCCAGGGTCGGCCAGGGTCGAGATATCGCCCAACGCATCGTACTCACCGGTAGCAATCTTGCGCAGGATGCGGCGCATGATCTTGCCGGAGCGGGTCTTGGGCAACCCAGGCGCCCACTGGATCACATCCGGGGAAGCGATAGGGCCGATCTCCTTGCGCACCCAGTTCTTCAATTCCAGGCGCAACTGCTCGCTGGCCTCGACACCCGCATTGAGGGTGACATACACGTAAATGCCCTGCCCCTTGATGTCGTGCGGCACACCTACCACTGCAGCTTCGGCCACCTTGGCGTGCGCTACCATGGCACTCTCGATCTCGGCCGTGCCCATGCGGTGGCCCGACACGTTGAGCACGTCATCCACGCGACCGGTGATCCAGTAGTAACCGTCCTCGTCCCGGCGCGCGCCGTCGCCGGTGAAGTACATGCCGCGGAAGGTCTTGAAATAGGTGTCCACGAAACGGTCGTGGTCGCCATACAGCGAACGCGACTGGCCAGGCCAGGAATCGAGGATCACCAGGTTGCCCTCGGCCGCACCGTCGATCAGGTTGCCCAGGTTGTCCACCAGTGCCGGCACCACGCCGAAGAACGGCCGGGTCGCAGACCCTGGTTTCAGGCCGGTGGCACCCGGCAGCGGGCTGATCAGAATGCCGCCGGTTTCGGTCTGCCACCAGGTGTCGACGATCGGGCAGCGCTCCTTGCCCACGGCCTTGTAGTACCAGCTCCACGCTTCCGGGTTGATCGGCTCGCCCACCGACCCCAGCAGGCGCAGGCTGGAGCCATCAGCCCCGGCTACAGCGGCCTGCCCTTCGGCCATCATGGCGCGGATGGCGGTTGGTGCGGTGTAGAGGATGTTGACCTTGTGCTTGTCGATGATCTTCGACACTCGGGTGATGTCCGGGTAGTTCGGCACGCCCTCGAACAGCAAGGTGGTGGCGCCGTTGGCCAGCGGGCCGTAGACGATATAGCTGTGGCCGGTGACCCAGCCCACGTCCGCGGTACACCAGTACACCTCACCGGGGCGGTAGTCGAACACGCGCTCATGGGTCAGCGCGGCATACACCAGGTAACCGCCCGTGGTGTGCAGCACCCCTTTTGGCTTGCCGGTGGAACCCGAGGTGTACAGGATGAACAGCGCCTCTTCGGCGCCCATTTCTTTCGGCGCGCAATGGCTGGAAGCCACCTTCATCAGGTCTTCGTACCAGATGTCGCGGTGCTGGTGCCAGGCGATGTCACCACCGGTGCGCTTGCACACGATGATTTTCTGCACGCTGTTGGTTTCAGGGTTGGTCAACGCCAGGTCGACGTTGGCCTTGAGTGGGGTACGACGACCACCGCGCAGGCCCTCGTCGGCAGTGATCACCACCTTGGACTTGCAGTCGATGATCCGGCCGGCCAGCGCCTCGGGCGAGAAGCCGCCGAACACCACCGAATGGATCGCCCCGATGCGTGCACAGGCCAGCATGGCGACCACGGCTTCGGGGATCATCGGCATGTAGATGGTGACCACGTCACCACGGTGCACGTCCTGGCCACGCAGGGCGTTGGCAAACTTGCAGACCTGCTCGTGCAGTTCGCGGTAGGTAATGTTGCGGTGCTCGGAAGGGTCGTCACCTTCCCAGATGATCGCCAGCTGGTCACCGCGCTCTTCGAGGTGACGGTCCAGGCAGTTGGAGGAAACGTTCAGAGTGCCGTCGGCGAACCATTTGATATCGACGTGGTGGTCGTCGAACGAGGTCTGCTTGACCTTGGTGAACGGCTTGATCCAGTCGATACGCTGGGCCTGCTCGCGCCAGAAGCCGTCCGGGTTGATCACCGATTGCTGGTACATGGCCTTGTAAGTGGCCTCGTCGGTCAGCGTAGTGGCCGCAACCTCGGGACGAACGGGATACAGTGGAGCCGCACTCATCTGTGTTACCTCGGTGTAATAGTTGTTTTTGTATGGGACCGTTTGTAACTGTACCAGAGCAACAAAAGCCATTCGACGTTGGTAGTAATTTGGTACGGCCGTACCGGCAGAAGGCTCTGGCGCAAGCCTTACAGCTTGCCTGGCATGCCGCTGAACGCACGGACCGATGGATTGTTACAGATTCTGTTAAAAGACTTTATCAAAACACCCCCTGTTTCGGCCTGGGTGGCGGCCATAAAATTCACTTCGCCAGCAACGGCAAGGCGATTAACAACTGGTAACAGCCCCCACGAAGGCACACGTTGATCTCCCTTTATCTGGTTAGTTGAAACTTGATGTACACGCGGCGCCACAAGCGCCGCGCGCCCCCTCACGACCTTAGACAGGTATATTTGAAATGAAAGCTTTACTGGTATTGGTACTGGGTAGTCTTTGCGGCGCGGCACTGGCCGATGAAGCCAAAGATGCCGAGCAGATTCCGGTTGAACAATACAGTTACTCTCAGCACCTGGACATTGCCCGCGTCATTTCCATGAGCGAAGTGCCCAATGTGTGCGAAGTCGTGCCAGCGCGCATGACTTACGAGGACTCTCAGGGGCAGAAGCATATCCTCGAATACCGCGTGATGGGGAACGGCTGCTCTAACGGGTGAAGACCTTGAATCGGGGCCCTGCGGGGCCCCTTCGCGACACAATACCTGTAACTTGAAAGCAGTGCCAAAGTTGTTGCCCGCCCCCCTAATCGCCCGACTTGTTAAGTGAATAATCTCTCAACTTGTTGGCAATGGTGGTATGTGAAACACCCAATCTTTTTCCCAGTGCCCGGCTACTGGAAAACTCGCCCATCAAACTTTCCAGCACCGCTTTTTCAAAGCGCCCGACGATCTGCGAAAGATCCCCTTCCAGCGAAAAATCACCCAGCGGCTGGCGCACGCCATAATCCGGCAAACGAATATGCTCGCTCTTGACCACGCCGCCTTCGCATAATGAAACCGCCTGGAACAGGACGTTCTCCAACTGCCTTACATTACCCGGCCAATGATACTGCCCAAGTTTGTCCATGGCTGCCGGCGCCAAACGTGGCAAGGCGCAGCCGATCTGCCGGCTGGCCTGATCAAGAAAATGCTGCACCAGCCCTTCCAGGCCATCCATGCACTCGCGCAAGGGCGGAATGTGCAGCGACAATACGTTGAGGCGGTGATACAAGTCCTGGCGGAACTCACCACGGGCACACAATTCGGACAAGTCCACCTGCGTGGCGCAGATCACCCGTACATCCAGGTAGACCTCTTCATCGCTGCCGACCCGGCGGAAGCACCCGTCCTGCAGGAAGCGCAGCAGCTTGACCTGCAGGCGCGGGCTCATCTCCCCCACCCCGTCAAGGAACAAGGTGCCCCCCGCAGTCAGTTCCAGTAACCCAAGCTTGCCCTCGGCCCGCGCCCCTTCGAATGCCCCCGGGCCATAGCCGAACAGCTCGGTCTCAGCCATCGACTCTGGCAACCCGGCACAGTTCAGCGCCATCAATGGCGACTGCCCGCGCGGGCTGGCCAGGTGGCACGCCCGCGCCAGCAGCTCCTTGCCGGTGCCGGTCTCGCCCTCGATCAGCAACGGCGCATCCAGCGGCGCCATGCGCCGCGCTTCACGCACCACGGCTGCCATCACCCGCGAACTCTGGAAGATGCTGTCGAACCCCCGCAACTCCTGCTTGCGCACGTTGTAGATGCGTTCGCCAATACGGTCGGCACGGTGCAAGGTAAGCACGGCACCAGCCAGCGCCTCGCTCTCGTCATGCTCGGACTGCAGCGGCGCGATATCGGCCAGGAACACATCACCCTTGACCTGGATGCGCAGGCCGTTGATACGCGACTTGTTGGCCCGCACCAGCTCCGGCAGGTCGAAATCTTCGACGTAGCGGGCCAATGGCATGCCCGGCACTTCGTCCACGCGTACCCCCAGCAGCTGCGCCGCGGCACGGTTGGCCGCAACGATGCTGCCGCCCATGTCTACCGACAGCACCGGGAAATCCAGGGCCCCCAGTAGCGCATTCAGCTCCATGTGCCGGCGCTCGCTGGGCATCAGCCCCACGCGCTTTACGCCGAACACCCCGGCAATGGCCTCGAACTTCGGGCGCAGGGCCTGGAACTGCAAATTGACCAGGTTCGGGCAGTGCAGGTAGATGGCGTTGCCATGGTCACCCCCCACCTCGCCGCGCAACACGTTGATGCCGTATTCGACCAGCAGGTTAAGGATGTCCCGCAGGATGCCAATGCGATTCTGGCAATGCACTTTGATACGCATGAGGGCTCTCGCAGCGCCGATGTTCTTCAACACAGCGCAAAAATTCGTAAAGATAAGCTGACAAAAGCCGGACAAACATCAGCCGGATACGGCGTATTTTCCACACCACCGCCAAACTTGTAAAATTTTCGTTACGAAATTCACCTGGCGCGGTGCTTCAACGCAGCCAGCCCCCCGTGCAAAGCGGTGAGCAAAAGCCTAATGCTTGGGTATGTGCCGTACATAACAAGAAAGCCCTCACCAGGAGAGCCTTATGAAACAGACGCACTACGTGGCCCGCGAGCCCGATGCGCATGGTTTTATCGATTACCCGCAGCAAGAGCATGCGGTATGGAATACCCTGATCACCCGCCAGTTGAAGGTGATCGAAGGCCGCGCGTGCCAGGAATACCTGGATGGTATCGAGCAACTCAAGCTGCCCCATGAGCGCATTCCGCAGCTGGGTGAAATCAACAAGGTGCTAGGTGCCACCACCGGTTGGCAGGTGGCCCGGGTACCTGCCCTCATCCCCTTCCAGACCTTTTTCGAACTGCTGGCCAGCAAGCGCTTCCCGGTCGCTACCTTCATTCGCACCCCGCAGGAGTTGGACTACCTGCAGGAACCAGACATCTTCCACGAGATTTTTGGCCACTGCCCGCTGCTGACCAACCCCTGGTTTGCTGAATTCACCCACACCTATGGCAAGCTAGGCCTGGCCGCGACCAAGGAACAACGGGTGTACCTGGCCCGTCTGTACTGGATGACCATCGAATTCGGCCTGATGGAAACCGCCCAAGGCTGCAAAATCTACGGTGGCGGCATTCTTTCATCGCCTAAAGAGACCGTATATTGCCTGTCTGGCGAACCCGAACACCAGGCTTTCGACCCCGTCGAAGCCATGCGTACACCGTACCGCATCGACATCCTGCAGCCCCTGTACTTCGTGTTGCCAAACATGAAGCGCCTGTTCGACCTGGCCCACGAGGACATCATGGGCATGGTCCACACCGCCATGCAGCTGGGCCTGCATGCGCCTAAATTTCCACCCAAGGTTGCTGCCTGAGCGACCTTGCCGATAACAACTCGAAGCGGAAACCATTCCATGAATGCCTTGAACCAAGCCCACTGCGAAGCCTGCCGCGCCGACGCGCCGAAAGTCACCGACCAAGAGCTGGCAGAACTGATTCGCGAGATCCCGGACTGGAACATCGAAGTACGTGACGGCCATATGGAGCTGGAGCGCGTCTTCCTGTTCAAGAACTTCAAGCACGCCTTGGCGTTCACCAATGCCGTTGGCGAAATCGCCGAAGCCGAAGGCCACCACCCTGGGCTGCTGACCGAGTGGGGCAAGGTGACCGTGACCTGGTGGAGCCACTCGATCAAGGGCCTGCACCGCAACGACTTCATCATGTGCGCGCGTACCGACAAGGTGGCGGAATCGGCTGAAGGCCGCAAATAAAGCCGCGGCTGCCCCACTGGCACCGGCAAGGCCGCTGCCCTGCGCCCACCCCTGCCTGGCGGGCGAATGCGCCACATAGCCGCCGTTTTTCGGCCAGACGTTGTGCGCTGTTCGCCCGCAAACCCGACCGGCGAGCGGGAAAAAAACCAAACTGTCATCCAGACTTGTGTATCCTGCCCCAGCTTTGTAAAGCTTCAAACGCGCCTGGCGCAGACTTTTCACTCACACTTGCGAGGAACGACGAGATGCATGAGATCCCGAATCTTCCCTTCCCAAGCCTGAACCCAGAAGAGCCAACCGTGACCGCCCACGCCGAACCGGCAACTGCCGTCGAGCAGGATGGTGACGATCAATCCAGCGCTGACCAGGACTAACTGCGCATCCCCGACTGTGTGAAAACGGCTGACCTGCGGGCCACCCCCGTCAGCACGTTTTCACACCGTCCAGAACCCATGTAGGCCCTCATGCCCGACTCACCCCGCCCCCTTGCGGTCACCCTGCAAGTCGTCTCCATCGTTCTGTTCACCTTCATTGGCTACCTGAACATCGGCATTCCGCTGGCCGTACTGCCCGGCTACGTACACAACGACCTGGGTTTCAGTACCGTCGTCGCCGGCCTGGTGATCAGCGTGCAGTACCTCGCGACCCTGCTCAGCCGCCCCACCGCCAGCCGCATCATCGACAACCACGGCAGCAAGAAAGCCGTGATCTACGGCCTTGCCGGCTGCGGCATCAGCGGCGTGTTCATGCTGGCCTGCGCCTTCCTGACACACCTGCCCGGGTGGAGCCTGGCCTGCCTGCTGGCTGGCCGACTGGTGTTGGGCAGCGCCGAAAGCCTGGTGGGTTCGGGCTCGATAGGCTGGGGCATCGGTCGGGTCGGGGCTGCCAACACGGCCAAAGTCATTTCCTGGAACGGTATCGCCAGCTACGGCGCCCTGGCCATCGGCGCGCCGCTGGGCGTACTGATGGTCAAGGGCCTTGGGCTATGGAGCATGGGCCTGAGCATCATCCTGCTGTGCGCGGTCGGCCTGCTGCTGGCCTGGCCCAAACAGGCTGCGCCCATCGTCCATGGTGTGCGCCTGCCGTTCCTGAGCGTACTGGGCAAAGTCTTCCCGCATGGCTCGGGGCTGGCCCTGGGCTCGATCGGCTTTGGCACCATCGCCACCTTCATCACCCTGTATTACGCCAGCCAGGGCTGGGCCAACGCCGCACTGACCTTGAGCCTGTTCGGTGCCAGCTTCATCAGTGCTCGCCTGCTGTTTGGCAACCTGATCAACCGGATTGGCGGGTTTCGCGTGGCCATTGCCTGCCTGGCGGTAGAAACGCTGGGGCTGCTGATGCTGTGGTTGGCGCCCAGCGCAGAGCTGGCACTGGCAGGGGCAGCACTGAGCGGGTTTGGCTTTTCGCTGGTATTCCCGGCGCTGGGCGTTGAGGCAGTGAACCAGGTCTCGGCGGCCAACCGCGGGGCGGCGGTAGGGGCGTATTCGCTGTTCATCGACTTGTCACTGGGGGTAACCGGGCCTTTGGTGGGCGCGGTGGCGGCCGGGTTCGGGTTTGCCTCGATGTTCGTGTTTGCCGCGGCCGCTGCGGCCTGTGGGTTGCTGTTGAGCCTGTATCTGTACCGGCAGGCTCAACAGGCCCGGGCGCGGTAAAACGCAGCCGCGCTGGGCTGCAAGGCAGCCCGCGCCGCTGAAGGTCAGCGCTGAGCGTACTGCAACACCACTTCCAGCGGGTGGCGCAGCTGGCGTTCGGTCATGCGCTTGACCTGGCTGCGGCACGAATACCCGGTAGCCAAGGGTTCGCCCTCCTTGTCCAGCTTGGTGGCCCAGCTTTGCTCGAAGATGGTCCGCGAGGTTTGCTGATTGCGCGCCTCATGCCCGTAGGTACCGGACATACCGCAGCAACCAGTGGCTTCGGTCACCAGCTTCAGGCCCAAACGGGCAAACACTTGCTCCCATTGGCGGGTACTGGCCGGCACATTGGTCTTCTCGGTGCAGTGCGCCATCAGGCGGAAGTTGCCCGGCGCGGTCGGTGCCTGTTCGGGCAGCACATTCATCAGCCATTCCTGCGGCAGCAGCACCTGCGGGCAACCGTCCACGCCAGGTACTTTCTGGTACTCCTGGCGGTACACCAGGGTCATGGCCGGGTCCAGGCCCACCAGCGGCACGCCGCAATCGGCCAGGGCCTTGAGCTGGCTGGCATTGCGGATCGCCGCCTTGGCGAATGCACCGAGGAACCCCTGCACATGCAGCGGCTTGCCGTTGGCGCTATACGGCGCCAGGAACACCCGATGACCGAGGCGATTGGCCAGGTCGATGAACGCCGAGAGCAACGGTGTTTCGAAGTAACGGGTGAAGGCATCCTGCACCAGCACGATGCTGCGCTCGCGCTGGGCCGGGGTCAGTTCGCGAAGCGCCGGCACCGTGGCCACGCCAACCCGGCAGCGGGTCAGGGTGGCCTGGAAGTTGAAGCGGCTGATCAATGGGCTGTCGACCATGCCGACCTTTTCGGCCAGCAGCCTGCTCACCCATTTCGACCCCATCACCGCGTTGTACAGCCCCGGTGCGTGTGCCAGGTAGGGGATGGTGTACTCCAGCGAGCCGATCAGGTAGTCACGCAGGGGGCGCTGATAACGGCCGTGGTACAGCTCGAGAAAGCGCGAGCGGAAGTCCGGCACGTTGACCTTGATCGGGCACTGCCCGGCGCAGGACTTGCACGCCAGGCAGCCGGCCATGGCGTCATACACCTCATGGGAGAAGTCGGCCTGGCCCTGGTTGCGGGCGCGGTTGTTACGCAGGCGCGCCGGCAGGCCCTTTAGCCACGAGACCTTGTTACGCGCCGCAGCCAGCACGTCGATGTTCGCTTCGCCCTGCAGGCGCAGCCATTCGCGCATCAACGAGGCACGGCCCTTGGGCGAGTGCTGGCGCTCACGAGTGGCTTTCCATGAGGGGCACATGGCGTCGTTGGGGTCGTAGTTGTAGCAGGCGCCGTTGCCGTTGCAGTGCACGGCGCTGCCGAAGTCTTGCCAGACTCGTTCGTCGATGCTGCGGTCCAGGTCCCCGCGCAGGGTCACGCCATCGACCTTGGTCAGGCCTTCGGGGCTGTCAGGCGGCGTGCAGATCTTGCCCGGGTTCAGCTGGTTATGCGGGTCGAAGGCGCCCTTCAGGCGCTGCAGTGCTGGGTACAGTTCGCCAAAATACTCCGGCACGTACTCCGAACGCAGGCCCTTGCCATGCTCGCCCCACAACAGGCCGCCATAGCGTTTGGTCAATGCCGCCACCGCATCGGAAATCGGCTTGACCAGCGCGGCCTGGGCCGGGTCTTTCATGTCCAGCGCGGGGCGTACGTGCAGCACGCCGGCATCCACGTGGCCGAACATGCCGTAGGCCAGGCCATAACCATCGAGCAAGGCCCGGAAGTCGGCGATGTAGTCGGCCAGTTGCTCCGGCGGCACCGCGGTGTCCTCGACGAAAGGTTGCGGGCGCACCTCGCCCTCGACGTTACCCAGCAGGCCCACCGAGCGCTTGCGCATGGTGTAGACGCGGGTGACGGCCTCGGAACCCTCGGCCAGTGTGTGGCCCAGGCGCTCGACACTGGTGTCCCTCTGCAGGTGCTGGATGAACGCCTGCACCTTGGCGTTGACCTGCGCCGGCTCGTCCCCGCAGAACTCCACCAGGTTGATGCCCAGGGTCGGCCGCTCGGGGTCGGCCGGGAAGTATTCGGCAACGCTGTGCCAGACGATATCCTTCATCGCCAGCATGAGCACCTTGGAGTCCACGGTTTCGATGGACAGCGGCTTGTGCGCCATCAGCGCGTTGGCGTCGCGCAGGGCATCCATGAAACTGCTGTAGCGCACATTGACCAGTACCGCGTACTTGGGGATCGGCAGCACATTGAGCTTGGCTTCGACCACATACCCAAGCGAGCCCTCGGCACCGCACAGCACGCTATTGAGGTTGAAACGGCCCTGCTCGTCGCGCAGGTGCGCCAGGTCGTAGCCGGTCAGGCAGCGGTTGAGCTTGGGGAAGGTGCGCTCGATCAGGTCGCCTTGGGTTCGCTGGATGTCCCGCGCCATGCGGTACACCTCGCCCACCCGGCCAGGCGCGGCACAGGCCTGCTCCAGCGCGGCCTCATCGATCGGCAGGCTGTGCAGGCGCTCGCCACCGAGCAGCACGCTGTGCAACTCCAGGACGTGGTCGCGGGTTTTGCCATAGGTGCAGCTGCCCTGGCCGCTGGCGTCGGTGTTGATCATGCCGCCGACGGTGGCGCGGTTGGACGTGGACAGCTCAGGGGCGAAGAACAGCCCGTACGGCTTGAGCGCAGCATTGAGCTGGTCCTTGACGGTGCCAGCCTGCACCCGCACCCAGCGCTCCTCGACGTTGATTTCGAGGATGTTGTTCATGTGCCGCGACAGGTCGACGACAATGCCATCGGTCAGCGACTGGCCGTTGGTGCCGGTCCCCCCGCCACGCGGGGTGAGCTTTACGTGCCGAAAGCGTGCTTCGGCCATCAGCGTGGCCACGCGCGCCACATCGTCGGCATCCAGCGGGAACACCGCTGCCTGCGGCAGGCGCTGATAGATCGAGTTGTCGGTGGCCAACACCGTGCGGGTCGCGTAGTCGGCACTGATCTGGCCACGAAAGCCGCTGTTGCGCAGGGCTTCGAGGAATTCGGGGTAGTTGGCGCTGGGTGCAACGGTTGGCAGCTGGGCGATCATCGAAGGATGGCCTCTAGATATTGGCTATTCACGGGATTGCTGTCGTTCCGGCATGGGTCAAACCAGGCGGGGATGACGTATAAGCCAATGTTCCTGTAGTTTGCGCTCAGGGGCAAACGGATAATCCTGCCGCTATCAATGACTTTTATGAATGAATTACCGCCACCTGACTCCGTCCATGTCGCTGCTGCTGGCATTCGAGGCCGCCGCCCGGCATGAAAGTTACACCCGCGCCGCTGCCGAACTATCACTGACCCAGAGCGCGGTCAGCCGCCAGGTGCAGGCACTGGAACAACAACTGGGCCTGACCCTGTTCCGCCGTGAAGGGCGCCAGGTGCAGCTGACCGATGTCGGCCGGCTGTACCAGGGCGAGCTCAGCGAGGCGCTGGGGCGCATCCGTAGCGCCACCCTGCAGGCGCTGGCTTACCAGTCCGGGGTAGGCACCTTGCGCCTGGCCACCCTGCCCACCTTCGGCTCCAAATGGCTGTTGCCGCGCTTGCATGCGTTCTACAGCGCGCACCCAGGCATGCTGGTGCACATTCATTCACGCATCGAAGCCATCAACTTCGAAACCAGCGAGATAGATGCCGCTATTGGCGTGGCCAGCCACGACCTGCCAGGGCTAATCTGCCATCGCCTGCATGCCGAGGAACTGGTGGTGATCGTGCCGCCGCAGGCCCGCGCCGACCGCCAGGGCTGGAGCCCCGCCAGAATCAGCGAAGAGGTACTGCTGAACGTGGCCAACAACCCGCACGCCTGGGGCGAGTGGTTTTCCCACCATGGCCTGCCGCACCGGGCGATGCGCCTGGGGCCGAGTTTCGAGCTCACCTCGCACCTGATCCAGGCCGTGCGCGCCGGGATCGGCATCGGGCTGGTACCGCGCATTCTCGTGGAAGAAGAACTGGCCAAGGGTGAACTGCACAGCCCCGGGGCAGCTTTTGCCAGCCAGCGCAGTTACTACCTGATCTACCCGCCGAGGAATGAGGCATTACCGTCGTTGCGGGCGTTCAGGGGGTGGTTGCTGGAGCAGATCTGAGTCCTGCCTCGACCGCATAGGCCCCAAGCCCTGTGCAGTACCTGTAGGAGATTCTATGGTTTCTGGCAAGGGTAGCCGCAGCATCTTCAGCGCCTGTGAGAGCGAGCGCCGCCCGCGCGGCGCTCGATCTCACGGGCGCTGCATATCTTCTGACAAACACCTATCAGCCCTGATGCGATCCCTGTGGGAGCTGGCTTGCCGGCGATAGGGCCCAAACAGGCCATAAAAAACCCGAAGCCAGTTCCCCGGCTTCGGGTTTCTCTATTTTCTGCAGAGCCTTACTTGGCTACGGTTCCAGCAACCCCACCGGTATTCAGCCGCCGACGTGGCTTGACCATGTACACCACGAACATCGCAAACAGCCAGATCGGAATCGCGTACACCGACACCTTAATGCCTGGAATCATCAGCATGATGCCGAGAATCAGCACCACGAAGGCCAGCACCACATAGTTGCCATAGGGGTACCACAGCGCCTTGAACAGCGGCTTCTGGCCAGTGCGGTCAAGGTGCTGGCGGAATTTCAGGTGCGAATAACTGATCATCGCCCAGTTGATCACCAGGGTAGCCACCACCAGCGACATCAGCAGCTCCAGAGCATTTTGCGGCATCAGGTAGTTGAGCAGCACGGCCACGAAGGTCACCGCTGCCGACACCAGAATCGAGCGCACCGGCACACCGCGCTTGTCGACCTTGGCCAGCGCTGCCGGGGCATCACCCTGCTCGGCCATGCCCAGCAGCATGCGGGCATTGCAGTAAGTGCCGCTGTTGTACACCGACAGCGCGGCCGTCAGCACCACGAAGTTCAGCAGGTTGGCGGCCACGTCACTGCCCAGCAGCGAGAACACCTGCACGAATGGGCTGCTGCCATAACTGCCGCCCGAGGCGTCGATGCTGGCCACCAGGTTGTCCCACGGGGTCAGCGACAGCAGCACCACCAAGGCACCGACGTAGAAGATCAGGATACGGTAGATGACCTGGTTGATCGCCTTGGGGATCACGGTCGTGGGCTTGTCGGCTTCGGCAGCGGTGAACCCGAGCATTTCCAGGCCGCCGAACGAGAACATGATGAAGGCCAGGGCCATGACCAGACCGCTGACGCCATTGGGGAAGAACCCGCCATGCGACCAGAGGTTGGCGACGGTGGCCTCCGGGCCGCCGCTGCCGCTGGTCAGCAGGTAGGCGCCCAGGCCGATCATGCTGACGATGGCAACCACCTTGATGATGGCGAACCAGAATTCGGCTTCACCAAAGAACTTCACGTTCATCAGGTTGATGGCGTTGATCAGCACGAAGAAGGCGGCTGCGGTAACCCAGGTCGGGATTTCCGGCCACCAGTAGTGGACATACTTGCCAACCGCCGACAGCTCCGACATGCCCACCAGGATATACAGCACCCAGCAGTTCCAGCCAGACAGGAAACCGGCGAAGCCGCCCCAGTAGGTGTGGGCAAAATGGCTGAATGAGCCGGCCACCGGCTCCTCGACGATCATCTCGCCAAGCTGGCGCATGATCATGAAGGCGATGAAGCCGCAGATGGCGTAACCGAGGATCATCGACGGGCCGGCGGATTTCATCACGCCTGCCGAGCCGAGGAACAGGCCGGTACCAATTGCGCCGCCAAGGGCGATCAACTGGATGTGACGGTTCTTCAGGCCCCGCTTGAGCTCGCCTGAATGCATGTTTTGTCCACTCATGAACGAAGTCACCTGCATTGTTTTTATCTGTGACGGAATCGGACCCACCGCGCTCGTGGCGCAGCGGAATGGGCAAGGTGGTTACCTTGGGTTTCTCGACCTCAGGTGCCGCCGGAGCGGGTCAACCAGGCGTGATCAAGAGTGCGCGGTACGCAAGGGGGTCACAGGTAAAACGCGGCGCACTGTATACCCCTGCAAACGCGCAGGCGTCAACGCGTTGCATCCTTTCCTCGGGAAAAAACGCAGCGATCCTGTGGTGTGGGCCTTCAAAGGCGGAGTGATCGGCGTACATGGCGCCTCCATTTGTTGTTTTGTCAGCCAGGCGCTGTGGACCGGCTGTTGCACACGGCAATAGCGGCTATAACACCGTGGGGCGGGGGTTTGGGCAAGGGTGGTGGGGATTGGCGCAGGGGGTTTGCAGCGTTGGCAGCGGCAAGTTTTTTTGACAGGACGGGGCGAATTCCGAAAGACGAACGGAAACCGGCTGACTTTGTACACATTTCTTTACAGCGTGGTTCGAGGACTTGCCAGTCGTCCGAAAAATTCTTTTGCTTCAGTGTCTTGGGGCTGCTTTGCAGCCCTTCGCGGGCACGCCCGCTCCCACATGTTTGGCGCTGAACTCAAGCAATGCGCGACCCCCTGTGGGAGCGGGCGTGCCCGCGAAGGGCCGCAAAGCGGCCCCAAATGACTTAACTGGGCCAATCAACCACGCGGTTTGCCGCGGCCACGGCCGGCAGGCTTGTCGCCCTCAGGCTTGGCGGGGCGCTTGCGCATTTCGCTTGGGCGCTCGGCCACGGCGCTGCCGCGGTTGCCTTTGCGTGGGGCTTCTTCACGCGGCTGGCGTGCCGGGCGCTCGCCAGCGGCAGCACCTTCGTGGGCCGGGCGCAGGTTGCGCACGCGCTCGCCACGGCCAAGCGGGCGGGACGATTTGCGCTGCAGGCGCTCCATCTTGTCCTTGGCCTTGAGGTTCAAGGCAGGCAGCGCAACCGGCTGCAAGCCGACTTCAGCGGCCAGGATGTCGATTTCGCCCTGGGACATTTCCCGCCAGCGGCCCATCGGCAGGTCGGAGTTGAGGAACACCGGGCCAAAGCGCACGCGCTTCAGGCGGCTGACCACCATGCCCTGGGATTCCCACAGGCGACGCACCTCGCGGTTACGGCCTTCCATCACCACGCAGTGGTACCAGTGGTTGAAACCTTCGCCACCGGGTGCCTTCTGGATGTCGGTGAACTTGGCCGGGCCGTCTTCGAGCATTACACCGGCCTTCAGGCGCTCGATCATCTCGTCGTCGACTTCACCACGCACACGCACCGCGTACTCGCGGTCCATCTCGTAAGATGGGTGCATCAGGCGGTTGGCCAGCTCGCCGTCGGTGGTGAACAGCAGCAGGCCGGTGGTGTTGATGTCGAGCCGGCCAATGTTGATCCAACGGCCTTCTTTTGGCCGCGGCAGGCGATCGAACACGGTCGGGCGGCCTTCCGGGTCGTCACGGGTGCAGATTTCGCCATCGGGTTTGTTGTACATGATCACCCGGCGGGTGGCCTCGGCGGCCTCCTCGCGCTTGATCAGCTTGCCGTCAACGGCAATGGCGTCATGCAGGTCGACGCGTTGGCCGAGGGTAGCCGCGACGCCGTTGACTTTGATCCGGCCCTGGCTGATCCAGGCCTCGACGTCACGGCGCGAGCCCACGCCAATGCGGGCCAGCACTTTCTGCAGTTTTTCGCCGGACGGCGGGGTAATTGCGGTGTCTTGCAGGTCTTGCTCACTCATCTGGGCACCTCCCGGTGTAGGAATGACAAAGGGTTTCTGGCGACGAATGCGCCAAAAGGCCGCGCATCATACGCGGTTCGGCGGGGGAACGCACTGCAGGTTAGAAGGTTTTGCGGGGGCAGGGAGAGGTTTCTGCCTAACGGTGAGGTGCCCGCTGCCGCGTATAGGGCCGCTGCAGGCAACAGCACGATCAGGGCTGCAGCTTGCCCTCTTCTTCCACCGCGGCCTCAGCTGTTTGCCCACGCAAATCGTCAAAGTCGGTCTTCAGCCCTTCTTCCATGGCATCCAGCTCCACCAGCAAGCTGCGGAAGCTGGTTTCCTCCTGCGGCTCGTCAACCGCGTCCTGCTCGCCCAGGCTGGCATCGGCCAGGGCCTGCAGGTGGGCCGGCACCGGTGCATCATCCGGGTCGAGCAGCGGCTCAGGCTGCAGCTCGCGCAACTCGGCCAACGCCGGCAACTGCTCCAGGCTCTTGAGGTTGAAGTGGTCCAGGAACGCCTTGGTGGTGGCGAACATCGCCGGCCGGCCGGGCACCTCGCGGTAGCCCACCACGCGTATCCACTCGCGCTCCATCAGGGTCTTGATGATATTGCTGTTCACCGCCACCCCGCGCACATCCTCGATCTCGCCACGGGTGATCGGCTGGCGATAGGCGATCAACGCCAGGGTTTCCAGCAAGGCACGCGAATAGCGCTGCGGGCGCTCTTCCCACAAGCGGCCGACCCAGGGGGCATAGGCTTCGCGAATTTGCAGGCGGTAGCCGCTGGCCACTTCTTTGAGCTCGAAAGCGCGGCCGTTGCACGATTTGCCCAGCACCTCCAGCGCCTGCCTGAAAACCTTGGGCTCGGGCCGCTCGGCTTCCTCGAACAACTCGAACAGCCGCTCCAGTGATTGCGGTTTGCCCGACGCCAGCAGGAAGGCTTCGATCAGCGACGCCAGGTCGCGGGGTTCATTCAGGTTCATCGGGTTCTTCAACAAGCGCCGGGCGAAGCCGCACGTGGATGGCGGCGAAGGGTTCATTCTGCACCAATTCGATCAGCGCTTCCTTGACCAGTTCGAGGATCGCCATGAAGGTGACCACTACCCCCAGCTTGCCCTCATCGTGCCCGAACAGTTCGACGAACGGCACGAAAGCACCGCCCTTGAGGCGCTCCAGCACCTGGCTCATGCGCTCGCGGGTGGACAGCGTTTCACGGCTGATCTGGTGGCTCTCGAACAGGTCGTTGCGCCGCATCACCTCGGCCATGGACACCAGCAGCTCTTCCAGGCTGACCTGCGGCAACAGCTTGCGCACCTTGGCCTGCGGCGCCTCCAGGCGCGGCACCCGCACCTCACGGCCAACCCGTGGCAACGCATCAATGCTTTCGGCTGCAGCCTTGAAACGCTCGTACTCCTGCAGCCGGCGGATCAACTCGGCGCGCGGGTCACCCTCCTCTTCCTCGGCCTCGGCCGAGCGCGGCAGTAGCATGCGCGACTTGATCTCGGCCAACATGGCAGCCATTACCAAGTATTCGGCGGCCAGTTCCAGGCGCACGCTTTTCATCAGCTCTACATAGCCCATGTACTGGCGGGTGATTTCAGCCACGGGGATGTCGAGGATGTCGATGTTCTGCTTGCGGATCAGGTACAGCAACAGGTCCAGCGGCCCTTCGAAGGCTTCCAGGATGACTTCCAGGGCGTCTGGCGGGATGTACAGGTCCAGCGGCATCTCGGTCAGGGCTTCGCCGTAGACCAAGGCCAGTTGCAACTGCCGCGGCTCGTCGACCTGCGTGGCCGGCGCCTCGGGCGCTTGCAACTGGCTCACGCGCTGGCCATGAACGGCGAAGGGTCGCCGCAGCCTTCGCGAATCAGCTCAGGTTCGTCGCCGGAAAGGTCGATGATGGTCGACGCCTTGAGGTCACCGTAACCGCCATCGATCACCAGGTCGACATGGTGCTCCAGGCGCTCACGAATTTCGTAAGGGTCGGTCATCGGCTCGCTATCGCCAGGCAGGATCAGGCTCACGCTCATCAGCGGCTCGCCCAGCTCAGCCAGCAACGCCAGGGTAATGCCGTGGTCTGGTACCCGCAGGCCGATGGTGCGGCGTTTTTCGTGCAGCAGCAGGCGGGGCACTTCGCGGGTGCCGTTGAGGATGAAGGTGTAGGGCCCAGGCACGTGCGCCTTGAGCAGGCGGAAGGTGCCGGTATCGACCTTGGCATACAACCCCAGCTGCGACATGTCGCAGCACATCAGGGTAAAGTTGTGCGTCTTGTCCAGGCCACGCAGGCGCCGGACGCGCTCGATCGCCGCCTTGTCGCCGATCTGGCAACCCAACGCATAGGCCGAATCGGTGGGGTACACCACCACGCCGCCCTTGCGGATGATCTCTACCGCCTGGCGGATCAGCCGCGGCTGTGGGTTCTCCGGATGAATCTGGAAAAATTGGCTCACGTAGTCGTCCTGTTCATACCGTAATAGGCTGTTCATGGCTGAATCGGCGCCACAAAGGTGGCAGGTCCTCGGGCAAAGGCCGGTAGGCACCGATCTCGCCCCAGGTGCCGGGGCCGTGGAAGTCACTGCCAGCGCTTGCCAGCAGGCCGAACTCACGGGTAAGGATGGACAGGGTGCCCACCTGCTCGGCGGGCATCATCCCGTTGACCACTTCAAGCGCCTGCCCACCTGCCTGAATATAGTCGGCAATCAGCCGCCTGCGCTTGCTGCGAGTCAGGTCGTAGTGCATCGGATGGGCCAAGCTCACCCAGGCTTTGGACTGGCGCAGCGTGGCAACGGTTTCATCAAGGGTTGGCCAATGCTGCTTGACGTCGCCCAGCTTGCCCGCCCCCAGCCACTTGCGAAACGCCTCGCCGCGGTCTTTGACGTGCCCGGCACGCACCAGGTACTCGGCGAAGTGCGGGCGCGCCGGTGCGTTGCCGCTGTCGCCCAGCGCGTGCTGCACGGCGCGGGCGCCGTCGAGGGTGCCTGGCATGCCCTTGGCGGCCAACCGCTTGTCGATTTCTTCGGCGCGCAGCCAGCGGCCGCGGTGCAACGCGTCGATCGCCGCCAGCAATGGCGGCGCATCGAGCGGGAAGTCGTAGCCCAGCACGTGAATGGTGGCGCCCCCCCAGGTGCACGAAAGCTCGACACCGCTAACCCAGCGCATGCCCCGCTCAACACTGGCCAGGCGCGCTTCGGGCAGGCCTTCGAGGGTGTCATGGTCGGTCAGGGCCAGCGTTTGCACCCCGTGCTCATGGGCCCGGGCGACCAGAGCCGTGGGCGACAGGGCGCCGTCGGAGGCCGTGCTGTGACAGTGCAGATCAACATTCATGGAGGAGCGCTTTCGCAGGAATCGATGTTTGTTATTATGCCGTCACATCCCGATTCTGGCTGCCATTGTGAAACAATTCATCGATTTCATCCCGCTGTTGCTGTTCTTCATCGTGTACAAGCTGGACCCACGCCCGCTTGAAGTCGCTGGCCACAGCTTCGAATTCGGCGGTATCTACAGCGCCACGGCCATGCTGATCGTCAGCTCGCTGGTGGTGTACGGCGCGCTGTTCCTGCGCCAGCGCAAGCTGGAAAAGGGCCAGTGGCTGACCCTGGTGGCCTGCCTGGTGTTCGGCGGCCTGACCCTGACCTTCCACAGCGAGACTTTCCTCAAGTGGAAGGCGCCGGTGGTCAACTGGCTGTTCGCCCTGGGCTTTGCCGGCAGCCACTTCATCGGTGACCGGGTGCTGATCAAACGCATCATGGGCCACGCCCTGACCCTGCCGGATGCCATCTGGACGCGCTTGAACCTGGCCTGGATCGCGTTCTTCCTGTTCTGTGGTGCGGCCAACCTGTTCGTCGCCTTCACCTTCCAGGACTTCTGGGTAGACTTCAAGGTGTTCGGCAGCCTGGGCATGACCGTGATCTTCCTGGTGGCCCAAGGCGTGTACCTGTCGCGCCACCTGCACGACGACCCTTCAACTTCCAAACCCAAGGATTGACATGCTCTACGCCATCATTGCCAGCGACGTCGCGAACTCCCTGGAAAAACGCCTGGCTGCCCGCCCGGCGCACATCGAACGCCTGCAGCAGCTCAAGGCCGAAGGCCGCGTGGTGCTGGCCGGCCCACACCCGGCCATCGACAGCAACGACCCGGGCGAAGCCGGCTTCAGCGGCAGCCTGATCGTCGCCGAGTTCGCCTCGCTGGCCGAAGCCCAGGCCTGGGCCGATGCCGACCCGTACATTGCGGCAGGCGTGTACGACAAGGTCGTGGTCAAGCCGTTCAAGCAAGTATTGCCGTGATCCGAGACCGCATCGCTTTCTTCGCGGGCTTGCCCGCTCCCACAGTGGCCCGCACAAACCTTCGGAACTGCACGGTCGTTGTAGGAGCGGGTTTACCCGCGAAGCAGGCGATGCGGGATCAGCAGTTATACGGTTGCCATCAGTCTGCGGTATCTTTGCCATTGGCGGGCCGACTTGACCGCCGTCAATGGTGGAATTGAGTGAGTCATGAGCGAGCTGTTACTGATTGATGATGACCAGGAACTGTGCGAGCTGCTGTGCAGCTGGCTGACCCAGGAAGGGTTTTCCGTACGTGCCTGCCACGATGGGCAGAGTGCACGCCTGGCCTTGGCCGAGCATGCACCTGCGGCCGTGGTGCTGGATGTCATGTTGCCCGACGGCAGCGGCCTGGAGTTGCTCAAACAGCTGCGCAGCGAGCACGCCGAACTGCCAGTGCTGATGCTGTCGGCCCGTGGCGAGCCGCTTGACCGTATTCTCGGCCTGGAACTGGGTGCCGACGATTACCTGGCCAAACCGTGCGACCCACGCGAGCTTACCGCCCGCCTGCGTGCAGTATTGCGCCGCAGCCACCCCGTTGCCGCCACCAGCCAGCTGGAGCTGGGCGACCTGGTCTACAGCCCGGCCCGCGGCGTGGCCAGCATCGATGGCCGGGAAATGACTCTGACCTTGTCCGAAAGCCGCATACTCGAAGCGCTGCTGCGCCAGCCTGGCGAGCCGCTGGACAAACAGGAACTGGCGCAGATCGGCCTGGGCCGCAAGCTCACCCTCTACGACCGCAGCCTGGACATGCACGTCAGCAACCTGCGCAAGAAGATCGGCCCGCATGCCGATGGCCGGCCACGCATCGTCGCCCTGCGCAGCCGCGGCTATTACTACTGCCTGTGAGCAGCTGCAAGCTACAAGCTACAAGCTGCAAGCTGCAAGCTACAAGCTACAAGCTACAAGCTACAAGCTACAAGCTACAAGCTACAAGCTACAAGCTACAAGCTACAAGCTGCAAGCTACAGGCTACAGGCTACAAGCTCCAAGTAAGCCGATCGCGATTCTGCTCTTTCTTGCAGCTTGCAGCTTGTAGCTTGAAGCTTGAAGCTTGAAGCTTGAAGCTTGAAGTTTGCAGCTTGCAGCTGTTCTTTACCCAGCCTTTACCATCCACTGACTGCGCTTGACGGTGATCTCCCTAGACTGTGCTCATCCGGTAATCACCGGCCTATGAAAGGAGAGACACCATGCGCAAGACCCTTATCGCCCTGATGTTCGCCGCCGCCCTGCCGACCGTAGCCATGGCCATGCCTGACGGCGGCCCACGTCACGACGGCCCGCATCACCGCGGTGACGCGGCCTTCCAGCAACTGGACCTGAGCCGTGACCAGCGCCAGCAGATCGGCAAGCTGATGGGCGAGCAAATGCAGCAGCGCCGCGACATCACCGAGCGTTACCTGGCCAAACTGCCGGCTGCCGACCAGAAAGCCATGAAGGACGAACTGCAAGCCAGCCGCACCAAGACCGACACCGCCGTGCGCAACCTGCTCAAGCCAGACCAGCAGAAGAAGTTCGACGAACTGCAAAAGGAACGCGCTGCCAAGAAAGCCGAGTGGCAGGAGTTCCAGGCCTGGAAAGCTGAAAAAGCCAAAAAGGCCCAGTAAGCTGTCAGCCTGATGCCCGGCTCGCCCCAGCGCGAGCCGGGCTTTTTCTGTTTTAGGAGGTGCTCTTGCGTTCACTGTTCTGGCGCATTCTGGCCAGCTTCTGGTTGGCCATCACCCTGGTTGCAGGGCTGTCGATCTTGCTTGGGCACATGCTCAACCAGGACGCCTGGATCCTCAGCCGCCACCCCGGCCTGAACACGCTGGCCAGCCAGTGGGCCAGGCACTACGAGCAGGAGGGCGTGAATGCCGCGCAGCAGTTCCTGGAACAACGCAAGGACCGCTACAAGATCGACGTGCAGGTGCTCGATGACAGTGGTGACGCTGTGGTGCCCGGCACGTTCCCGCGCCGGGCGGCAGCCTTCGAGGCACGCCAGCACAACGACCAGCGCCGCTTGCCATGGCGCCGGCTGACCGAGGAATACACCAGCCCCGACACCGGCCAGACCTACCTGCTGATCTACCGCATACCCCACCCGGCGCTGGATGAGTGGCACCGGGACAGCCTGATGTGGCCACTCAGCGCACTGGGCATCGCCCTGGTGGTGTTGACCCTGTTCAGCCTGCTGGTCACGCTGTCCATCACACGCCCGTTGAGCCGCCTGCGCAGCGCTGTGTACGACCTGGGCCAGAGCACCTATCAGCAGAACAGCCTGGCGCGCCTGGCAGCCCGGCGTGACGAATTCGGCGTGCTGGCCAATGACTTCAACAAGATGGGCGCGCGCCTGCAAAGCACCCTCGCCAGCCAGCGCCAATTGCTGCGCGACGTGTCCCACGAGCTGCGCTCACCGTTGGCCAGGCTGCGCATTGCCCTGGCCCTGGCCGAACGCGCCGAACCCGAGCAGCGCCAGGCCCTGTGGCCGCGCCTGACCCGCGAGTGCGACCGGCTGGAAGACCTGATCAGCGAAATACTCACCCTGGCCCGCGTGGATGCCGAACAGGCCCACGCCGAAGCGGTGGACCTCAATGCCTTGCTGGGCAGTGTGCGCAAGGACGCCCTGCTCGGCGCGCCCGACCAGGACGTGCGCCTGGAGGCGCAACCGGGGCTGGTCTTGCAAGGTTGGCCGACACTGATCGAGCGGGCCGTGGACAACCTGCTGCGCAACGCCCTGCGCTTCAACCCGGCAGGCCAGCCCATCGAAGTCAGTGCCGTGCGCGATCAGGCGCGGGTGGTGATCAGTGTGCGCGACCATGGCCCGGGGGCAGCCCCGGAGCACCTCGCCCAGCTGGGTGAGCCGTTCTTCCGCGCACCGGGGCAGGAGGCCCCAGGGCACGGCCTGGGGTTGGCGATTGCGCGCAAGGCGGCGGAACGGCATGGCGGCAGCCTGGTCCTGCACAACCACCCGCAGGGCGGTTTTGTCGCGCGGCTTGATCTGCCTTTGCAAGCCGCTTCAGCTTAAGGCTGCCGGAACCTTGTACGTTCAGGGCTGCAGCGCAGCCCTTGCTCGCTCACCCGTCAGCCGCCCCAGCCCGTGACGAAATCAGCGGTGTCCAGCACCGGTGCGGTCCGTGGCTCGGTCATAGGCGTGCCGACGTACAGGTAGCCGATCAGCTCCTCGTTCTCCGCCAGCCCCAGCCCCTTGTGCACATGCGCGTCGAAGGCCATGTCCCCGGTACGCCAAACGGCGCCGATGCCCTGCGCATGGGCAGCGATCAGGATGCCATGCGCCGCACAGCCCGCCGCCAGGCGCTGCTCGGACTTGGGCACCTTGAAGTGGTCCTGCAACCTGGCCACCACCACGATCAGCAACGGTGCGCGCAGCGGCATGCCGCGGGCTTTGTCCAGCGCAGCCTGGGTGGCTTCACCCTTGTGCTGCAGCGCTTCGGCGAACAGCTCGCCCAGCTTAGCGCGGCCCTGCCCTTCGATGGTCAGGAACCGCCAAGGCCGCAGCTGGCCGTGGTCCGGCGCCCGCAGGGCAGCCTGGAACAGCGCCTCGCGCTGGGCGGCATTGGGCGCAGGTTCGGTCAGGCGTGGCACGGAAACACGGTTGAGCAATGCGTCGAGAGCCTCCATCGGCTACCCTCCTGGCAGTGGAATGTGCGGCCATTCTCAAGCTGCACGCCCTAAGCTGCAAGCTGCAAGCTGCAGCACGCCGGCTTTTCGTGCAGCGTGCCGCGCCTGGCTTGCAGCTGCCCAGCCCATAGGTAGAATGGCGCCCTTCCGTTTCGAGTCAGAGCAGATCACATGGCGTTGCCGACCTTAAGGATCATTGGTTTCATCATCGGCATCTTCCTGATCACCCTGGCTGTGGGCATGGCCGTGCCCATGGCGACCCTGGTGATATTCGAACGTACCGGCGACATGCCGTCGTTCCTGTGGTCTAGCCTGATCACCTTCATTGCCGGGCTGGCCATGGTGCTGCAAGGGCGACCCGAGCACGTGCACCTGCGGCCACGCGACATGTACCTGCTGACGGTCTGCAGCTGGCTGGTGGTCTGCGTGTTCGCCGCCCTGCCCTTCCTGCTGACCCAGCACATCAGCTACACCGACGCCTTCTTCGAAAGCATGTCGGGCATTACCGCTACCGGCGCCACCGTGCTCAGTGGGCTCGACAGCATGTCACCAGGCATTCTGATGTGGCGCTCGATGCTGCACTGGCTGGGCGGTATCGGCTTCATCGCCATGGCGGTGGCCATCCTGCCGCTGCTGCGCATTGGTGGCATGCGCCTGTTCCAGACCGAGTCTTCGGACCGCTCCGAAAAGGTCATGCCGCGCTCGCACATGGTCGCCAAGTCCATCGTGGGGGTGTACGTCGGCTTCTCGATACTTGGCGCGCTGGCTTTCTGGTGGGCCGGCATGAGCCCGTTCGATGCCATCAACCACGCCATGTCGGCAATTTCCACCGGTGGTTTTTCCACCTCCGACCAGTCCCTGGCGAAATGGGACATTCCCGCCGTGCACTGGGTGGCGGTGGTGGTGATGATCATGGGCAGCCTGCCGTTCACCCTGTACGTGGCCACCCTGCGCGGCAACCGCAGGGCGCTGCTTCGCGACCAGCAGGTACAGGGCTTGCTGGGCATGCTGCTGGTCACCTGGCTGGTCCTGGGCACCTGGTACTGGTACAGCACCAACCTGCACTGGCTGGATGCGCTGCGTCACGTGGCGCTGAACGTGACCTCGGTCGTCACCACCACCGGTTTCGCCCTGGGTGACTACAGCCTGTGGGGCAACTTTTCGCTGATGCTGTTCTTCTACCTGGGCTTCGTCGGCGGCTGTTCCGGCTCGACCGCGGGCGGGATCAAGATCTTCCGTTTCCAGGTCGCCTACATCCTGCTCAAGGCCAGCCTCAACCAGCTGATCCACCCGCGTGCGGTGATCAAGCAGAAGTACAACGGCCACCGCCTCGATGAAGATATCGTGCGCTCAATCCTGACGTTCTCGTTCTTCTTCGCCATCACCATCTGCGTCATGGCACTGCTGTTGTCATTGCTGGGGGTGGACTGGATGACCGCCCTGACCGGGGCTGCCGGTACGGTCTCCGGGGTGGGGCCTGGCCTCGGGGAAGTGATCGGCCCGTCGGGCAACTACGCCACGCTGCCGGACGCCGCCAAGTGGATCCTGGCCGCGGGCATGCTGCTCGGCCGCCTGGAAATCATCACCGTGCTGGTGTTGTGCATGCCTGCGTTCTGGCGTCACTGAGCCCTTCGCCCCCGGCGCCGAGCCGGGCGCGGTACTCGCTGGGGGTGGTATCGAACCAGCGGCGGAACGCGCGGTAGAAGTTGCTGGGGTCGGCGAAGCCCAGCAGGTAGGCGGTTTCCAGCAGGGTCATGCCCGGCTGGGCCAGGTACTGCTCAGCCAGTTCGCGGCGGGTGTCGTCGAGCAACGCCTGGAAGCTGGTGCCCTCCTCCTGCAGCCGCCGCTGCAGGGTGCGCTGCGACAAGTGCAAGGCCTGCGCCAGGGTCTCACGCTTGGGCTCCCCTTGCGGCAAGATGCGGCACAGCACCTGGCGCACGCGGTGGGTCACGCGGCTTTCGGAAAACCGCGCCAGGTACTCCCCGGCAAAACGGTCGTGCAGTACCGCCATGGCTTCATTGGCCGTGGGCAAGGGCGCCTCCATGTCGGCCCGCTCGAACACCAGCGCGTCATACGGCGCGTCGAAGATCAGCGGCGAATGGAACGCCACCTTGTACGGCTCGATATTCCTGGGTTGCGGCCCCTGCACCAAGACCCGGCGTGGCTGCACCGGGCGGCCGCTCAACCATTTGCACAGCGCCAGCGCACAGGCCAACGACGCTTCGGCACTGTGCCGGGTAGGCGGCAGATGGTCGCCGTGCACGGTGAGGATCAACGAATAGCCCTCGGCGCCGAGCACAAAACTGAGATCGGAACTTTCGGCGATGATGCGCTGATACCGCACCAGCCGCTCGAAACCCTCGGCCAACGTGCGGCTGGACATCAGCGCATAGCCCACCACGTGAAACGAGGCCGGGCGCACCACACGCGCCATGTTCAGGCCAATGGCCTCGTTGCCGGACAGTTCCACTGCCAATTGCCACAGCCGGGTCATGGAGTCCTGGGGGAAGCGCGCATCGGGATCGTCGAGGGCGGCGAAATCCAGCCCCAGTTGCTTGAACATGGCCCGACAGTCCAGTCCTTCCAGCTCGAGTGCTTTGACAATCCCTGATGCCCAACTGGCTGACGTGGTTCTTTCGCTCATGACAGGTTACTTTCCTGACCGCTCCTGCGGTGAACCCCAAGGATACTCAATTGGCGCCTATTGTCACTGGTAGGCACTGCCAATGACTCTAGACTCGAATAAGGCTCCACGCCGTGCATCTTGTCCAGAAGTATTAATCCCGGAGCACAGCCATGAACCGCACAGCGCAGTTTCGCAGTTTTGCCGAGTTCTACCCGTATTACTTGGGTGAGCACAGCAACCCCACCTGCCGCCGCCTGCATTTTGTCGGCACCAGCCTGGTGATCGCCCTGCTGGCCTATACCATCGGCAGCGGCCAATGGCTGCTGTTGCTGGCCGTGCCGTTGTTCGGCTACGGCTTTGCCTGGGTGGGGCATTTCTTTTTTGAAAAGAACCGGCCGGCGACCTTCACCTATCCGTTCTACAGCCTTGCCGGTGACTTCGTGATGTTCCGCGACATTCTGCTCGGCAAGCTCAGGCTGTAAGCAGCGGGTCTGCGCCCGCCACCACGCAGTCCTCGCAACGCAGGGCTTCAGGCACAATGGCCGCCTGCCTTGCGAGGATGCCCCCTGCCATGAACCACCGCACTGCCCTTGGCGCCCTGCATATCGGCGCGCTGTTCTTTGGCCTGACCGGCGTATTCGGCAAGCTGGCGACCAGCGCCAGCCCGGTGATCATCGTATTCGGCCGCGCCGCTTTCGCCGTGGTCGCCCTGGCGCTGTTCGCCAGTGTCACCGGCCCCGGCTGGCAACGTCTGAACGGTCACGACGCGCGCCGGCTGTTGCTCGGCGGGGTGCTGCTGGCCGGCCACTGGGTCAGCTTCTTCATCGCCGTCAAGGTCGGCGGCGTGGCGATCGCCACCCTCGGCTTCGCCAGTTTCCCGGCCTTTACCGTGCTGCTCGAAGGACTGCTGTTCCGCGAGCGCATCCGCCGCAACGAAGCGCTGCTGGTGCTGCTGGTCAGCCTCGGCCTGGTACTGGTCACGCCAGCCTTCGATCTGGCCAGCGAAGCGACCGGTGGCCTGCTGTGGGCCTTGCTCTCGGGCCTGCTGTTCTCACTGCTGTCCCTGACCAACCGTGCAGGCTCTGGTCGCTTGCCTGCGGTGCAGGCAGCACTGTGGCAAAACCTGGTGGTGAGCCTGTGCCTGCTGACATTCGCTGCCCCTGGGCTGGGCGCGGTCGCGCCTGTGGACTGGCTGTGGATCGGCCTGCTCGGCGTTTTCTGCACCGGCGTGGCGCACAGCCTGTTCGTCGCCAGCCTGGCGGTCATCAAGGCCCGGACTGCCGCCGTGGTGTTCGGCATGGAGCCGGTCTACGGCATTGCCGTTGCCTGGCTGGTGTTTGCCGAGACCCCCACGGTGCGCATGCTGCTAGGCGGTGCCCTGATTATCCTCGCCATCGTGCTGTCCAGCCGCCTGGCGGCAGAGCCAGCGCAGCGGCCGCTGGCCGAGGGCGGGTGACTCAGCGGTCGTTGTGGCCCAGGTCGCGCTGGGGGTCGATCTGGTCACGCACCCGCTGCTTCAGCACCTTGGCCTCGGGGAAGCCGCCGTCGGCCTTGCGCTCCCAAATCTGCACGCCGTTGCAGGTGATGCGGAAAATACCGCCGGTACCGGGTTCCAGCGCCACCCGGCCGAGGTCGTCGGCAAACGTGCTGAGCAACTCCTGGGCCAGCCACGCGGCCCGCAGCAGCCACTGGCACTGGGTGCAATAATTGATGACGATTTCCGGCTTGTGGTCGGCCATGTTGAGATAACTCCAGCTGAGGGGCGGCTTATACTAGCGGTCTTTGACCCACGGTTTGAGACCCACGATGCGCCGTTTGCTGTTCTGCTTGCTGCTCACCCTCACCTCGCTTACAGCAACCGCCGCCGAACCGGCACGGCCCAAGGTCGGCCTGGTGCTGTCGGGCGGCGCGGCCCGTGGCCTGGCGCACATCGGCGTGCTCAAGGCGCTGGAGGAACAGGGTGTACGCATCGACGCCATTGCCGGCACCAGCATGGGGGCTGTAGTCGGCGGGCTGTACGCCTCGGGCTACAGTGTCGAAGAGCTGGAACACCTCGCCACCACCCTCGACTGGCAGCAGGCGCTGTCTGACAGCCCACCCCGCGAGGACGTGCCATTCCGCCGCAAGCAGGATGACCGCGATTTTCTGGTCAAGCAAAAGCTCAGTTTTCGTGACGACGGCAGCCTGGGCCTGCCGCTGGGGGTAATTCAAGGCCAGAACCTGTCGTTGCTGCTGGAAAGCAAGTTGGCGCACACCGCCGACACGCGCGACTTCGACAAGCTGCCCATCCCCTTCCGCGCCGTGGCCACCGACATCGCCAGTGGCGAAAAAGTGATATTCCGCCGCGGCCACCTGCCGCAGGTGATCCGCGCCAGCATGTCGATCCCGGCAGTGTTCGCCCCGGTCGAACTGGACGGCCGCCTGCTGGTGGACGGCGGCATGGTCGACAATATTCCGCTCGATGTGGCACGCGATATGGGGGTGGACCTGGCCATCGTGGTGGATATCGGTACGCCGCTGCGCGACCGCAAGCAGTTGCTGACCGTGGTCGATGTGCTGAACCAGTCCATCACGCTGACAACCCGGCGCAACTCGGAAGAGCAACTGGCCAGCCTGCACCGCGACGATATCCTCATCCAACCACCGCTGGCAGCCTACGGCGTGACCGACTTCGGCCGCGCGCGGGACATGATCGACGCCGGCTACCGCGCTACCCGCCTGCTCGACGCGCGCCTGGCGGCGCTGCGCCACCCAGACGCCGGCACCAGCCTGGCCGCAGCCCGGTCACCGCGCCAACGCACGCCCATCATCACCGCCATCAAAATCGAGAACGACGCCAAGGTCAGTGACGATGTGATCCGCTCGTACATTCGCCAGCCCATCAATGCCCCGCTGGAGCTTGGCCGCCTGGAGACCGACATGGGCACCCTATACGGCCTGGACTACTTCGACCGGGTGCAGTACCGCGTGGTGCACAAGGGCGATGAAAACACCCTGGTGATCAACGCCCGCGGCCGCCGCGGGGGCACCGACTACTTGCGCCTGGGCCTGAACCTGTCGGACGACCTGCGCGGCGACAGCGCCTTCAACCTGGGCGCCAGCTACCGGGTCAACGGCATCAACAGCCTGGGTGCCGAGTGGCTGACCCGCGGCCAGATCGGCGACCAGCAAGCGCTGTACAGCGAGTTCTACCAACCGCTGGATGTCGGCTCACGCTACTTCGTCGCCCCCTACCTGGACTTCGGCTCACAGAACATCGAGGCCACCCTCGACAACGACCCGGTGGCCGAGTACCGCCTGGAGCGCTACGGCTTTGGCCTGAACGTGGGCCGGCAGATCGGCAACAGCGGCGAAGTGCGCCTGGGGGTCGGCAAGGCCTGGGGCGAGGCCGAGGTGCGCATTGGCGACCAGGACTTGCCCAAGGTCAGTTTCAACGAAGGCTTCTACGAGCTGAAGTATTCGTTCGACACCCTCGACAACGTGTATTTCCCACACCATGGCGAAGACATCGGCCTGACCTTGCGCAAATACGACAAGTCGCTGGATTCCGACCAGGATTACCGGCAATGGCTGTTCAACCTCGACAAGGCCATCAGCAGCGGCCCGAACACCTTCGTGCTGGGCGGCCGCTACGGGCGCACGCTGGATGCCACCGAAGTGGTGACCTCCAGTTTCGTGCTGGGCGGGGCGCGGGAGCTGTCGGGCTTCCGCCAAGACTCGGTATCGGGCCAGAACATGAGCCTGATGCGGGTGGTCTACTACCGCCGGCTGACGCCACGGGCGTATGTGCCGCTGGACTTCCCGTTGTACATCGGCGGTTCGCTGGAGCGCGGGCGGGCGTGGAACAACGACAATGCGTTCGACAGTGGCTACATCAATGCGGCGAGTATTTTCCTCGGGCTGGAAACGCCGCTGGGCCCGTTGAATTTCACCTATGGCACCAACAGTGCGCATGAGCAGGCGGTGTACCTGAACCTGGGGCATACCTTCTAGGCATTACGTCCAGGGCCTGGGCATAGTGCCCGCCAAGCCGAGCGTGCGAGCCGGTGAAAGGCTGCAAGGCAGCCCCTGCCTCAGGATTTTTCCAGGTTGTCGAGGATCTTGGCATGCACCCGCATGCACACCTGCAGGTCGGCTTCATCCACCCCGCTGAACAGTTCGATGCGCAGCTGGTTGGCGATGGTCTCGATCTGTTCGATCAGCGGCTTGGCCGGCGGGCACAACACGATCTTCTTCGCCCGCCGGTCTTCCAGCACTGCCTGGCGGCGCACAAGCCCCTGGGCCTCCAGGCTATCGAGCAGACGCGCCAGGGTCGGGCCTTCGACACCCACACTCTGGGCCAGCTCACGCTGGGTCGGGGCGTCTTCGAAGCGGGCCAGGTGCAGCAACACCAGCCAGCGCGCCTGCGACAGATTGAGCCCGGCCAGGCGGCGATCCAGTTCGGCACGCCAACCCCGGGACATCTGGGCCAGTTGCATGCCGAAGCGGTGTTGGTTGTCGGTTAGAGGCATAGGTAACTCATCGAGTAGATCTAATTATTAGGCAGCTAACCATGCCCCGCCCCATGAGGCAAGGCTCGGCCAGGGTAACTTGGGCGAAAATCGTCAAAAAGCATGACAAAGGTCAGCAGATGGCGCATGTGCCTGCGAACAGGCGCAGGCCTACAGCTCGAACTCAGCTGCCAGTGCCGCGCGTACGCAATACAGCACCCCTTCCGGCACTCGCCCGGCAAACAGGGGGGCGATGGTCGCAACCGGCGGCAGCTCGCCCTCGCCATCGAGGAAGGCGTCCTGCACCTCCATCAGCAGGTCTTCTGGCAAGTCCAGCGCCTGGTCCAGGCTCAGCTCCTGGCGCCCCAGGGCCTCGGCCAGCAAGCTGTACACATTCTTTTCGCTGCAGTTGAGCTGCCCGGCGATTTGCGCTGGGGTCATGCCGGCGCGGGCCAGGCTGACCAGTTCATGGCGCAGGTCGAGCACCACCTTCGGCGCCTCGCTGGTGCCGCCGCTGTCGTTCAGTACCTCAAGGAATGCCTGGCCATAGCGCTCCAGTTTGCGCGCGCCCACGCCACTGACCTGGGCCATGTCGCTGAGGCTGACCGGCTGGCTGCGCAACATTTCCAGCAACGTGGAGTCGGGGAAGATGACGTAAGGCGGTACGCTGTGTTCTTCGGCCAGCTTGCGCCGCAAGGTGCGCAACGCCTCCCACAGTTCCCGCTCTTCGGCCCGCACCAGTTGGCTGGCCGGGCTGCCGCCACTGGACGACGCGCTTTTGGCAGTGATCTGCGGCTTGAGGTCACGGCGCAGTTGCAAGGTGACCTCGCCACGCAACAGAGGCCGGCAGCTGTCGGACAAGCGCAGGCCGCCGTAGCCTTCCAAGTCGATGTCGACCAGCCCGCGCGCCACCAACTGGCGGAACAGCGAACGCCATTCGGCTTCGGCCAGGCCTTTGCCCACGCCGAAGACCGAAAGCTTTTCATGGCCGAAATTGCGCACCTTTTCGGTGTCCTTGCCCAGCAACACGTCGACCAGGTGGCCCACACCATAGCGCTGGCCAGTGCGAAACACCGCCGACAGGGCTTGGCGCGCCGGCTCGGTAGCATCCCAGGTCTGGACGTTGTCGACGCAGTTGTCACAGTGCCCGCACGGCTGCTCAAGGATTTCGTCGAAGTAGGCCAGCAGCGACTGGCGGCGGCAGCGGGTTTCTTCGCACAGCGCCAGCATGGCATCGAGCTTGTGCTGCTCGATGCGTTTGTGGCGTTCGTCCCCTTCGGAGTTCTGCAGCATCTGCTTGAGCATGACCATGTCCTGCAGGCCATAAGCCATCCAGGCATCGGACGGCAGGCCGTCTCGGCCGGCACGGCCGGTTTCCTGGTAGTAGGCCTCAAGGGACTTGGGCAGGTCGAGGTGGGCCACGAAGCGTACGTTGGGTTTGTCGATACCCATGCCGAACGCAATGGTGGCGACCATGATCAGCCCCTCTTCGTTGAGGAAGCGGTGCTGGTTGGCGGCGCGTGTTTCGGCCGCCAGGCCGGCATGGTACGGCAGCGCCGGGAAGCCCTGCTGGCAAAGAAAGGCGGCGGTTTCGTCGACCTTCTTGCGCGACAGGCAGTAAACGATGCCGGCGTTGCCGCGGCGCTCGGCAAGGAACGCCATCAATTGCTTGCGCGGCGCTTCCTTGGGCACGATGCGGTAGAAGATGTTCGGCCGGTCGAAGCTCGACAAGAAGCGCTCTGCGCCCTGCAAGTGCAGGCGCTGAACGATTTCTTCGCGGGTACGCATGTCGGCGGTGGCGGTAAGGGCAATGCGCGGAACATGCGGGAACAGTTCGGCCAACTGGCCCAGTTGCAGGTATTCGGGGCGGAAGTCATGGCCCCATTGCGAAACGCAATGGGCTTCGTCGATGGCGAACAGCGAGATATCAAGGTCGCGCAGGAAGTCGAGCATGCGCGGTTGCACCAGGCGTTCGGGTGCCAGGTACAGCATTTTCACTTCGCCACGGCGCAGGCGCCCGGCCAGGTCGCGCTGCTGCTCGGCCGTGAGCGTGGAGTTCAGGGCGGCTGCGGCTACGCCCAGCTCGTCAAGCGTGGCAACCTGGTCGTCCATCAGCGCGATCAGCGGCGAGACCACCACGGTCAGGCCAGGGCGCAGCAGGCCCGGCACCTGGAAACACAACGACTTGCCGCCGCCGGTCGGCATCAGCACCAGGGCGTCGCCACCATTGGCCACGCATTCGATGATCGCTGCCTGGCGCCCTCGGAAACTGTCGTAGCCAAAGATGTCCTTGAGAACGCGCTGAGCCTGTTCGAGCATGTGCAACTCCAAATCGCCGTACCACCCTGCACACAGGCTGGACGAAAAACCCGCCCCGCACACGCCAAATGCGTAAGCGGTTTTTGCCAGGCCGCCGGTAAAACCGCACCTGGATGAAAAATCGCGGAGTATACCGCAGCACCGGCCTGCGCAGGGCACCACGGCGATAGACGTTCCTTTGCCCCGCTGCCGCCGCAAGGTGCTAGAATTCGTTATCGTTTATTCCCCAAGGTAGCCCTGTAATGTCCTTCGCCGAGCAACTGACCCGCCTGCAAGCCTTCCTCGACGCCGACGAGCTGCACGAAGAAGCGCTGGACTATGTCGCCGCCCACGGCTACCTCACCGCGCTGTCGATCAACGCCGTGCCCGAGCGCGAGTGGATCGACGCCCTGTTCGCCGAAGAGCCGCACTACAGCAGCGAAGCCCAGCGTACCGAAATCGAGGCGACCCTGGTGGCGCTCAAGGCCCACATTGCACGTCAGCTGGCCAGCGACGATGAATTCGAACTGCCCTGCGACCTCGACCTGACTGACGAGCCGGACGATTCCGACCTGCGCGGCTGGTGCATCGGTTTCATGGAAGGCGTGTTCCTGCGCGAAGAGGCCTGGTTCGAGAACGCAGAAGAGGAAGTCAGCGAAATGTTGCTGCCGATCATGGTGGGTTCGGGCCTGTTCGACGAGCAGCCGGAATTCGCCGACATCGCCAGCAACGCCAACCTGCAGGACGACATGATCGTGCAAATTCCCGAAGCGCTGACGGCCTTGTTCCTGCTGCTGCACGCACCTGACGAAAAGCCGGCGCTGCTCAAGCCACGCCACCACTAAGCCAGCTGTGCGCTACCTGCTGCTGGCCATCGGCTGGCTCAGCGTCGCACTGGGGGTGTTGGGGATATTCCTGCCGGTGTTGCCCACCACCCCGTTTCTTCTGTTGGCGGCCGCCTGCTTCGCTCGCAGCTCGCCACGCTTTCACCACTGGCTGGTCCACCACCCCAAACTGGGGCCGTGGATTCGCGACTACCTCAGTGGCGAAGGCATTCCCCTCAAAGGCAAGGTCTACGCCATTGGCCTGATGTGGGCCAGCATCGGGCTGTCCTGCTACCTGGTGCCTTTGTTCTGGGCCCGCGCGTTCATGTTGACCAGCGCCGTGCTGGTAACCCTGTATATCCTTAAGCAAAAAACCCTGCACAGGCCAAAGTGACAATAATTTGTCGCCAAATATCACTTTCGCCTAACCCGCTGAGTATTTAGCCAAATTCGTTCTGGAACCGCCTGAAGGCCTTGAGAATATGGGCTTTACCGATGTTTGACACCTCGCCAGAGCGCTGGAAAAACAAGCCCTATTAGACATTTCCGCTATTTAATGTCATTTTGATATGAATAAATCTTCTTATCTATCGCGATGAATGTACTTAGCTGTCAGGTTAAAAACCTGCAACACTATACGCGATAAATAATCGTCATTTTTTTGGCGAGAAGCAGGACCAAATTCAAGATCAGGGAGATGTACCATGCGCGTTTTGAACCCCATCACCACCGCATTACTGTTGGCCCTGGCGAGTGCCAACGTGCAGGCGATGTCGATCACCGAAGCCGTCCAAAGCGCCGTGGACTATCACCCACAGGTCAGCTCCAACCGTAACAGCAAGCTGTCGGCTGATGAGGACGTGAAATTCGCGCGTGGTGGCTACTTCCCTACCGTTGACCTGGTCGCCGGCTACGGCCGCCAGCGTTCGGACAACACCACGACCCGTGCCGCGGGTAACCACAACAAAGAAACCCTGAACTACACCCAGTCCGAGCTGCGCCTGCGGCAGATGATCTTCGACGGCTTCAACACCGCGAACGAAGTGGGCCGGACCGAAGCGGTTTCCACCTCGCGAGCCTACTACACCCAGGCGGTTGCGCAGGATGTCGCCCTGCGTGCGATCGAGGTGTACCTGGAGGTACTCAAGCGCCGTGAACTGGTGGCCCTGGCCAGGAACAACCTGCAGGCCCACCTGCGGGTCAATGACCAGATCGGCCTGCGTAACGAGCGTGGCGTTGGCAGCACGGCCGACCTTGACCAGTCCCGCGCCCGCCGCGCCCTGGCAGAAAACAACCTGGACACCGCCGAAGTAGACCTGGCCGATGCCGAGGCCAACTTCTTCAGCGTGATCGGGCGCATGCCAGACGAACTGGAAAGCCCGCCCACCATCAAGGCCGAGGTGCCTGCCACGCTTGAAGAGGCCCGTGACGGCATGCGCCAGAACAACCCCTACATCAAGTCGGCCCAGGCTGATGTGAATGCGGCCGAGCAGCAGTACGAGGTTGGCAAGTCGACCTTCTACCCACGCTTCGACGCCATTCTGGCCACCGGTGCCAACAACAACACCGGTGGCGAGAAGGGCCACAACAACAACGACTGGCAAGCCGGCGTGGAGATGAACTACAACCTGTTCCGCGGCGGCAGCGACAAGGCTCGCCTGCAATCCGACGCGCACAAAATCAACCAGGCCTTGGACATCCGCAACAACGCCCTGCGCGAGTTGACCGAAAACCTGAGCCTGGCGTGGAACGCCATGAACAACGCCAGCAAGCAGCTGCCGACCGCGCGGGAATACGCCGAAACAACCAAGCGCGTGCGCGCCGCCTACCAGGACCAGTTCGGCCTGGGCCAACGCACCCTGCTGGACGTGCTCGACAGTGAAAACGAACTGTACAACGCCGACCGTCGCTACACCGAAGTGCGCTACACCGAAGAGTACTCACGCTACCGGGTACTGGCGACCATGGGTGAATTGCTCAGCAAGCAGCGTATTTCGCTGCCGCCAGAGGCACTGGCCGCGACCGAAGTACGTACCGAGGCACGCTTGCCCGAGATGCGTTGATCAGGATTGCCGGGGCCGCTGTGCGGCCCATCGCGACGCCGCGGTAGCGGTATCGCTACACCGCGCCCGACGTAGGAGCGGGTTCACCCGCGAAGGGGTCGGGCCTGCTGGCCAATATCTTCTGGGCATTCACCGTTGCCGCCACCATCGTATTCGCGGCTAAAGCCGCTCCTACATGGGGCGGTGGTGGCCATAGATCTGCGATAGCGGTATCTCTACACCGCCCGACGTAGGAGCGGGTTCACCCGCGAAAGGGCCGGGCCTGCTGGCCAATATCTTCTGGGCTTTCACCGTTGCCACCACCACCGTATTCGCGGCTAAAGCCGCTCCTACATGGGGCGGTGGTGGGCATAGATCCGCGGTAGCGGTATCTCTACACCGCCCGACGTAGGAGCGGGTTCACCCGCGAAAGGGCCGGGCCTGCTGGCCAACATCTTCTGGGCTTTCACCGTCGCCGCCACCACCGTATTCGCGGCTAAAGCCGCTCCACAGAGATCGCCCATGCCAATGGCGGGTGCGATGGCCTGTAGGAGCGGCCTTGTGTCGCGATGGGCTGCGCAGCGGCCCCCTGCCCTCACTCGGTGCCATGATTACGCTGGAACGTCTCTTCGCCCATGGCCCTGATCTGCCCCTCTATCAAGGCCTCGAACGGTGCCAGCAGCGCATCGAAGCAGGCCGGTTGCTCCAGTGCATTCAGCGCCCCCACCACGGCCTCAATCGTCGACAACGCTCCCGCCTGCGGCGCCTTGCGCAGGCGATAGCGTGAAGCGGCCACCTGCCCCAAGGTCACCCTCGGCAACGCCTGCAGCAGCGGATTCAGGTACAGCAGCTTGCGCGCCTTGCGCCAGGTGCCGTCGGGCACGATCAGCAGCAAGGGTTGCTCATCCATTGGGCCGTAGGCTGCCAGGGGCTGCGCTTCAGCGCCTGGGAACAACAGCGCCGGGCGGTACCCCGGGCTTGCCAGCAGCGCTGGCAGATCGTCGAATACCTCCCCAACCCGCAGTTCGGCATTGCTCAGGCCTAGCGCAGCCAACCGTGCGGTATTCAGCGCGTGGGCGCTTTCACTGGGGTGCTGCAGCAAGATCACACGGGTTCGGCTGCTTAGCGCAGGGATCAGCGAGCAAAGGCAATGATCAAGCGGGCGCTGGCAGCGCTCGCAACGGGGTCTGGGCATGAGGGTCTCCTTGGCGGGGCATTTTGCCACAGAACCCAGGCCCGGCTGGCGGGCCTTGCCCTATGCCCTGGCCGCAATGCGGCCAAGGCAACCTCAACGGTTGAAGCGCTCCGCCAGGCTATGCAGGTACTCCGCCATGCGCTCGAGGTCCTGGCTGATTTCTGCCCCCTGGCGCGCTTGCCCGGCACTTTGATCGCACAGCTGGGCGATGCGCACGATTTGCTGGTTGATGTCTTCAGCCACGTGGCTTTGCTGCTCCGATGCCGTAGCCATCTGCTGGCTCATGCCGGTGATGCGGCTCACCGCCTGGGCTATGCCGCTCAACGCCGCCTGCACCGCCTCGACACTGTGCACGCTGTCACGCGAGATCTGCTCGCCACGGCTGGCGCTAGTCACTGCGCGTTCTGCCCCGGCCCGCAACGAGGCGATGATCTGGTGGATTTCCTGGGTGGAGGTGCGGGTACGCTGGGCCAACGAGCGTACCTCGTCAGCCACCACGGCAAACCCGCGGCCCTGCTCGCCGGCCCGCGCCGCTTCAATGGCGGCGTTGAGCGCCAGCAGGTTGGTTTGTTCGGCAATCGAGGTGATCACATCCACCACGCTGCCGATCGACTGGGTCTGTTCCGCCAGGGCATTCACCGCCTGGCCAATGTCATTGACTGCATCGCTCATGCTGCCCATGGCCTTCAGGCTCTGCAGCGCCAGCTCGCTGCCCTGCTGCGCCAGCTGGTCGGCATCGCCTGCGGCATGCGCCGTGCTCTGCACGTTATGCGTAACCTCCTGGATGGTTGCCGCCATCTGCGCAATGGCGGTGGCCGACTGGTCGGTCTCGCTGCGCTGGCGGTCGAGCATCTGCGCCTGCGCGCCCGACAGGTCGGAAGATTGCGCAGCGCGTGATTTTACCCCGACCCCGGCGTCTACCAGGCGCGTCAGCGCGGTTTGCAGCCGCGCTTCTTCACTGATGATGGCAAGGTCCAACTGGCCCTGCAGCCCGGGGTTGTCGCTGTAGGTCAGCGCCACCAGCGGGCTGGTGAACGCCTTGGGGTGCTCGGCCAGCGTGCGGCGGATGGCCTGGTTCTGGCGGTGCTCGACCAGGTACCAGGCTACCAGCAGTACAGCCATCAACACCCCTAGCGCGGCATAGGGTGGCAACCACAGGTAGCCCGCCGCCGACACCAGGCCGGCGCCGAGCAATGGCCAGCCCTGGCGCAGGCCATGACCCAGGCGCGCCGCCCACGATACCGGCCGGCGGCCGTCGCGCAGGCGTGCGTACAACGCCTCGGCACGGCGGATCTGCTCACGAGTGGGCACCGAACGCACCGACTCGTAGCCGCTGATCCGGCCCTGTTCGTAGACTGCCGTCACGTAGGCACTGACCCAGTAGTAATCGCCGTTTTTTGCCCGGTTCTTGACCACGCCCATCCACGGCTTGCCTTGCTTGATGGTGTCCCACATATGGCCGAACACCGCCGGCGGCATGTCTGGGTGACGCACCAGGTTGTGCGGCTGGCCCACCAGCTCGTCGTAGGTGAACCCGCTGATCGCCACGAAGGCGTCGTTGCAATACGTGATGCGGCTGTTCAAGTCGGTGGTGGAAATCAGCCGTTGTTCACTGGGGAATGTTCTTTCGTGTTCAGTGACTGGCAAATTCATGCGCATCGTTGGGCGATCCTGGCAGGATGAAAAGAAGGGAAATCATCAACGCAAGTTGATATGTAGCAGAGCGCTATAAGGTTAGCGGCACACGTGTGCAGGAATTTAGCGGCCTGCCGACAGAATGTATGAACATCCTGTTTATCAGCCCACGTTGAGCTGGCTTTTCAGCAGGTCGCGGAAGGTCTGGATCAGCGGTTCGCGGCTGCGCCCACGCCGGATGATCAACGAGAACGGTGCCTGGTAACCGAACGTCGCCGGCGACAACACGCGCAAGTCCCCTTTGTCGACCCAGGCCTGGGCGTAGTGCTCGGGCAAGTAACCGATATAGGCGCCCGAGAGAATCAGGATCAGCTGCGCCTCCATGCTCTCTACCGTGGCCGCGCTGTGCTTGAAACCATGCCGGGCCAGCTCGGCCTGGCTCCAGTAGCCGCGCCCGACCATGCGCTGCTGGGTCACCACCTGCTCGGGAATGCGCCGCTCGCTGTACAACGGGTGGCGGCTACTGCAGTACAGCCAGTGCTGCTCGCGGTACAGCGGCTGGTACAGCAGGCCACTCATGCGTGAAGAAAACGCGCCAATCGCCAGGTCCAGGCGGTTGTCCTGCACCCCCAGCTGCAGCTCGTAAGGGCTGGACACCGACAAGTGCAGGTGCACGGCCGGGTGCTCCTGGCTGTAGGCACCAATGGCTTCAGCCAGCGGCAGGGCGCGATCACCCACCGTGGAGTCGATCACCCCCAGGTTGAGGGTGCCACGCAGTTCGCCCTTAAGGGCCGCCGCGTATTGCTCGAACCCGTCCAGTTCGGCCAACAGGCGCAGGGTTTCCTGGTGGAACAGCTCACCCTTGCTGGTCAGGCTGAAACCGCCCCGGCCGCGGTGGCACAGCACGATACCCAGGGCACCCTCCAGCTGGCTCATGTAGGTGCTGATGGCCGAAGTGGACAGGTTCAGCTCACGCTGGGCGTTGGCGAAACCCTGGTGGCGCACCACGCTGATGAAGATACGCAGCAGTTTCAGGTCGGGCAAAGTCGAGGCCATGGGGCAAGGGTTCCACAGGGTGTTTGCGCGCAGTCTAACCGCTGCGCCGGGCTTTAGTTCAGAAATTCCTGAACTAAGTATTTGTCGGTAGCGATTCTTCCATGGCACTACCTTGCGCAGACTGGCCGAAATGTCCCTGCCCGCTGGCAAAAACCGAACTGGAAAGCGCGCAGCGGCACAGGTTCGAACAAACAGAACAATCGACCGACTGATGAGGCCCACCGTGGACAAGACTCTTCACCAACCACTGGGCGGCAACGAAATGCCGCGTTTCGGCGGCATCGCCACCATGCTCCGTCTCCCCCACCTGCAAAGCGCCGAAGGCCTGGACGCAGCCTTCATTGGTGTGCCGCTGGACATTGGCACCTCGCTGCGCTCCGGCACGCGCTTCGGCCCCCGGCAAATCCGCGCCGAATCGGTGATGATCCGCCCGTACAACATGGCCACCGGTGCCGCTCCGTTCGACTCGCTGTCGGTCGCCGACATAGGCGATGTGGCGATCAACACCTTCAACCTGCTGGACGCCGTGCGCATCATCGAAGAGGCCTACGACCAGATCGTCGAGCACAATGTCATTCCCCTGACCCTGGGCGGTGACCACACCATCACCTTGCCGATCCTGCGGGCGCTGCACAAGAAGCACGGCAAGATCGGCCTGGTGCACATCGACGCCCACGCCGACGTCAACGACCACATGTTCGGTGAGAAGATCGCCCACGGCACCACCTTCCGCCGGGCGGTGGAAGAAGGCCTGCTCGACTGCGAGCGCGTGGTGCAGATCGGCCTGCGCGCCCAAGGCTATACCGCAGACGACTTCAACTGGAGCCGCCGCCAGGGCTTTCGCGTGGTTCAGGCCGAAGAGTGCTGGCACAAGTCGCTGGAGCCCTTGATGGCCGAAGTGCGGGAAAAAGTCGGCGGCGGCCCGGTTTACCTGTCGTTCGACATCGACGGCATCGATCCGGCCTGGGCACCTGGCACCGGCACCCCGGAAATCGGCGGCTTGACCACCATCCAGGCAATGGAGATCATTCGCGGCTGCCACGGCCTGGACCTGATCGGTTGTGACCTTGTCGAAGTCTCCCCGCCTTATGACACCACCGGCAATACCTCGTTGCTCGGCGCCAACCTGCTGTTCGAAATGCTCTGCGTACTGCCGGGTGTAGTCCGCCGCTAATGTGGTCGGGCCACCGAGGCCCGCCAATACCACAAGACCACCGGGCGCCGTGCCAACGCCCGCGTGGCCGATCTCGCCATAATAAAGATAATCGGGAGACCCCCAATGGCCTTGGACATCATAGTTGTAATGCTTTACACCGCAGGCATGCTCGGGCTTGGCTGGTATGGCATGCGACGCGCGAAAACCCATGAAGACTACCTGGTCGCCGGGCGCAACCTGGGCCCGATGTTGTACATGGGCACCATGGCCACCACCGTGCTGGGTGGCGCCTCCACCGTGGGTACCGTGCGCCTGGGCTACGTTCACGGCATTTCCGGCTTCTGGCTGTGTGCCGCGCTGGGCCTGGGCATCATCGCCATCAACCTGTTCCTGGCCAAGCCGCTGCTACGCCTGCGCATCTTCACCGTGACCCAGGTGCTGGAACAGCGCTACAACCCGACCGCGCGCCAGGCCAGCGCGGTGATCATGCTGGCGTACGCGCTGATGATCGGCGTGACGTCCACCCTGGCCATGGCCACCGTGCTGCAAGTGCTGCTGGACCTGCCGTTCTGGGCCTCGCTGCTGCTGGGCGGGGGTGTGGTGGTGGTGTACTCGACCATTGGCGGCATGTGGTCGCTGACCCTAACCGATATCGTGCAGTTCGTGATCAAGACCGTGGGCCTGATGTTCATCCTGTTGCCCGTGTGCCTGTACAAGGCCGGCGGCTGGGACACCCTGGTGGCCAAGTTGCCGGCGCCCAGCTTCCAGCTGACCACCATCGGTTGGGATACCATCATCACCTACTTCCTGATCTACTTCTTCGGCATCCTGATTGGCCAGGATATCTGGCAGCGGGTCTTCACCGCCCGTGACGAAAAGGTCTGCCAGCGTGCCGGTACCACTGCCGGGGTGTATTGCGTGCTGTATGGCCTGGCCTGTGCCGTGATCGGCATGGCCGCCCATGTGCTGATGCCCGACCTGGCCAACCCGAACAATGCCTTTGCCGAAATGATCAAGACCACACTGCCTGATGGCATCCGCGGCCTGCTGATGGCAGCGGCGCTGGCGGCCATGATGTCGACCGCCAGCGCAGGCCTGCTGGCGGCCTCGACCACCATCACCGAAGACCTGTTGCCCAAGCTGCGTGGCGGCAAGCAGTCCAGCCTGGGTATCAGCCGCCTGTTCACTTTGCTGACCGGTTTGGTGGTGTTGGGTATCGCGTTGATGGTGAACGACGTGATCAGCGCCCTGACCCTGGCTTACAACCTGCTGGTGGGCGGCATGCTGATTCCGCTGATTGGCGCCATTTTCTGGAAACGCGCCACCACCGCTGGCGCCATCGCCAGCATGTCGCTGGGCTTTGCGACTGCCCTGTTGTTCATGTTCAAGGACGGGCTGGAGGCGAATACGCCGATCTACTACAGCCTCGCCATTGGCCTGGTGAGCTTTGTAGTGGTGAGCCTGCTGTCGCGTAAACCGCTGGCAGCGGTCAAGCTGGCCTGACCTTCGGCCTGTACTGCCCCTATCGCTGGCGAGCTCCATGGCCAGCGATGGGCCCAGAGCAGCCGAGCCAATTGCCCAGACACAAAAAGGCCGCAGCCCCCACCCAGGTGCTGCGGCCTTTGCTTGTATCAGCGACGACGCGGTTGGCGCTTGCGCTGCTCTTCATCAGTCGGGATCGGCACCGGCTGCAAGGGTGGTGGAATCAGCCCCAAGGCGACCGCCAGGTCGTGGAGCCAGTTGAACAGTGGTTTATTCATAATGCCCCCTTGACGGGTCAGCCTCACGGCGAATCAATCCTGCAATGTTTCATACAGATCATAGCCCGATGTCCTGTATTACGCATGCCTCTGCTCTTACAGATAGGGGCCATTCTGACCCGGATCAAGCCATAGCGGCGCATTCCGACGACTGGTTAATCGTTTCGCTTTGTTGCAAGTCGATCCACTACCCCACCCACTTGCGCAGTTGCTGCTTAACCCAAGGTTCGGCACTCACCAGAACCACCCCCAGCAGCACCATCAACGCACCGCCCACGAAATTCGCGGTCAGTGGCTCGTTCAGCAGCAAGACCCCAAAAGTTACGCCGAACAAAGGGGTGATGAAGGAAAACACCGCCAGGTTCGATGCCAGGTATTTGCGCAGTAGCCAGAACCAGGTCAGGTAGCTGACGAACGACACTACAACCCCCTGGAACAGCACGCTACCCATGGCCAAAGGCGTGAGCGACACCTCGCCGATCTGCCCGCTGAGCAGGGCAATCAGCAACAATCCGGCAAACCCCACCGCCAGTTGATAGAACAAGGTCAGGGTCGCCGGGGCTTCCGACAGGCGTGAGCAGCGCACCACCACCGTGGTGGCGCCCCAGGCCAGCCCGGCGATCACGCCAAACGCGTCGCCCAGCAAGGTGCGGGCATCCATGTGCTCGAACGACATGCCTCCGGCAAAGGCCATGGCAATGCCACCGAAGGCCAGCAGGATGCCAAGCCATTGCAACAGGCGCAGCCGCTCACTGGCCAGGCGCAGGTGCAACCCCAACGCGGTGAAGACTGGCGCCGTATAAAGAAACACCGACATGTGCGCCGCCGAGGTCAGCTTCAGGCCCTCGGCAATGAACAGGAACTCGATACCGAACAAAGCACCCGCGACCAACCCGGGGCGCCAGGTGCCACCGACCTGCTCCCAGCTGCCACGCCAACACAGCATCAGGCCGACCAACACTGCGGCGATACCGTTACGCAATGCCGCCTGCATCACCGGGGCGATATCCACGGCGGCGGTCTTGATCAGCACCTGCTGGCAGCCCCAGATCAGGCACAGGCCCAGCATGACCTGGAAGGCAAAGGCGTCTGGGTTCTTGCGGGCCGCAGTCATGGGCGGGCCTCTGAGGTGAACGTAGGCATGGGCAGCAACTCGGCAGCGTTCAGAAGCTACCGATTATCGGGTTTTCATGGCCACCCATGCCAGCCTCAAAACGACCTCAAGCGATCTGCGCTTTCGCGGACACCTGTTCAAAGGTGGTCTCGTCCAGCGCATCCTCCTGCTCATCCAGCACCTGGCGCGGGTGCTCGAAGCCAGGGATGCTGCTGTCGATCAGGCTCATCAAACGCGAGCCGCGCTCGGTCAGCACAAAGTTTTCGCCGTTGCCGCCGTCTTCTACGGGCCGGCTTTCGATATAGCCACGCTCGAACAGGAGCTTTTCATATTCACAGGCACGGGTTTTCAAGTGATCCAGGTCACCCACCGGCTCACCCTTGGCGGCCAGCGCGGCAGCGTGCTGCTCGGCGTAGGGGCGTGGCGTGACGCTGTGACCGGCGCCGTTCTGCACCTCGTGCAGCAAGCGTTCGATCAGGTCCCAGTCGTAGGTGTTGCTCATGGCTACGGGCTCCTGCTGTGGACGAAAGGGGTACAACAGTGGGACTCATCAGGTTGCCGTGCGTTCCGAGAAAGCTCAGCGCTGTCGTCGTTTCGCGTGCATGTACTGGCGCAGTAACTGGTTTATGCGAGTCTGGTAGCCGCTACCCTGCTCTTTGAACCAGGCGAGAACATCAGCGTCCAGCCGAATGGTCACCGCCTGTTTGGCGGGTACGTGCAGCTCGGCCTGGCGGAAAAACGCCTGGTCCAATTCCGGGATATCGGTTGTGTCGATGTCCTTGTCGTCCTGTCGGGCCAGTCGGGCCAGTCGGCCCCAGTCAGTTTTCGATGATTCGGTCATAATGCCTGGCCTCCCACTTGTCAGCATGGGGTGGTTGAACATTTCAGGAACGTCGGCGAAGTCGATGCCGTGCTTGCGGATATTGATCTGGTTCTTGGCTTCGTCCCATTCAAAGAACATAGGCCGACCTGTATTTACAGATGTACATACAACCCCCCCCTCTTTTCCTCTGAGACTAGAGCAGTGTAGCACGCTGTTCAACGCCGCACAGGCGGTTTAAGGTCATTTCAGAAGCGGACTACGCCATCATGGAAACGATCCACCGATCGCAAGCCATGAACTTCCAAGGACGCCAAGGTCTCCACCGCGCATAGCCACCGCTGGAGGTAGAAAGGATGAAACCGCTGCTACCCATTGTTTGCGCCACCGCCCTGACCTGCGCCCTGCCCACCTGGGCCTGCACACCGGAAGAAGCGACGCAGAAACGTGAAGAGCTGGCCGGGCTGGTTACCCAATTGACCGAACAGAACCCGCAAAAGGCCAAGGAAATCAATGAAGAGCTGCAGGGGATGGACCTGGGGACGGCGAGCAAGGACTTGCCCGACAAGTGTCAGCTGATTGACCAGCGGATCAAGGAGTTGAAGGTAGCGGAGCAGAAGGCTGAGTGATGGGGTGTTTCCAATGGCCCTATCGCTGGCAAGCCGGCGCCCAAAGGTTTCACACATGCTGAATACTGTGTGAGCCCTGTGGGAGCTGGCTTGCCAGGGTTAGGGCCATTGAGCGCTATTTATTCGGCAGCAGGCTTACGCTTCTTCAGCGGCGCCAGGCCATCGGCGCTGGCCAGTGGCGCGTTGGCCTTGGGCTTGGCGGTAGGCTTGCGCTTGGCGGGCGCCTTCTTGTCGCCGGATTTTTTCTCGATCTTTTTCTTCTTGCTCCCGGCCGCCTTGCCCGAGGCCTTGACCTTCTTCGGCCCGTTGTAGGTGCCCTTCACTTCCTTGATGACGCGGCGCTCGAACTGCTGCTTGAGGTAGCGCTCGATGCTGGACATCAAGTTCCAGTCATTGTGGGTGATCAGCGAGATTGCCAACCCTTCACCACCGGCACGCCCGGTACGGCCCACGCGGTGCACGTACTCGTCGCCGCTGCGCGGCATGTCGAAGTTGATCACCAGATCGAGACCGTCGATGTCCAGGCCACGGGCCGCAACGTCGGTGGCCACCAGCACCTTGGAGCTGCCCTGCTTGAAGCGTTCGATGGCCAGCTTGCGGTCCTTCTGGTCCTTCTCGCCGTGCAGTACGAAGGCCTTCACATCCTTGGCCACCAGGTGGCCGTAGATACGGTCGGCCAGGGCGCGGGTATTGGTGAAGATGATTGCCTTGTCGAAGGTTTCATTGGCCAGCAGCCACTGCACGATCTGCTCTTTGTGCTGATCGTGGTCGGCCATGATGATCTGCTGGCGAGTGCCTTCGGCCAGCTGCGAGACACTGTTGAGCATCAGGTGCTCCGGGTCTTTCAGCACCTTGCCGATGATGTCGCGCAGGGCCGCACCGCCAGTGGTGGCCGAGAACAGCAGGGTCTGCTCACGGTTCTCGCACTCCTTGCACAGGCGCTCCATGTCTTCGGCGAAGCCCATGTCGAGCATGCGGTCGGCTTCATCGAGGATCAGCACCTGCACGTGGGACAGGTCGAGGTTGCCGGCATTGAGTTGCTCAAGCAAACGGCCCGGGGTGCCGATCAGCACGTCCGGCACCTTGCGCAGCATGGCGGCCTGCTCCTTGAAGTCTTCACCGCCGGTGACCAGGCCCGCCTTGATGTAGGTGAACTGCGAGAACAGCTGCACCTGCTTCAGGGTTTGCTGAGCCAGTTCGCGGGTCGGCAGCAGGATCAGCGAACGGATCTCGACGCGCCCGCCTTTCAGGTCGACCAGGCGGTTGAGCAGCGGCAGCACGAAAGCTGCCGTCTTGCCGCTGCCGGTCTGCGCGGTCACGCGCAGGTCACGCCCTTGCAGGGCCAAGGGGATGGCCGCGGCCTGCACCGGGGTTGGCTCGACAAATTTAAGCTCGGCCACGGCTTTAAGCAGGCGTTCATGCAGGGCGAATTGGGAGAACACGGAGGTAACCTCAGGCAAGTGCGGGAAATTCAGTTGCATAGGGTAACGTTTTCTGCCGC
>Ga0308157_10001079_pt1 | contig 64732 bp, 57 predicted proteins | sample PhyBR1_FD_201035 | JGI IMG/M metagenome (GOLD analysis project Ga0308157, IMG submission 201035) | Phyllosphere microbial communities from UC Gill Tract Community Farm, Albany, California, United States - DLSLB.R1 | ecosystem: Host-associated > Plants > Phyllosphere > Unclassified | place: USA... | reverse complement strand
AGCTCCGCGTCCAGCTGTTCCGATTCATTCAGCTGGCCACTGATCCACGCAATCAGCTCCTCGTGCTGCTGTGCGTATCCTGGCGTGAATCGCTGTGAAGATTCCTGCATGGAAGTTGGAATCGAGTGGGTAACGTAGAGGATTTTGTGGCGCTTCCCATCGAGGCTCCCTGCCCTCATCGCAAGTTCGGCAAGGCCACGGCGCACGCAGTCCAATTGGGCTTTCGCGAATCCCGGATGGTTGTAGTACTGCCTGATCTTGTCGAATTCCACCGATAACCCTTCGGCGTCTAAAGTGGACACGGCAGCGGCGAAGTCTTCCCTATACTGCCGGCAAGAGGAATATGAGGAATATGCGGAGGTGTCGATGGCCAAGTACTTCCGAGCGCCATGCTCCCGCGCTTGCTTGCGGACCACGTCGGTCAGATACGGGTGCCAGTTGCGGTTTCCCCATAGCAGGGGCACTGCGATCCCCCGTGATTCGAACTCACGCTGAAGTGCTCTCAACAATCTCTGGTTCTGCTCGTTGATCGGCGACTTGCCTCCGAACATGTAGTAATGTTCTCCGACTTCTTCCAATCTCTCGTCCGGAATCCCCCTTCCGCGAGTGACATTTTGCAGAAATGGAAGAACGTCTGCAGGCTTCTCGGGCCCTCCGAAGGACATAAGAACTACCGCGTCGAAGGGAGCCAGCGGATCACTATTTGTCGTTTTCATCTACTGCTTTCCTATCGAACCACTGCTGCGCCGGCAGATTCCTCGCAGGGACCAACCGCCAACAACATCATGAGATATATAGCTTAGCAACTAGTTAGCTAAACTACATAAATCATTTCCTTAAGGAACCAGCACACGGCACTTTCACTGGAAATCACGGCCCCGGTGCAGCCAGTCTTCCTTTCAATGAGTCATAGCCCCTCCGCTGGCATCGCCTAGCTGGCGCCCAAGCTATGGGCCAATTCAGTTTCGATGCGCTCATTGCGAAAGACATGGCCCGCGTCGAGCAGCTTACGGGGAATAACCCACTGGTCTGCCATGGCAAGCAACCGGGCGCCCTCGGACCCAAGCAGGACTTTGGGTGCGGCCTCTGGAACTGGAATAAAAGCCGGGCGCTTGAGCGCATGCGCCAGCGCGTTGGTGAATTCAGCGTTGCTCGCCATATGCGGTGCCACGGCATTGACTGGACCAGACAATTGGCCATCCCACAGAGCCCGAAGGTAGATATCCAACAGATCATCCAGCCCAATCCACGACAAACGCTGCTGTCCGCTGCCCAGCTTTCCCCCGACGCCGGCGGCGAAAAGAGGACGCAGCACCGCGAGCATGCCGCCTTTGGGTGTGAGCACGACGCCGGTTCTGATTTGGACGCCGCGAAGATCGGGCCCCGCTGCGCGTGCCGCTTCTTCCCAGCCCTGGACCACTTCAACAAGAAAGTCGCTGGCTTGGGCTGGCGGGTCATTGGACTCTTCGACGGCCTCTGGACCGGTGCTGGCTCCATAGATTCCTATCGCCGAAGCGCTGACAAATGTGGATACCCCGGATCGCGACGCGAGCAGAGCCAAGGAGCGTGTTGGCCCGATGCGGCTCTTGAGCACGGCCTGCCGGTGCTCTTGCGTGAACCGGCCGAAAATGCTGGCTCCAGCCAGATGGATGACGGCATCGCATCCCTCCAGCAGATCCTCCGCCGGATTATCCGGATCCCAGCGGCGCTCATCTGGCGGTGCCGGCGCACGTCTCACCAGCTTGATGACGCGATGGCCACCTGTGGACAAGAAGGCGCACAACGCCTCGCCAACCAGGCCGCTGGATCCAGTCACGGCAATTACCTGAGGAGCCAGCCCGGCTTCAGCCGCGCTGCGGTGGGCGGCAAAATCCGCTGCCAATTGCCGATGGCGATAAGCGAGCATCTGGTCGAGCCACTGCCGCGGCACGTTGGCTTCGATACGGTCACTGACCTTAGTGGCATTAATTCCCGCGGGCTCAAAGAGGTGTTCATGTTTCCACTTAATCGCCCGGGTAGGCAAGCCACGGAGTCCATCGGGTTCCAGCTGGTCAACAAACCTACGGTTCCGGGAAAACTCGTGGGGCTGGTGTTTAGCTTTCCACCGAAGTCCGCCGGGCATCCCCAGCACGGCCGTCCCATCCTCGAGTGAAGCTGCCTCGCGAATGGTTTTCAGAGGCACCCAAGGAGGAAGGAGGCGTTGCATGGCACCCGGTCGAGAGAACCATTCGAAGACCGCGGCAGGATCAACAGGCAGTTGGCTGGAACGTTCAATGATCATGCGCTAATCATAGGTTCCGTTTCCCCGACTGCCTTTTCCCCTGTGTCAACAACACGGGAAACTCTCAGCCTGCCTTCATACCAGTGGCTTGATGCCCCACGGTGCGGAGTCAGGCTGGTAGATTTCCAGAAGCGTAGCATGAAGTCGCAGGCCAATGATCGAACCCGTCATCCCTTCAGGCTTGTGGCAAACGCCCCCGATTCTGAGCAACCACGGCTGGGCGTCGCATTGCGATTTCCTTGACGGCTCGCGCCAAGGGAACCAATCGCGCTGATCCATGCACCCGACCTGCTGCGTGAGTGATTTATTCAAGTCGCAAGGCACCCGAAAGACCAGGCAATACCAACCTTTGCTCTGCGGTGGGTTTCACTAATCATGGCGCATTTCTAACAATCGCTTCAGAGTTACCAACAACTAAATCCATATGCGGCGAAACTCTCAGTCCTTAAACCACGTGGGGAGAAAATCCCGCGGCGGGTCCTCGCCCACACGCCCGTCAATGGCTTCGCGCAGCAAATCCGCGTGGCCGGCATGCCGCCCGTACTCTTCGATCAAATCGCAGATGATCCTGCGCACCGAGGGATTCCGCCCCTCGAATTCCAGTCCGGAGGCGGTGTCCAGCGTGCTGTCCTCGATGATCTGCTGCTGGATGCCTCGGCTCTTGGCCACGGCCTTGTCGTAGCGTTCATAGAGCTCCGATGGTTCCTTGCCATCGTGGACGATAAAGGGATTCTTGTCGTTCTCAAGGAAGTCGAGCAGCACTTGGGGCCGCTCGCGCGCAATGAAATAGGTGAATCTTTCATCCTCCACCGTGGCTAGATGCTGCAGCAATCCGCCCAAGCTCAAGTCGCTGCTGGGCAATCGCGCTTTGAGCTGCTCCAGGTTCAGCCCATCGGCCTTATAGCGGAAGGTGGCCCGAAGCCGGTCAAGCATGGCGAATAAGTGTTCTTGCTCGCCACCGAAAAACGGCGGTTCCCAGATGGGCAGGTCACCCATGGCTGACTCCTGATCGATCCGATGTGAGTTGAAGTACCAAAGTGGTCTCCAGAGTGGATGAATTGAATAATGAGAAGTATGCCAGTTACCGCCACCGTTTTGGAAGCCTCGCAGTGGACGCCTTTGGCCCACCGCCATGAGGCCCGTGCGCGCGCTTTCGGAGAACCCTTCGTTGAACGCCGCATGAAGGGGCGCAAACATCCCATTGAGGATTTCCTGTTCACCTATTACACGCAGAAACCGGGCCAGCTTTACCGCTGGCACCCCGGCCTGAACGTTGTGCTTACCGGTGAAGAAGCGCAGGAGCGTGCCGGCTGGAAGTTCTATCGGGCGGTGGAAACCGCCTTTGGCACGGGCTATGAATTCGATATCGAGGCCTTCAGCCAGGCACGAGCACGGGCCATCGATTTTGCCCACGTGATCCTCGCCGGCACCTCGCAGCGTCCGGGAAATTTCGCCTGCTTCGGGCTGCATGAATGGGCCATGGCCTATAAGTCGGAAGTCAACGGCATCCGCCACGAGTATCTGCCGCTGCGGCTCGGAGCGGAAGGCACCGACGCGGTAGTGGAGTCTGAGAAGATCCGCTGCACGCACTTTGATGCGTTCCGCTTTTATACTCCGCAGGCCATTGGGCTCAACGAACTGCAGCCCACCCGCGAAACCCAACGCGATCTCGAACAGCCTGGCTGCCTGCACGCCAATATGGATCTGTACAAGTGGGCGTACAAGCTTTCCCCCGCCGTGCCCAGCGACTTGGTCATGGATTGTTTTGAACTCGCGTGGGATATCCGCACCATGGACATGCAGGCTTCGCCCTATGACCTCGGCGACTGGGGTCATGAACCAATCCGCATCGAGACCCCTGCGGGCAAGGCCGAATATGTGCGATTGCAAAAGGAATTCGCGACCCGGGCAGAGCAATTGCGCCTGAAATTATTGGATGTGGCCAATAACCTGCCGCTTCAGGAAAAAGCCTAGTATTCGACAAGCTGGCAACCGACAATAGCTCTATGAGAGTCAGCCTTCAGGCAGTGTTGAAAAGCTATGCTCTGATGCTCGCTGCCCTGCTCTCGTCCTGCGCCGTGCCGCATCCGCAATCGCCAGAGACCCGTTTGGAAATCGCGTCTAAACCTGAGGGAACAAAAATTTCCTCGAGGTACATCCTGGAATGTTCAGGTGACACTGTTCTGGAAGCCAGCACTTTGCCTGCCCAGTCCGATGTCTGTGCAAGGCTCAATGAGCATCCCGGTGTGCTCACGCCTTCGCTGGATCCTGCCACGCCGTGCACGGAAATCTATGGCGGACCGCAACGGGTAGAGATCACCGGAACGTACAAAGGGAAGCCAATTGATGCTGAATTCTCCCGGACTAATGGCTGCTTGATTAGCCAGTGGAATGACGTGGAATTCCTTATCAATTCCGGACTTTGATCGCAACAATGATCAATTTAGTTGGGTAAATCAACTACAATTGGAAGACTATGGATTTCTTCCTGCTGATCATCGGATTGCTATTCGCCACCATTCTGATCGTTGGCATCGGTGAACGCATTAAGTTGCCATATCCGATCCTGATGCTCATTTTCGCGACGCTGGCGGGCTTCCTCCCGTTCATGCCCGAAATGCATATCGAACCAGAATTGATCCTGCCGATCTTCCTGCCGCCGCTGCTCTTTGCCACCGCGCAGCGAAGTAGCTGGTCGGTCTTCCGATTCAGATGGAAAGCGCTGATCCGCCTTGCGGTAGTCCTCATCGTGGTAACCGCAGGCACGGTCGCCGCCACCGCGCTGGCCTTCTCGCCCATCGTTTCCATCCCCTTGGCGCTGGCCCTTGGCGCCATCGTCGCGCCGCCTGACCCGGTGGCCGTTGATGCCATAGCCACCAAGGTGAACATGCCACGGCGTTTGACCTCGCTGCTGGAAACCGAAGGCCTGTTCAACGACGCCATGGCCATCGTGATCTTCCAGCTGGCGGTCCAGGCGACCGTCAATAATTCCGAAGTCGGCTTGGAAATCATCCCGCAGTTCCTGATCGGCGCCGCTGGCGCCGTGGTCCTGGGCTTGGCCATGGGTTGGGTCATCGGTGCGCTCAACCGCTTTGTTCCCAACCTCGCCGCCCGTTGCGCGGCCACGCTGGTGGCCCCGTATGCGGTGTACATGATCGCTGAAGAAGTCCACGTCTCCGGCGTGATCGCCGTGGTGGTCACCGCGCTGGAAATGGTCCGCCGCGACCGTCCCCAGGACTCGGCGGAGCGCTTGACCCGACAGGCCTTCTGGGAGGTCCTGGAACTGTTGGCGACCGGTCTGGCCTTCGGCTTGATGGGCATCGAAATGAATCAGGTGATCCAGGAAGAAGGAAGCAACCTGATTGGCTACATCCCGGGCATCGCCGCCATCTGCTTCGTGGTGATCGCGGTGCGCGCCCTGTGGATGCTGGCAACCTACTACCTGCCCAACCGTAACAAGGCGAAGATCCCGGCCCGCAAGGATTCGCTGGTCCTGACCTGGTGCGGCATGCGCGGATTGGCAACACTGGCCCTGGCTTTGGCGCTGCCGCATGTCACCGCCGACGGCACCGTCATTTCCGAACGAAACTTCGTTGTCGTCGCGGCTTGCTCGGTGCTGCTGTGCACCTTGGTGGTGCCGGGCCTGACCCTGCCCTACCTGATGCGGGTCCTGAAACTGCGCAACAACGAGCAGGACACCAAGCGCGCTCGTCGCGCGCTGGCCCGCCGGGCCGAAGCGGTGGCCATGAATGCATTGCGCAAGAATGTGGAGTTGCAGGAGCTTCCGGAGAATTACCAGCAGGCAGTACGCCGACGCATGAATTCCCTGCATTCGATCCTGGCCAAGGATCCGGATCCGCACGATGCGATTTCCGATGAAAAATACACGCAGATCCGCGCAGTGATCGCCAAGGCCGATTCCATCCAGGCTATCGCCCTGGAAGCGGCCCGCGACGAGCTGCTCAAGGCTCGACGCGAACCGAATATCGACCCGCATCTGGTCGATGAGATTGTCGGACGCCTGGATCGGCGCACCGCAACCCTGGACCGCTAGGCGGCGTTGCGCTCCAGCTTCACGATGACCTCGTAGTGGTCGGTCTGCGGGAACATGTCCATGACGCGGGCCAGCTGCGGGGTGTAGTTCCCGAGGCGTTCAAGGTCGCGGGCCAGGGATTTGGCGTTGCAGCTGGAGTAGATGACGTGCTGGATATCCGATTCATTCAGCCACTTCGAAAGCTCGGCGGAGATTCCGCGTCTCGGTGGATTCACGATCACCGCGTCCGGAGCCCAGCCTGCGTTCAACGCAAATTCGGTGGCGTCCTGGGCAACAAAGTGCGCGTCTGGCAGGCCCAGGGAATCGGCGCTGGTCTTGGCGGCAGCCACGGCTTCGGTGCTGGTTTCGATCCCGTACACGGTGCGGTCTTCGCCGGCGCAGTGCAGGGCAAAGCCGCCCACTCCGCTGTAGAGATCCCAGACGCTCTCCGGATTTACATCGTCGATCCATTGGCGCGCCTGGCGGTAGAGCGCGGCGGCGATCTCCGTATTGGTCTGGAAGAACCCCTGGGGGCGCAGGTGCATCGGCACGCCGTTGAGCCCGAATTCCAAGGTGCTGCGGCGAGTCAGGATGATCTCTTCCTCGCCCTCCAGCACTGCCTTGTGCTCGGGCAGGAAATTCACCGCGACCACGCTGTGGTGGGGCAGCTGTTCAAGGAACTGCGGCAGCGAGTCACGCAGGGCGACAAAGTGCTTTTTGGTGCGCAGCACCCAGCGCACCATCACCGCTCCGGTATCGGACAGGGTGAGGATCACATGCTTGAGTTCGCCCTTGCGCTTCGGCACGTTGTACGGGATGAGCTTCAGTTCTTTGATGAAGCGTTCGATCACCGGGAACAGCGAGCGCAGCGCCGGAGCGATCACGCCGCAATTGCGCAGATCCACGCCGTGCCCGTCGGCGTCGAGGATGCCGATGGTTGGTTCTTCGGTGCTCCCGGAGATCACCATTTTGGCTTTGTTGCGGAAGCCCTGTTCGTTGCTGGCTTGGGCCGGAAGGAATTTCAGCGAGCCAAAGCCGGAGAGCTGGTGCTGGCAATCCTCAACTTTTGCTTGCAGCTGTCGGGCATAGGGAACCGTCATTTGCGTGCACGAACGGCAGCGTGAGGCAGAAAAGTAGAGGCATTCCATGGTGTCTACGATTTTAGCGAAGTTCTCTGGGCCCCAACGCCAAGAACTTTTGGCGCTGATTGACCGCAAATTTTCAGCTTGAACAGATAAGCTCACAATTGAAATCGAAAGTTCCAAGCAATATCCCTTGTCAGCATTTATTGCCATGGGGATCGGGTGTTGAAACCGCGAAAGGACAGATGGCACTTCGAACCGGGCTCACCACGCACCGTCGTGGCATCGCGTTAATTGCGCTTCCGTTGGCCGCCGTCATCGGCGCCTGCACTAGTTGCGCAGCTTCCTCACCCCAAGCCCTTGAAGCTCCGAGCAGCAGCCCTGCGGCAAGCACTACGCCCAAGGCTTCCGCTTCCGCCACTCAAAAAGCACCTGCAACCCAAGCTTCAACTCTTCCAACGCCTACGGTCCAGTCCTCTGCGCCCGTTTCCTCATCCCCGGTCCAGAGCAGCACCCCGGCGACGAGCAGCACCCCCAGCAACACTCCGAGCGCTACGACGTCAGCCTCCACGCTCTCCCCGCTGGCCTCCGGGGCCGCCTCCGGCGCATCGCTGAAGGCCGTGGCTCCAGCCGCCCCGGCACTGCCGGCAGCGTCCCGCAAACTCTATGCCGCGATCGAATCCGGCAATCTCAAGGACGTCAAGAAGTCCTTGAAGTCCGGCGCCGATCTCAGCGTCCAGGATGATGCTGGCCGGACCCCGCTGATGCGCGCGGTGATCGTGAAAAACGAGCAAATCGCCAAGACACTGCTTAAGGCCGGAGCTGACCCCAACGCCAAGGATGAGTACCAGGAATCCCCATTCCTGCGCGCCAGCGCCAACGGCTTGACCGGGGCGCTGCAGGCGTTCATCAAGGACGGCGCCAATGTCCACGAGGTCAACCGCATGGGCGGCAGCGCACTGACGGTAGCCAGCGAAAATGGGCAGGTTGCTGCCGTGCGCATCTTGCTGCGCACCGATATCAATATCGACCACGTCAATGATCTGGGCTGGACCGCCCTGCATGAAACGATCGTCCTAGGCCAGGGCACCAACAGCTCGGTGAACATCGCGCAGATGCTCATCACCAACGGCGCGGACCCGCGCCTCAAGGACCGCACCGGCGCCGACGCCTTCAAGATGGCCCGCGATCGCCAGCAGACGCAAATGCTGAACATGCTGGTTCAGGCCGCGAGCATCCGCTAAGGCCTAGAGGGCGTCCAGGTAGTACCAGGCCCCGCTTTCCCGCACGAAGGTGCTGACCTCGTGCTGCTGTGCTCCATACGACCCTTCGAGGTAATGCGCCGCGAACTCCACCACGCCACGATTCGCTTCCGCTCCACCGCTGCGCGTCTTGATGATTTCCAGGCCCATCCAACGCATCTGCGGGTCCAGTTCCAGCTCTTTGGGCCGGGTGCTTTCATGCCAGGTAGCCAGCAAATAGGGCACCAAGCCCAGCACAAAAGCGCTGTAGCGCGAACGCATCAGCTGCTCTGCGGTTTCCGGCAGTACCGAGTGGTCTGCGCGCCCGTCATGAAAGGGCTGGCAGCACTGCTGGTAGGACAGCTTCACGGCATCCAGTTCTCGGCAGTAACACGGTGTTTGACTAGAGTTTTCCACGCTTTCAGAATACGCGTTGCGGATCATCATGACTCCCGTGAGCCAAAGATCACATGACTTATAACCAGCGATATCGGGTGCTATGGCACACAGGCACGTCTGGCCCATCACATTCACGGGTAGACTGTTAGGGCAAGCTCGCGGAGCGCCAAATCCCCCTGGTGTGAGACGGCATCTCCGTGTGGCATTTAACTTAACCTCGCCAACAGGAGATATGCCGGATGCCCCGCATCGTTGTAGATGTCATGCTCAAGCCAGAAATCCTTGACCCTCAGGGCAAGGCCATCGCGGGAGCACTTCCCCGCCTAGGCTTCACCTCCTTCGAAGCTGTCCGCCAGGGCAAGCGCTTTGAACTCACCGTGGACGGCGAGGTGACCGAAGAAATCCTCGCCCAGGCTCGCGAGGCAGCAGAAACCCTGCTTTCCAACCCGGTGATCGAAGATGTCGTCAACGTCGAGGTAGTCGAAGACTAATGAGCACCGAACTCCCCCTGATTGGCGATTACTCAACGCCAACGAATGAATTGTCAGGAGCGCGCATCGGCGTGGTGACCTTCCCGGGCACCCTCGATGACCGCGATGCCGCCCGTGCCGTCCGCGCTTCTGGTGCCGAAGCCGTGTCCCTGTGGCATGCCGACACCGACCTGCAGGATGTTGACGCCGTGGTGATCCCCGGCGGCTTCTCCTACGGCGACTACCTGCGTGCCGGCGCGATCTCGCGCTTTGCGCCGATGATGTCGAAGATCGCCGACGCCGCGAACTCCGATGCCAAGCTGCCGGTCCTGGGTATTTGCAATGGCTTCCAGATCCTCACCGAGTCGCACCTGCTGCCCGGTTCGATGATCAAGAACGATCACCTCAAGTTCATCTGCCGCGATCAGCTGCTGCGCGTGGAGAACAACCAGACCGCATGGACCAATGGGTTCGAGGCTGGCCAGGAAATCACCATCGTGCTCAAGAACCAGGACGGCCAGTACGTGGCCGACGAAAAGACCCTGGATGAGCTCGAAGCCGAGAACCGCATTGCGTTCTCCTACGTGGGCTGGAACCCGAATGGTTCGCGCCGTTCGATCGCTGGCGTGAGCAACAAGGCTGGCAACGTGGTGGGCCTCATGCCTCACCCTGAGCATGCCATTGAGGTCGGCTTTGGCCCCGATGCCCGCGGCACCGACGGACTGACCTTCTTCACCAGTGTTCTGACCCACCTTGTCGGAGGAAAAAAGTGAGCCAGGAAGCCACCAAAGAATTCAACATCGACACCGTCGATAACGCCGCCGGCACCCCGGATGTAGAACTGCCTTGGGCAGAGCTGGGCCTGAAGGACAACGAATTCGCCGAGATCGTCAAGATCCTGGGCCGTCGTCCGACCGCTGCCGAATTGGCCATGTACTCGGTGATGTGGTCCGAGCACTGCTCGTACAAGTCCACCAAGAACCACCTGCGCCAGTTCGGGCAGAAGGTCACCGATGAGATGAAGAAGGACCTGATGGTCGGCATGGGCGAAAACGCCGGTGTCACCGACCTGGGCGACGGCTGGGCCGTGACCTTCAAGATCGAGTCGCACAACTCGCCTTCCTACGTTGAGCCGCACCAGGGGGCTGCTACCGGCATCGGCGGCATCGTGCGTGACATCATCTCCATGGGTGCCCGTCCGATCGCCGTGATGGATCCGCTGCGCTTTGGCGCCATTGATCACGAGGACTCGCAGCGCGTTGTGCACGGCGTGGTCTCGGGCATCGGCGGCTATGGCAACTCGCTGGGCCTGCCGAACATCGGCGGCGAAACCGTCTTCGACCCGATCTACCAGGGCAACCCGCTGGTCAACGCGCTGGCTGTTGGCGCCTTGCGCCACGAGGACCTGCGCCTGGCTAACGCCTCGGGCGTGGGCAACAAGGTCGTGCTCTTCGGTGCACGCACCGGTGGCGATGGCATCGGCGGCGCTTCGGTGCTGGCTTCCGAGTCCTTCGACGACACCAAGCCTTCCAAGCGCCCTGCCGTGCAGGTGGGCGACCCATTTGCCGAGAAGGTGCTCATCGAGTGCTGCCTGGAACTGTTCAAAGCCTCGCTGGTCGAGGGCATCCAGGACCTGGGCGCCGCAGGCATCTCCTGCGCCACCTCGGAACTGGCTTCCAACGGCGAAGGCGGCATGCAGGTCGAGCTGACCAACGTGCTGCTGCGCGACTCCACCCTGACCCCGGGCGAAATCCTGATGTCGGAGTCCCAGGAACGCATGATGGCCGTGGTCACCCCTGAGAACATCGAAGCGTTCGAGGCTGTTATGGCCAAGTGGAACGTGGAGTATTCCTGGCTGGGCGAGGTCACCGACACCGACCGCTTGATCATCACCTGGGATGGCGAAGTCATCGTGGACGTGGATCCGAAGACCGTCGCCCACGACGGCCCGGTCTACGACCGCCCTTACGCTCGCCCCGAGTGGCAGGATGCCCTGCAGGCTGACACCTTCAAGTCTTCGGTGGCCGGCAAGAACCTGCCAGCGACCGGGGAAGAGCTGAAGGCTGCCGTGCTGGAGCTGATCGCCAGCCCGAATATGTGCGACAAGTCCTGGATCACCAACCAGTACGACCGCTACGTCGGCGGCAACACCGCGCTGGCCGCCCCGGATGATTCCGGCGTGGTCCGCATCGATGAGTCCACCGGTTTGGGTGTTGCCATCGCTACCGATGCCAACGGCCGCTACACCTTCCTGGATCCGTACGCCGGCGCCCAGCTGGCGCTGGCCGAGTCCTACCGCAACGTCGCCACCTCCGGTGCGATCCCTGCGGCGGTTTCGGACTGCCTGAACTACGGTTCCCCGGAGAACCCGGATGTCATGTGGCAGCTGGCCGAGGGCATCCGCGGTTTGTCCGATGCCTGCATGGAGCTGGGCGTTCCGGTTACCGGCGGCAACGTATCGCTGTACAACCAGACCGGCGACAAGCCGATCCACCCGACCCCAGTGGTTGCCACCTTGGGCAAGTTCGATGACGTCGCTCGCCGCACGCCTTCGGGCTGGCGCGAAGAGGCCGACGGCCAGGCGATCTACCTGATCGGCACCACCAAGGACGAGCTGGATGGCTCGGAATTCGCCAACCTGCGCGGCCACCTCGGCGGCGTACCGCCGGTAGTCGACCTGGCGGCGGAGAAGGAACTGGGCGCGATCCTGATCAACGCCAGCCGCGATGGCATGATCGATTCGGCTCACGACCTGTCCGAAGGCGGCCTGGCTGCAGCCCTGTCTGAGATGGTTCTGCGCTTCGGCGTGGGCGCTCGCGTGGCGCTGGATGAGATCAAGGACCGTGACGGCATCGATTCCTTCACCGCCTTGTTCTCCGAGACCCAGGCGCGTGCCGTGGTTGCTGTTCCACGCAGCGAAGAGGTCCGCTTCAACGACATGACCAGCGCCCGCGGCGTGACCGTGGCCCGTTTGGGCATCGTTGATGCCCAGTCCGGTTCCTTGGAAGTCCAGGGCGAATTCACCGTCTCGGTGGATGAGCTTCGCGAGGCTAACGAAGGCACCATGAAGAAGTACTTCGGCTAAAACCGCTGGCCGGTTTGCCCCGGATTGGCCCGTCTCCCCTTGCGGGGAGGCGGGCCTTTCCCGTTGGCGTGGCAGGCCGCAATGTTGATACCTGCAGCCGAGCCGTCTAGATTTATAACCATCAGCACCGGCTCCACTGCTGCTCGCGGGCATCACCCGAAAGCGCGGATCCACGAGCCGGTCTTCTTTTGTTGTCCACGGACGGAAAAATTTGAGCAACACGATGAATACTGCTTCGCGCCTTGTCAGATTCTTGGGCGTCGGAGGTTTCTGTTTCATAGTGACGCTGGCCGTCAACTATCTGCTGAAGTACTTGCTCCTGGGCGATCACCCCACCACGGCGTTCCTCATTGCCAATTGCGTGGCCACGGTTGTTTCCTACGTCCTGACCCGGCAGGTGACCTTCACCGATCGCAATTCGGCCTTCCGCAAGAGAATCCAGATCATCGGATTCACTCTGGTTTCCGCCGTCGGCATCGTCATCAACTCGGCGCCGCTGTATGCCTCGCGCTGGATTTTCGGGTTCCACTACCCGCAGGTCACCTTCCTGGAACAGGAAATCGCCGACTTCATCTCCGGACCGATCATCGGGACCTTGCTGGCCATGGCCTTCCGCTGGTGGGCCCTGCACAAGTTCGTTTTCCCCAGCGGCAGCAGCGAGCCGCAAAAGGTTGATCAGCTGGCCTAAGCGGCCCATTCCAATGGTCCGGCAGCCCGCCGGATTCCCCTGTTCCCTTCATCCCTGGCACACATCACTTTCAATATGGTTGACACGTCAACAATATTGAGTCATGATTGATGCATCAACTTATTTTTGTCTTAGGGAGCGGTCATGAACGCCATCGAGAACATCGAATTCGGCATCGACACTTTCGGCGATGTGCCCAGTTCAGCTTCGGGCCAGCTGCTGACCCACGCGCAGGCCATTCGCGCCACCGTGCAAGAGGCCATCGTGGCCGACCAGGCAGGCGTGGACGTCATTGCGGTCGGCGAGCACCACCGCCCGGAATACGCCATTTCCTCCCCGGAAACCGTGCTGGCCGGCATAGCCACCGCTACCGAGAACATCCGCCTCAGCTCCGGCGTTACCGTCTTGTCGTCCGATGACCCGGTGCGCGTCCACCAGCGCTTCGCGACGGTCGATGCGCTATCCAGCGGACGTGCCGAAGTGATGCTTGGCCGCGGCTCGTTCACCGAATCCTTCCCGCTGTTCGGCTACGACATGGCCGACTACGAAGTCCTCTTTGACGAAAAGATCGATCTGTTCCACAAGTTGCTCGACGAGAAGCCGGTGACCTGGCACGGCACCAAGCGCGCCGATCTGGTGGACATGGACGTCTTCCCCAAGACCGAGTCGGGCCGCCTGCGCACCTGGGTAGGCGTGGGAGGCTCCCCGCAATCCGTGATCCGCACGGCGCACTACGGTTTTCGCATGATGCTTGCGGTGATCGGCGGCTCCCCGGAACGCTTTGCCCCGTATATCGACCTCTACCGCCGGGCCAATGAGCAGTTCGGACACCAGAACACGCCGGTGGGCCTGCACTCCCCTGGCTTTGTGGCGGACACCGATGAGCTGGCCCGCGAGCACATGTTCGATGCCTACAAGGCGCAACGCGACCGGATTGGCGCAACCCGCGGCTGGCCTGAGATGAGCCGCGCGGAATTCGAGCACGAAGCCAGTGAAGGATCGCTCTACATCGGCTCTCCTGAGACCGTGGCCCGCAAGATCGCCACCACGATCAGGACCTTGGATATCGGCCGTTTCGACCTGATCTACTCCGGCGGAGCCGTGGAAGCCGGAGCGCGTTTGCACGCCGTCGAGCTCTACGGCAACAAAGTCATTCCACTGGTCCGGGAAATGCTCGCCGAGCAGCCGGCCCCAGCCGGACGATAGGCAGCTGCGAAGGAATGAACATGGCACAGCAGAAAATTGGCATCCTCGGCGCGGGAAAGATCGGCACCGCATTGGCACGACTGGCCCTCAAAGCAGGCCACGAGGTGCTCATTGCCGGATCCGGCGACCCCAGCGCCATCGCCTTGACCATCGAGATCCTGGCCCCCGGCGCGGTGGCGGTTGACGCTGCAACGGCAGCCCGCGAGGCCGATATTGCCATCCTGGCTTTGCCTCTGGGCAAATACCAGAGCATCCCTGTCCAGCAGCTCTCGGGCAAGCTGGTGGTCGACGCGATGAATTACTGGTGGGAAACCGATGGGATCCGCGAGGACCTCAACGGCCCGGAGGTCTCCACCAGCGAATTGATCCAGGACTTCCTTGCAGATGCCCGCGTCGTCAAGGCCTTCAACCACATGGGCTACCACAACCTTGAGGAAGAGGCCCGTCCTGGCGGCACCGAACGCAAGGCTATTGCCGTGGCCGGGGACGGCGCAGCCGATGTGGATGAGGTCGCCGGACTCATCGAGGCCTTCGGATTTGATCCGCTGCCGATCGGCCCGCTGGCTGAAGGCGTACGCCTTCAGCCAGGACAGCCGGCCTTTGGCGCCAACCAGCCAAGCGCCCAGCTGGCCGAACTGATCAACTCGGCCAACCTGGCCGCTTCAGCGTAGCTCTCCGCTCCCCGGAGCGCAGCCCGCAGAAGGCCTTAGGCTTTACTGCCCGGCCCGCCCGCGAGCTGCGGATTCAATGAGGTTATCGCCTGCCAGGCTGTCCCCTGCCTGGACAGCCGCGACCCACTGGGTGCTCGGCGCGACGGCTGCCCAGTTGGAGTTCAAAACTGCCATGAGGGTTTCGTGAACCTGTTGCGCCGGTATGCGGCCGGCCGAGTTGACGATATCAATGGCGCCGGTGGCATCTGGCAGCACTTCCACAGTGAAGCCCAGTGGCTCGGCGGCAGCCGCAGAACCAATGACGCAGTTATTGGTCATGTAGCCAACGAGGGTGAGCGTATCGATCTCGCGCTCGCGAAGCCATGCCTCCAGCCCGGTGCCGGCAAAGATGCTGGCGAAGCCCTTGGTGAAGCTGTGGTCGGCTGATTCGAGTCGCTCCGCGATCTGCGGGTGCAGCGCGAAAGTCGAGGATTCCGGGGCGAAGACCGGGAAGCCTTCCGGGGCCTGATGCTGGACTACGACGACAGGGATCTCTGCCTGCCGCGCGGCATCCATCGCCTTGGCAATAGCGGCGACAGACTGCTCGCGTTCCGGGTACTGGATCTGCAGCAGGCCTTCGAAGTATTCTTGCTGGGCGTCGATGACAATCAACGCGCGACGTGGTGCATTCATTGGTTTTCTCCATATTCTTGTTGTGTCGCAGTACTTGTTGTGGCGTGTGTTCAGCCGTTTGCCGTGTTCAGGATTGGTAATGCGTGGCCATCAGCTGCAAGGTTTGAGCGGCGGTGCCGAGGGCATGGCTTCCAATGACCATCATCAGTTCATCAGCCCGGGTCCGCGCCTGGAGATCCTCAAGGCGCTGAGCCACCTGTTGAGCGGTTCCGGCGAGGGTACGCTGCGTATACATCTGGAGAATCTGCTGCTCCTGCAATGTCGCCAAATACTCGGCGACTTCCTGCGGGCTCAAGAGCTTGTAGGATTCCCTCTTGAACATCCTCAACATGGCCATGGCGGTGCTGGCAGCTTCAGCTCGGGCGGTGTCAGCGTCGCGATTGGCGATGGCACTGGCGCTGACCATCACGTAGGGCTCGTCCAACACCTCGGACGGCACAAAGTTGTCGCGATATATGCGCAGGGCCGTATCGATATCAGCATCGCCGAACTGCAACGCAAAAGCATACGGACGGCCAAGGCGCGCTGCCAGCTGGGCGGAATAGGGCGATGAACCCAGAATCCACACCGGCGTTTGATGTTCCTGCGCAGGGATCCGATTCTCTTTGTTTTGCCATGGCCCGGGGACTGCATGAACCTGGCTATACGGGTGATGATCAGGGAAATCATCGGCAAGGAATCCCAGAAGCTCGGCGACTTGTTCATCAAATGATTCTGCTCCGGAATTGCCTCTGCGCAGGGCCGAGGCGGTGGCTCCATCGGTTCCCGGAGCGCGCCCAACCCCAAGATCCATCCGACCAGGCGCCAACGCTTCGAGCATGCCGAACTGCTCTGCGATGATCAGTGGCGCATGGTTAGGCAGCATCACCCCGCCGGCACCGAGCCGGATCCGCTGGGTGTCGGCGGTGAGCCTGGCCATCATCAGTGGCGGCGACGCAACGGACAGTGCTGGCATCGCGTGATGTTCGGACATCCAGAAGCGGTGGTAGCCCAATTGGTCAGCCACTTTGGCGGTCTCGATGACGTCGTTCAAACCTTCTTGCGCGCTTTGGCCCACCCCGGGACCACCGCCGACATGGACAGACAAGCCGAAGGGAGCAGAGCCGAACCGAGGAGCTGGATGCAAACCAAATCTCATTTCTCACGTTTATTGTCATTTTTACCGTGATACTTACCCTAACAGGAAATCACGTTAAAACAATCCTGATACCATGAGACTATGCAACAGGCGCCACTCCCACCGAGCCCCGGAGCGCAGGAACACTGCAGCATCGACTTGGTCAATAGCGAAATCCAGCTTCCCGGCAACAAGAGTTTTGACGCGTTGCTAACCCCAGAAGCGACAACCCAGTGGCTCACTGATCGAAATCTGGTCCCTCAGGAGGCCTCCCTGCAGGCTTACTGCCAGAACCGCCTCACCACGCTCCGCGGACACTTACGCTTGGCGTTCTCCGCCAACACGGCGGGCACCTCCATTGACCCGAACGCACTGGCGGGCATAAATGCAGCACTAGTGGCTGCCCCGAACACTGCCCTGCTCAGGCAGGAAACCGGCAGAGGATTTTTCCGCGCACTAGAGCACCCCGCAACGCAACTCACCGAGCATGCGCTAGCAGCATTGGCAGAAGACGCTGCCGCACTTCTGAGCAGCGATGAGGCGGAGCAGCTGGCCCAATGCGAGGCAGAGCCTTGCACGAGGTTCTTCCTCAGAACCCACGGACGCCGGCAATGGTGCTCCACTCGATGCGGAGATCGCGTGCGTGCCGCCCGTTCCTATGCTCGCAAGAAGGACCAGAAGTCCTAGTTCGCCGAGCCTTCATCCTCGCGTAGTTCGCCGAGCACCTCATTCAAGGCTTCGGTAGAGGAAGGATGGGTGAAGATCTGATCCCTCAATTGGCTCGCCGCCATCCCCTGCCGCATCGCCAGGGCCACCAGATTGATGACTTCCTGGGAATCCACGTGCATGAGGGCGGCACCTAGGATCTGGTCGTCCTGAGCGTCAACGACAAACTTGATGATGCCCCTGGGGTCACCAACAATTTTCGGCCTCGGCATCGCAGCAACCGCCGCGACCTTCTTCACCGCCGTCTTGATGCTCAGTCCTTGCTTCCTGGCCTGATCTTCACTGAGCCCTACCCGCGAGAGCGGAGGAGTGCAGAAAATCGTGTACGGCACCGCAACCCGGTCCATGGTGCTTCGGGTCCCGTCGCCCAACAGGTGATTAGCAAGCACCCGATGATCATCGAGGGATACATAGGTGAATTGCGCCCCGCCGGTGACATCACCGAGCGCATAAACACCCTCGGCGCTGGTCGCCAGGAATTCGTCCACCACGACTTCACCGCGTTCTCCGCTGCGGATTCCGGCGGCCTCAAGATTCAGCTCCCGGGTTGCCGGGGTTCGACCCAGCGCAATGAGCACGGCATCGGCAGAAATCTGCCGAGGCTCCCCGCCAACCTCGAAGCTGACTGTTGCGCAGCTCGAGTCCTGCGAAATACCAGTGACCTGGGCCTTGCTGAGAATGGCAACGCCGGCATCTTCAAGGCACGACTGCACTTCGCTGGCAACATCTGCGTCCTCTTTGGATAAAGCACGCTGCCCGCGGTCCAGGACCGTGACTTTGCTGCCGAACTGGCCGAACACCGAGGCGAATTCGACACCCACATATCCGCCGCCGACGACAACCAAAGACTTGGGCAAGGGCGCATGCTGGATAGTCGTGGAGTCGTGCACCCTTCCGCCAATGCTGGCACCTGGGATCTCCGGGACAGCAGGTTGCGCGCCGGTATTGATAATGATCCGCGCGGCGCTCAGCTCCAGCTCTTCTTCCTCAGTACGCACCTTGATGGATTTCGATCCAGTGAAGCTGGCTCGGCCGGTGAGTACCAGGACCGAGTCCAGATCGTTGAGCATGGAGTAGTTCTTGGCACGCAGCAGCGCGGTGAGATCATCCCGTCGCTGTACGGCGTTGTCGAATTTTTGGCTGGCCGGAATGCCTTCGACATGCTGCTCAGCGTCGTGGATCAGTGCCTTGGTGGGTACGCAGCCGATGTTGATGCAGGTTCCGCCATACATTTGCGCCGACTGCTCGACGATGGCCACTTTCTCACCAGCACGGGCCAATGCCCCTGCCAGGGTCTTGCCGCCTTTACCCCAACCGATGACGATGGTGTCGAGCTTGCCACTAGATGTCTCGGTGCTCATGCTGATCTCCCTTGCCGACCTCGTCCATGTTCTAGCTTGAGTCTGCTCGGACATTGATACGCGAGTCAATCATCGAGGGGAATCGGGCGGCTACAAGTCGTGCTTAACAAGCGAGGCAGCCCGTCTCCGAAAGGAGAACGGACTGCCAGAGCCGAGTATACGGGTCCTTAGATCTTCTTGACGATGGAGGACTTCAATTCCATCTGGCCGAAGCCATCAACCTTGGCTGCGATGTCGTGATCTCCCGAGCCAGGGGTCAAGCGAATATTGCGCACCTTGGTGCCGGCCTTCAGCGCGCTCTGGGCGCCCTTGACCTTCATGGTCTTGGTAATGCTGACGGTGTCGCCGTCCTGCAGGACGTTGCCCACCGCGTCCTTGATGACAGTTTCAGTCGGCTCGGATTCCTCGGTTTCCGCGTTCCATTCGTGGGCGCATTCCGGGCAGACCAGCAATGCGTCAAGTTCGTAGGTGTACTCGCTGGAGCACTTAGGGCACGGTGGCAAAGAATCAGACATGCGGCTAATTTTAGTTACTCCGAACAGCTATTGTCGAATGAATCGAATATCGAATATTCCTTGTCAATGGCGGCAAATCCCGACGCCCCGGCCAGCTCGCACGGACCGAGGACCGAGCTTTAAAACCACTTGTTTTGCCCACCGTCTTTCACTCATACTCAGGCATACGAGCTGATTCTCGCGACAGTGAAGCTAAGGGGCGCATCATGTCTAAGCACCACAAGCACCGCGGCTACGGAGCGCAGTTTTCCGTCTCGCCCAAAGAGGGCCTGACCTTGGAAGTTCTAGCCATGGCAGAGAAAGCCGGAGCTAAAGCCGGATACGCAGTGGCCAAAGAAGAGCTATACCGCAGCATCTCCTCCAACCAGTTCCTCAATGAGCAGGAAACCGATGAACTGCTTGCCGCGGCGCAGCGCGCCGGATCGGCAGCCGCATTGGCCGCGGCACGCAAGGTTCTGGACAAAACACTTCGCACGTCCTTCAGCCATCACCATCGGCCCGCGGACTCTCACCTCATGGGAGCCACGACCCCGGAACCACCGGCGAACACTTATGAAGAACCGCTGGCCAAATGCTCGCCACCCCTGGGATTGCTGGATACACCCCGGGCCAAAGTGGACCAGCATGTTTTGACGATCACTCGTGTGCAACGACTCAACGACCAGATGGTGCGGCTCATTGCCAGCGCACCGAATCTCGATGGGTACCGCTCCAATTCCGCGCTTGACGAGTATGTCAAAGTTTTTGTCGCCGACCCCGCGCTGGGCCTTGTTCCTCCCTACGACGTGCGCGCTCTGCGCCATCGCTTGCCGCGCGAACAAGTGCCTCGTTCCAAGTCCTACACCATCCGGTGGGTCGACCCGGTGCTCAATGAACTGGCCATAGATTTTGTGGTGCACGGCGAGCCAGGAACCGTTGGCCACTGGGCCGGAATGGCGCAACCCGGCGATCCACTGGTCATCTCCCCCGCTCGCAGCAAAGCTTCGCTAAGGCTGAATGCCAGCTACTACGTGCTTGCAGCGGATGAAGCCGGCTTGCCTGCCATTGCCAAAGCCCTAGAAGCGCTTCCGGCCAACGCCGAAGGCACAGCATTATTTGAAGTGGCCGACGACAATGCAATGTTTGACGTGAAACATCCAGAAGGCGTTGTTTTACGATGGCTTTCACGAGATTCAATGCCCGCGGGCAAAAGCAGCGTGCTCCCCTCAGCCCTCCAGACGTTGGCTCTGCCGGCCGGACAAGTGGGCGTCGTTGCCCATGCCGAACGATCCACTATCAAAGCCATTAGCCGGATTACCGAGTATTGGCATCTGGACAAGCACTCCACGCATATTTCCTCGTACTGGACCCTGCGTGAAGGCAGGTTGCGCCGGTAACATCCAAACTCATCAGGGACCGTGATCCATGCTCAGGTCAAAGGCGATATTCTAGGATGAATATCCTCCACTTTCCCTCAAAGGATCCTTCATGGCTAGATCCAGGTTCGTCAGTTCTGCCGTTCGTCTAGTCTCAGGCGCTTTGCTGGTAGCCATGGGAGTATTGCTCCTGCTCAATTCGGCGAGCGCCATTCAAGTGATCATTTGACTTCTTTCGGCTGGCCTGCTGCTTGCGGGGCTGCTTCGGTTCCTTGATATGCAGGACAACGCATCACGCCGTGCGCCGGTCTTTGTCGCCGGTCTCTTGCTGATTCTCAGTGCCTTCGCCTTGCCCTTGGCCAGATCAGCAAGCTTGCCGGTTCTGGCGCTGTTTCTTTCCCTGGCACTATTTTTTGCCGGGGCGCTGCGGTTTGCCTCCATGGCCAAGGGGTCGAGAACCCCAGCCTTCCGCGGAGTGTTGACCGCACTCACTGGTGTGTTCGGTGCGGTAGTCAGCATCTTCTGGCCGCGGCTCTCGCTCTGGGTCTTGGGCGTTGTTTTTGGAATGTGGCTGGTCTTGCTTGGCCTCCGGGCGTTGTCGACCCCGTTGCGCAATGTACTACCAGCGCCGCAAAAATGGATGCGCGCAGTAGGTTCCGCCGGTTTAACCGGGCTCGCAATTTTCGGACTCGTGGCAGTAATGGGGATCGGCGCTTTGACCGCTTTTCTTCATAGCCAAAGTTCCACGTCCAGCGCTGATGATTTCTACTTGCCACCAGCGTCCGTCCCGACTGCCCGTGGGGAACTTATCCGTTCAGAACCATTGGCGCAGCAGGCATTAGAAAATACCGAAGCATGGCGGATCCTTTACACCACTACCTCCGAAGATGGCAGCGCGGCCATTGCTTCGGGCATTGTCACCGTTCCCCGCGACGCCCGTGGCGCGCTACCCGTCATTTCCTGGGCCAACGGAACCAAGGGCATAGCATCCCAATGTGCCCTGTCAGCGGGCCCGAATCCGTACGATGACGGTCCTGCCATTGCCAGAGAAGAAATGCTTTCCCGGGGCTGGGCCATCGTTGCCACGGACTATGTCGGCTTGGGCACCGCCGGCCCGCACCCCTATTTGGTGCCGCAAGCCGAAGCACACGCGGTCCTCGATGCAACCCGGGCGGCAGCGCAACTCGATGCCCTGGCCGAACAGGGCATGCGCCTGGATGAACGAAGTGTCGTTTGGGGCCACTCGCAGGGCGGGCACGCTGCTTTAGCCACGGCCAATGAGGCCAAGGAGTACGCGCCAGATCTAGACATCCTAGGCGTTGCGGCCATGGCCCCCGCATCCGACTTGCCGCATCTTGCCGAGTCCATTGCGGACACGTCGGCGGGAAAGATTGTCTCAAGCTATATCGCAGCGAGTTGGAACGAGCTGTATCCGCAGATGGATATTGCCGACCGGCTCACGCCGCGTTCTGAACTTGCCGTAAATCAGCTGTCGAAGAACTGTTTCACCGGCGCCGGAGCTGTTGCCGGCATTGCCCAGGCCAGCCAACTGTTCGAACCGGTCTTCAGCCCGGAAGCTCTCGACCATGGGCTGAGTGAATTGCTTGAGCAGAATTCCGCGCCAATTCCCAAGGGGCTCCCGATATTCCTTTCGCAAGGCGCCACCGATTCGCTCGTTGTGCCTTCGATGCAACGTAATTTTGTCCAGGCGTCATGCCAGCACGGTGCACAAATTGGTTATGCCGAATACCCGGGCCTGGACCACCTGCCATTAGTGGGCGAAGGATCAGCATTGAACCAGGATCTCGTGAGATTCACGCAGTCGCTCTTGGAAGGCGAGACCGCCTATCCAAAGACGGCGTCTTTGTGCGGCAAATGATCTTCAGCACGCGCACAGCACCCACCGAACCTGAATATAGACTGATCAATGGAGGTTTTCATAGTTTCTGAAGACCGAAGATCCACAAGATCGTCTAATACCGTGGTGGACTATGGAACTCATTGTTGGGTTCTTGATCGACACCGTCCAACAAGCCAAGGCCAGGGAGTAGCGTCAGTGCATTCAAGTTTGTCCAAGACCGCTGCCCTCCTCCTCACCTGCTTTCTCGCGCTTTCACTGGGCGCCTGTACATCTGCGCCAACCCCAGCTGCCCGTGAAGCCAGCACCGCCACTGTTGAAGCCGACGGCTGGCCTCGAATGGTCACCGACGAAACCGGCGACCTCATCAAGATTCCGTCCAAGCCCGAACGCATTGTCTCGACCTCGGTATCGGTGACCGGCACCCTGCTGTCCCTCGATGCACCGGTAGTTGGCACCGCGGTTGCCCCGCAGAGCCCCGCCACGGACAAGCACGGATTCCTTGGCCAGTGGGCGGACGTCGCTTCAAAGCACTCGGTCGACGCGTTATATGAAATCGGGAGTTTTGATCTTGAAGCCATAAGGGACCGCAAGCCTGATTTGATCCTGGTCTCCGCTTCAGGCGCGGATTCCGAGTTGGATCACCTGGTCCAGCTGCGGGACATCGCCCCAACGCTTCTGGTTGATTACACCGAAGAGCAATGGACCTCGCTGAGCGCGGACCTGGCCAAAGCTACCGGTACTGAGGCCACATCAACCCGAACTAACGAGATCATCAAGCAACGCGTTGCCAACCTCAAGCAATCGCTAGCGATCCCCTCCGGCACCACGGCGTCGATTCTTTCCTATCATCAGGGAAATATCTCTCCTGTCGCGCAAAGCACCGGTCCCCATGCGCAGTTATTCGAGGCACTCGGTTTCACCGTGGTGGATCCTCCGGAAGAATTTGATACTTCCACTCAGGAACGCGAGGATTTCTCCTTCACCAGTTATGACGGCCTAGCCAAGTCGCTTTCCGCAGATGCAACGTTCCTGCTCTCCTCGGACCCGGAAATCTCGGAACAGTTCTCCTCCGACGAATCCCTGGCGCATATACCTTCCATCCGCCAGGGCAACGTCTTTGCCCTTCAAGAATCATTCCTCATGGATTTCTATTCGGCACAGAAAATCCTGGATTACTTCGAGAATGATTTCCCAGGGTTGAAGCCCGAAACGCAAACCCAAGATTAACTGCGCTCAAGTATCGCGGTTTGCGGGATATTCAAGCCAAGATTTCCGCGCAGAGTCGCTGACTCATAGCTGGTACGGAATCTGCCGCGTCGCTGCAGCTCCGGGATGACCAGGTCAATGAAGTCCTCTAATGCTCCCGGCAGCGACGGAGGCATCAAGTTGAACCCATCAGCGGCGTCTTCATCGAGCCAGCGCTCCATCTCATCGGCAATCATTTCCGGTGTCCCCACCATCGTGCAGTGCCCACCGCCAGCTGCCAGCAGGCCGAGCAGTTCGCGGACCGTCGGCTGGTGCAGCTCTATGAGGCGCAAAATGGTGGTGTATCTACCAGCCGGGCCAGTGAACTCTTCCAATGGCGGCAGCTTCGGAACGGGCTGGTCCAATGGCCACGAGCTGGTGTCCTGCTGCAAAAATACGCCCAGTTGGCGCAGCGCATCCTCGGTGGGCAGTAATTCGTTGAGCGCGCGTTGTTTGGCTTGGGCTTCTTCCAGCGTGCGCCCCACGTAGGTAACCAATCCCGGCATAATCAGGGCTCGGTTCTCCGTTCCTCGCTGCTCCTTGGTGCGTCGCGAAATATCGCGGGCGAATTCGCCCGCCATGCCGCGGTCTGCCGCGACCGAGTAGATCGCTTCGGCATGGGCGGCGGCTAGTTCACGTCCGGCGGGCGAGGATCCCGCTTGGAAGAGGACCGGTTCACCATATGGGGAGTTGGGCATATTCAACGGGCCCCGCACGGCAAAGTGCTCCCCTTCGTGATTGATTTCCTGGAGCAGGGATGCATCGGTGAAGTTCCCCGCCCGATCAATCCGGACTGCTTGCTGAGGGTAGGAACCCCAGAGCTTGTGCAGAACATCAATGAATTCACCGGCCCTGGCATATCTTTGCGCGTGCGCGGGCAGTTCGCGTAGCGAATGGTTCTGCGCCTCGGTGTCCCACATGCTGGTCACCACGTTGATGCCGGCACGCCCCTGCGAGAGATGCTGCAAGCTGCCTAGCATGCGAGCAGCATGGAACGGCGAGTAGAAGCTGGCAGAGATGGTGCACACCAGTCCGATGTTCGTGGTGCATTGGCTGATGGCGGATAGCAGTGTCACCGGTTCGAAGAACCAGGTGGGGCCAGCCTGCGCGGCACTGGTTGACACCGCTTGCCCATCGGCGAAGAACACCGCGTCGAGCAGTCCCTTTTCGGCCAGTTGCGCCAGCTTGATGTAGTACTGCGTTTCCGAAAGCTGCTCGGCGGCCGAGTCCTCGGCGCGCCAGGCTGCTTGGTGATGGCCGGCGCCATAAAGGAACAAGTTCAGGTGTACTTGTTTCTTCTGGCTCATCCTTTCACCAGCCCGCCGTCAACGATGAGGTTCTGGCCGGTCACCCCGCGGGAAAGCGGCGAAGCGAAGAACAGCACGGCATCAGCCAGTTCTTCAGGCGAGGTGACCCGCCGCAATGGTGTTCCCGCGGCGATCAGGTCAAATACTGCTTCGGGCGTCGCTGCGGATGCGTCCGTGGTGCGCAAAAGTCCGCCGGAAACCATGTTGACGTTGATCCCTTCGGGGCCCAGGTCATCGGCGAAGGTACGGGTCAAGGACAAGAGGGCCGCCTTGGTGGCGGTGTAGTCATGGTACGGAACCACGGGGTGCTGGAACAGATTGGTGCCGATGTTGATGATGCGTCCAAAGCCGGCTTCACGCATCCCCGGAAGTACTGCTTGGATGGCTGCCACGGGAGCTAGCACCGAACCGGCAAACTGGGCGCTCAGTTCTGCTGCTGAGATCGCTTCCGCAGTCGAACGCGCGTCGCCGTTGAAGGAGAAATCCACCAATGCATTGTTCACCAGGGTCGTGACCGGTCGCCCGAAGCGGTCTTTGGCTTGAGCAGCCATCGCTTTGAGCTCGTCCTGGTCCCGGACGTCGGCTTGGATGGCAACTGCGGTGTCCGGGTAGAGCGCGACGAGATCTTCAGCGGCCTGAGCCGAAGAGCGGTAATTGATCGCGACTTTCGCGCCCGCTGCCAGGAAGGCCCGGCTGATGGCCGCGCCGAGTCCTCGCGCCCCGCCGGTGACCAGAATGATCTGCTCTTCGAGTGGAAGGGCAGCCGGGTGCGCTGATGTGTGGGTATCCGTGCTCATGGTGCTTGAACTCCTTGACGGCGTCTTGGGCGAACGGAACCTGGCCAAGGACGCGAATGGTTCAACCCTTCGGGGTGCACGCAAACGCCGAATCTAGGACATTCCCTTCGCCAGTACTAACTGGATCAGGTTCAACGGGTGTTTTCTCAGCCGCCGTGCGGCACCCCGTGTCACTGCTCAATTAGTAGCACATGCACGGCTTAGCTGTAGAACATTACTTCATGGATCCCGCGCGTATCGGCACTGGGTTCCTGGACAATCCAGATGTCCCCGCCATCTGGAACAGTGAATTCCAGGTTCAATTTGTTGGCGGGGATCCCGCAATGCAATGAGTCCTCGGCGATCACCACGTCATCTTTGACAGCCTTGATGCGCACGAATCCGACTCCTTGGCAGGCGAACTGGAGCAAATTCTTCTGTCCTGCCACCGTAGGAACGATCATGTGATCGGGCTGGATTTCTCCTGCATCATCCAGTTGGTAGGTGTTCATCGTTCCCGACCCGGAGCTGAAGCCGTTGTCCTGGAAGAACTCGGCGCCCGGGTCTTCCAACGAGCCAAGCAGCCAGGTTTCTCCCCTGCTGGCCGCGGCAAAGGCGATCATCGGCGGGTACAAACCGGCAATGTCATCTATGGGTTCATGGGTTTCTTCGGTGGTCTCGTCTACAAGGACGCCCGAAGACAGGCCTTCTGCAGATTCTTCGGGAAGCTTCAATTGCGAGACCGGGGTGGTGCAAGAGCAAAGCCCGAGAAGCAGAGCCAGGGCCAACGGGGCAGTCCGCTTCATGAGCGCTCCAATGCAGAGGTGAATGAGTTATTTCAATCGACCTTATGTTAGGAATCTGACTTAAACAATGCATGTCAAGGCAAGGAATAACAATCGTTATGAAATCTTGAAATATCACTTCCTGAAGGTTCACACGCATCTCACACCAAAACACGGCGCCATCACAACTAAATGGTCCGGCCTGCTCCATATAGTTCATTAAGGGCTTATACCCGTTGCCAGCTTTCATTTCCCTAGGAGTCGTACCACCGCATGCGCCTGTTGCGTCGCACCATTTCATTTGCACTCATCGCCTCATCCCTTGCCCTCACGGGATGCTCAACCCTCGATTCCATCGAGCAGCATCGCGTTCCCGACGCGCAGGCCGACACCACCCATGACGGCGCAGCGCAACGCGCAGGCTACACCGACTCGCTTGAGCTGCTCGCGAAAATCGACGTCAAGGGCCGCGCACCGAAGACCGGCTATGAACGCGAAAAATTCAGCAAGGGCTGGAAAGACCCGGACCACAATGGCTGCGATGCGCGCAATGACATCCTGGCGCGCGACCTGGAAGACGTGAAGTACAAATCCGCCTCCAGGCCCTGCGTGGTACTCAGCGGAACCTTTCACGATCCCTACACGAACACCACCATTAACTTCGTTCGAGGCCAGAGCACCAGCACCGCGGTCCAGATTGACCACGTCGTCGCCCTGTCGGATGCATGGCAAAAAGGAGCGCAGCACTGGGACAAAGAAGCCCGGTTCGAGTTCGCCAATGACCCGCTGAACCTCATGGCCTCGGACGGCCCGACCAACGCGGCCAAGGGTGACAAGGACGCCGCTTCATGGCTGCCGCCCAACAAGCGCTTCCGTTGCGAATATGTCTCCCGCCAGACTCAGGTCAAAGCTAAGTACGGGGCTTGGATGACCAAGGGTGAGCACGATGCCATCGAGCGAATCCTGAAAAACTGCGTGTAGCCAGCCTAAAGTCGCAGCAAAAGATCCCCCTTAAGGCCTATCGTCAAATTGATGGATTTGTGGCACTATGGATATTAGTCAAGCCAATAGCCATTATGTTCAGTGACTGTTGGCAAAATTCTCAGCTGCAAAGGCCACATGATGAAGACACGGTTGTCGGGAGCTCTCCTGTTGCTTACCAGCGTGTGCCTCTTCGGGTTTGCCCTGAACACAGCTCATCGGGATACCGCCATGGCCTGCTGGGTGCTGTCCACGATTTTCTTCATTGCCGCAGCCATGCTCATGCTCGGAGCCATCGTTGGCGCCTCATCGGTCACCGCCGCCAAAACACGCAAGAACCGACAGCTCTAGCCTCCTGGCGATTTTTTCGAAGCGACACATCAACTACAGGCTGATGCGTTGCTTCGACTATTTAACCGCTAGTTCTCGTTGCCCTGAAACAGCAATTTAACCCGCAGGCATCGACAGGTTCACCTAGATGCGATAGACATAAGTCTTGTCACACTCGTCACTTTTAGGAGTACCCATGTCTGCATTCAGGCAGATGAGAAAACTCAGTCTCGCCTCCCTGGCTACCCTCTCGCTGGTAGCCACGGGAACCGCCATGGCCCAGGCAACGCCCACCGAGGAATCAACCACCAGCGCCTCCCCTGCAGCAGCAGATCCGGTGACCCTGGATCTGGTTGGCATCAACGACTTCCACGGCCGGATTGCCGCCGACAGGGATTCCGCCGGCGCAGCAGTCCTCGCAGGGGCCGTTGACCAGTTGCGTGCAGAAAACGAAAACACGCTATTCCTCTCTGCTGGCGACAATATCGGGGCCTCGACCTTCGCTTCCGCGTCCCAGGAGGACGCTCCGACAATCGATGCGCTCGGCGCCACCGGCCTAGATGTTTCCGTCGTGGGCAACCACGAGTTCGACAAGGGCTACGAAGACCTGACCTCGCGCGTCACCGACCGCTTTGCGGCAGCCACCGGCCAGCCCGGCGAGGACTACGCACTGGGCGCCAACGTCTACAAGGCCGGCACCAAGACTCCAGCACTCAAAGAGTACGCAATCCGTGAAGTCGGCGGCCTGTCCGTCGGCTTCATCGGCACCGTCACCGAAGATGTCCCATCGCTGGTCTCCCCCAGCGGCATCTCCGGGCTGGACTTCGGCAGCGAAGTCGAAGCAGCTAACCGCGTTGCCAAGGAACTTAGCGACGGCGACGACGCCAATGGAGAGGCAGACGTGATCGTCTTGCTGACCCACAATGGCTCGGCCAGCACCGACTGCTCTGCCATCGCCAGCGAAACCACTTCCTATGGGGATCTGGTCCGCAAGGCCAGCGGCGATATCGACGCGATCTTCTCGGGCCACACCCACTCTTCCTACGACTGCTCCATCGCCGGCCCTGACGGCGAGCGCCCGGTCATCCAGTCGCACCAGTATGGAACGACCCTGGGCAAGGTCAGCCTCAATGTCGACCCAACCACCGGTGAGGTCCTGGACGCTTCCAGCACCCGCTTGCCGCTGGCCACCGAATCGGCCGACGGCGAATGGACCGCCAACTACGAAGCCAACCCAACCGTTGCAAAGATTGTCGAAGAGGCCGAAGCAGAAGCTGAAGTTGTCGGCAGCGTTGAGGTCGGCAAGATCTCCGAAGATATCCTGCGCGGCGGAGACGTTCCAGGTTCGGACCGCGGTGTCGAATCAACGCTTGGCAACACGGTAGCCGATATCCACCTGTGGGCTACGTCCAATGAGGATTTTGCCGGTGAGCCAGCCCAGATTGCCTTCATGAATCCTGGCGGCCTTCGCTCGGACCTGCTCTACGGAGAAGACGGCACCGTGACCTACAAGGCGGCGGCTGAGGTCCAGCCATTTGCCAACACCTTGATCACCTTCGACCTCACCGGAGCGCAGATCCGCGAGGCACTGGAACAGCAGTGGCAGCCGGAGGGCTCCGAGCGCAACAAGCTGCACCTGGGCATCTCGGATGGCCTGTCCTACACCTACGTCGAAGACGCGGCAGCGGGTGAACACATCCAGGGGATCACCTTCAATGGTGAACCATTGGACGAGTCGGCAACCTTCCGCGTCGCAGCCAATGCTTTCTTGGCTACCGGTGGCGATAACTTCACCGCCTTCGCTGAAGGCGCCAACCACGCAGATTCAGGCCAGATCGATCTGGACGCCACGGTGAACTACTTCAAGGCCCATGATGTGGTCGAGCCAGCACCACTGGGTCGCGCAGCAGCTATCGAGCCTGAAGCACCGTCGGAATCGCCATCGGAATCGCCATCGGAATCGCCAAGCGAAACTCCAACTGAATCGCCAAGCGAAAACCCGGACGAATCACCAACTGCTTCACCTTCCGAGTCGACCAGCGAGGACCCTACTTCGTCGCCAAGCTCGGACGAGAGCAACTCGGCGGAGCCTACCCAGTCTTCAGACTCCCCAGCGGAGCCAACCGAAGATTCCTCGGATGATTCAAACCAGCAGGATAACGAAGACCTGGCAGACACCGGTTTCAGCGCCAGCTGGATCGGCATTGCCGCAGGCGTCATTGTCCTGGCGGGCATCGTCTTGCTCCTGATTCGCCGCTTCGGCAACAAGGCCGGCCGCTAAGAACAACAGGGCATAAAGCAAGGGTCATCACCACGAAATATCGTGGTGATGACCCTTGTTCGTAGTGGAAACTAGTCGATGACCAATTCGCCCATGCTGTCCCAGCCTTCGCCTTCGACCTTGCGCGAAACGATCTTCGGAGTGGAGACCAGCAGCGGACGCATGGATTCGATGCCTGCTGCGAAGTGTGCGGAGTTGACGTGGGCAGAAGCTGCCTCGTCATCACGGAAGGCTTCAACAAGTACGAACTCGTTGGGGTCCTCCACGCTCACGGACCAATCGAACCAGAGGTTACCTTCTTCGGCGCGGGTGGCCTGGGTGAACTCTGCAACGTGATCCATGAAGTTCTCGGTGTTTTCTGGCTTTACCTGATATTTAACAACGATGAAGTACATGGTTCTAGTCTAGGGCTGATTGGCTAATGGTGTCTTGCAATCGGATGTATTCTTTGTCCCGTCGTGGCATGCCGTCGACCACAAGATCATAAGAATCTTCAATCAGTTCCAGCAGCAATTCCGGGTCCAACCCTGCTCGAATGGAATTCCAGTGCTTCTTGTTCATGTGATAACCAGGGGTGATTTCCGGATGCTCGCTGCGTTGCTGGTCAGCAAGGGCAGGCTCGCATTTAAGGTTCAGCACCAGCTCTCCGCGCACATTCATTAATAGGCCAAACATCTTGGCCTTGTCCTTGTCCCTGCCGGAGACCTTGAAAACCGTGCTTTCAGGTCCGAACGGATAATCGGCAAAGGCGCGGGGCATGCTCAGGCACAACTGCGTCCACTGCTGTTCCAGGGCTTCCTGGCTCCCTTTATTATTCATGCTCACCTCGGCTACCGAAATGGATATTCAATTTTCGGACAGGTATTCATCACGACGTCCAGCCCCGCATCCTTGGCACGCTGGGCCGCCTCATGATCGATCACGCCCAGTTGCATCCAAACTGCTTTCGCCCCGACACTGATCGCTTGATCGATGATGCCGCCAACCTTCGATGAATTCACAAAACAGTCAACCACGTCGATGGGACCGGGGATATCGGCTAAACGCGCATAGCCTTGTTCCCCCATCACGTTCTGGGCATCCAGCGAAACCGGGATGATCTGCATGGATAACTCGTCACGCAGGAACCGCGCAATGGACGGGGCCACGCGCGAAGGGTTGTTGGTCAGACCAACGACGGCCCACCGCCCCGGTGTGCTCAGAAGCCGGCGGATCACCTGCGGATCATTGACATGGCTGTTCTCCATGTTCGACACCTTACTCGGTAAAAGCCGCAGATGTCGCCACGGTTTAAACCCGGCAGGGACGGAGGAGACTTTTGGTCTCCACCGTCCCTGCCAGAATCATTTCCTTAGCTCTGCAGCTGGGCTGCCGCCTCGGTGTTGGCCGCGCTCAGCTCCGAAAAAGCACCGCGGAACTTAGCCGCAGGATGGTTCCCGGGAAGGTAATCGCCACGGCCGAAGACCTTCTGCCGCAGGCTTCCCTGATCATATTCACTCTGCGCCAGCCCGCGGCGACGCAGCTCAGGCAGGACGCCTTCAATGAAGTTGTCGTAGGACCCCGGAAGCACGTGGTTCATGATGTTCAGCCCATCAATCCCCGCATCTTGCCAGCGCTCCAACTCATCAACGATGCTCTCCGGAGTGCCGACAATTTGCTGGGCCTTCGCACGGTAGTGGGCCAGATCCTTCAAGGTCGGGTTGCCTCCAGGCACCGATGCCTTGACCGCTTCCAGTACTCCTTGGGCTCCCTGGGTCTGGATGTCTCCTAGCGGGGTATCCAGATCCAGTCCGCCAAGATCCACCCCGAGCCCGCCACCGATATGCGCGACAATTGCATCCAGATCCAGGTACTCATCGTATTCGGCTTCCAATGCCTTGGCTTCTGCCTCGGTGGAACCCACCACAAAGGACAAGCCGGCGAACACCTTGATATCTTCACGCTTGCGGCCAGCAGCCGCCAGATTATCGATCAGCTGCGCGTTCTTCTTGGCCACATACTGCGCGTGCGGGGCAAAGAGGAAAGTCGCTTCGGCATGCGTTGCGGCGAACTGCGAACCGCGTGCCGAGGAACCGGCTTGGAAAAGGAACGGCGTGCGCTGGGCGCTGGGCAGGGCCAGATGCGGGCCGTCGATCGAATAGAAGTCGCCACGGTGGTTGATCTTGTTGACCTTGCTCGGGTCCGCGTAGAGGCCGGCTTCCTTATCGGCCAGCAGCGCATCGTCTTCCCACGAACCTTCCCACAACTTGTAGGCGGCCTCGACATATTCTTCGGCCCAGCCGTAACGGTCATCGTGGGCGACCAGATCCTTGCCGCCAAAATTGCGGTGGGCGTTTTCCAGCACGCTGGTCACGATATTCCACGCGACACGTCCCTGGGACAGATGGTCCAAGGTGGAAATCTGCCGCGCGAACTGGAATGGGTGGCTCTGGATCACCGAGCTGGTCATTGCCAAACCGATGTCCTTGGTTCCGGCAGCCAGCGCCGAGAGCAGTACCAGCGGGTCGTGGCTCGGGACCTGCAATCCCTTGCGCACATGGGAAGCCCAGCCGCCCTCGTGGTCCCCGTAGAGGCCAACCACATCGGCGAAGAACAACGCATCGAATTTGGCGTCCTCCAGTTTCTTCGCCAGATCCACCCACAAGTTCAATTCATTAAAACGGTGTTGCTGGGCTTGCGGATGGCGCCACATTCCGCCAAGGATATGGCTGGAGGTGTTCATCAGGAATGCTGAGAGCAGCAAGCGCGGACGTTCTTGGAAAGTTGCCATGATTATTTGCCTGCCTTAGCTTCTCCGATGGAGTTCAGCCCGGTGGGTACCGTGCCGTTGATGAAGTAGTCCCCCACCGAGCGGGCCTTGAAGGCCACCGGATTGTGGGTTGCTACCGTGCGTGCATTGCGCCAGAAACGATCCAACGATTTGGAGGTGGACACCGCTGAGGCGCCGGTGACGTCAAAGAGCTCGCTAGTGGCGTCCAGGATCAGCTTGGGGGTTGCCACGTGGGCCTGCTGGACCGCCAATTCCGCCCGGAGATAGGCGGCATCCGGCTCAAGGCCCAATTCCGGGTCGAGTGCCGCATCCAGTTCCCGGGCTGCCGTAACGACAATGGATTCCGCGGCAAAAACGTTGGCCGCCAAGCGTCCGACGAGTTCCTGGATCTGCGGGTCATCCTTGAACAACGCCCCGGAACCGGTATTGAAGGTACGGGTCCTGGTGGACACGATGCCGGCTGCCTCGTTGCGGGCGGCCTTGCCGATGCCGACGAGCACCGAGAGCAGGCACAGCTGGAAGAACGCCGGTTCCAGCGTGGACGCCACCTTGCGCTGGATGATGTTCTGCGGATCCACCGCAACATCGTTGAAGATGGCGGTGCCGGTTCCGGTCAGCGGCTGGCCGAAGCCGTCCCAGTCATCAAGGATCTGCACGCCCTCGGCATGGCGATCAACGATGGCGTACTGGCGGCCGTCCACTCCTTCGGTGGTCGCCATGACTACAACCCAGTCCGCGAAAATCGAGCCAGTGGTGTAGTACTTTTCGCCGCGCAGCACCCAGCCTCCGTCCGACTGGACCAGCTTGGTATTGGTGGTTCCCAGGGCATTTCCGCCCCGTTCGGTGGCTGCATTGCCGAAGATCTGTCCCTGCAGCACCTTGGGGAACCAGCGGTCCTGGAAGTCCTCTGGCTGCAAGGAAATGGTTTCGACGAAGGAGAAATGGCTGCGCAGCAGGTGCGCGACATTGGAATCCGCAGCGGCCAGCTCGATCAGCAAGCGGAACAAGTGCTCGTGGCTGACCGGTGATCCGCCGTGGCTTTCCGGAACACGCAGGGTGGTGAATCCGGCATCCTTGAGCCATTGCACCTGTTCAAAGGGCAAGATGCGGTTTTGTTCCCGCTCGCGGCTGCCTTCAGCGATTTTGGCGAAGACCGGGCTGAAGCGATCCAGCAGTTGTTGGTAGCGGGACTCGGTGGCTGCCGTGGCGATAATCGTCATTGGTTCTCCCTGCAGAACGTCGATGATGTGGGTTGAAGATCAAAAAAGCGGCGGCCCCGCGACGCTGCGATGCACCGTCGCGGGGCCGAAGGCCTACTTGTTCCAGGTGGCGAAGTCTGCTTCCAGATCGCGATCCCATGGGGTGCCCAGAGCGCCGTCGAGGTAGTTTGCGTACCAGTCGCGCACCTCGTCGGAGTGGTAGGCCTCCTCTAGGGCCTTGCCCTTTTCGGTGTCCGTGAAGCCTGGCTTGGCGCCGATGATGTTGATGTATGGAAGCGCTTCTTCTTCCTCTTCGAAGAGCAGGGCATCTTGCGGGGTGAGGCCGATTTCCGCGCCAAGTCTGGCGAAGAGGAATCCTGCATCCACGTCCGGGAGGGTCTTGGACAGCGACTGCTGATCCACCTCGACGAACTTGAAGTTCTTCGGGTTCTCCAGGATGTCATTCTGCGACAGGTGGATGACGCTCTTGCCTTCGGTGACCTTCAGCAGCCCGGCCTTGTCCAGCAAAGCCAATGCGCGGCCGTTGTTGGCGGTGTCCACCGGGAGCGCGATGGTCGCGCCATTAGGCAGGTCCTTGATGTCGTCGTACTTGTTGGAGTACACGCCGGCCGGCGAGCTGTACATGTAGAAGGCCGGCTCCACATCGACGTTCTGGTCCTTCTTGAACTGCTCAAGGTAGGCGCCGTGTTGGAAGAAGTTGGCGTCGTATTCGCCGTTGGAGACCACGTGGTTCGGCTGCACGATATCGGTGACATAGGTGGCTTCGAGGGTCCAGCCCTTCTCGGCCAGGAGCTTCTGGGCGATCTTGGTTGGTTCCTGGGAAGGTGCCGATTCGGTGACGATGACCTTGATGGTCTTGTCGCCCGAGCCGGCTGCCTGGCCGCCCATCAGGCCGCATGAGGTCAAGGCGAGGACCGCGGCGGAGCCTGCGGTGAAGGTCAAGAAGTTGCGGCGCGATAGTGCCATGATGTTGTCCTTTGATGAATTGCGAGTTGAGTAGGTTCAGGGATTAGCGCTTGTCAGCGGCGCGCGAGAGCCGGGTTCCGAAGAATTGGACTGCATGGACCAGCAGGATCATCAGAACGATGGCCAGCAGCATGACCCCGGTTTCATAGCGGTAGTAGCCGTAGCGGATGGCGAAGTCGCCGATTCCGCCGCCACCGACCAGTCCGGCCATGGCCGAGTAGGAAATGAAGCTGACGGTCATGATGGTGATGGATGAGAGCAATGCCGGCTTGGCTTCGACCAGCAGCACCTCGCGGATGATCTGTCCGCGGGTAGCGCCCATGGCCTGGGCGGCTTCAACAACTCCGTTGCCCAGCTGGCTGATGTTCTGTTCCACGAAGCGGGCGAAGTACGGGATCGCGTTGATGGTCAGCGGCACGATGACCGCCGCGGTGCCGATGGTGGTTCCCACGACGAATCGGGTGAACGGAATGATGGCGATCAGCAGGATCAGGAATGGGAAGGAACGGATGGTATTAACCAGTCCGTCAACTACCCGGTGCAGCTTGGGGCGCGGACGCAGCCCATTCGGAGACATTGAATAGAGCCAGATGCCCAGCGGGGTTCCCAGGAGGATGGCGATGGGAATGGCTACCAGCAGCATCGCGAAGGTCTGCGCCATGGCGACCCAGATTTCCGGGGCCAATTCGATGATCCGGTCCAAGCTGAAAGCTGCTGCGCTGCCGTTGCTCGTGGCTAGCACTACTGAAGTGAAGTTCATTGGTAATCCAGGTTCTCTATACGCGGGCTACGTTGGCAGCGAGGTTGTCCGCCTGCTTGGGCTGGCGGTTCAGCGTGATTTCATCGCTGATCAGGTAACGGCCAATGGGCGTAATCGGTTCAAAGCTTGGTTCTTTCAGCGAGCTCAGCGCGAACTCCTCAACGACCGCTCCGTCTTCCATGACCGAGACCTTGTCGGCGATGGCCTTGATGACGTTCATTTCGTGGGTGACGATCACGGTGGTGATGCCGAGGCTGGCGTTGATGTCGCTGAGGTACTGCAGCACGGAGGTGGTGGTTCGCGGGTCCACGGCGCTGGTTGGCTCATCGCACAACAGCACCTTGGGCTCGGTCACCAGGGCGCGGGCGATGGAGATGCGCTGCTTCTGGCCGCCGGAAAGCTGGCCCGGGTAGGCGCTGGCCTTATCAGCAAGGTCCACGATGGACAGCGCCTCCAGTGCGCGTTCGCGGCGTTCCTTCTTGGGCACCCCGGCGAACTTCAGGTTCAGCTCGACGTTCTGCTGCGCGGTGCGGTTATTGAGCAGATTAAAGTGCTGGAAGATCATTCCGATGTCATGGCGCTGTTTGCGCAGATCGCCTTCGCTGAGCCCGGTGAGCTCAACGCCGTCAACAAACACCTGGCCCGAGGTAGGGCGCTGCAGCAGGTTGATATTGCGCAGGAGCGTTGACTTGCCGGCACCGGAGAATCCGATAATGCCGTGGATGCTGCCGGCCTGGATATCGAGTGAGACATCCTTGACGGCGGTGAATTGCTCCTGGCCTTTGCCGAAGGTGGTGGTTACGTTCTCAAGACGAATCATCATCGCTCCTTGATGCTTGGTTATGCGGAGCGTACTTCGCGAAAAAATCATCTGCGGTGCGCAGATATTCAAATCGCGAAGTGAAAGTACTCCATCGGTCCTGGCTGTAGCACCGCTCCCTTTCGGGTGGTTGCTGCGACGTCGTTGAGCCAGATCTCTCAGTCGCTCTGGATGGTGTGTGTCCGGTTGTACCGTCCGGACAATTCAAGTCTGTCGTCCGTGGCTGCGGGCCGACAAACGTTACGTAAATCTGCGTCATCAAGTCATGCTCGGACTCGATACTCGTGGAAATCGCGCAATAATCGGCGTAGCAATCCGACATATTTCGCTAGTAACTCCTTTTAAGACGGAAAGCCTTGAGCTTTGCACCGGCATCGCTTTGAATATCCCGCCAAAGTTGAATGGGGAATTCTGCAGTGGACACGATGGTTGTATTGGATTGCAGATCAATCGAGAGGACATTATGAAGATCGCAATTGCCGGCGCCACCGGACAACTGGGCCAGCTGGTCATCGACGCGCTGCTCGAACGCGGGGCCGACCCAGCACAGCTGGTAGCCATTGGCCGTTCTGCGCAGAAGCTTGAACCGCTGGCAGGCAAGGGCCTTCAGACGCGCGTGGCTGACTACAATGTGGAAGCCTCCTTGGTCACCGCACTGGAGGGCGTGGACAAGCTGCTGCTGATTTCAGGCAGCGAAGTCGGGCAGCGAGCCGTCCAGCATGAGAACGTCATCACCGCGGCCCAGCGCGTCAACGTCAAGCTCATTGCCTACACCTCCATCGCCAATGCGCTCACCGGAAATATGAAGCTTGCACAGGAACATATCGCCACCGAGCATGTGCTGGCCGCTTCCGGCATCGACTACGTCCTCTTGCGCAACGGCTGGTACACGGAAAACTACACTGATCAGCTGCTCGGCTACCTCAATAGCGGGGTTGTCCTCGGAGCGGCCGGCGACGGCAAGATCAGCGCCGCGACCCGCGCGGACTACGCGGAGGCAGCGGCCGCCGTGTTGCTCTCGGAATCCGACGAAGCAGGGAAGATCTACGAATTGGGCGGGGACAAGCCCTTCACCCTCAGCCAGCTGGCCGGCGCCGTCGGTGCGGCCGCAGGGCAGGATGTCGCTTACCAGGATATGGATCCGCAGCAGCTGGTGGCGATCTACACCGAGTCCGGTGTTCCCGAGGTTTTCGCTGACATCCTGGTGGATACGGATCTGCGAGTTCGCGAAGGGGCCTTGGAAGTGTCTTCCGGGGATCTGGCCAAGCTCATCGGCCGCGCTCCGACTTCCCTTGGCAAAGCCATCAAGGATGCCCTCGCACGCTAGGACAACATAAGTTCTTGTGCAGCGGAGGCAATCAGCCAGGACGATGACCCGTCCGCTGATTGCCTCCGCTGTTTAATGTCATATCCAAACTTATTTCTTCCACATGGGCGGAAATACAACGAACCGGAGAAGATGGCGCGTGTCACTTCATCGCGGAATCGAACGTCTCACGTAAATTCACGCATACCTTCATCCCCACCTTTTCAGGAGATCAAAGTATGCAACGATCAAGTGTGCGCGCACTGGCTGGTGCCGCAATCCTCTGTCTGGGATTGGGCGCCTTCAGCGCGATTCCGGCGAGCGCCGACCCACGCCAGACCGAGAAGACCCCGACCGCCACTGGTACCGGCGGAGCGGTTTCTTCGGTCGATCCGGAAGCTTCAGCCGCAGGCATTGAAGTCCTGCGCAAGGGAGGCAACGCGGTGGATGCCGCGGTCGCCACAGCAGCGGCGCTGGGCGTGACCGAACCCTACAGTGCCGGTATCGGCGGCGGCGGATACTTCATGTACTACGACGCGGCCACCGGCAAGGTCAACACCATTGACGGACGCGAAACCGCACCGGCTTCCACTCCGCACGATGCCTTTATCGACCCGAGCACCGGCGAACCCTACAACTTCACTCCGGAACTGGTGACCAGCGGAGCTGCTGTAGGCGTTCCCGGCACCGTCGCCACCTGGCAGCGGGCCTTGGATAATTGGGGTTCGCAAAGCCTGAAGCAGGTTCTGCGCCCGGCAACCCAGGTTGCTTCGCGTGGATTTGTGGTTGATGAGACCTTCCGCGAACAGACACTGGATAACAAGGAACGCTTCGAAGCATTCTCCTCGACCAGCGATTTGTTCCTCCCCGATGGAGATGCACCGCAGGTCGGAGCCATCTTCAAGAATCCCGAACTGGCCGACACCTACCGCTTGCTGGCCAAGGAAGGCCCCAAGGCGTTCTACCAGGGTGATCTGGCCGCCGAAATTTCCCAGACGGTCCAAGCCCCGCCCAAGGTCGAAGACACCAAGCTGCCGGTTCCGGCAGGCTTTGTCAGCACCGATGACCTTGCGAACTACGAGGTGGCTGAGCAGAAGCCAACCTCGGTGGATTACCGCGGGTTGGATGTCTTCGGCATGGCTCCATCCTCCAGCGGCGGCACTACCATGGGTGAAACGCTGAACATCCTGGGCAACTATGACCTGTCCTCGATGGAGCCGGCTGACGCCTTGCACCACTACTTCGAGGCCACTGCGCTGGCCTACGCTGACCGCGGCAAGTACGTCGGTGATCCTGCGTTCGTCGATGTGCCGACCAAGACGCTGACCAGCAAGCTCTTTGGTGGTGACCGCGCCTGCGCGCTGGACCCGGAGCAGGCGGCAACCAAACCGGTGGCACCGGGTGATATCGAGAATTTTGATGGCCAGTGCCCGGCAGCAACCACCGAGCCTGCCGTGGAGCAGGATACCGAGAACATCTCCACCACCCACCTGTCGGTCGTGGACCGCTGGGGCAACGTGGTGTCCTACACGCTGACCATCGAGCAGACCGGCGGCTCGGGCATGGTGGTCCCGGGCCGTGGCTTCCTGCTGAACAACGAGCTCACGGACTTCTCCACCGTCTATGATCCAGAGGATCCCAACCGTATCGAGCCAGGCAAGCGCCCGCGTTCTTCCATGGCGCCGACCATCGTGCTGCGTGATGGCGAGCCGGTGCTGGCTATTGGCTCCCCGGGTGGCTCCACCATTATCACCACGGTGCTGCAGACCCTGCTCAACCGCTATGACCTGGGCATGGACATCAGCCAGGCAATCGCCGCCCCACGCGCCTCGCAGCGCAATACCGCAGCGGTGACCGCGGAGCCGGAATTCATCACCCAGTACGGCTCAGCATTGGAAGCTTTCGGCCATAAACTCACCCCGGCCGGGGATTCCTTCACCCCGCAGGCAGAGATCGGCGCGGTGGAAGCCGTGGAGATCAATGCCGATGGAACGCTGACCGCAGCGGCCGAACCGGTACGCCGCGGCGGAGGCTCCGCCATGGTGGTGGCTCCCGCCAAGTAAGCCCGCAGAACACCGCCGGCTCCGTCCACCCATGAGGGTGGACGGAGCCGGCGCTGGTTTAAGGTCGAGACTTCTTGCCCGCTGATCAGCCCTGGGCAGCCAACCGGTTGGAAATCTTGAACTGCGCTGCGCGGTGGGTTTCCTTCACGCGGTCGCCCGCTCCAAAGAGCTTGTTGCGCAGCGAGCCTTCAGCGTACTCGGTCTTGTACGCGCCGCGGGCCTGCAGCTCGGGAACAACGTACTCGACGACGTCTTCGAAGGTCGCCGGGGTGACAGCGTAGGCCAGGTTGAAGCCGTCCACGTCGGTGTAGTCCACCCAGTCGATGAGCTTCTCGGCCACCTCGGCACCGGAGCCGACGGTGATCGGGCCGAAGCCGCCCACGCCCACCCACTCGGCCAGCTGGCGGATGGTCCATGGGTTGCCGTCATCGCCGCTGGCCTTCTGGAAGGTCTCGACCGATGACTGGATGGCGTTGGACTTCACGTTGGAACCCAGTGGTTCATCCGGATCCAGTTCAGACAGGTCCACGCCCATCCAACCGGAGATCAGCACCTGGGCGCCTTCAACGTCGGCGTAGGACTTGTAGTCCTCGTACTTGGCCTGGGCCTTCTCGGAAGTCTCATCAGTGATGATGGTCTGCATCGCGAAGATCTTCACGTCGTAGCGGTCGCGGCCTGCGGCCTCGGCGGCGTCGCGGATCTTGGTGACGGTGGCCTTGAGGATTTCGCGGGTCGGGCTGGTCACGAAGACCGCCTCGGCGTTTTCCGATGCGAACTTGATGCCGCGCGAGGAGGCGCCAGCCTGGTAGATCACCGGGGTGCGCTGGGTGGAAGGCTCGGTGATGGCAATGCCCGGCACCTTGAAGTACTTGCCTTCGTGCTCGATGTTGTGCACCTTGGCCGGGTCCGTGTAGATCCCGGTTTCCTTGTTGTTCTGCACCGCGTCGTCTTCCCACGAGCCTTCGAGCAGCTTGTAGACCACTTCGAGGTATTCGTCGGCGTGGTTATAGCGCTCGTCGTGCTCCATCTGGTCTTCCTGGCCCATATTGCGGGCGGCCGATGGCAAGTAGCCGGTCACGACGTTCCAGCCCACGCGGCCGTTGGTCAGGTGATCCAGGGTGGCCAGTCGGCGGGCGAAAGCGTAAGGGTGCTCGTAGGCGGTGCCGGCGGTGACGCCGAAGCCGAGGTTTTCGGTAACGGCGGCCATGGCGGAGACGAGCATCATCGGGTCGTTCACCGGTGCCTGGGCGCCGGAACGCAGCGGGGATTCGTTGGTGCCGTTGAAGACATCGTAGGTGCCCAGCACGTCGGCGATGAACAGGCCATCGAACTTGCCCTTTTCCAGCACCTTGGCCAGGTGGGTCCAGTAGCCGATGGTGTTGTAGGTCGAAGCCTTGTCATCCGGGTGGCGCCAGAGGCCTGGCGACTGGTGCACCACGCAGTTCATGTCGAATGCGTTGAAAAGGATTTCGCGCTGCTGGCTCATTGTTGTTCCCCTTGCCATGGTTGGGTAGTGGTGAAGTCTGTTGGTCGGCGTTCAGGCGCCGTAGCCTCGATGGTTGCTGTCTTCGCCGGTGACTAAGAGCCGTTGCGGCTGGACAGCATTGATTTCGTAGTCCCCCACGATGCGGGCCTTGTAGATGGCCGGGTTGTGGGTGGCGATGGTGCGGGCGTTGCGCCAGTGCCGGTCCAGGTTGCACACGACGCTGGTGGATGATGCCCCCAGCCCGTCGAAGAGCTTGCTGGTAGCGCCGATCACCAGTGGCTGGACGATGGTTTGCGCGCGGTTCGCCGCGAGCTCGCACACTGCGTAGCGTTCCTCGTCATTCAGCCCCGGATCAACCAGCGCAGCTTCGACTTCAAGGACCGCTCCGATCACCACCGAGTCGGCGGCGAAGGATTCAGCGGAGACCTCGCCGACCAGTTGCAGCACCTGCGGTTCGCGGTGCACCGGCACGCCGGTGCCGGTGGTGAATATGCGCGTCCGGTTCTGCACCGAGATGCGCAGGTCATTCAGGGCGGCCCGGGCGATGCCTGCCTGGACGGCCATGAGCACCAGCTGGAAGATCGCGGCCTCGGAGTCGTTGGATTGCTGGGGCATGAACGAGTCCACCGGCACCTGATGGAATTCGGTGGTGCCGGTTCCGGTCAGGCCCTGGCCGAACCCGTCCCAGTCGTCGAGGATCTTCACGCCGCTGTGCTGGGTGGAGACCACGGCGATCTGGCGTCCGGGCAAGTCCGGGTGGGCTACGGCGACGGTGGTCCAGTCGGCGAAGATGGTGCCTGTGCAGTAGTACTTCTCGCCGTTGACCAGCCAACGGCCATCCACCAGGCTGGTCTTGGTGTTCAGGGTGCCCAGGGCGTTGCCGCCGCGTTCGGTGTAGGCGTTGCCGATAATCTGTCCTGCGGCGATGCGGGCAATCCACTTGCTGCGCAGTTCCTGGTCATTAAGGACCAGTACGTTTTCCACGAAGGCGATATGTGCGCGCCACAGCTGGCCGACATGGGAATCGGCTTCGGAAAGCTCGATGAGCAGGCGGAACACGTCGACCAGGCGGGCGCCATATCCGCCATCGGCTACCGGGATGCGCAACGCGCCGAAACGCTCGCGGTTGAGCAGGCCCACCTGTTCGAAGGGCAGGACCCGGTTGCGGTCGCGGTCCTTGGCGGTGGCCGCGATCTGGGCGAAGACCGGACGGAAGATTTCGGCCAAGCGGTCGTACTGCTCATCTGCGCTGGGACCGGGCGTGACCTTCAGCAGCTGCCGGGTGGGCAGCTGCTCTTCGAATTCATCGAGTCCCAGGGCGCTGGCCTGTGCAGGGTCGCTGAGCTGGTTGAAGTCCACGCCGGGAGTGTTTGGCGACTCGCCAAATGACATCAGAAGTCCTCAATTCTTTCCATCGGTCCTGGCGGTAGCACCGTCCCGCGATTCGGGTGGTTGCTGCGGCGTCGTCGAGCCAGATCTCTTAGCCGCTCTGGATGGGTTGTCCTTCATTTGTAGCCGTAACAAACCAGTGCTTCCAAGCCACGAAGTCACATTTCGTCCCCGCGGCGCACCGGTTTGACAGGCAGGTTGCACAGTCAATGGCGCTTCATGCCGAAGATGACTTGATCAACAACGCCCATCATCGATCAATCAGGCATTCAATGAAATAAATAACGAAATATCCCGTGCATGTGACGTAGTTATCGAAGATTTTTCATGTTACGCAAGATTTGCATTCAATTCCTTCGAAACCCTGTAATGGACGTGTAACCATCCCGAGCGGCCGAGAGATCTGGCTCAGTGACGCCGCAGCAACCACCTATGGATGAGACCACTTTCCATAGGCCGGTGCTACCGCCAGGACCGATGGAGATGATCATGGCACTGAGCTTTGCACAGCCTCAGGCACACGACCCGGCCCACCCCTCGACGGCACTGGGTGTCGACTTCAGCGAGGTATCGCGCACCTTCACCACCAAGAAGGAAAGCCGCACCGTACTATCCGGAATCAACCTGCAGATCCCTGCAGGGCAGGTGGTCGCGATCCTCGGCGCCAGTGGCTGCGGCAAGTCGACATTGCTGCGCGCGGTCTCAGGACTGGACGCCCCGACCACCGGAAGCATCCACACCGGCGATCACGAGGTGCTCGGCATCAACGAACTGTGCGCGGTGGCCTTCCAGGAACCTCGGCTCTTGCCGTGGCGTTCGGTGCGCGAAAACATCGCGCTCGGACTCGCACCCGGCACCGGCAAAGCCGACGGAGAGCTGCTCATTGACGAGCTCATCGAACTTACCGGCTTGAGCCACGCAGCCGATTTGCGGCCACGCGAGATTTCCGGCGGCATGGCCCAGCGGGTTTCACTGGCTCGCGCCCTGGCCCGTCGCCCGGGTGTTCTGCTTCTGGATGAACCATTCGGCGCCTTGGACGCGCTCACCCGGCTGAAAATGCAGGACCTGCTGCTCTCCATCCACGCTTCCTTCCCCACTACGGTGCTCATGGTGACCCACGACGTGGATGAAGCACTGACCTTGGCTGACCGGGGCATCGTCCTGGGCCGCAACGAAGAAGACACCGCAGCCACCATCATCGAAGACCTGGAAATTGGCGCTACCCACCCACGCCAACACAACGATGAACAATTCATTGCCCACCGTGCCGGGCTGCTGCGCCTGCTCGGCGTGGACCCGACCAATCACTGACTTTCAACACGCCTTGCGTGTCTAGAACCATCACATCGCAGGCAGTACTGCCGCACACCCGCACGCACCAATTAGAGGATTCCCATGCTTTCACACCGTTTCACTCGTCGCACCGCACTCTCTGCCGCAGCACTGATGCTCGGCGCAGCAGCCCTGACCGGTTGCGCCGGCGAGAACGCTACCGCTTCCGGGTCAGATAAGACCTTGTCCATTGACTACGCCACCTACAACCCGCTGAGCTTGGTCATCAAGGAAAAGGGCTGGCTGGACGAGGCCGCCAAGGAGCAGGGCGTCAGCGTGGAATGGATCCAGTCCGCTGGCTCGAACAAGGCCAACGAAGCATTGCGCGCCGACGCCGTTGACGTCGGATCCACGGCAGGATCCGCCGCGCTGCTGGCACGCTCCAATGGCTCGCCGATCAAGACCATCGACCTGTATTCCCAGCCCGAGTGGTCGGCGCTGGTTGTCGGCAAGGATTCGAAGATCAGCTCAGTCAAGGAACTGAAGGGCAAGACGGTCGCCGCGACCAAGGGCACCGACCCGTACTTCTTCCTGCTCCAGGCACTGGAGGAATCAGGAATGAGCGAGGATGACATCACCTTGCAGAACCTGCAGCACGCCGATGGGCGCACCGCTCTGGCCAATGGCTCGGTCGATGCATGGAGCGGGTTGGACCCGATCATGGCCGCGGCCGAACAAGACGGCGCCAAGCTGTTGTACCGCAATCTGGACTTCAACACCTACGGTGCATTGAACGCCCGCGAGGACTTCATCGAACAGAGCCCTGAACTGGCGCAGCTAGTGGTGGATTCCTACGAAAAGGCCCGCGAGTGGGCTGGCGACCACCCGGAGGAAACCGCCGAGATCCTCGCTGACGTAGCCGGCCTGGAACCCAAGGTGGCATCCACCGTGATCGAGGAACGCTCCAACCTCGATGTTCCAGCAACCCCGGGGGCTGACTACACCAAGGTCCTGGGCGCCATCGCTCCGACCCTGGTAGCCAGCGGGGATGTGTCCAAGCAGGAATCGGTCGACGAGGCTCTGGCCACAATCGTTGACGATCAGTTTGCTTCCAAGGCCGACGCGTCAAAGATTTCCGGAGAATAACCAGCCATGAGTTCCCCCACCGTCACTGAAGCAAAGAAGAAGAACAAGCCCGGAATCGCCGCCACCATACTGCGCGCTCCGCGCTGGCTGCTGTCGCTGATCCTGCCGATCATAGCCTTGATCGCATGGCAGGTCGTGACAGTCACCGGAGTGGTCGCGCCATGGACCTTGCCTACGCCAGGCTCCGTGGTTTCGGCCGCCGTTGAGCTGCTCGGCGATGGGGATCTTGGCAAGCATATTGGCATCTCCACCCAGCGAGTATTGCTCGGCTTCTTCTTCGGTTCCCTCCTGGGCTTGCTGCTCGGTGCATTGGTGGGCCTCTCCAAGTTGGCCGATGCACTCCTGGGATTGAGCATCAGTGCGCTGCGCGCGGTGCCGTCCCTGGCATGGGTTCCCCTGTTGGTCCTGTGGATGAAAATGGGCGAGGACTCCAAGGTCACGCTGGTCATCATCGGCGCCTTCTTCCCGGTCTTCACCACCGTGGCCTTGGCGTTGCGCCATGTGGATGCCCAGCTGGTTGAAGCCGCCCGGTCTTTCGGGCTCAACGGCGTCAAGCTATTGCGAACGGTCCAGCTGCCTGCGGTGGTTCCCTCGATTTTCTCGGGCCTGCGCCTGGCACTGGCCCAGTCGTGGCTCTTCCTGGTCGCAGCAGAATTGCTCGGCGCATCCATGGGTCTGGGCTTCTTGCTCACCGACTCGCAGAACAACGGCAGGCTTGACCGGCTGATCATGACCATCATCTTGCTGGCCATCTTCGGAAAAATCACCGATGCCTTGCTCTCCATCGCCGAACGCTGGGCCATCAAACGCTGGACCTGATTCCGGCGCATCGCTAGAACCACCATTTTTCATCGATACTGTTCAAGGAATTTTCTGTCATGACCATCGAATCGGCATCAACCTCAACTCTTGCCTCGGAGGAAGCACGCCAAGCATTCTGGGATGAAGCGGCACGCCTCCTTGATTGGGACACCAACTGGCACACCACCAGCCAGATCCTCCCTGCTGATCCAACCGCCAAGCGCGGCCCTCAGATCTCCTGGTATCTGGGCGGCAAACTCAACGCCGCGGTGAACTGCGCCGACCGCCACGTAGCTGCCGGGCGCGGCGAGAAAGTGGCGCTGTACTTCGAGGGTGAGCCCGGAGACCGGGTAGCCGTCACCTACAAGAACCTGCAAGAACGCGTCAGCCAGGCGGCCAACGCGCTGGAATCCCTGGGCGTGGTCAAGGGCGACCGCGTGGTCATCTACCTCCCGGTGCTCATTGAAACCATCGTCATCACCCTGGCCTGTGCCCGCATCGGCGCCATCCACTCGCTGGTCTTCGGCGGCTTCTCCGCCGAGGCCCTGAAGTTCCGCGTAGAAGACACCAAGGCCAAGGTGCTGGTGACCACCGATGGCCAGTTCCGCCGCGGCACCTCGGTGCCGGTGAAGGACAATGCCGATGAAGCGGTCTCCGGCGAGAACGAAATCGAAAAGGTCCTGGTCATTCGCCGCACCGGCGATGAGATCCCGTGGACCGAAGGCCGCGACGTGTGGTGGCACGATGTTGTAGACACCCAGTCCACCGAACATGAGGCTCAGTTCTTCGACTCGGAAACTCCGCTGTTCATCATGTACACCTCCGGCACCACCGGACAGCCCAAGGGCCTGGTGCACACCACCGGCGGATACCTGACCCAGGCCGCCGCCAGCTACAACATGCTCTTCGCCAACCCGGATCCTTCCCAGCGCGATCAAGACGTGCACTGGTGCACCGCGGACCTGGCCTGGGTTACCGCCCATACCTACGAGATCTACGGTCCGCTGGCCAACGGCGTCACCCAGGTGATTTATGAAGGCGTCCCCAACGCCCCGCATCCAGGACGCCACTTTGAAGTCATCGAACGCTACAAGGTCACCAGCTACTACACCGCGCCCACCCTGGTTCGCTCATTGATGGGCTGGTTCCCGGAGGGCATCCCCGCGCAATACGACCTGTCCTCCATCAACACCGGCGGCACCGTGGGCGAAGCAGTGAACCCGGAAGCGTGGAAGTGGTTCCGCGAACAGCTGGGGCGCGATACCCCGGCCGGCCTGCCCATGGTGGATACCTGGTGGCAGTCCGAGTCCGGCGCGACCATCCTCTCCCCGCTGCCGACCGACGACTACTTCAAGCCGGGCTGCGCTGCCCGCGCTTTGCCGGGAGTCTCGGTGGACATTGTTGATGGCCAGGGCCAGCGCGTTGCACCGAATACCCAGGGCAATATCGTCATCACCCAGACCGGTCCGTCGATGGCGCGTACCGTATGGGGCAACCCGGAACGCTACTACACCAGCTACTGGGAACAGTATGTCCAGCAGGGCTGGTTCCTCGCCGGTGACGGCGCGCGCTTTGACCAGGATGGAGATATCTTCATCCTGGGCCGCACCGATGACGTGATCAACATTTCCGGCCACCGGCTGTCCACCATTGAAATCGAGTCCGCGCTGGTCACCAACCCGGGTGTTGTCGAGGCCGGTGTGTGCCCGACTCCGGATGCCAAGACTGGCCACGCGGCGACCGCTTTTGTGGTGCCTTTGGATAAGTCGCTGATTGCCGAGAATCCTGATGAGCAGCTCGCTGCCCGCCAGGCGAAGTTCATCGCTGAGCTGCGCTCCACGGTCACCACGCAGATTGGCCCGATCGCCAAGCCGCGCGATGTGGTGCTCGTTCCTGATGTACCCAAGACGCGCTCAGGCAAGATCATGCGCCGGTTGCTCACCCAGCTGTTCGAGGGGACCACGCTCGGCGATACCACCAGCTTGCAGAATGAACCGTGCATTCCCGAGATCAACGCGATCTGCCGGGCACGCGGCTAGGCTCACCGGCCCGCCCCGCTTAAATAGTTGAAGCCACGTCCCGCGGGACGTGGCTTCAACTATTTGTTGCTAGGAATCCTTGGACTCGGTGGAGTCCGAGGGATCTTTCGCATCAGCTTCGGTGACGAAGATCTGGGCAGATCCCGAGTCACCGGCTTCGGGCTTATCGGCCGGTTTGATGATTGGAATCTCGGTGGTCATCAAGCTGAACTGGCTGCCTTCATGCCGGTCCACACCCTGGGTCACCGATTGCTCCAGCACGGTGCGGGCGACCTTGCCGCGCAGGATCAGCGGATCCCGGCTCAGGTCCTTCCACAGCGCTACGCACAGCAAGAGCATGACGATCACGAACGGCAAGGCCGAAACGATCGTGATGTTCTTCAGGCCATTGAGCGCTTCGGCCGGATGATCGCCGCCAGCCAGCAGCATGACTGCCGCGACAGCGCCGGTGGCAACACCCCAGAAGAGCACGGACTTCTTGGTTGGCTCTTCCGCGCCCCGCTCGCTCAGGGCACCCATCACGATGGAGGCCGAGTCGGCGCCGGTGACGAAGAAGATCGCGATCAGCAAGACCGTGACCACCATCAGAACCGTGGCGATCCAGCCGGAGACCGGCAGCTTGTCGAGCAGGCCGAAGAGGATCAGGTCGAAGTTGATGTCCGGAGCCCCGTCCGCCATCTTGGTCAGCATGTCGCCGGTGTTTCCAGCACGCTCAGCGCGCTCCTGCAGGCCAATGGCGCCGCCGCCGAAGATCGAGAACCAGATCAGGGTGACAGCAGAAGGAACCAGCAGCACGCCGGTGACGAACTGGCGGATGGTGCGGCCGCGCGAAATACGCGCGATGAACAGGCCTACGAATGGGCTCCATGAGATCCACCAGGCCCAGTAGAAGACGGTCCACGAAGACAGCCAGCTGGACATGGTGCTATCGCCGGAGGCCGCGGTGCGCGAGGCCATCTCAGGCAAGTCGCCGATGAAGGAGCCCACGGCGTTAGGGATGACGTTCAGGATGAACAGGGTCGGTCCGCCGATGAAGACGATCAGCGCCAAGACCACTGCCAGAACCATGTTGATATTCGACAGCCACTGGATGCCGCGCTCGATGCCGGAGACGGCTGAGGCGACAAACAGTGCGGTCAGAATCGCGATGATGACTACCAGGACACCGGAGCCGACCTTTTCCATGATTCCTGCGGACTGGATGCCGCCGCCAATCTGCAGCGCTCCGAGTCCCAAGGAACAAGCGGAGCCGAAGAGCGTGGCGATAATAGCCAGGATGTTAATGGTGCGGCCACCCCAGCCGTGGACGATGCGCTCTCCGAAAATCGAGGAGAACATCGCTGAGAACAGCTGCGGGCGTCCCAGTCGGAAGCTGCCGTAGGCCATGCCCAAACCGACGATGGCGTACATCGCCCAAGGGAACAGTGTCCAGTGGAAGAGCGTGGTGCCCATCGCGGTGCTCAAGGCAGCGTCGGTAGATCCTTCAACGGTGCCTGGTGGAGGCGACATGTAGAAGAACAGCGGTTCGCCTACGCCGTAGAACACCAGGCCGATGCCCATACCCGTTGCGAACATCATGGAGATCCATGAGACCGTGCTGAATTGCGGTTTTTCGTCATCCTTGCCCAGCGGGATGCGGCCAAAGTTCTTAGCAGCTACCACGATGACAAATATTGCAAAGACCGAGGCTGCGATAACGAACAGCCAGCCGGTGTTGGTGATGACCCAATCAAGTGCTACGTCTGAGGCTTTGCCCAAGCCCTCGGGGGTAACAAAACCCCAAACAATAAATGCCAGCGCCAAGGCGCCAGCGATGCCAAATACCCAATAGTCGGTTCCTGAAACCGAATATTTCTTAGGTCGTCGTTGTCGAGCTGAATGCAGCTCGCCGACGAGGTCTTCAAAAGATTGATCCGTCTGCTTCATTGCGTTCTTCCTTCACTGGCAAGACTCCGCGGATGAGATCCACCTTGGAATCCGATGAGTAACCGTTTCCCTAGGATGCGATTGCCATGCAGTGTGTTTGATTGCGAATTGCTTATCGGTGTCGATTCACTGAGTCCAAATCTAGCGTCAGCAGGCGCTGATTGGTACAGCTAGCCAAGGGGAATGTCACCGGTAATTTGACCGGTGACCCGACGCTATTTCTTCTCGGATTGTCACAATAAATCGTAAATAGTCCTTTTTAAGCATGGTCGACCCGCACCCATTGGTCAAACCAGAGCCCCTATTTTTCGCGGATCTTGGCTCGCTGCAACCCCTCCAGAGCGATGTTTCCATAGGGGTTTCACAGTTCTGTGAACTTGCTCGCGTGCGAACAATTTGAGTGGCAAAGCGAGCGGAATTCTTCGGTTCCGGCAGGGAATTCTCCCCCTGATTTTCCCCTTGGATTTTCCGCAAAACTGATCCGAAAAACGAGCCTGTCGCGGTAACTGCGGTTTCCTTGACACGGCACACGGGCATATTCCCTAGTCGGAATATCTACTAACCAGAACCTACTGCAAAGCCGTTAACCGCGAATCTTCGCGTAGTAACCTGAAATACATCTCGACTTATCTTGACTCATTCAAGATAAGCGGGCATGCTGAAGATATGACATCTCCAGATGGGATTGAGCAGGTGCTCAAAGCGGCTTCGATGCGAGTCACGCAACCACGCGTTGCGGTACTCGCTGCCGTAGCCGCGCACCCTCACGCGGATACCGAAACAATTATTTCGGCTGTCCACAGTGAGCATCCCACGGTGTCGCACCAAGCGGTCTACGATTCGCTCAAGCTTTTCACCAGTTTGGGCGTCATTCGCCAGATTCAGCCTCAAGGACATATCGCACGGTACGAGACCCGCGTGGGCGACAATCATCATCATGTGGTGTGCCGCCACTGCGGGAACCTGGCCGACGTTGACTGTGCCGTCGGCGGAGCACCTTGTCTGCACGCATCAGATGATCACGGATTCAAGATCGATGAAGCCGAGGTCATCTACTGGGGCACTTGCCCCGAGTGCCAGGCCAAGAATCTGAACGAGTAGCCGCCCGGCCCTAAGACTTTGTCATCTCACGAGCCATCTCGTGCGATAAACATCGAAACCTAAACCCCAAGAAATCCGGAAGGAAGAGCATATGTCTGAGACAACAGCAGGTCAGTGCCCGGTTGTAGGCAACACCGGTCGTGTACACCCGACTCAGGGCAACGCCAACACCGAGTGGTGGCCAAATAAGCTGAATCTGAAGATCCTTGCAAAGAACCAGGAGGCTACCAACCCTCTGGATGCAGACTTCGATTACATCAAGGCTTTCGAAGCTCTGGATCTGGCAGCAGTCAAGGCTGATCTTGCCGAGGTTATGACCAAGTCCTACGACTGGTGGCCAGCCGACTTCGGCCACTACGGTCCCTTCCTGATTCGCATGGCGTGGCACTCCGCTGGCACCTACCGCTCGCACGACGGCCGCGGTGGCGGCTCCGCCGGCCAGCAGCGCTTCGCTCCACTGAACTCGTGGCCAGATAACGTGAACCTGGACAAGGCTCGCCGTCTGCTGTGGCCAGTAAAGAAGAAGTACGGCCAGTCCATCTCCTGGGCTGACCTTATGATCCTGGCTGGCAACGTGGCTCTGGAAGACATGGGCTTCAAGACCTTCGGCTTCGCCGGCGGCCGCAAGGACGTTTGGGAGCCAGATGACGATGTTTACTGGGGCCCAGAAAAGGTCTGGCTGGATAGCGAACGCTACACAGGCGCCCGCAATCTGGAAGCACCTCTGGCAGCAGTCCAGATGGGTCTGATCTACGTGAACCCAGAAGGCCCGGACGGCGTTGCCGATCCGCTGGCTTCGGCAGCGGATATCCGCGAGACCTTCCGCCGCATGGGCATGGACGACGAAGAAACCGTCGCCCTGATTGCCGGTGGCCACACCTTCGGCAAGACCCACGGCGCCAGTGCCGAGTCCCACAAGAGCGGCGACCCGGAAGCAGCTCCACTGGAGATGCAGGGTCTGGGCTGGAAGTCCGACTTCGGCACCGGCCACGGCGATGACACCATCGGCTCCGGTCTGGAAGTTACCTGGACCTACCATCCAACCCGTTGGGACAACGAGTTCTTCCACATCCTCTTCGCCTACGAGTGGGAACTGTTCCACTCCCCTGCTGGTGCCCAGCAGTGGCGTCCAAAGGACAACGGCGGAGCCGACATGGTTCCAATGGCCCAGAACTCCTCGGTGCGCCGCGAACCACGCATGCTCACCAGCGACCTGGCCCTGCGCGTTGATCCTGCCTACGAGAAGATCTCCCGCGAGTTCAAGGACAACCAGCAGAAGTTCGCTGACGCTTTCGCTCGCGCTTGGTTCAAGTTGACCCACCGCGACATGGGCCCGAAGTCCCGCTACTTCGGTCCAGAGGTTCCTGCAGAGGACCTGCTGTGGCAGGATCCACTGCCAGCTGCACCAGAGACCACCCTGGGCGCCGCAGAGATTTCCGAACTCAAGGAACTGATCAAGAACTCCGGCCTGTCGGTACAGCAGCTGGTCTCCACCGCATGGAAGGCAGCGGCAACCTTCCGCTCGTCGGATAAGCGCGGCGGCGCCAACGGCGGCCGCATCCGCCTGGAGCCACAGGTTTCCTGGAGCGTGAACCAGCCAGAGCAGCTGAAGCCAGTTATCGCAAAGCTGGAAGAAATCGTTGACACCTTCAACGCCACTTCCGCTGTGAAGACCTCCTTCGCTGACGTTGTGGTTCTGGCCGGCAACGTAGGTGTTGAGCTGGGCGCTGCAGCTGGCGGCCAGCAGATCGAGGTTCCTTTCACCCCAGGTCGCGTTGACGCAACCCAGGAGCAGACCGACGTTGAGCAGTTCGCATGGCTGGAGCCAGTAGCTGACGGTTTCCGCAACTACGACTCGGGCTTCTTGAACCTGCCTTCCGAGTACCTGCTGCTGGACCGCGCCAACCTGTTGGGCCTGACCGCGCCAGAGACCACCGTACTGCTCGGCGGCCTGCGCGTACTGGGCAACAACTGGGACGGCTCGAATACCGGCGTGTTCACCGAGACCCCTGGTGCACTGACCAACGACTTCTTCGCTAACCTGCTGGAACTGGGCCTTGAGTGGACCCCGGATGCAGAAGAGAAGACCTACGCAACCACTGACGGCCGCTGGGTCGGCAGCCGCGTAGACCTGGTCTTCGGCTCGAACTCCGAGCTGCGCGCACTGGCCGAGGTTTACGCTTCGGACGACGCCAAGGAGAAGTTCGTCAAGGACTTCGCCGCAGCATGGGCCAAGCTCATGGATGCAGACCGCTTCGAGCTGCGCAAGTAAGCAGCCCACGGCGCACAACGGCGGCCGCCACCTTCCGATTGATTCGGAAGGTGGCGGCCACCGTCGTTAATTGAAAGCTGTCATTGTGCTGGCGTTAAGGAACTGGGTTGCCTAGTTCGCGCAGATCAGTCTTGCTCGTTTCGCGGGCCCATACCGCGCCAATCACAGCGAGGATCGAAGAGGCAGCTACGATCCACGCCGCAGGGCCCCAGTTGGCAGTCACATCTCCCACAAGGGCGGTGGCAAGCATCGGGGTGAACCCGGCGCAGAGGATGCCGATCTGCAGGCCGATGGCCATTCCCGAATAGCGCACCTTCACGTTGAACAGCTCGGAGAACCAGGCCGGGTAGACCGAGTTCGACGCGGCGTACGTTCCGGCCGTGATCAGCATGCTGGAAACAAAAATCATGGCCAGATTTCCGGTGGAAATCGTCAAGAAGTACACAAAGATCATCACGCCAGATCCCATGACGCCCGCGATAAAGACCTTCTTGCGCCCGTAGATGTCAGAGAGACGTGCGAAGAATGGCTGGCTGGCAATGGCAATGACATTGCCTGCGATGCTCACCCACAGCATGGTGGCAGCCGAGATGCCGACGGATACCGCGTAAGAGAGCCCAAAGGACTGCATGAATGTATTCGTGACGACTTGGAAGGACATCAGCGCCACCTGGACGAACTGCGCTGGGTGGGTGGTGATCATCTTGGTGAACGGCAGCTTGACCGTAGCGTCCGCTTCCTGCTTTTCCTCGAAGACCTCGGGCTCCTCCAATGAGCGGCGCACAAGGTAGGCGGCAACGAGAACCAAAAGCGAGAGCCAGAATGGGATCCTCCAGCCCCACGCCAACCGCGCCGATTCTTCCATCGCTGCCACCGGAAGAAAAGCAAGCGACGCGAGGACGATACCGAAGGAAATGCCGCTCATGGAGAAGCTGGCGAAGAAGCCGCGGCGCCCTTCGGGCGCTTCCTCGGTGGACAGCGCCGAAGCGCCGGCTGTTTCCGCTCCTGCGGACAAGCCCTGCATCAGGCGCAAGATCACCAGAAGGGCCGGTGCCCAGTAGCCGGCTGTCGAGAAGTCCGGCAGCACGCCGATGAGGAAGGTTGCCGAGCCCATCAGCACCAGGGTCATCACCAGCGCCGCCTTGCGTCCCAGCCTGTCGCCGAGATGCCCGAAGAAGATCGCGCCGAATGGACGGGCGATGTAGGCGACGCCGAAGGTGGCAAACGAGGCCAGCAGCGCAATGGTCGCATCCCCGGCCGGGAAGAAGATCTTGGAGAAGATCAAGGAAGCCGCGGTCGCGTAGATGAAGAAGTCATAGTATTCCAGCGCGCCGCCGAGGAATCCCGCGAGCGCCGCTTTCTTGGCTCGCTTGAGCTTGCGCTGTTGCTCCTCATCGAGGCTCGCGCTCGCATGGGTAGTGGTCTTGCTCATGGGGTGTCCTTCCACAGCAGCGGGGATGTTTCACGTCCTGCACTCATGTTAGTTGTACGCAATGCGCACATCTGTGCGATATGCGACAATGAATAAAGTACAGCAAAGGTGAGGCGCGTCACAAGATGTTGATTAGCCTGCGTCATCAACACTGAACCAGTTCGTCTCGGAAGGACAACAATGAGTTACGAGGACAACGCAACACAACTATTCATCATCGGATCCCACGCCTCCCACACCATGTCGCCCGATCTCTGGAATCCGGTATTCGAAGAGCTTGGCAACCACTGGACCTACCAGCCCTGGGACGTACCTGCGCAAGGCGAAATGCAGGAAGTCCACCATGGATTGCTCGCCGCGGACGTCATTGGCGCCAACGTGACCATGCCCCACAAGCAGTGGGCCGCGGCCATCGCGGACGAACGCTCCAAACAGGTCAGCCTCAGCGGCGCAGCAAACCTGTTGATTCGGCAGGACGAGCAGCTCCACGCCTACAACACCGATCTGATTGCCGTAGAAAACAGGCTTGCCGCGAAATCCCATGATCACGTTTTGCTGCTCGGCGCAGGTGGCGCCGCTCGGGCCGCGCTGGTTGCGCTCAAGGGGCGCATCGGCACCGTCACCATCACGGACCGAAACCAGGATGTCGCAGCAGAGCTGTTGTCCCTGGCCAATGGCATGGGAATCCGGGGCAGGACCGTGGATTTCTCGCACGTTGCCGAAGCAGCCACGCAAGCCTCGCTGATCATCAATGCCACACCCATCGGCAAGTATCCAGAAGACCCAGCGCCTTGGGGCAAAACCCGGCTCACGCCTGGAACCTTTGTCTATGACTTCGTGTACGGCGAGCACGTCACGGGAACAATCCAGTCGGCCATAGACCAGGGCCTGGAATATTCCGACGGCTGGGAGCACCTGCTGCTTCAAGCCGAAGCGATGATTCCGCTGCTGGGCTTGGGAGAACAGACCGCTGCCCAGCTGCAGCTCTCCCTGAAGCGCATCCGCGAAAACAACTGAGCCGGGCTCTAGAACAGCGTGCCCGGCGCACCACCGAAGTCCGGATTTTCCAGCTTCAGCAATTCTGTTTTCGCTTCCAGTCCGCCCAGGTATCCGCCTAATGACCCATCAGTGCGCAGCACCCGGTGGCACGGCAGGACGATGGGGATCGGATTGGTCGCGCAGGCTGACCCGACGGCGCGTACGGCCTTCGGGTTGCCGATGCGCTCGGCCATTTGCGAGTAGCTCCAGGTATGCCCGTAGCCGATCTCGCCCAGCTCCAGCTGAACCTGGCGGCGGAAGGCAGTGGAGAGCTTGAGGTCCAAGGGCACGTCGAAATTGTGCCGGGTTCCGGCAAAGTACTCGTCCAGCTGCCTGGCCACGGCATCCAGGCGCGAAGGATCCTTGAGGATTCGCGGGCTGAGTTTTTGAGCGAGCAGTTCAAGGATCTTGTCGTGGTCTTCGGTTTCGAAGGCCACCCGCACCAGGCCAGCCGTGGTGCTGGCCAAAAGCAGCGAGCCTACCGGGCTATCAACGATGCGGTAGGAAACGTCGAGCAGTTCCTCGGCCTGCGCCTTGGCCCGAAGTTCATTGCCCAGTTTTTCCAAAAGCGCGGTTTCTTCTCCGATTGCAGTTGGGTTGATTCTTGAGTCAGTCATGACTGCTCCTGCCACAGTGTGTCGTCGCCGAGTATCCGGAGAAGGTTCTTGATCCCGTCGCTGCCTGCACGCCGAGCCGCGGCCTCTGTCCCGGAAACCAGATGGGCTATTTGCGCATAGCTCAACCCGCCGAGATACCTGTACCCGACTACCAGCCGTTGCTTCTGCGGCAATTGGGCAACCTCTCGCCAGAGCTGGAGGTTCTCCAGCTCCAGCCCAAGATCCGGTTGGCCGTCAGCGTGGTCCCATTGCTGGTGATCGTCAAGGATCTCCGGCTTGTTCCTGCGCAGTTCATCGATGGCCTTGTTGCGCGCGATACGCACCAGCCAGGCGAGGACATTGGCATCATCCGCCAGCTGCGGATAGGCCTTGAGCGCGGAAAGGAAGGTCTCGGACCAGGCATCCTGGGCGCGGTGCTCATCAAGCAGGGCACGGCAAACCCGTAATACGTTCAGCCCATAATCCTGGACTATCCGCTCAAACGGTACTTGCATGGCTCTCCTGAAGTTTGGCGCCTTGACGGGCTTTCACCATGTAAACGCAGTGCGCTGCAAAAGTGTGAGGTTCCGGAGAAGAAAACTTCCAGGTCCTAGCAGCTGACCAAATCGAGTTCTTCAGCCAGCTCGTTGAGGCGTTGGATATTGATCTGGATGATCTCGCCGTTTTCCACGCCTCGTGGCAGCTTGGTTCCAGCTAGTGCATCGCGGATGGCGCGCATGGTTGCGCCATGGCTCACCACGGCCACCTTCTTGCCGGCATGTTCCACCGACAGGTCAATCAAAGCGGGAATCGCCCGGCGCAGGATATCGTCGATGGGTTCGAGCTGGGACTGCAACGACACTGATTCCTCGTCGGAGACCTCGGCCATGATCCGGCCTTCCAACGGCCCGAATCCGCGTTCGATGAGATCCGGGACCGGCTGGCCGGTTTCTGCGTTTAATTCCTCGGCAATCAATGCGGCGGTTTCCTGGGCACGGCCCAGAGGGGAAGCCAGGATCAAGGAGAAGCCCTGGCCTACCAATTCGCGGCCGACACTGCGGGCTTGCCCGCGTCCGGTGTCATTCAGTGGAATGTCGGTACGCCCTTGAAGGCGGCCAGCCAGATTCCAATCGGTCAGTCCGTGTCTGATCAACACCAGCGCAGTATCCATGAGTCCAGCGTACCGGCGAGCATGGATATCGAAGAATCTCCGATATTACGTCCAATACGCAACGTTACGACTCATAGTTAGGTCACGAACGGTCATGTTGCGAAGATTATTACACCATCCCGAGCGGCTGAGAGATCTGGTTCGATGAAGCCGCAGCAACCTGCCACATCCGGTGGTTACGGTGCTACCGCCAGAAACGATGCAGCCGCTTTTCCTGTTTAAGCAAAAACAGGAAGCGACATTGATTCCGGGATTCCTGCCTCGATCGCGCCACCGCCTAGCGGTGAATCGCGAAAACCCAATCGACAAGGAGTCGTAAGCCATCATGGCAGATCATCAGTTTGGATTCCGCACCCGCGCATTGCACGCCGGTGGCACCCCCGATGCAGAGCACGGCGCCCGCGCAGTGCCCATCTATCAGAGCACCTCATTCGTCTTCAAAGATGCCGATGACGCAGCCAACCTTTTCGCATTGCAGAAGTACGGCAACATCTACTCGCGCATCGGCAACCCGACCGTCGCTGCTTTCGAGGAGCGCATGGCTTCCCTGGAAGGCGGCATCGGCGCAGTAGCCACCGGCTCGGGCATGGCCGCCGAGTTCGTCACCTTCGCCGCCCTTGCCCAGGCCGGGGACCACATCGTGGCCTCCTCCAAGCTCTACGGCGGAACCATCACTCAGCTGGACGTCTCACTGCGCCGCTTCGGCATCAACACCACCTTCATCGACTCCAATGATCCAGCCGACTTCGAGGCCGCCATCCAGGAGAACACCAAGGCCGTCTACACCGAAGTGGTAGCCAACCCTTCGGGCGATATCGCCGACCTCAAGGGCCTGGCCGAGGTGGCGCACCGCCACCTGATTCCGCTGGTCGTCGACTCCACGCTCACTCCCCCATATATCTTGCGGCCGATCGAGCACGGTGCCGATATCGTGATCCACTCGGCAACCAAGTTCATCGGCGGCCACGGCACGACCCTTGGCGGCGTAGTGGTGGAATCCGGCAAGTTCAACTGGGGCAACGGCAAGTTCCCCGCCATGACCGAACCGGTAGCCAGCTACGGCAATGTCTCCTGGTGGGCCAACTTCGGCGAGTACGGCTTCCTGACCAAGCTGCGCAGCGAACAACTGCGCGACTTCGGCCCGGCGTTGCCAGCCCAGTCGGCGTTCCAGCTGCTGCAGGGCCTGGAGACCCTGCCTCAGCGCATGGACAACCATTTGGCCAATGCCAAGCAGGTTGCCGCATGGCTCGAAGCAGACCCGCGCGTCACCTACGTGAACTACGCGGGCCTGGAATCGCACCCGCAGCATGCGCACGCGAAGGAACTGCTGCCGATGGGAGTCGGCTCGGTCTTCAGCTTCGGCGTGAAGGGCGGGCGCGAAGCCGGCTCCAAGTTCATCGAAGCCTTGCAGCTGGCCAGCCACCTGGCCAATATCGGTGATGCCCGCACCTTGGTGCTGCACCCAGCGTCCACCACACACCAGCAGCTGAGCGCTGACCAGCTGGTTGCCGCTGGCGTTCCAGAAGACCTGATCCGCCTGTCGGTGGGTCTGGAAGATGTCGAGGACATCCTTTGGGATCTGGATCAGGCACTAACCGCTTCGCAGGAAGCCGTTGCTGGTTCTGCCGAAGAATTCGCGGCACCAACCTATGATGGTGCAGCTTGCGCCATTCCTGCCGCACCGAAGGGAGCTAACTAATGAGCACCACCGAACGCACCTGGGAAGGTCCGGGCGCAGCCGAGCGTCTGGGCATCCTGCGCGACACCAAGACCATTGCCATCGTGGGCGCATCGAACAAGCCCTCGCGTGCCAGCTACTTCGTCGCGACCTACCTGCTGTCTTCGTCCAAGTACAAGGTGTACTTCATCAACCCGGTACTGGATGAGATCTTGGGCCAGCCGGTCTACAAGTCCCTGGCAGATCTGCCAGAGACCCCGGACCTGGTGGAGGTCTTCCGCAAGCACGATGACCTGCCCTCGGTTTTGGACGAGGCCTTGGCTGTGGGCGCGAAGACCCTGTGGCTCCAGCTAGGTTCATGGCATGAAGACGTGGCACGCCGAGCCGAAGCAGCCGGCCTGAATGTCGTAATGGATCGTTGCGTCAAGATCGAGCACGCCCGTTTCCACGGCGGACTGCGCCTAGCCGGTTTTAATACGGGCGTGATTTCTTCCAAGCGCCAGGTGCTCGCCTAACCAGTCCTGATGATCTAATGCCGGCGCCGGGCAACTTATTTGGTTGCCCGGCACCGGCATTAGCTGTCTTTTACAGTCCAGCTCTAGGCGATCCGATAAGTTTCATCGCCGAATTTCGCTTCCACGAGCAACGTCCCACCGAGCGCTTCAACGTACCTGCGCAAAGTATCAACTTGTGCCCGCTCAACCGCGCCGTGCTCGATGTTGGAGACTCGTTTCTGGCTGACGTCCAGGACCTTAGCCATCGCGGTCTGCGTGAGTTCTGATTTTTCACGCAACTCCCTGAGTCGATAGGCGCGGATTTCGGCGCGCAATTGATTCTCAAATATTGAGGCGAGCTGTTCGTTCACAGGCCTTTGCGCCAGTAGCTCTTCGAGATTCTTAGTCATTGCGTCCGCCTTTCTGTAGCTGTTCTAAATGAGCTTCGTACAAATAATCCGCGACAGGAATGTTTTCTCGGTACCAGTTCTCCCAGTGTCCGCGCTTATCACCAGCCACCAATAAGTTGGCGTGCCCTGCGGGCTCATCTGCGAATTAGATGCGAATCCTTCTGGGACCCGGGAGCCTCAGCGCAGAATCACGTGAGCCTACGACTGTTCATCAAGCGACATGAGCCAGCCTTCGATGATCTCGACATCAATCTCCCACATATCAAGATTTTGCTACCCATACGTTCTAGAACTCAAGAGGTATACGTGGTCACTTGAAAGAAGCTCAGATTAGTCGGCAAGAGTGAACCCGCGGCATCGGATCCCGAATGCCAGGACCTGCACAAACCGCGGACCCAGACTTGCTTGATCAAAGTTTCCAGGCCGATTTTTGCGGCCCACAGGCATCTCACACGGCAAAATGCCAACTATAACCACTTTCAAATGTCCGGTTCGTTAAATTTCCCTCACATTTCACTTGACGTTCCCACGCATTCGGGCATAAAGTCATGGAAACACAGATTCATGTGGTGCAGGTCATGAGGAATCCCGGAGGCAGAAAATGTTCGCCGAAGAACGACACCGGCTGATCGTCGAGCAGCTCGAATCGGACGGAAAAGTTTCCGTCGCGCAACTCGCCGAACGCTTTGAAATCACCCGGGAAACGGTCCGCCGCGACCTCGCCCAACTCGAATCAGAGAACTTCTTGCGCCGCGTCCACGGCGGAGCGGTCACCACCACCGAGGCCAGCACCCGCGAGGAAAGCCACCTGGTGCGCACCGCAATCCACGCCGACGCGAAATCCCGCATCGCCCAGCGCGCCCTGAGCCTGCTGCCGGTCTCGGATGCCTCGGTCATCATCGATGCCGGCACCACCACCGAATTCCTCGCAGAACGCATGCTGCGCACCAACGCCAACGCCGGTTTGGTCGTCATCACCCACGCACTGCCCATCGCCTCGGTTCTGGTGCAGAGCCAGTCAGGCATCCTAGAGCTCATCGGCGGACGCGTGCGCGGACTGACCGGCGCGACCTCCGGAGCGCAGACCGTCGAGGAATACTCGCGGCACCGCGCGGACATCGCCTTCATCGGCACCAACGGCCTGCACGCAGGCTTCGGATTGAGCACCCCCGATCCGCTGGAAGCGGCCGTGAAGCGCGCACTGGTCACCAGCGCACGCCGCGTGGTCCTGCTGGCCGACAGCTCCAAGTTCGACCAGGAAACCCTGGTCTGCTTCGCCCGCCTGGATTCCATTGACACGCTGGTCACCGATCAGCAGCCCGGCGAGGAACTCGCCGCCGCCTTGGAAGCCGCAGATGTAGAAGTGGTGATCGCATGATTGTGACCCTGACCGTCAACCCGGCACTGGATAAAACCATTGAACTGGGCGAACCGCTCTCCCACGGCGCAGTACAGCGCGCCACCGCCAGCCACGTGCAGGCCGCCGGCAAGGGCGTGAACGTTTCCCGCGCCATCGCCGCGGCCGGCGTCCCGACCCTGGCCGTACTGCCCGGGGCCAGCACCGACCCGCTGATCACCGCGCTGTCCAGCGACAAGCTGGCGCACCGCACCCTGTCGATCACCGAACCGCTGCGCACCAACATCACGCTGACCGATCCCGATGGAACCACCACCAAGATCAACGAGCCAGGCCCGAGCCTGGACGCCGGCCAGCTCGCCGAGCTCAGCGCACTGGTCGCCGGGGCAGCCGCCGAAGCCAACTGGCTGGTGCTGGCCGGGTCGCTGCCGCCGGGAGTCCCCGCCGACTTCTACGCGCAGCTGACCGCTTTGCTTCGTACCGAGCTGGGCGAGAAGTGCCCGAAGATCGCGGTGGACACCTCCGGTGCTCCGCTGATCGAGCTCTTCGCCCACAGCGCGCAGCACATCCCGGATCTGATCAAGCCCAACGCCGAAGAACTGGCTGAACTGGTCGGAGGCTGCGATGAACAAGCGCTGGAAGGCTCGGTAGAGCTGGCCACCGAATGCTCGCAAAAGCTTTTGGCCAAGGGCATCGGCGCGGTCCTGGCCACCCTGGGCGCCAAGGGCGCCCTGCTGGTCACCGAGGATGGCGTCTGGCACGGATCGCACACCCCGATCACCCCGCGCAGCACGGTGGGGGCCGGCGACTCGTCGCTGGCCGGCTACCTGCTGGCAGATGTTGCAGGGGCCAGCGCCCCTGAACGGCTGAAAAACGCCGTCGCCTACGGGGCTGCCGCCACGCAGCTGCCAGGCTCCACCATCCCGACCCAATCCGATCTCACCGTTGACGCCGTCACCGTCCACGAACTTACTCCAAAGCAAGGAACCGAGTCATGAGTGAACTAATCACCGCAGAGCTCGTGCTGCTCGATGCCGATCTGGGCAACAGCACGAGTGAAGTCATCGAAAAGCTGGCCTCGCTGGTTGCTGAACAGGGCCGTGCCACCGATGCCGGTGCCCTGGCTGCCGACGGCAAGGCCCGCGAAGCCAAGACCGCCACCGGCGTTCCCGGCGGCATCGCCATCCCGCATTGCCGTTCCGCCGCGGTAACCGAGCCGACCCTGGCCATGGCCCGCCTGAACCCGAAGGTCGACTTCGGCGCCAAGGACGGCGAAGCCGACCTGGTTTTCTTCATCGCCGCCCCGGATGGCGCCGACCAGGCGCACCTGAAGCTGCTCTCCAAGCTCGCTCGCGCGCTGGTGAAGAAGTCCTTCACCGCCTCGCTGCGTGCCGCGCAAAGTGAAGCCGAGATCGTGGAACTGGTACGCGAGGTTGTTGCGGACAAACCGGCCTCCGCCCCTGCAGCCGCTGCCGCTCCAGCCGCTTCCGAGGCCCCGGCAGCCACTGCGGGACCTAAGAAGAAGTCGATCGTCGCGGTGACCGCATGCCCTACCGGCATCGCCCACACCTACATGGCCGCCGACTCGCTGGCCCAGACCGCCGAGGAAATGGGCGTAGAGTTCGCGGTGGAAACCCAGGGCTCCTCGGGCTCCACCCCGCTGGACCCGGCAGTGATCGAAGCTGCCGACGCAGTGATCTTCGCGGTGGACGTAGACGTGCGTGACCGCGGCCGCTTCGCCGGCAAGCCGGTCATCCAGGTTCCGGTCAAGCGCGGCATCGATGAGCCGGAAAAGCTGATCAACGACGCCATCGCCGCCTCCGAGGATCCGCAGGCACGCCGTGTTCCCGCCGGGACCACCGCAACGGCCGAGGAGAAGAACGGCTCCGAGTCCTTCGGCGCGGGCCTGAAGCGCGCCCTGCTCACCGGCGTCTCCTACATGATTCCGTTTGTGGCCGGTGGCGGCCTGCTCATCGCGCTGGGCTTCCTGCTCGGCGGTTACTCGATCACTGATGTGGCCGATGACGTGCTGGGATCCAACACCCTGTTCAACCTGCCTGGTGCCGACGTCATGTCGCAGCTTGAGACCCCATTCGGACCGCTGGGAGCCTACCTCGGCGCGGTGGCGTTCAAGATCGGTAACCTCTCCATGAGCTTCCTGATCCCGGCATTGGCAGGCTACATCGCCTACGCCTACGCAGACCGTCCGGGTATCGCCCCAGGCTTCACCGCAGGTGCGGTGGCAGGCTTCATGGGCGCAGGCTTCATCGGCGGTATCGTCGGTGGTTTGATCGCAGGTCTGGCCTGCCGCTGGATCGGCTCCTGGAACGTGCCACGCTGGATGCGCGGTTTGATGCCGGTAGTGATCACCCCACTGTTGGGTTCGATCATCGCCTCGGGCTTGATGTTCCTGTTCCTCGGTGGTCCTATCGCCAAGCTGACCGAAGCCTTGAACGGCTGGCTTTCGGGCATGTCCGGCACCGCCGCAGCCGTGCTCGGCCTGGTGCTCGGACTGATGATGGCCATCGACCTCGGGGGACCGGTGAACAAGGTGGCGTACTCCTTCGCCGTGGCCGGACTGGGTACCGCATCGCTGGCCGATAACCCCGCCCCGATGATGATCATGGCTGCCGTCATGGCCGCCGGCATGGTTCCGCCGCTGGCGATGGCCCTGGCCACCACCATCAGCGCCAAGCTGTTCACCGAGGCAGAACGCGAAAACGGCAAGGCCGCCTGGCTGCTGGGCGCGGC
>Ga0308157_10001078_pt1 | contig 64780 bp, 50 predicted proteins | sample PhyBR1_FD_201035 | JGI IMG/M metagenome (GOLD analysis project Ga0308157, IMG submission 201035) | Phyllosphere microbial communities from UC Gill Tract Community Farm, Albany, California, United States - DLSLB.R1 | ecosystem: Host-associated > Plants > Phyllosphere > Unclassified | place: USA... | reverse complement strand
AACTTTTACTTACTAAGAGTTCAGAGCATAAATAGGCTTGGTCATACGCATCTTGAACAGCTTTCTTAAAGTCTTTTTTTATAGCTAAGTCATTACCTTTTCTAGATTCTAGAGTAAGTTTCTTAGATTTAGCTTGCAGAACAATAGCTCTGTTTGCAAATAACACTAAAACATCTATTTCTCCAGCAATTACGCCTTTTTTTTCAAGAATATTGACACCTTGAAAAACTCTATTATTCCCAAAAACACTTTTTAGCCTACTTACGGAAAAATCTTCCGTAAAGTTGCCTCGATTCGTCATCGCGGTACTACGGTAAGACTTGTCATCCCAGAACCAAAAGAAAGGAGACTCATATAATGCTTCCAATAAACTATAATTTTGAAAAAGAAGATATCCATTCTCATCTAGCTTTATTATCGGAAAAGCATTTTTTTGGTTGAAATCATCAAGTCTTTTAAATTCATAACTATCAATAGATACAAAAGACTCAATTATCTTTTTTATTAAAGTTTTAGATAAGGGTATGGGTAATTCAGTTTCTATCTCATTTATTGTGAAAGTATACGCATCTAAAAATGTCCATTCATCAGGTTTTTTTTGAAAAACCTTGGATAATATACTGTTGATTTTTTTAAGTTGTAAAGAACTAATAGACTCAATAACAACGAGTAAATCATTTAACGAATAGCCTTTATTTTTTATTATCCAGTCTTCATCGTTCTTGTACTTTAGCTTCGATAAATCTCTGTATTGGAAGTGATAGGCTGATTCGCCTCCATAAAATATAGGCTCTCTTAAGAAAGTTCCTTTATTAAAAGGGTTGTAGCTTTTATCTGGTTGATTATTGGTGTCTAACTTAAATAGATTTGAAATATCAGGAACCATTGAATGATGAAGTTCTAAAAGTAAAGCTTCCGTTTTATCTATGTATTCCTGCATTTTAGCAGGAGTTGGCAATTCCAAATTTAACTTAACTGTACATGCCAAACCGATTAATGTAGATATCTCAGTCCGTAATAATCTATCTGTACCATACTGTTCTAGAAAGTCTTCCTTCTGTATTTCCTCGTCATATCGTACAGTATTATCTCTAAAACAAAAGTATGCAATAGTATGTAGATATCCATCAGACTGACACAGTGATTCTAATTCGTTAAAAACCTCTGCTTCTGTTCTCTTTCTTTCTTTACTAAACATTACCATTCCTTATATTTGTCTATTATTATAAAGCTAATATAGTAGATCACTTCACCGCTACTACTTTTTGTCTAAAAGACTAAGTTATTTTTCCTATCCAAAAAAAGACTACCCCGAAAGGATAGTCTTAATATTAAACTTAACAATTGACAATCTAACTTACTTCTTTCATCTGTTGCTCAAGCATCGGCTTTAAAAACTCCCCTGTAAACGAGCCTTCCGTTTCCGCGACGTGCTCAGGTGTGCCTTCAGCGATAATCATACCACCGCCTTTACCGCCTTCAGGTCCCAAGTCCACAATCCAGTCCGCCGTTTTTATCACGTCCAAATTATGCTCAATCACCACAATGGTATTGCCTTTATCGCGAAGGGCGTGCAGGATATTAAGCAACTTAGCAATGTCGTGAAAATGAAGTCCCGTGGTCGGCTCATCCAAGATATAAAGCGTCTGACCGGTATCGCGTTTGGCAAGTTCGCGCGCTAGTTTCACCCTCTGCGCCTCACCGCCGGACAGCGTTGGCGCTGATTGCCCCAAGCGAATGTAGCTTAGACCAACTTCCATCAGCGCTTCAAGTCGGCGATGAATGGCAGGAATTGCCGCAAAAAACTCGGTCGCGTCTTCAACCGTCATGTCCAAAACGTCAGCAATGGTTTTGCCTTTATAGTGAATCTCAAGCGTTTCCCGGTTATAGCGCTTGCCGTGACAGCTGTCACAAGGCACGTACATGTCGGGCAAAAAGTGCATTTCAACCTTGATAAGACCGTCGCCTTGACAGGTTTCGCAGCGACCGCCTTTAACGTTAAAGCTAAATCGCCCCGGTTTGTAGCCGCGAGCGCGCGCTTCTTGAGTTTGCGCAAACATTTCACGGATTGGGGTAAATACGCCGGTATAAGTCGCCGGATTTGATCGTGGCGTCCGCCCAATCGGGCTTTGGTCAATATCGACCATTTTATCCAAGTGCTCAAGACCGCTGATACTCTCAAAGCTATCGGCGATTAACGTTGAAGCGTTGTTCAGCTCAGTTGCGGCAAGTGGCATGAGCGTTCGGTTAATGAGTGTTGATTTTCCTGATCCTGAAACGCCCGTTACGCAAGTCATCACCCCAATCGGCAAGCTTAAATCAACGTCTTTTAAGTTGTTTCCCGTTGCGCCTTTAAGCTCAATAGACAATGGCACTTGTTTACCATCAATATCGATGGTTTTGGCGGTATGGCGAATACTTGGCACTTCGATTTTCAGCTCACCGGACAGATATTTACCAGTCAGTGATTCAGAGCTTGCCATGATGTCATCGCTGCTACCTTGAGCAATCACATGACCGCCATGAACGCCTGCGCCAACGCCAATATCAATGATATAGTCGGCTTGGCGAATGGCATCTTCATCATGCTCAACGACCAGCACGGTATTGCCCAAATCACGAAGCCGAGTTAAGGTTTTTAAAAGTCGGTCATTGTCGCGCTGATGCAGCCCAATTGACGGCTCATCAAGGACGTACATGACGCCCATCAGCCCTGCGCCGATTTGGCTGGCTAAGCGAATCCGCTGCGCTTCACCGCCCGATAGCGTTTCCGCTGATCGCGCTAACGTCAAATAATCCAGACCCACGCTCACTAAAAAGTTCAGCCGTTCATTAATTTCTTTAAAAATCTTATCAGCAACCTCGCCTTTATGACCGCCAATTTTCAGTGATTGATAATAATCAGCGGCATCGCCAATGGATAATTTAACAATATCAGCGATGGTTTGATTATCCACGCGAACATTTCGTGCAATCTCGTTCAGACGCGCGCCGTGACAAACGTTACAAGTAGTGTCGGCTAAATATTTTGCCAACTCATCGCGAACCAAGTTGCTTTGCGTTTGAGCGTAGCGGCGCTCAAGGTAGGGCAGCACCCCTTCAAACGGCATGGTCTTATTGGTTTTTCGACCACGCTCATCGGTAAAGTTAAAGGTCAGCACCTCTTTTCCTGAGCCATTCATAATCAGACTTTGCTGATCTGCTGGCAACTCATGCCAAGGCGTGTCCATATCAATGCCAAAATGATGACAAACGGTGCTCAGCATTCCAAAATAATAGGCATGGCGTTTATCCCAACCATTGATTGCGCCTTGGTTGAGCGTTTTTTCATGATGGGTAATGAGTTTTTCAGCAGCAAAATATTGCCGTTTGCCAAGACCATCACACGACGGACAAGCGCCATAAGGGTTGTTAAAGCTAAAGAGACGCGGCTCAAGCTCAGACACCGCGCGGTCACAAATCGGGCAGCTGTGCTTGGCCGATAAGATTTGATTGTCGTCGCCCTCCGGATTGGGGTTGCCATCCATATGATGCAAAATAGCGATATTTTGCCCCAATCGCAGCGCGGTCTCCAAAGTTTCCGCCACGCGGTTGCCGAGATCATCGCGGACTTTAAAGCGGTCGATCACCACCTCGATGGTATGCTTTTTATTTTTTTCAAGCTCAGGCAGCTCGTCCATGTCATAGACTTGACCATCAATACGAACGCGAACAAAGCCTTGACCGATCAGCTGCTCAAGCAACACTTGATGCTCACCTTTACGGTCGCGAACCACTGGCGCTAAAATCATCAATTTGCTATCGGTTGGCAGCGCCATGATGTGGTCGACCATCTCGGTGATCGTTTGCGCGACCATCGGCTCGCCATGCTCTGGACAAAATGGCGTTCCAATCCGCGCGTATAGTAGCCGCAAATAATCGTAAATCTCAGTGATTGTGCCAACCGTTGATCGCGGGTTATGGTTAGTCGATTTTTGCTCAATGGCAATGGCAGGGGAGAGCCCCTCAATGCTATCGACCTCCGGCTTTTCCATTTGCGATAAAAACTGCCGCGCATACGCCGACAAGCTTTCCACATAGCGGCGCTGACCTTCAGCATAAAGCGTATCAAACGCCAAGGATGACTTTCCCGACCCTGATAAGCCGGTAATCACCACAAACTTATCCCGAGGAATGTCCAAATTAATGTTTTTTAAATTGTGAGTTCGAGCACCGCGAATTGCAATATGGTCATTTGCCATCAGTTACAGGTATCCTATTGCTAATATGTCGATTAAAGCGAAATAAATAACGCCAATCTTGAGCGTTAATGTCATAAAATTTGCTGAATCAATAACGATTAAATCATTTTAAAAATTACCAATTCAATGTTTTGATTAACTTTATCTTGCCAAAACTTTTGCTGTTTTATTTATTAAAGATTGACAAAAGTTTAAATAATAAATAGTTAATAAAGATTACTTACCAATCAGTTAATAAGTTGCTAAAAATAAATTATCTAAACCATAGCGCTTATTGAAGTAAGTATGGGTATAAAATCATAGTAAATTGGTCAAGCTATCGTTAATAAAGTAAGGGTTTGCTTAACCTCATATTGACGAGCGACATTTAATTCTATCGTTTGGCTTGAGCTTCTTTATGGTTGTAAGCTGCCGATTATTCAAGGGAATTGGCTTGAATTCACAGCTTCGGTAACAAATCTTCTGAGCAGAAAAATGGGTTTTAATTGCAAAAAATTCAAATCAAGCTTGAATCTTTCAAATAAGAATCAATATCAATAGCGCTGCAAAATTATCGCCATAATAGGCTGAATGTTTTATACTGCCTACCGCGATGGCAAGTTTCAGCGGTCATCGATCAAGCATTGCAACACCGAGCGGCTAGAAATGAAGCGGCTCATCATCAGTGAGGCCATTATGAATAGCATAGAAAAACGGGCGATATTGGGCGTTGGCGGGATTTTTGCCCTGCGGATGATCGGCTTGTTTATGATTGTCCCCGTGTTTTCGGTTTATGGCGGCAATTATACGCATGCCACGCCATTTTTGATTGGTCTTGCGGTGGGGATTTATGGTTTAGGTCAGGCGATTTTTCAAATTCCAGTCAGCCTTGCTGCTGATAAATTCCCGCGAAAGCCCATTGTATTTTGGGGCTTGGTGCTGTTTGCGCTTGGCGGAATTTTGGCGGCAACGGCGACCGATATTTACCAAGTCATCATTGGTCGCGCGCTTGCCGGAAGTGGCGCAGTTTCTGCCGTTTTAATGGCGCTGCTTGCGGATGTGACTCGGGAGGAGATGCGCACCAAAGCCATGGCAGCTATGGGGCTGACGATTGCAAGCTCGATCATGGTATCGTTTGCGATAGGTCCGTTAATGGTCGGAATGCTTGGCATGTCAGGGCTGTTTTGGTTGACCGCTGGATTTGCGGTGCTTGCCATGATTTTACTGCTACTGGTGCCATCGCCACTTCGGGTTTTAAAGCATAATTTAGCCAACAAATCGGTCAAGGATCAGCTGGTGGATGTGCTTAAAATTGGCGATTTAAACCGCCTTCATGTTGGCATTTTTGCGCTACATTTGACCATGACGGCAATTTTTGTCATTTTACCGCATCAGCTTAATGACGTGATGGGACTGACCGTTCGTCAGCAAGGCATGGTGTATTTGCCGCTATTATTTATCGGTTTTGCCATTGCCATTCCTTTTATTATTATCGCTGAAAAAAAACGCAAAATGCGCCAAGTATTTTTGGCAGCGATTGGTCTTATGACAGTAGCGCTGGCGTTATTAGCGGTTGGCAGTCAGCTCAGCGTCATTATTATTTTTGGGCTTTTGCTGTATTTTATGGGCTTTAATTTACTTGAAGCGACCATTCCGTCTTGGATTTCAAAGCGCGCTCCGGTTGCCGGAAAAGCCACAGCGATGGGAATTAGCTCGTCCGCTCAGTTTTTAGGAGCGTTTGTTGGTGGCGCGCTTGGCGGCATTTTGCTGACACAATCCAACCTATTAGCTTGGGCACTGTTGGCAGCCGTAATGGCGGTGGCGTTGGTCTTGATTTTGCCCATTGCTCAGCCGCCTTATTTGACCAGCACCACGGTAACCATTCCTAAAAATATCGACCTTCAAGACTGGTCACGGCAAGTGATGGCAGTTGAAGGCGTTGATGAATTGATGGTCATGGCAAAAGAGCAGATTGCTTATTTAAAACTTGATAAGTCCAAACTTACCGATTCTTCGCGTCAATCACTGTCGCAGCTGAGTCAAAGCCCGCTAGATATTTGACCAAAAGTTGTATAAAGTAGCGTTAATCATCAATAAATTTATAAAACAATCAATGTGGCAGCATGACGATTGATTATTAAAAGGACACTCCTATGCGTGGTGTAAATAAAGTTATTATCATTGGTAATCTTGGCGCTGATCCTGAACGTCGCGAGTTTAATAACGGCGGCGGCGTCACCAGTATTTCGGTGGCGACCTCAGAGCAGTGGACAGATAAGGTTTCAGGTGAGAAAAAAGAGGCGACTGAATGGCACCGTATTTCGCTATTTAACCGCTTAGGCGAGGTTGCCGCGCAGTATCTTCGTAAAGGTAGTAAAGTTTATATCGAAGGCAGCCTTCGGACGCGAAAATACCAAGACCAAAACGGTCAAGAGCGCTATATCACTGAGATTCGCGCTGACCAAATGCAAATGCTAGACAGCGCGGGCGGTCAAGGCGGCGGCTTTGGTGGTCAAAGCGGCTATTCTAACTCAGGCAACAATCAAGGCGGTTATCAAAACAATTATCAAAATAACCAGCAAGGCAATCAAGGGTTTGGCGGTGGTCAATCTGGCGGCTTTAATTCGCCGCAATCAAGCTTTAACCAACCAAGCTACAACCAAGATTATAATTCGCAACCCCAAAGTCCAGCTGCCAATAATCAAGGCTCAGCAAATCAATTTGGTCAGCAGTCTCAAAACCAGTTTAGCAATAACAATAGCAGCTTTGATTCAAAGCCAATGAATGATAGCCCAGCGGATGATGATATCCCATTTTAAATATTGCTAATAAATCGTTACTCATTATTTTAAGCCCTGACTATTCAGGGCTTTTTTATGCCAAAAAAAATTTAATAAAAATAAGTAAGCTTTTAATAACGTTATTAATTAAATCATAGATGAGTTGTTAATATTAAGATAAATTATTGTTGATTTTTAAAAGAATATTAATAATGATAATAATACCTCAATTTAATTTTTTATTTATTATTGTTTTAAATTATGCTAGGGTGCTGTTTTTAAGATGATCATGCCAATTAAAAAGCAAAATTCTGTAAGCGTTAAAAGGCTTGCTAGAGGATCATTAGGGCAGTAAAGCCATTAAAAAAATTTCTTTTTCCTTAATTTAAAACCTCAAAGAGATAATGATGACCAATCCAATCGATTTAGAAAGTTTGAATGTTGAAGAGCTTTTAGCGTTAAGCCAAAACGCTCAGCAATTGATCGAGCAAAAAAAGCACCAACGATTGTATGATGCTTATGTTCAATTTGAGCAAATTGCTGAAGAAAGCGGTTGCAGCATCGATGATATTTTGGCGGCAGGCGAAGTTCTTGAAAAAAAACGCAATATCAAATATCGCAACACCCAAAACCACGAAGAAACGTGGACAGGTCGCGGTCGCAAACCAACGTGGTTGGTTGATGCGTTAGAAGCCGGTCAAAGCCTTGAGGACTTTGAGGTTTAATTTGATAATAAAGCAGCGCGGTGACGGATTATAACTTTGTCACCGTTAAGCTAAGTTTCAAATGATGTGAGTTAAGCCAGTATGTTTTTGCGGTTACGAGATTGGTAATGGCAAAAATATATTGGCTTTTTTGCTATTACTATTAGGCAGGAGTTTGTTATGATAATCACTATTTTTTGATTGAGACGCATTTTTTATTGATGGGTCTTACGACTTATTGGCGTATCGCGGGGCTTATGTTGTGCCAAAATTGATCCAAGCGGATAACCGCCGTCCCAAAAAAAGCTGGTGGCTGGTTGGCATGGTGCTATTTATGCTGTTTTTGCTGCTGCAAATGCCGGCAACTTGGGTTATTAAAAAAGTGGCACCAAACAATAGCTATATTCAGCATGTTTCGGGCAATTTATGGCAGGGCGCTTTGATCTGGCAACTTCCTATGGGAGCGTCGTCCTTATCTGGATCGGGAGCTTGGTCTTGGCGACCGTTGTCCTTGTTGTTTGGGAAAATGGGCGCGAATGTAGAGGTCAACACAGGACAATCAACTCTGGTAGGAAAAGTAAATCTTAGTCAAAACTCATGGCAAATCGATGATTTTAATGGCAAAATCATGCCTGAAACTTTGGCAAGTTTGGTGAATTGGCAATTGCCAAATGCGGCTATTGACGTCAAAGACGTGCGGATTGATCATCAAGCAAAAAAAGGCGAAAAAGTAGGCGGATTTACCAAAGCAGACGGTCAGCTACTTTGGGCGGGCGGTGAGATGGGTTATCCAAGCGGTGGTCGGGTGTTTCATTTAATGATGCCAAAAGTTTACGCCAGTTTAAGCGCTGAGCAAAAAAATAATGCTAATCTTTTGCATTTAAGTCTTAACAATCAGCAAGATAAGCGCTTAGGTGATTTGTATTTGGATGACAACATGATGCTGGATGTCAATTTAACTCAGCGCCTTTTGGAGACGATGCCCGATTATAAAGGTCAAGCGCCAAAAGATACGCCGGTGGTCAGTGTCCGCCAACCCCTATTTGCCAATCTTGGGGGCGCTCAGTGAAGCGATCTGTTGTCGCGCCTGTTTTACAAACGCTTAATCGCTTTTCAGGTTGGCTGCTGTTTTTGGCAATCGTTTGGCTTGCTTGGGTGAGTGCTCGGCTGATTTGGCTGCTTATTGCGCCACCGATAGCGCCTGAGCTGCCTTTGCTAGCAATGCAAAACAATTCTGTGGCGGTAAGTGATAACAGCAGTTTGTTTACGATTTTCGCTGAGCCCAAGCCTGCAGAAGTTGCCGCTGCGCCGCCGCCAAATGTGGTTTTAAAAGGGGTTATGGTGGCGGTTCCTGAGCGCTTTTCCTCGGCGCTGTTAGAGGTAAATGGTGAGGTGAAAAACTACCGCATCAATGATGAATTGCAAAATAGTGGTTTTACTTTGGTTGCGGTCGATTGGAACTCAGTTGTGATCGCCGATCGTAATGACAAACCGATTGTGATTACCCTGCGTCAAGCGCTGCCGCTTGATCAGCGCGATATGGCGGCAGGGGCGATCAGCAATCAGCCTTTAGCAAATACCATTCAAAACCCAATGGCAGGCGCGGTGCCAACGCTTCCTGAGGCGCCAGCGCTTGATAGTAGTTCAGGGGCAAGCCCAAATACCAGTGCAGGGTCAAGCCCAGCTTCAGCGATTGATGAGGCAGTCAATGAGCTTCAAGACAATCCAGCTAATTACTTAAGCCGAATGGGCGTGATGGCGTCAGGGGATGGTTATCAGGTGACCGCTGCCATGCCTTCAGGACTTCGTAACCGATTGGGGCTTGAGCCTGGAGACAAAGTCTTGTCCGTCAATGGTAAAACAGTTGGCAACAGTCCTGCCGCTGATGCCGCCGTCTTGCAGCAAGTTCAGCAAGCTAAAGAAGCTCAAATCGAAGTTCAGCGCGGCGATCAAACCATCACCATTCGCCAACAATTTTAATGCTCGTATTTTTAATGACCGTCGTCGATTGTGACATCAAGTGGGTGTGATTTCCATGGTAAGTTTGCAGCAATATCTCAAAGCGCCATTGGCGTTAGTGATCCGCCGAATGCTTTTTGCGATAAGACCTTTTTGTATTGGCTTGCCGCTTTTAGCTGCCAGTCATTTGGCAGCAGCTGAAAGCTGGAAAGTCAACCTTCAAGACGCGGACATCAAAGCTTTTATCAATGAGGTGGCGACCATCACCAATCAAAACTTTGTCCTTGATCCTAGGATTAATGGCAATGTGACGGTGATTTCCAATCGGGCGTTGTCGCGTGATGAGATTTTTAAGCTATTTTTAACCGTGATGCAAGTCAATGGGATTGCGGCAATTGAATCGGGGACGACCATTAAGTTGGTACCGGACAGTGTGGCAAAGCAGTCAGGCATCGCGGTTGATTTACGCGGCGAGAGCAAAGGCGAGGCACTGACCACGCGGGTGATTTATTTAACCAATACCAAAGCGGAAGAAGTCTTGGGCGTTATCCGACCACTGATGCCGCAATCTGCGCATGCGGCGGCTGTTCCTGGGCTGAATGCTTTGGTGTTGTCGGATCGTGCCGATAGCTTGAACCAATTGAGCGCTTTGATCCGAGATTTGGACAGCAACAGCAATGACAGCTTGCGCGTTATTCCGCTGCGTCACGTGGATGCCGAGCGCATGATGGACTTAATCAGCGCTTTGGTCGGCAGTAGCAGCAGCGCTCAAGGTCAAAGCAATCAGCTTAAAGTCATTGCGGACAATTCAAGCGATCGCTTATTGGTTAAAGGCAGTCCTGAAATGATTGCCAAAGTCCAAGAGATGGTCAACGAGCTGGATACCACCCCAAGCCGACGTTTAAGCGGTCTGCGCGTGTTTCGATTAAAGTACGCCAGCGCCGGTCACATCGCGCAAATGCTTCGTGGACTGCTTGCCAATCAGTCGATTAATAGCGCAGGGGCAGCCTCAACGCTTGAGTCCGCCTCTTTGACCAATAGCACCACAAGCGATACCGGAATCAAAACCGATGCTAGCACTGCGAGTAACGTAACCAGCAATGCCAGTGATCAAATTACCGCGTCAAGTGGCAAAACGTCCGTTTCAGGGGGATCTAAGCCATTTAGCATCATTGCTGACGAAACCCAAAACGCCGTCATTGTCAACGCTGCGCCCGAACTCATGTTTGAAATCGAAGAAGCGGTCAATCAGCTTGACAGCCGCCGCGCTCAAGTGCTGATCCAAGCCGCGATCGTGGAAGTTTCTGGCGATGATGCCACTCAGCTTGGCGTCCAATGGGCGCTTGGCAATGCCAATAGCGGCTATGGCGTGGTGAACTTTACTAATGTTGGCGCTAGTGCCACCTCCCTTGCTGCCGCAGCTTTAGCTGGCGGGGCAAACGTCAGCGCCGCGGCAGGATCGATCGCAGGGGCGCTTCTTGGTATTGGTAGCAGCCGTAAAGACAGTAAAGGCAACACCGAATTTTACGGGGCGATTTTGCAAGCACTTGATTCAACAACAAGCGCCAATTTATTGTCCATGCCGTCGATTTTGACCCTTGATAACGAAAAAGCCAGTATTTTGGTTGGTCAAAACGTGCCCTTTGTTACCGGCTCTTATACCACCAGTGGCGACTCTTCAAATAACCCCTTTCAAACCATTGACCGAAAAGACATTGGTATTAATTTAAACGTCATCCCGCATATTGGTGAAAATGGCACCGTTCGCCTAGAAGTGTCGCAAGAAGTGTCCTCCGTGGTTCCTGGAAGCACCAGCAATGCCAGCGGGCTAATCACCAATAAAAGTTTGATTAACACCACCATCTTAGCTGACGACCAACAAACCATTGCCTTGGGCGGTCTGATGCGCGACAATACCACTACGCGCCAACAAAAAGTCCCCGGTCTGGGTAACGTTCCTGTGCTTGGGCGCTTATTTCGCTCAGACAATGACAGCACCCAAAAAAGTAACCTCATTATCTTTTTGCAGCCGACCATTTTGCGTGACGGCGGCGCGGTGGCAAGCGTGACCGAGCGCAAATATAACCAAATGCGCGTTTTGCAATTGGTCATCGACAAAAATGGTACGATTAAGCAGTTGCCCTTGAGCGGGACTGAAGGCTGGGATGGTCAAGTTGACGCCGATTATGAGCTGATGCCTTTAAATCCGCTTATTCCCAAACGCGACCAAACGCCAAAGCCTCCAGCAACTCGAAAAAGTCTGACCCGCGTTGATGACGGCGGTGCGACCATGACCACCTATCCGCTTGGGCGCTAGTTTTTATGAAATTCATGGGTTATCACTGATTGAAAAATTGCCCTCCTGCCTTGATAACGCCGTTATAATAGTAGCGATCAAGGCAGAACGTGATGACCCAAAATCTTAATAACCAATCTCAGTCGCAGTCAGATCAAGCTCAATCCAAGCCGCCTTCAAAAAAATGGCTTAAACTTGCGCTGGTTGGAGCGGCGCTGTTACTTATTCCAAGACGCAGCAGCAACTTAAGTTTGTCATTCAACGAGTCGCAAAAGCCTTCTAAAAAAGGACCAAAGCGGCAATAATGTAAGAAAAAATCGGCAAAATTTTACGCAATTCAACGCAATGATGGGTAAAATTTAAGCTACTATAAAGCTTCATCTTGACGACAACTGGGTTGCGGCGTTATGACAGCTAAGCGTAATATAATCCCTGCCACGATAGTTCCTTTGATTTTGGGGATAAGCCTTTTAGGATGTTCCCCAAATCCAAAATCCATGTTTGAGCAGCAAGCGGAGGATAAATCCGAAGTTCCCACTGTTGCCGGCGAACGCGTCAGTCATCTTCCAAACAAACCAGAGTCGCCCTTAGCTGCTGTGGTCATCCACCGCCAGCAAGCCATTGCCCGTCAGCCCAATTGCGAGGGCGCTCAGTGCCAGTATTTTGAGCTGAACACGCTAAGCTTTGATCCTGATTTGCCGTGGCTGTCGCATGTGATGTGGCAAAGTATCGCGCGAACGCTTGACCCAAGCACGCCTTTGGTTGCTGAAGATGAAACCGCCAAACAAAACCTATCTATGCTTCTCAACCAAATTGCTTATGGCGAGCAAGTGGTGACCACTCAGCCTTTATATCAGCGCGTTGATACCGACTTAGTTATCAATCCGGTCGCGCAAAATGGTTCAGGCGCTGCAACGGGCTATCTTATGATTCGGTTAAATAAACACCGAAAAGGTAGCCAGCATCAGCAGTTAAACTGCATAATGCTTGATTTAAAAAAACAAGTTCAGCTGACTATTGACGATATGTTATTGCCAAATAGCAGCACGGATCAGCTCTTAGAAGCGTTTATTCCCGTTAAAATTAAATGGCTTAGCAACCAAGGCGTTGAAGCTAAATATCTAGAAGACTCACCGCCGCCCAAGACTGATCAGTGGTATTTGGACGAAAAAGGACTGCATTTGATTTATCATTCAGGGGAGCTGCTGGCTTTTGTTCCTAACACTGCTGAATTGATCGTGCCGTTTTCAAAGCTTGACGGGTTCATCAAACCAGAATTTATCATCAAGCCTTAACGTCTTTTATTTTAAATTCAAAGCCTTTACCCTCAAAATATAATAAAAACCTGCTTTTGAACACTAATCATGGCTAAAAATTATTTTCATCATTTTTATTTAAATCTGACAGTTTTACGCCGTTAAATAATGATGTAAGCCCATCATTACCGCCGCGCCGTTGAAGCCATCATCTTTTGCCCTTATAACCCTAAAAGTCTAATTTTAAAAATCATTTAAAATCCATTTAAAAACCATTTAAAGATAAAGAGTAATAAGGGCAGATTATGAGTCAGCAATTAAGCTTTGCACTGATCGACACTCATACGCATTTTGATGAGCCGTTATTTGATAAGCGCCGAACGCTTGAGGCGGCAACCGCACTTTCGGCAGGCGTTCAGCATTTGGTTTTGGTCGGCTATTTACAATCGCACTTTGATCGTATGAATCAGGTAGCAGTAGTGCTAAATGATTTGGCAGATCAACATCAATCGCCGCGCGCCCATATCGCTTTGGGATTGCATCCATTTTATAGTCATCAGCATCAGCTGTCTCATCTTGAAGATTTAGCAACTCGGCTTGAGCACTCACGACCACTGGCGATCGGCGAGATTGGTCTGGATACCTTTACCGCTGAGTTGAAACAGCCCGAAACTTTTGCCAAACAACAACAATTTTTTAGCGCTCAGCTGGATTTGGCAGTTCAATACCAACTTCCTGTGATGCTACATATCCGAAAAGCACATGCTGAGGCTTTGGCGCTACTCAAGGCTCATGATTACGATGCCAAAACTTTGGGCGGTATTGCGCACAGTTTTAGTGGCGGCGAGCAAGAGGCAAAAGCTTTTGTAAATTTGGGATTTAAGCTTGGGGTAACCGGTCAAGTGACCAACCCCAATGCTAAAAAGCTGCGCCGCGCCATTCAAGCTGCTGTTGCTGACTTTGGTCTTGAGTGCCTTGTGATCGAAACCGATTGCCCCGATATGACGCCGATCATGTGCCAAAAAAAAGACGATCACGATCGCATGCTGCCTAATGTTCCGGCAAACTTACCTTGGGTGTTATTGAGTCTCAGTGAGTTACTAAATGTTGCTCCTGCTGATCTTGCCAAGCAATTATGGCAAAATAGTAACCGCGCGCTTCATACCAATTGGTAAACTGGCTTTTGGGGCAGTTAAATTTTAGGGCATTTAGATTTGCAAAACATCGTGACTCAGTTTTAAGATTTTTCACTGTAACTGAATAACTGTAATTGAATAATAGTAACTAAATAGCAGTACCCAAACTAAGCTGGCGATTGGACGTTAAGTTGACGATAATACAGCGTCATTTTTAACACCAACTATGACGGTTATGAATTGCAATGGGTTATTTTTTAGAAAAAAGGCGTTTGGATTATGAGTTCTGCGATGTCATCCAAGGTAGTATCGAGTCAGCCAAATGATGAGGCGCTGGACATTTCAAGGCGATTTCAGGGCACCAAAACGCTGTTTGGTGATAAGGCGGTCACGTGTTTTTCCCAAGCTCATGTGATCGTTATCGGCGTGGGCGGCGTTGGCTCTTGGGCAGCAGAAGCGCTTGCACGAACCAGCATTGGTAGCATCACCTTAATTGATTTAGACGTTTTGGTGGAATCAAACGTTAATCGGCAGCTTCCAGCGTTACAAAGCAGCTTTGGTCAAAGTAAAGTTGCGGCGATGGGCGAGCGCTTAAGACAAATCAATCCAAACTTAACGCTCAATTTGATTGATGATTTTTTAACTCAAGATAATGTGAGTGATTTACTGCCAAGTCGGGAGGCTGCCAAGCAAGCTATGATTGACAACCGCCCCATCATCATTCTTGATTGTGTCGATGACATGTCAGCAAAAATTGCGATTGCGCTGCATTGCCGATTTAATAAGTTAAAGCTCATTTGTGCAGGCGGGGCAGGCGGGAAGATCGATCCCACCCAAATTACCGTCAGCGATTTAAAAGACAGCTATCAAGACCCACTTTTGGCAAGGCTGCGATCAAAGCTGCGTTTGGATCATAACATCAATCGGCAGCTAAAAGAAAAATTTGGCATAAAATGTGTATATTCTACAGAGCCACCGCGCGTTGACAAAAGCTGTCAGCTCGGTGGTCTTCATTGCGGCGGCTACGGCTCAGCCGTGACGGTCACTTCGGTGGTGGCGATGGTGATGGTCAGTGAAGCGCTAAAGATGTTGTCACAACACGCAACGTCACTTTGATATTTTGATTGATGGAGTCACGATTGAGCACGTATTCTTATCCCATTGCGATCGATGACAAAGATCGCATTAAAAAACTTAAAGAATTTGAGGTTCTTAACGAAAAAGAAGAACCGGCATTTTCGCGGCTGACCCAACTGGTCAAAATGTTTTTTGACGTGCCAATGGTGACCATCACATTTATTGATGAGGACACGCAGTACTTAAAATCGCCGCTGGGACTTGGTGAGGTTTGTACCACGTCGCGCGATATTGCCATTTGTAACTATACTTTGACCGGAAATGACGTTTTTATCGTTCCAGATTTGGCGGCAGATGAGCGCTTTATTCCCAATCCCTTTGTTTGTGGAGAGCCGTTTTTACGCTTTTATGCAGGCGCGCCAATTATTTTGGTGGAGGATCAGCAAACTTATCGGCTTGGCTCATTGTGCCTCATTGACATCAAACCGCATTTTGATTTTGATGATAAAAAAACCAAGCTTCTTGAGCAATTTGCAACGATGGCAGGAGATGCGCTTCAATTGCAGCGCAAGCAGCGCAGCGCCAAACACGCCAATGAAATGAAGTCAGAATTTTTAGCCAATATGAGTCACGAAATCCGCACGCCCATGAATGGCATTATGGGAATGGTGGAAATGCTTGATGATACTGAGCTGACAGGCGATCAGCGCGACTGTATTGACAACATTAAAGTATCGGCTGAGCATTTGCTAACCATTATCAACGGTATTTTGGACTTGTCTAAAGTTGAATCGGGAAAGATGACCGTAGACAAAGTGCCGATGAATTTGGCTGAGCTTTGTAATGAAGTGGTGGCGCTCTTTGCCGTTAAAGCCCGTCAACGCGGCTTGACGCTTGATTACCATTATACCGAAGCGATGTCGCCTTATGTGGAGGGCGATCCGGTACGTCTAAAGCAAGTGATTGCCAATTTGGTGAATAATGCCATCAAATTTACCCGTGAAGGTGGTCGGGTGAGCATTAACGTAAAACATGCCCCGCACGAGGCTTGCAAGATTTGTAGCGATAGTCAAAGTGTTCAAAATTTTAGCTGCTCTGGAATGACTGTTTGTATTTCGGTCAGCGATAGTGGTATTGGTATCAAGCCTGAATCCTTGGACGCCATTTTTGATGCTTATAACCAAGCTGACAAGTCAACGCATCGGCTTTATGGCGGCACAGGGCTTGGGTTGTCCGTTTGTAAATCGCTGGTTGGGCTGATGGGTGGTCATATTTGGGCGGATAGTGTGGTTGAGCAGGGCACGACGTTTAATGTCTTGCTTCCGCTTGCCACCCTTGAAAAAGCAGAATTTGAAAACTGGCGCTATGATGATTTAATTGAGCCGCCAACCAGCAATGAGCAAGCCGGTCACGTGTTATTGGTTGAAGATGATGCGGTCAATGCACTCATTGCTCAAAAAGCGCTTCAAAGTTGTGGTCATAAAGTCACTCACGTCGCTGATGGTCAACAAGCGATTGAAGCGTTTGCCGCTCAGCCGCAAGATTTTGATGTGATTTTGATGGACCATCACATGCCAATTATGGATGGCATTGAGGCGACCAGGAAATTGCATGAGATGTTTGATGACAGTGAATTGCCGCCGATTATTGCGCTTACTGCCAATGCGATGGACGGCGAGCGCGAAAAATATTTGCAAGCTGGAATGCAAGATTATTGCACCAAGCCCTTTAAAAAAGAGCAGCTCAATGCGTTGGTGCAATACTGGCTGATTTATAAGCAAGCAACCCAAGGCATGTCGTCAAATTTGCCAGAGCTTTAGCCAAAAAATAGCCCATAAAAAAACGCAAGCTTGAATTTAAGCTTGCGTTTTTTTTAAGCCGTTAAAACTACAAATAAAATTACAAATTAATTAACGCGAGTTTGATAATCGCCAGTTCGAGTATCCACGCGAACGACTTCACCTTGCTGAACGAATAATGGCACGCGAACCACGGCGCCGGTCTCTAAAGTTGCCGGTTTGCCGCCGCCGCCTGAGGTGTCGCCGCGAACGCCAGGATCGGTTTCGGTGATTTGCAATTCAACGAAGTTTGGCGCGGAAACTGATAACGGCACGCCATTAAATAAGGTAATGGTGCAAAGCGCGTTGCTGTTGTCTTTGAGCCACTGAGCGGCATCGCCAATGGCAGCTTTGTCAGCTTGGAGCTGTTCAAAGCTTTCAGGGTGCATAAAATGCCAAAATTCGCCATCGTTATATAGATAGTTCATTTCAGTATCCATCACGTCAGCCGCTTCTAAGCTGTCGCCTGATTTAAAGGTTTGCTCAAGTACTTTTCCTGAGCGCAAGTTGCGAAGCTTGACGCGGTTAAACGCTTGACCTTTTCCAGGTTTGACAAACTCATTATCAATAATGGCGCATGGGTTGCCATCGAGCATCACTTTGAGCCCAGCTTTAAATTCATTGGTAGAAAAACTTGCCACAAAACCCTCCTCGGGTAATTAAGGTTATTTCAGCGGGATGCGCCATTTTTTGATAGTCGAACCGCGAACGGCGTATAATGTCGGTTTTCATTGCAATCAGGCTGTCATGATAAACCATTTAATCACACAAAAAAACTGGCAATCGCAATTATCAGAAACGGTAAATTCCATTGATGAGCTTTTTGCGCTGTTAGGTCTTGATTTGGCAGATCACGCGATTTATACCCCCGATCAGTTCCGCCTTCGCGTGCCGCGCGCCTTTGTTAATAAGATGAAAATTGGCGATATCAATGACCCTTTATTAAAACAAGTGCTTCCAGATATCAAAGAAAGCCTGACGGTGACCGGATTTGTCAGTGACCCGCTTGGGGAAGCCGGTCAAAATCCGATTGATGGTCTGCTGCATAAATATGAGTCGCGCGTGTTATTAACGCTCACCGGCGCCTGCGCCATTCATTGCCGGTACTGCTTTCGCCAGCATTTTGACTATCAAAGCAACTTGCCGACCTCACAAAACCAAGCCTTGATTGTTGATTATATCCGCGATCATCCGGACATTAACGAGGCGATATTAAGTGGTGGCGATCCGTTAAGCTTGAGCAATCGGCGCTTATTTGCTTGGTTAGATGCGCTTGAAGCGCTACCGCAATTAACCACCATCCGGCTGCATACACGGCTGCCCATCGTCATCCCAGATCGGCTTGATGCGCCGCTGCTTGAGCGCTTAAGTCAAAGCCGCTGCCAAATTGTGATGGTTGTCCACTGCAATCATCCCAATGAAATCGATGATGCTACAACACTTGCGCTCAGGCGCGCTCAAGCTGCCGGAATCACCTTGCTAAATCAAGCCGTATTGTTAAAAGGTATCAATGACGATATAAATATTCAAGGTAATTTAAGCAAACAATTGTTTAAATCGGGAGTGATGCCTTATTACCTGCATTTGCTCGATAAGGTAGCAGGGGCGGCGCACTTTGACATCGACGAGCGGCAGGCGGTTGACTTATATTGGCAATTATTGGCAAAACTGCCCGGCTACTTGGTACCAAAGTTGGTCAAGGAGTTGCCGAACAGACCGTTTAAGGTTCCGATTGACCTTTACAAGGATCAATAGAGGGTTCAATATAATATAAAAGCTTAGTAAGTATGATGATTAAATATTAATAACAATTGTTTATTTATTAAAAATCATTGATAATCACGATCTAGCTTATTATGCGAAAAGCAATGAGGATAACAAAAGCTCAAAGGTTCAAATTAAAAATACGGGCGCTTCAAAAAATTTGTGGAAATCCGCGGTCGATGAGGAGAATAGAAAATGAAATTATTAAATTTTCAATCCTATTTAACAGCAAAGTCGCCGCCAGTTTTAGCAAGAAATAAGGGCTTGCAACATAACCTCAATGATTTGATGACTTGGGCTGCAGGGTTACCGATGTTGCCAGAGGATGAGCAGTTTACTCAAATTGAGACCATTTTAACTGAGCTTTGCGCCCGATCAATTGAGGATGCGCTGCGTTTAAAGCTCATGGACATCGTGATCAGCGCTGCCAATCCGCTGATAGCCAACCTTCGCAGCCACTATATCCATGAATCAGGGTCACTGAGCGCCCAGCAGCTGACCGTAATGGATAAAGTCAAAGGCTTGTATGAGCAAATGCTGTTGGTGTTTGACGGCGTCGTTGAGCGCGAGCGTCACTTATTGGTTAAAGCCGACCACCAAGTGGCAGGTGCTGCCAAAAATACCAACCCTTCTGTTTGGGGTTGGCTCAAGCCCGCCCCAGTAGCTCAGCCGCCGATGGTGCTGGCTTGTGCCATTTATCATACGTTGTCAGTTTATCAAAAACTTGATCAAGAGTTAGCCCTTTGCTATCAAAAACTGCCTGCAGAGTTTTGGCAAGCTATCCATAAGCATTATGCTGAAGCTTGTCAGTTTGACATTGCCCATGTCAATTTAAGCGTGACGATGGTGACCAAAAACGCCATCAACATTCACCAATTGTATTGCCAAATTTGCTTGCATAGCTTGCTCAATGTGCTCGCCATGCGCCGACCAAGCATGTTGCTGATTCAGCGCTTGCTCCCTGAGTGGTCAGCGCATATTATTGCCTCTTTTGAGCCGCAATCTGCCACGCGCATTTTTGTGGATTTAAACCGTGCCAATCCCCCCGAGTATGTGTCAGCAACTTCAAAAATCAATCCGTATTCAGATGGTCATTGGTGCTTATTTATTGAGCTTGAGCCATTAGCGCAATACTTGCGGCAGCGCCAAAATACGCTGATTGCGATGAATAACAATTTAACCGAATACCGATTGGTGACGACCATTTTGATGGCGATCACGCATCGCTATTTAAACCGATCGCTCAAATCAATTTCAAAATACAGCCCCAAAGCGCGAGCTACGCTCATCACCCATTTTAACGCGATCCATTATTTTGCGGCTCATAATATCGCTTTGATGGATATGATTGCGCTTCATGACTTGTCACTTGATTATTTACCGCAATATGACACCGCCCCCAAAAAAGACGCGGCATCATCAAGCTTTGAGGTGGAGGTGATTGACCATCAAGGTGAGCTGTCGCATTTTAGAACGCTGCGGTCATTAACCGTTCAAGATATCGCCGCCTTTGAACAAAGAGTGATAAAAAATAGCCAAAATACGTCCGCAGCGCCGATTTTGCCGCCTTTAAATCAAATTTTTGAGCCCATCAATATTGAGCAGGCAAAAGAAACTGACGAGGCGGTTTTAGATAAGTTTTTAGCCACCGCGCCGCCGCATTTGCAAATTATGAATTTGTTTTTATTAAAAGAACATGGCGCAAAGAACGATACCTGCGCGCTTGGGCTGATCCGCTGGCTATCGCTTGAAGATGAATTTATTGAAGCTGAAGCGCAGATTTTAGGTCACGCGCCAACGGCTTGCGCCCTTAGAATTGATGAGCGCGACAGTCGCAGCCAAAGCTTTGTGCCTGCGCTTTTGCTTGCTGCCGAAGAAAGCCTTGGTAGCAACTGTAGCTTGCTTGTGCCGGCTTATCATTTTAAAGCTGGTGATAAGGTGGTGATCCGCTTAAACGACAAACAAAAAACGCTTCGGCTACAAGACAGTATTTTAAGTACGGAAGAATTTACCCAATTTGAAGTTATTCGCTTATAAAGCTGCAATAGCTAAGATAAGACGGCAGTGAATTCTGCCGTTTTTTTTGGCATACGCAAAACTGTTAGTGCCAATGATTACTCAATTGATATGGTAACCCATGACCTCAGCAATTATGCTAAGGTAATAAACGACAAATAATCGCTATTATTGCTTGCGGCAGCGCTGATAGCGACTATACTATAAGGTTTATATTCTTAATGCGATTATGGAATTGCTAATAATAGCGTTATTCCAAGACTTTAAATGACAAAAGGCGTGATATGCGAAACAACGCTAAATTGGACTTATTGGTCATTGATGAAGACCAACTTTATGCAGAGCGCTTGGTGAGATTGTTGCAAGCGTACTATGACGAGGTGAATTTAGGGTTTTTGGATGATGAAGAAGAGCTGCTAAAAGCGCTTCGACACTCTTGGGATGTGTTGGTGTTTGGCAATGCTTATGATTTAAGCTTTACCGATGTCGTTGGGATCATTCAAGAGCAAGGTCTTGACTTGCCCGTTGTTGGCTTGATGAGCGATGAGATGGCGCAAACGGGTCGCAATGAGGATGGTTTGCCCGCCGTGATGGATGGCACTATGGTTAAAGCTTTATTGCCTGAAAAAGAAACCCAAGTGATTATGGCAATTTGCTTGCAACATGCCAATGTGAGCGGTCGCCGCCAATTGCGGATTTTGCGAAATGTGTTGATGGAAGCGGAGCTGCGCGCCAATATTTTAATTAAAAACTCCAAAAGCGCGGTGGCATATTTAGACCAAGGCATTCACATTTTTGCCAATGACCCTTATTTAAAGCTGTTTGGCTTTGATAACGTTGAAGATATTATTGGCGTTCCGGTTGTTGATATGATCGCAGGCGTGGATAATGTCAAAGGCTTTAAGCACTTTTTACGTCAGTTTGAAAAAGGCAGCCGCGATCAGGTTGAGTTTAAGTTTGAAAGTCGCCGAATGGATGGTAGCACCTTTGCCGCAAAGCTTCAGTTGGCAGCCGCAACGCTTGATGGTGAACCAGTCACCCAAATTATCATCCAGCAAAATAACAGCGACAGCGCTGAGCTTGCTAAGCGCTTAGCCGCCGCTGAGCGCCAAGACAGCTTAACTGGGCTTAGTAACCGCCGCGGCTTTGAAGATCGCTTTGCTGAGCTTTACCAAGCGGTGATCGCCAATAAAACGCGAGCAGCTTTATTATATATTCATTTAGACAACATCGGTAAAATCAGCTCAAGCCTTGGTATTCAAGGGGTGGATGCGACCATTAAACAGGTAGGATTCACCCTTGAAGAGATGATTGCAGATGGTTTTGTCAGCCGCTTTAGCGATACGGCATTCACCGTCTTGATTGAAAATTTAACGACCCAAGCGCTTAATGAGTTGGCAGCCGCGATTTGCTTGCGAATTAAAGAGATGCTCATTGAGGTTAATGACCATACCACAAGCACCACGGTGAGCATTGGTATGGTTAAAATTGAGCCCAATTCTGCTGAGCCTACTGTACTGTTTGAGCGCGCCCTTGATGCCATTAATGATGTCAATATCGCCACCAAAAATCACGGTGATGCTTATCATTTATATGACCCAAGCGAGCACGCCAATAGCGATGATGACGCGCTTGCTGAAGCGCTGATTGATGCCATCACTCATAACCGCTTTGAGCTGTTATTTCAGCCGATTTATGATATTGATGCCGATCGTAGCGACTTTTTTGAGACTTATTTGCGCCTACCGCTTGCGGACGCGGATCATACGGTGCTTACCCCCGATCAATTTTTAACCGTGGCTAAAACGCATCAGCTCAGTGAAAAAATTGACCGCTGGGTATTGATTAACGCCTGTAAGCGCTTGAATGAATTTCGAAAATCGCACCCTGAAGCCCGCGTTTTGGTGCAACTGACCAGCGCCTCCTTAACCGACAAAAAGCTGCCAAGCATTGCAAGTCAGCTGATCAATGCGGTGGGCGGTGCGGCAGGTGCTTTAACGCTACAATTTAATGAGCAAGACGTCAGCAATCATTTAACGGTTGCCAAATCCCAATTTGCTGCGCTCAATAGCAATGGCTGCCAAGTGGGGATTAACAATTTTGGTACCACCACCAAATCGATTGACATTGCAAGTTTGGTTAAGCCCAATATGGTTCGGCTGGCGCGAAGCTATATTGATGGCATTAATAACGCGGACAATTTAAATACGGTAAAATCATTGGTCAGCCGCGCTGATGATCTTGGTATTCAAGTTTTGATGCCGTATATTGAAGATGCGGCGACCATGTCGGTCTCTTGGAGCGTGGGCGCGCGCTATTTACAAGGCTACTATCTTGAAGAGCCAAGCCCGACCATGAGTGCGACCAAATCCTAACTATGGCGCCAAATTGATAAGAAGGTTATGTTGACGATTCATCCTGTAATTCGATTGTGTTTATTCTGTGTTGTTGGCTTAACGGTGCTGAGCGGCTGTAAAAAAGTGCCGCCTGATTATCGCCCTGAGGTCACGTTGCCGGTATTGACCACAGGCGATGCTGACAATGGCGCGCTGATCTTTGACGATGCTTGCGCTCAGTGCCATCAGCTCAAAGCTGGATTGAATAAAAAAGGTCCACAATTGATGAACATTTATGGCGCAAAAGCGGCGCAGTTAAAAGACTACAAATACAGCAAAGCTTTGAGCCAATCAGGCTGGGTTTGGGATGCTAAAACGCTCGATCGCTATATTGCCGATGTGGACAACGCCCTTCCAGACTCAAAGATGCTTGCCGATCCCATGCCGGATGCTCGCGAGCGCGCTGATGTCATTGCTTATCTATCCACCTTGCGGGAAGTGCCGCCAAAACCGTTGGAAAACGCTCAAGCTGCAACTGAAACCACAAAAAAAGCTTTAACGTCGCATTCAAAAATGCAAAATGACGCGGTAGAGATTGTTGATGGCGAAACGCCAGCGGCAAATTATCAACAGTAATTTATGAAAAATAAAGGCTTATCAACTATAAGCATCTAAACTATTAATAGATTTTAAGATCAGTTTTAAAAATTTTTATAAAAATTAGTGGTTGAAAGCTTTCATTTAAAATAATAAGAAATTTGGTTTTTGCTATGGCTTTATTTAACAACAAATCGACAAGGCAATTGCAATCAGCGCCGCAGACTTCGGCAAACGATCAAAACGGTAGCCAAAGCCGCAACCAGCAAGACATTGCCAGACTGCTTGCGCAAATGAACGAGGTCATTCTTGATAAGCCGCAAGTGATTAAACTTGCGCTCAGCTGCATTTTAGCGGGTGGTCATTTATTGCTGCAAGATTTGCCGGGGATGGGAAAAACGACGCTGGCGCAAGGGTTGGCGCAGCTTTTGGGATTGAGCTTTAACCGCATCCAGTTTACCAATGACATGCTTCCTGCCGATATTTTGGGGATCAGCATTTTTGATCCTAGCTCTGCGACCATGAGCTTTCGCCAAGGTCCTATTTTTACTCAGTTACTGCTAGCCGATGAAATCAATCGCTCAAGCCCAAAGACCCAAAGTGCGCTGCTTGAGGCGATGGAGGAGCGCCAAGTCAGCCAAGATGGCCAAACCTTTGCGCTGCCCTCGCCATTTTTTGTGATAGCCACTCAAAACCCTTTGCAGCAAGCTGGCGTTTATCCGCTTCCTGAGTCACAGCTTGATCGCTTTTTGATGTGCTTATCGCTTGGGTTTCCCTCGCCAAACGCGGAGCGCGCTTTGCTTCGTGGTCAAGATCGCCGCGAGCTGCTAAGTAAGCTTAAGGCGGTCATGAACCATGAGGCGATCCGTGAAGCTCAGCAGCAAATTCAGCAGGTATTTGTGGCGGATGTGGTGCTTGATTATTTGCAGCGCTTGGTTGCCAAAACCCGCTCAAGCCTTGATTACCATGGCTTATCACCGCGCGGGGTGATCGCCCTTCAGCGAGCAGCGCAAGCGTTTGCTTACGTTTCTGGTCAGTCGGAGGTGACGCCTGAGGACATCCAAGCCGTATTTGCTGCGGTCGCCGATCATAGGCTAGGTCAGCGCTTTATTCCTGATTACGTGGGCGGCGTGAAAGAAGCTAGCTTTGCCAAGCGCATTTTGGCGGACGTTCCTGTTTAAGGCGGGATCATGCCAGCTTCGACGGTTTCCACTTGGGTGTCGCGCCAGATTGCCAAGCGCGCGCCGAACAGCGACAGCGCTCAGCTGAATTTGCGCAACGTTTATATCTTTTTTAGTAAAGAGGGCGGGCTGTTTGCCGTTTTATTGATCATCACCTTTATTGCAGGGATCAATTACGCCAACAATTTGGTGCTTGGGCTGTGCTTTTATTTGGCAAGCGTTTGGTTTATCAGTTTTCATATCACTTTTACCCATATTTCAGGGCTTAAGGTGGAATTGGTTGACATCACTACTGCTGAAGCCGGCGATCCGGTTTGGGTGACGCTCAAGCTTATCAATGACAGCCGTCAGCCTAGGCGACAATTGCTCATCGGTTTTGCCGATCAAAATACCAAGCTTAGCCACAAAAATACTGTGTTATTGCCGCAGCTCAAATCCGAATTAGAGCTGCAATTGCCCGTTGCCACCAGCCTTCGCGGTGAGCTGACCCTACCAAAACTGCAAATAAAAACCACTTATCCATTTGGAATTATGCGCGCGTGGTCGGTGATTTATTTTGCCAAAACCACTTGGGTCACGCCAAAGCCTTTGCGCTTTGATTGGGCAGAAAAAAGAGCACCCCTGAAAAACGCCGATCTGATCACGGGCAATCAAAGCATCAGCGGTCAAGATGATTTTGATAAATTGTCAAGCTTTGTGGAAGGTGAGTCGCTTGCGCGCGTGTCTTGGGCGCATTTGGCGCGCGGTCAAGGGCTTTTGACCAAGCATTTTGCGGATCCGGTAGGTCTTGATTACCGCTTGGATTATGCGGATATGCCCGCGACCACTCACGAACAAAAACTGTCGCAATTGGCGTTTGCTGTCAATGAAATGGGGCGGTTAAATTTACCGTTTCAATTGATATTGCCGAGCGATTTGACAAGCCAATCTGCCGTTGGTCAAGGCTCAGGGTTTGTCCAATCTTGCTTGTTACGGTTGGCAAAAGCACCATGAAAATACCGTCATCCAATTCTCAACCAACCTTATCGCCAGATGCTTTGGTAAAAAATGGCATGGCATCAAGCTTTGAGCGGTTGGCGCAAGGTCAACCAAATCTTGTTAATAATCACGTCAAGCCGCCAAGCTCAATAGCTAAAAAATTGATCGCGCTGCCAGCTTACTACTGGGTGCTGATAACGCAAGTTGCCGTTATTTTTCCGCATGCTGCCAATTTACCGCTTTGGTTAATGGGGTTTGCTGCCATCAGCATCATCGCGCAATTGCCACAAGTTAAAGCCAAGTTTGCATCGTTTACGCCTGCCAAATCCGCCGCAACTTCTGAATCATCAACCGCATCTCGATTAAAATTAAAGCCTGCCAATGCCCAAAAGCGCCTTTATCAAGGGGTACAAATGTTTGGATTTTTGCTTGGGCTGTTGGGGCTTTGGCTGACTTATAAAACGGCATTTGGTTTGGATATGGGGGTGGCGTTTTTACTGCTTTGTTTGATCAGCAAGCTTTGGGAGCTGTACCGCTTACGCGATGCTTATGTGGTGCTCAATTTATCGCTGTTTGTTTTGGCGGCGCTGTTTTTGATGGATCAAGGGCTGATGACGACGCTCGAAGTCATCATCGGCACATTGCTCGTATTGTTAGCGTTTATTGCGCTCAACGATGACGGCAACCAAGCAGGAAGCGGTCGGCTGAGAACTCTTGGGATATTGAGCATTTCAGCAGTGCCGCTGTTGGTTGTGCTGTTCTTATTTTTTCCAAGATTGCCACCGCTTTGGTCAGTTCAGCTTTCTGGAAATCAAGCCACCACGGGCGTTTCCGATAGCATGTCACCGGGTGATTTTGCCAATTTGGGGCAGTCAACGGCGCTGGCGTTTCGCGTTGATTTTAAAGGCGCGCGACCTGACCAAAGCGAGCTTTATTGGCGCGGATTGGTGTTTAGCGATTTTGATGGGGTGACTTGGCGACCGGACTATCAGAACCAAGCGTTTTGGCAGTGGTCGCCCAATCGGCAAACGCCGACTTGGCTCAGTAATGCGCTGGCAACCGCGCCCGATAGTGCCAAGCTTGAGCCAAGCCGCTACGAGATTATTTTAGAGCCGACGCAGCAGCGCTGGTTGTTTGGTCTTGATTATCCACTCTCGCAGCGCCCTGATGTGGCAATGACTTCCAATTTTACCTTGGTCACGCCGCAGCCGGTTACTCAGCAGCTTCGTTATGAAGCGCTCAAAATTGCGCCGATGGTCATTGATCCGATATTAACTGACGCTGACAGAAGACTCAACTTGGCGCTACCAAATACGGGAAATGCCAAGTCAAAACAACTGGCAAAGCAGTTATTTAGCCAGTCGGGAAATGACCCTCTTCGCTATATCCAAGCGCTTGAGCGCTGGATTAACCGCGAAAATTTTCGCTATACCTTATCGCCACCAAAGCTTGATCGCGACCGCATTGACAGCTTTTTATTTGGTACTCGCGCCGGATTTTGTGAGCATTATTCGTCAAGTTTTACCTTTATGATGCGCGCGGCAGGGATTCCGGCTCGGGTGGTTGCAGGCTATCAAGGCGGCGAATTAAGCCGTGGTGGCAATGTTTGGGAAGTTCGGCAAATGGACGCCCATGCGTGGTCGGAGGTTTGGCTTGAGAATCAAGGTTGGGTTCGCGTTGATCCGACCGCTTTTGTTGCGCCAGAGCGCGTTGAGCAAGGGATGGATTCGTTGACCCAATCGCGCGGCGCTTCAATGTTTGGCAGCGGGGCAGGCGCGCAACTCAGCTATCAGCAATATCAGCTGTTGCAATCGCTGCGCCGTTTGTCCGACCAAGCCAGCTACTATTGGCAAAAAGACATCGTCGGCTATGATCAAGACAAGCAGTCCAATGCGCTTTTAAAATGGTTTCATATCAAAACCATCACTCAGCAAATCCTTTGGCTTGCCATCACCGCCGCAATTGTAATGACGTTAATTGCGATAATGATTTGGCTTCGGCGGCGCAAATACGTTCATCCGGCGGACAAAGCGTTGGTCATGCTCAATAAAAACATCGGCAACACTCAGTCTGAATTACTCAAAAATGACGTTGAGGGGCAGTTGGCTTGGCTAAAAAGGCTTCAAGACGCGCTGACCGATGACAATGCGCCATTAAAAGCTGCGATTAGTGAGGTCATCACGACTTACCGGCAGTTGCGCTATGGCAGATTAAGTCAGCTTGACCAAAAAGATCCCGATTATAAGCAAGCCCTTGAGCAATTAAATCGGCAAGTTAAAGCGCTGCAATCAATGATCAAATAACGCTAAGCCTTTTAATCCATTGATATTTTTTACACCCAAAATTGCCATGGTGACCTCAAGCTCCTCAATCAGCAGTTTTATCACGTGGGCTGCACCAAGCGCCCCTGCCAATGCCAAGCCATAAATGTAACCGCGACCAATGCCAACGCCATCCGCGCCAAGTGCCAAAAGCTTTGCCAAATCGCTACCACTGCGAACGCCGCCATCGGCAATAATGACAAAGTCATTGCCAACTGCTAAGCGTAATTTTGACAAGCAATCAGCAACAGGTCGGATATCTGGCAACACGCGCCTGCCATGATTGGAAGCAATAATGCCCGCACAGCCAATATCTTGAGCGCGCCTGGCATCATCGTTATCCAAAATCCCTTTAAGCAGCACCGGAACGGGGCTGCGCGCCACAAGCCAAGCGATATCGTCCCAAGTTGGGGCTTCTGCCATTAGCTTAGCCAAAGTGGTCGCAGATTTTTCAGCAGCTTTTGGTAAGTTCACCGCTTGACAGTTAGGCGAAATGCTTGCGCCAAAGCGGCGACTGACCGCCCGAACGCCAGAATGCGCCGCATCAACTGTTAAAACCAAAAGCGTCATCCCTTGATTGACCAAGTCATGAATCAGTTGCAAATTATACTCACGGCGATCGGCAAAAGCGTCCATCAACTGCTTTGGGCTTAAGGGTTGAGTTGTCGGCAGCGGTTGCCAATACCATTGAACGGTGTTTGGCAGATGATCTTGAATTAAAAGTTTAGCAAACGGCGTATTTCCTAAGCTGCTCCAAATGCAAGGCGTTTGCAATAAATTTGCCGCCTCAAGCGTTGCCAGCTCACCCTTGGGGTGATAAAGCTTATGATGGGCGACCGGACTGAGCCAAAGCGGTTGCGGCAGATAAAGGTCTAAAGGCACCGCAGAGTTGGGATTGTAAAGATGGCAAGCTAAGTTTGGGGTTGCAGGGGATAACACTTTTGGCAGCCAATATTTACCATCTAAAGCAGTGGCATTGGTATCTTTTTGCTGCAAATTATTTTCAAATAACAACGCTTGCAAAGCTTGCGGCAAAACCTCACGAGCTGCTGCTTCATAATCAGGCAAGCTGACTATCTGCTCGGGAATTTGCGACCAAAGCGGTTGCCATTGAGCGCTTGCCATATCAGCAGTCCGCCCAAAGCCGAAGCAGGTTATGATAGCTTTTGTTAAGCGCTTCAATCTCGCAGGCTGCTGACTCCATTGCGCCCATCGATTGCAATTTTTGCCGCAATAAAATATGGCTGATATCCAAATCATGTAAAATCTGCCGCTGCTCGTGACTGCGAACCAAGCTTTGAATCCAAGTAACAAGTGCTAAGCGTTTGCCAGAGGTGACCGCGTTGACTCGGTGCAAACTTGTGGCGGGGTATAAAATCGCATCGCCCGCAGCAAGCTTGATTTGATGACTGCCAAAGCTGTCCTCAACGATCAGCTCGCCGCCCTCATAGCTGTCAGGGTCGCTTAAAAACAAGGTTAAGGACAAATCCGAGCGCAGCGGCTCATTGGTGATCGGGTGCGGCAAAATGGCATTGTCCACATGATTGCCGTAATGCTGACCGTTTTCATAACAGCTAAATAAAGGCGGCACTATCATTTTTGGGAGGGCGGCGGACATAAAAACGGGATGCTGCTTGAGCGCTTTTAGGCAAACTTCTGCGATTTTTTCATAATTAGGTGAGCTGCGAGCCAGTTGCAAATTGTCCTTTTGGTTTTTGGCACTGGCGCCTGCCGTTTGTTTGCCATCTTGCCAATCGGCGTTATGGCTTTCAAGCATCATTCGTATTTGCTTGATGACCTCAAGGGGCACTACGTTTTCAATGACGTGAAGCATAAAAAGCGCCTGTGATTTTTTAAAAATTAACGTTAAGCTTTAATGATTAGCACAAATTAAAATAAAGTAAGTCATAACCTAAAGCCGCGTTATGACTTGTTAGCGAAAATTTATCTAAACTTATATTTTAATGTGAGCAGCGCATTTAACGGCTCGCCTAATGTGGCACGACCACCGCCGTTGTTAAGCGTTTCGATGAACTCTTTATCAAAAATATTATAAACGTTTAAATCAGCGGATAGCGCGTCATTGATGCGGTAGGAGGCGTAAGCATCAGCAACCCAATAGTCTGGAATGACAGGCATGTTGGTGGCGCTCAAATTAGCGTTGGGGTCAGTTTGGCGTTTTTGCTCGCCGACATAGCGTGCGCCGCCGCCAATGGTAAATTTGTCATTGATATCGTAGCTGCTCCAAAGCGTTCCGGTTAATTCAGGAGACCAGCGGGCAGAGGCGTTTTGTGAATTAATTCCGGTCGTACCGTCTTTGATTTTGGTTTTTAGCGTTTGTAGTCCTGCGTTTAAGCGCCAGCGCGGGGTCAGCTCGCCTTGAGCGGTCAGCTCAATCCCTTTGATCGTGCGTTTGCCAAATTGGGTATAAGTGTTGGTCGCTGAATCCAAAACCGCAAGCTCATTTTCATGAGTGGTGTCGTAATATGCCGCGCCCAAGCTTAAGCGGTCATTTAATACTTCAATTTTACCGCCAATCTCAAAGCTTTTGGTATCTTGCGGGTCAAAAATAGGATTGCTTGCAGGGCTCGTAGCGTTGCGACCGGTATTGGCAAGGCTAAAGTTGCTGCTTCCTGGCGGCGTTTGCGAGACGCCATAATTGGTATAAAGGCTCGATTGCGGCGTTGGTTTATAAACCAGCGCGCCTTTATAGCTGATCAAAGTTCCGCTATCGCGAAGCTCAGCGCTTTTGCCATCCGTGGCGACCTCTTCAAAGCTGGTATGATAATTGTCCGCGCGAAGCCCTGCATTGAGTTTTAATTTGTCATTAAACGATAAAGTATCTGAAATATAGCCAGCAACCGTTTTGGTTTGACCTTTGGTTTTAGCGCCATTGGGTATCATTTGGCTTTGTGGCGTATTGACATCAGGTGCGTATAACAGTGGATAATCATTAACATCGGGGCTGCGGGCAAGGGTATGGTTCACCTGTTTTTCATGTAAAAGCTCAATTCCGGTGCTGATATCGTGTGAAATGCTGCCCGTTTTGACATCAAATAAATTGATGTTGGTTTGGTTTGCCAAAGTGGTGTTGGTGCGATCAACGCCTTGGCGAATAGCGCGAACTCGCCACGTGCTTGGGTCAGTTGCATTTAGTCCTAAGTTTTTAAGCGCAGCATCTTCGGTTACTTTTCCTGAGCTGTCCACAATAAGCGCCGTATTATAAGCTTGATAGGGGGCGGAGACTTCGCGTTTGAGCTGATTGTCCGCATAGCGCGTGGTGTTGGTCAGCTGCAATTGGTCATTAAAATCATGATCAACAATCAAGTTATAAAGCTGGCTGTCGACATCTTCAAAGTCGTTTTTATTGCCATAATAGTTGCGGCTATTGATTGCAGCGGCGTTATTGAGCGCCTTGTTTGCCGCATTGATTTCGCTTGCGGCTTGGGCGGCGGTTTTGCCATTAAGGGCAGAAACGTCAAGCTCGGACGCTTTATAATCGGTGCGACCTTGATAGTAGCCATCAAGACCGACGGTTGAGATGCCGCCATCAGGGATGTTGCGCTGATAAAGTAGCTCTGCGCCTGCCGTGACACGCGTTGGCGTTCCAAGTCCCCAAGTGACGGACGGCGCGACTCCAAAACTTTCTTTTTCGACCTCATCGCGACCGACCACATCGCCTTTTTCGTACAATACATTGAGGCGACCGGCGATATTACCCTCAAAAACTTGGTTCAAATCTGCGGTCAATCGCGATTTGGCGGCGGTATCAACGCCTAAGGTTACGCTAGAGTCGTTAAAGGGTTTGGGTTTTTTGGTGACGATGTTGATCGCCCCTGCCGTTGCGCCGCGACCGACTTCAGCGCCCGTCACGCCTTTGGTCACCTCAATCGACTCGACGTTAAAGGTGTCGCGGCTGACCGGAGCAATATTGCGAATGCCATCGACCAAAAACAAACTGTCCCCTGAAAACCCGCGAAAGCTGATCGCATCGCCCTCACTGCTGCGACCATTTTCACCAAGCTGCATGGTAATTCCTGGCGTATTGCGCAGCGCCTCTGCCAAGCTATAGGCTTTTTGCTCCTCAATCAGCGGCTCGGTAATGACCGTGATGGTTTGCGGCGTATCGACCAAAGGCTGAGTGTATTTGACATTTTCAAGCTTATCTTTTTTAAACTCCGTTTTAGCCTCGCCATAAACATGGATGGCAGGTAAATAAGTACTTGGCAATTCGGTCTTAACTTCAGCCGCAGCAGCAATCCCTGAAAATGCAGTCAAAGGAACCGTGGATGCCATCATCAGCGCTTGAGTGAGCGAGGATTTATGGCGCTCAGAGATAATAGGTTTTGATGGGGTTTTGCTGTGGATTAACTTGGGATGAGCTGTTATCTCCGGAGTGTTGTTAAAGGTAGGGCAATCCTTTGTCATAATTCTTTCCTTAAAATACCTTGTCAAGTAACGTTAAATGTTATTACTAACGATAATTGTTATCATTATCTTTATTTCCGTTACCTTTGCAAGCGATATTTAAGGTCATATTTTTAACGCTATGATTTTTAAGAAAATTTGTAAGGAAATATTTTAAGAAAGGTTAAGAAAGTTAACGGTAAAAATTTTAAAGATAAAAGGCAATAAAAAAACCCTTTTAAAAAAGGGGGTTGGTTTATTTAATAAAAATGAAGCCGACCGTCAGTGTCTGGTAGTGAGGATTAACAGATGACCAATGATAAGTCAAAAGTCTGGGCATGAGGGGTAACTTTGCGCCTGCCCCAAGCGCGTAGCAAGCCGCGACAGTATATTTAAAAACCCCCTGCGGCGGCATCTCGGGGTCGGACACTCGCCCGATCGGCTCCAATCTGGCGTTGTAAAATTATCAGTCAAGCAGCTGGATTTGCCAATTATTCGCTTGAATGAGGATATTAAGTTTACGAAGCTGCATGGCAATGTCGTCAGCTTGTTGTTGTAGGGGCGCGGTGGCAATAGTGGCTGTCCAGCGGATTTCGCGGGCGCTGTAGCGCTCAGTTTCGCTGCGACTAGCGTCAATAGCATCTATCAACAGCTTATGGCGCATTTCAAGCTCGTCGCGTTCGATGAGCAGGCTAAGCATGGTTTCGCCTGACTCGATTTTGGCAGCGGCATTGGTTCGGTGAATCCGCGCAATCAACGCTGATAAGTCGCGGATCAGCTTTTGGGCGCTCACAATCAGCTCATTTGGGTTTTCGCTTGGCGCATCGCCTTCTTGGACTTTGGCGTTGTTGGCAATTCGCGCCTTAAGCTGCGCCAAATTTTTTTGCAAGTCGCTTCGGATTAATAGGGCTTCAGCAAGGGTCATCATTTTGCCTTAAAGGAGTTATCAAAAATCAGGCATTTTTATTTTAAGGCTCATGCCTTGATTTTTAAAGAAGTTTTAAACCAGTATAGTGGTTTTCTCAAAGGTTAGCCAGCTCGCTTTGGTTATTCATAATTGAATTAAATAGGGCAATTGTCATTGTTATTATTTAAATTTACAATCAAGTTAGCAGGTGTATAAAAAAGTTTTGCTTTAGTGTTTTGCTAAATTTTAATTATTAAAATTTGCCTTACTATAATTACAGCACCAAAAAAAGCAGCCAAATAAACGCGTTATTTGGCTGCTTTAGTATATCAAGTGACGATCAAATCAGATTACAACGCGATTTGTTGAGCTTCGCCTTTTGCAATCGCAAGATCAGCGGCAACTGAAGCAATTGCCAAGTCTTGTAAGCCAACGCCCGTACCATCAAAAATGGTAATTTCGTCGTCAGAGCTACGACCTGGGTGCTTGCCATTGATCACATCCCCAATAGGCGTGATGTCGCTTTCTTTAATCAACCCTTGCGCCACGGCATGCTGAGCTTCACCAATGGTGATTGATTGCGCAATCTCATCAGTAAAGACAGTTGCCGCAGCAATCAGTTCAGGATCAACTTCTTGTTTGCCTTTGGTGTCGGTTCCCATGCAAGCAATGTGCGTTCCAGGTTTGATCCACGCTTTCATAAGTAGTGGCTCAAACGCTGAAGTGATGGTGATAATCACATCAGACTCAGCGCCCAACTGATCACGCTCAACCACTTCAAACGGGATTCCTGCTTCTTCAGCAATGGCTTGCAAGTTGCCTAGGCGGTCTTTGTTTTCATTCCAAGCAACGATTTTTTCAAACTTGCGCTGCTCAAGGGCGGCGCGAAGCTGAAACGTTGATTGGTGACCGGCGCCGATCATGCCAAGTACTTTGCTGTCCTTTCGCGCCAAGTGGGCGATAGAAACTGCTGAGGCTGCGGCAGTACGAACGGCAGTTAGGTAGTTACCACCAACCAATGCGCGTAATTTACCGGTATCAGGATCGAACAAAAAGATGGTCGATTGATGGTTGGTTAAGCCCTTGGCTTCGTTTCCTGGCCAGTAACCGCCAGATTTTAGCCCAAGCGCTTTGCCCGCGCGATCAAATCCTGATTTAAAGCCATATAACGCATCGGCATAGCCAATGGCTTCACGGATGACGGGGAAGTTGTACGCATCGCCCCGCGCCATTGCTGCAAAAACGCTTTCAACCGCTTTAAAAGAAGATTCGCGATCAATCACGGCTTTACAAGCGGCTTCTGAGACGATAACAAGACCGCCTTGGTTTTCCACACTCATTACAAACTCCTTGTAGTTACTTACGCGAAATCGATGCGATTAATAGGCACGACCGCGCGCAGAAACTGGCCAAACGGCTTCAACTTTACCGTTACGAACGCCGACATAGTAGTCATGAATGTTACAAGTTGGATCACAGTGACCTGGAACTAATTTCAATTTTTCGTTGATTTTTAACACGCCTTTTGGATCGCTAACTACGCCATGCTCATCAGAACATTTGACGTATTCAACATCATCACGACCGTAGATGAATGGCAAACCGCTATCCACTGATTGTGCTTTTAGACCAGCATCAACGATGGCTTTATCGGCTTTAGCGTGGCTCATGACTGAAGTCAATAAGAACAGCGCATTTTCCCACTCGCCGGCATCGATACGGTTGCCATCTTCATCCAAGATACGACCGTAGTCAGCGTCCATAAATGCGTAAGAGCCGCACTGAAGTTCGTTATAAACGCCTGAGTTACTTTCAAAGTAGTAGCTACCTGTACCGCCACCTGATACAAATTCTGGCTTAAGACCGATTTCAGTTAGCGCATCAACGGCGTCTTTAACTTGATCGATCGCTGCTTGAGTTTTAGCTTTGCGATCAGTGTAGCTGTCCATGTGCTGCATTGCGCCTTGGTAAGCTTGGATTCCGGTGAACTTTAAGTTTTCAGCGGCATCGATGGCTTTGGCAATCTCAACAACGGCTTCAGTGGTTGTAACGCCACAGCGACCAGCGCCGCAATCGATTTCGATGTAGCAGTTAAGCTCGGTGCCGTTACGAACGGCCGCTTCTGACAATTCAGCAACGTTGTCAACGTCATCAACGCAAACGGTAATTTTAGCGCCCAATTTTGGCAATTTGGCAAGACGATCAATCTTAGCAGGATCACGAACTTGGTTGGATACCAACACGTCTTTGATGCCGCCGCGAACGAACACTTCAGCCTCAGAAACTTTTTGGCTGCAAATACCGATTGCGCCGCCAAGCTCTTCTTGCAATTTTTGAACGTCGACTGATTTGTGCATTTTGCCATGGCTACGGTGACGCATGTTGTGTTCTTTAGCGTAGTCGCCCATTTTTTTGATGTTGCGCTCAAGGGCGTCTAAATCCAAAATCAAGCAAGGGGTTTGGATATCTGCTTCATCCATACCAACTTTAGCAGGAACGTTAAAGCCAACTTCTAATTCAGTATCTGACATTGTGATTTCTCCATGGTCGTCAGGTTATAAAGGGTAGGGTTTTAATCAATCGTATAATTAACAGTTGTTCCAAGGCAATTTGTCAAGATCAACGTTGCCGCCGGTGATGATCACGCCAACTTTTTTGCCCGCAAACACGTCTTTGTTTTTCAAAATAACTGCAAGAGGAACCGCACAGCTTGGCTCAATCACGATTTTCATATGGCGCCAAGTTAACTTCATCGCTTCAATGATTTCTTCTTCGGTTGCCGTCAAGATATCAGTGACATAATTGCTAACAAAATGCCAAGTCAAATCTTTTAAAGGCACTTTTAAGCCATCAGCAACGGTGCTTGGGGCATCATCAGCAATGATATGACCGGCTTTGAATGAGCGCGCGGCATCGTCTGCATTTACTGGCTCAGCGGCATAAATTTTCACATTTGGCGCAAGGTTTGATAGGGTCAAGCAGGTTCCTGAAATCATGCCGCCGCCGCCGATTGGGGCAACAACTGCGTCAAGATTTTCGCCGCGCTCTTCTATTTGCTCAAGCAATTCGCGTGAGCAGGTTGCTTGACCGGCAATCACGCGTGGGTCATTGTAAGGATGGACAAAGTCGCCGCCAGTTTCGGCTTGAACTTTAGCAAACACTTCTTCGCGCGAGCTGGTTGATGGCTGGCACTCAGTGATGATCCCGCCGTAACCTTTAACGGCATCTTTTTTTGCTTGTGGGGCGCTGTAAGGCATGACCACGTTACAAGGCACACCGCGTTGACCGGCGGCATAAGATAATGATAACGCATGGTTTCCTGAGCTGTGCGTACAAACGCCGTTTTTCGCTTCTTCATCAGACAAGCCAAATACTGCGTTTGAGGCGCCGCGAACTTTAAACGCCCCCGCTTTTTGGAAGTTTTCACATTTAAAGAACATCTCACAGCCTGCCATCTCGTTTAAAAAACGTGAGGTCAAGACGGGCGTGCGGTGGATGTATGGCTTGATGCGCTCATGAGCCTCAAGCATATCATCTAAAGTTGGGATGGTTAAGCCGTCTTCGTTTGTAATCATAAAAATCTCCTTTCAAATGATGTTTGGTTGATCTTGCAATGCTTTCAAAGTTTTTTTTGCGATTTGGCTGATTCAATAAAATCAACCAATGTCATATTTACTTTTGAGCACTGCCATTTAAATAACGCGGTTTTATTAAAATTTTTGCTTGTAATAGCTGGTCCACAAAATTTTTTGCCAAGCCCCTTGAACTAAGGCATTCAATAGTTTTGCCCGTTCTATACCAGTTGTGGTTTTAAAAAAATATGAGGATAACTTTTGGGGTATCAGGAAGACAGGTTAGCCGCTTCCTAGCGCCTTTTTTGCTTGCAACAATTTTGCTTGCAACAATTTGTCAGCCACGAGCGATACTTTGCCTTTAAATTAAAACAACCTAAAATTTAGGCGCAAAGATGAAGCAAGCACGATTGTTACTTAGCGATATTTGGTTTATGGATTACAAAGGAGGGCTGAGCATTTTGAGTAACATCCTTGCCATTGTAAAACCGTTATAAAAATTATATTTCAGGGTTTTTAACCAGATTGTCGTAAAAGTCTTCCTGACCTTTACTATTTATTTTTCGTATCTTGCAGATCCAAGCAGTGATCATACTGAGATAGAGGTCTTGCAGAGGCTATCCTGCGGAAACTATGAGGGTTTTTTGCTAAAGTTGGTGGCAACAGAATTTATGACTAAGCCTAGCTGCAACCGCAATACAAATTTTTACTTAACATACCGAAAATCACACTAAATTACAAGCCAAATTTGAAATAATTTAATAAAAGGCAGTTTGATTTACTAAGCTATCGCCAAAAAATGAGGTATATTATTAAGACTTTATGATAGCGAATTATTACAGTTTTTAAAAGCTGAGCACTGTCAGCCATGGCTAAAATGCTGAAACCATGTCTTAATTTTTGTCCAAAATGAGGGATTAGTATCGGCGCTTTGGGCTGGAAATGCCGCGATTAACTGTTGACAAGTGGGGTATTTTTGCTGCAATTTTTGTAAATAATACGCGTGGTCTTCGTGAATAAAGCCATCTAAGATGTCTTTAGGATCAGGGGTATCATGATGGCAGCTGCCGTTTTCACGATTCCAAGCCAGATAAGGCACAATAGGTTTAGCAATGCTTAATTTGTCATTTTCGCAGGTAAGCTTAGCCACGGTCGTAATGGTATAGTCGTTTGGCTTCTTACCACTAGAATTGTAAGCAAGCCCAACAATTAAGTCGCCGGCGGATACCTTTTTGGGTTCAAAGTCACTTTGCCATGTCTTAGGTAGTCGGTAAATCAACTTGGTCGGCAGCGTCCGAAAAGTAAAGCGATGGCTGCTAAATTGCCAATCAAAGCTATTGGGATTGCTTGGGATTGGCAGCGCTTTGATGGACTTGATGCGACCGATAAACAAATCATTAGGGGTCAATGGCATACAAGACCAAGACGCTTGCGAGCTGATAAGCAAGCTTAATGCTAAGGGCAAATGCCATATCGGCTTATCGATAATTTTTTGAAGATTCACAAGTGTTTACCTGTTTTTGCAAGTTGATTTAACCTCTTTGGAATTTAATTTTGTTGGATTCAATATCACCATTATTTTTACATTATATCAGCAAATGTTTACTAAATAAATGGCGATATTTGACTATAATTGTTGCAAAATTCAACTTTTAACAGCTTATAACTTTATAAAAATAATTTTATGAAAAAATATCAAATCGCTATAACTGCCTTGGCTTTAAGCAGCTTAATCGGGTTAACCGGTTGTCAGCAAAATATTGCTAATGGCACACCGCGTATCACGCCAACACCCTCATCTATTAAAACGAATAAACCGTCAAATAATATAAGCTATGCTGCCAACGATGCAGCGTCAACAAAAGAGGGCGTGAATCAAGTCATCAAAGCCAACAATCAGTTTGCCATTGAGTTATATCAGCAAATCAGTGTTCAGCCCAAACAAGCCAATAGCAACCTATTTTTCTCACCTTTTAGCTTATGGGCAGCGATGGCGATGCTCTATAACGCGGCAAACGGGGAAACCAAATCGCAAATCCAAAAGACGTTTCATTATCCAGCGTTTGCTGTCTTAAACCCTAATAGCGCCGCACTTTATAATCAATTTAACACACCTAACCCAAATTATGAGCTAGCAATCGCCAATGACTTTTGGCTGCATCAAGATTTGACCCCTAACCCAAATTATCTAGCGACCATAAAGCGCTATTACGGCAGTCAAGTAGCTCAGCTTGACTTTGAGAACCATCCTGAACCCTCGCGGCAACTTATCAATAAAGCCATTGCCAGCCATACCAAGCAAATGATTCCGGAGCTACTTGTAAAAGGGAGCATTTCTCGTGATACCAAAGCGGTACTGACCAATGGGGTTTATTTTAAAAGTGAGTGGCAAAAGCCGTTAACCATAAAAAATGGCTCGCAACCTTTTTATAATCTTGATGGGACAACGACTAAGACCGATTTAATGGGCTCCCTAGATCGCTTTAATTACATGGAAGATGGTCAAGTTCAAGTGATTGAGTTGCCTTATAAAGGCAGTGAGTTATCAATGCTTATCGTATTACCAAAAGCAAAAGGGGCTAAGGCAATGCAATCACTGATCAAAAATCTAAATGTTAATCAGCTAGACAGTTGGACTCAACAGCTAGAAAATAAGAACATATCGCTGCTTATGCCAAAATTTAAACTTGAAGAAAGCTATCAGATGACACGGCTATTAAGCAAAATGGGAATGCCGATTGCTTTTAGTGATCGCGCTGATTTTAGCCTGTTTAATGACAAAGCACCGCTTACTATTGATGAGGTCGTTCATAAAGCGGTTATTGATGTGGATGAAAAAGGCACGGTCGCGGCAGCAGCAACGGGCGTTATTGTCGTGACGCCTATTTCCGCGTCTTATAATGCCGAGGTTATTGCCGACCGACCGTTTATGTTTGTCATAAAAGACAATAAAACCGAGACGATACTATTTTTAGGTCAAGTGAATCAGGTTTAATTTAAACCGTTTCAACTTGACCCACCTGATGATAAGCGCGGTTAAAATAAACCAAGCTTTCGCTTTGTTGGCTTTGTTTGATCGCAAGGACGCGGCACATAAAGATACTATGCGTGCCCACTTGCTGGATTTGTTCAATCTGGCAATCGAAGCTCACGAGCGCGTCTTCTAAAATCGGCGCTCCTGTGATTAATTGTGACCAAGAACCATGCTCAAATCGCTCGTTAGAGGGCAACTTGGAAGCAAAAACGTTGGAAATTTGCTCATGATGAGCGCCTAAAACATTGACGCTCAAGGTTTTATTGTCCACAAAATGCGCGTGTGATCTTGAGGCATGATTCATGCAAACAAGCAAGGTTGGCGGCGTGTCAGTCACGCTACAAACCGCCGATGCGGTAAACCCATGACTGCCTGATGCGCCATTGGTGGTGACCACATTGACCGCGGAGGTCAGCAGCGCCATGGCATTTTTAAAATCAGTGGCTTCAATCATGACAAAATCCTAACGTTAACAATGACTTATTTTAACTCGTTTGACAGCTCTTGACGAACGATTTTTGCCCCTAAGCTTAACGCTTTAAGCTTATCTTGGGCTACTTGACGCGGTAGCGGAGCCATGCCGCAGTTGGTTGAGGGGTAAAGCTTGTCCGCGTCAACAAATTGCAAAGCTTTTCTTAAAGTATTGGCGACTTCTTCTGGCGTTTCAATAGTATGCGTTGCCACATCAATCGCCCCAATCATCACTTTTTTGCCACGGATCAGCTCGATCAACTCCATCGGAACGCGTGAATTTTGACATTCAAGCGAGATGATATCGATTTTTGACTGCTGCAATTTTGGAAACGCTTCTTCATATTGTCGCCATTCAGAACCCAACGTTTTTTTCCAATCCGTGTTGGCTTTAATGCCATAACCGTAGCAGATATGAACTGCCGTTTCGCACTTTAGCCCTTCGATTGCGCGCTCAAGGGTTGCAACCCCCCAGTCGTTAACGTCATCAAAAAATACGTTAAAGGCGGGCTCATCAAATTGGATAATATCAACGCCCGCTGCTTCAAGCTCGAGCGCTTCTTGGTTTAAGATTTTAGCAAATTCCCAAGCCAATTTTTCACGGCTTTTGTAATGATTGTCATAAAGCGTATCAATCATGGTCATAGGCCCTGGTAGCGCCCATTTGATCGGTTTGTCAGTTTGAGCGCGTAAAAATTTAGCATCGTCAACAAACACGGGCTTTTGACGGCTCACCGCGCCAACAACCGTCGGAACGCTGGCATCATAACGATTGCGAATTCGAACGGTTTCGCGATTTTCAAAATCGACGCCATCCAAATGCTCGATAAAGGTGGTCACAAAATGCTGGCGCGTCTGCTCGCCGTCGCTGACAATGTCGATTCCGGCGTGAACTTGTTCTTGTAGTGACAATCGCAGCGCGTCTTGCTTGGCTTCAAGCAATGGCTCGCCTTCTAATTTCCAAGGCGACCACAGCTTTTCAGGTTCGGCAAGCCAAGATGGTTTTGGAAGGCTTCCTGCGGTTGAGGTTGGTAATAGTAATGCCATAATTTTTCAGTCTTTTTATTCGGTTTTAGGATTTAAGCAGTTTGCCTTTTAGGCTCAAATTAGGCGACGATTTGCGTCACGTCATAATTTGCTGCCCAATTTTCTAAAATATTTTGGTAGGGCTTGATGAACTGCTCTTCGGTAAACTTGCCTTGTTTTACTGCCAATTGGCTGCGCTCTTCGCGATCATACTCAACTTGAGTGAGCGAGTAGTCTTGATAGTTTAAGCTTGGCTGATAGACTTGCGCGGCGGTGGAGTTGGCATTGTAAATTTCAGGACGATAAATTTTTTGGAACGTCTCCATCGTGCTGATGGTGCTGATCAGCTCCAAATCGGTGAAATCGCTGAGCAAGTCGCCGGCAAAATAAAACGCTAAGGGCGCCGCGCTACCTTTAGGCATAAAGTAGCGAACGCTTAAGCCCATTTTTTGAAAATAATCATCGGTCAATGAGTACTCATCTTGCTGGTATTCCACGCCCAAAACCGGATGCTCATTGGTCGTTCGCTGATAGGTTTTGCTGGTTGACACGCTCAGGCAAATCACCGGCTGCTTGTTAAAATTGCCTTGATAAGCTTCTGAATTTAATAAATATTGAAACAATTTGCCATGAAGCTCACCAAACTCTTTGGGCGGCGGGCAGGATGGATTTTTATCAAAATGCTCAAGCAATAACACGCTAAAGTCATAATCGCGAACATAAGAGGAAAAGCTATTGCCAACGATACCTTCAATTTTTGTGTTCGTTTTATAATCAACCACGGTGGTTTGCAGCATTTCAATGACCGGAAAGCTGTTGCCATTACCTTCAATATCCATCGTGGCAGAAATAATATCTACTTCCACAGAATAACGATCCGCCGTTGGGTTGTCCCAATGAGCTAGAGCGTTAAATCGGTTGTTAATCATGGTAAGCGTTTTGCGTAAGTTGTCTTCGCGCTGATCACCACGTGCCAAATTAGCAAAGTTGGTGGTCAGCCGAGTGCTGTTCGCAGGGCGATAGTTTTCATCAAAACGAATCTTGTTGATGGCGCAAGTAAACTGGTGGCTCATAGTGATCTGCCTTAACGGTTAAGATAAAACCAAATTTGTGATTGCAGCCATCATAACTAAACTTTTACATGAATAAAAATGGTTTAAATTAAATAAAAGATGAATATAATTCATTATTGAAATGATTGGCTACAATAATCACTAATAGGAGCAACGGATCGGTTTGCGAATTGGTTGAAAACTCTAAAAAATGATCGCAAATAAAGCGAGTCATTTACAAGTTTTCCAAATTTATCCTGAAACTCTTTTATCATGAAACTATAAAAACTATATCCTCCTAGGAAATCACATGAAATTTATCGAAATCTCTCAGCCTGGTGGTTCAGAAGTGCTTAAAGTTAGCCATCAAGACATACCTTCGATTGGCAATGATGAGGTATTAATTAGTGTTAAAGCCGCGGGGGTAAATCGCCCTGATATTTTGCAGCGGCAAGGCAAATACCCTATGCCAGCAGGCGTGACCAATGTTCCGGGGCTTGAAGTTGCAGGCATCATCGAATCGATCGGCAAGGATGTCGTTGGATTTTCTGTTGGTGATCAAGTTTGCGCGCTGACCAATGGCGGGGGCTACGCCGAGTATTGCGCGGTTCCCTTTACCCAAGTTTTGCCTATGCCAAAAAATTTAAGCTTTATAGAAGCGGCGGCAATTCCGGAAACATTTTTCACCGTTTGGGCAAATCTTTTTGATTTGGGACGGGCGTCAAAAGATGATGTCGTCTTGATCCATGGCGGAGCAAGTGGTATTGGCTCTACGGCGCTCATTCTTTGCAAAGCTTTGGGTATCAAAGCGATAAGCACAGTTGGTCAGGATGATAAAGTTAACGTCCTTAGTCACTATGGTAAAATCATTAACTATAAAAAAGCAGATTTTGAAAAAGAAGTGTTGTCGCTTACAAAAGGAAAAGGCGTTGATGTCATCCTTGATATCGTCGGCGCGCCCTATTTCAATAAAAACCTGACCCTGCTTAAAAAAGATGGTCGGTTAGTTATCATTGGCTATATGGGCGGGCAAGTTGTCGAGCGGTTTGATCTTCAGCAATTGATGCTTAAAAGAGCGACGATTACAGGCTCGACCATGCGAGGTCGCAGCGCTGAGGAAAAACATATTATTGCTAAAGAGCTGGTAGCAAAAGTTTGGCCGTTGATTGAATCAGGAGAGTGTAAACCTATGATTTATCAAGTGTTTGACTTCAATGACGTTAAAAAAGCTCATGAAGCGCTTGATAAAGGAGATCATATTGGAAAAGTGGTTTTGACGTTAGAGACCTAGAATCAGTAAGCGATTTAAAATTTTTTGAGCCTTTTCCAAAATTGTTTAACTTGTAGCTTGAAGTAAAAAATAAAGCGCTTAAGGTATTAAAACTTATTCAAGCCAAAAAAATCCCCTCAGAGTACGGAGGGGATAAAGTGAAAAGGATTTTGAAATTAAATTAAAGGTCAAGGGTGATCTCATTGCCACGAGCGCGGGAAACACAAATCATCATGGTGTTTTGAGCTGCTTTTTCATCCTCATCTAAATATTGATCCAAATGTTCCGCTTCGCCTTTGAGAATCGCCGTTTCACAAGTTCCGCACACACCCTCACGGCATAAGCATTCGACCTCGATATTAAATGATTCTATAGCCCGTAATATGGTTTGCTCGGGTTGAACTTCGATCGTTAAGTCTGATTTGGCTAAAATGACGGTAAAAGCGTTGCCATTTTCAGTAGTGATCGGCGCAAATTGTTCCCAGTGAATATTGTCTTCGTGGTGCTGATATTTATGACAAGCCTCAATGGTGGCATCAATCATCGGTTTAGGACCACAAACATAAATATGTGTTCCTATCGGCTGCTCGGAAATCAATGACTCTAAGTCCAAACAAACGCCGTCTTCACCATTATAAGTTTTAACATGATCGGCAAGAACACGGTCGTCTAAATGGCTTAGTAAATGGGCATAATCAGGCGTACGATAACCATAATGAAGCTCATAATTGGCATTAAGCTGAGCAAGTTTTTCCATATAAGTGATAAATGGGGTAACTCCGATACCGCCTGCTACCAAAAGATGCTTTTGATCTGATGGACACAGCTCAAACAAGTTATTTGGTGAAGAGATTTCCAGCTCAAACCCTTCTACGCAATGATCGTGCATAAACACAGAGCCGCCTTTGCCCGTATCTTCTCTTTGAACACAAACCTGATATTGGCTCAAATCATCAGTAGCACTGACCAAAGAATAAGCATTTGAAAAATCCTCATTCGTTTTTACAAAGATATGGCTGCCTGCCGTGAACGGCGGATAGGGCTGACCATCCGCGCGCTGAAAAGTAAAACGCTTCACTCTAGGATTGAGCGATTCGACTTTAGTTACTATAGAAGCAAACATTTGATAATTTTCTGACATTTTTAGCTCCTATTAAGAGAGTTCTAACAACAGTAAAAGTTAACTTATTGATACCTAGATACCTAGATACCTAGATACCAAGGCACAAATACTTTATGGTAAGAAATTCTTCTAAGCCATATTTAGAGCCTTCACGACCAATCCCAGATTGCTTAACCCCACCAAAAGGTACAACTTCATTTGAAATGGCGGTTGAATTCATACCGATCATGCCGTATTCAAGCTGCTCTGAAATGGTAAACACTCGCGAGATATTTTCGGTGTAAACGTAAGCAGCCAGTCCATAAATGGTATCGTTGGCTTGCTCAATGACCTCGTCATCATTTTTAAAGCTGATGATTGGGGCAATAGGACCAAAAATTTCTTCTGAGACGATATTCATCGCTTTATTAACGTGAGTTAAAACGGTCGGTTCAAAGAAAGTCGCACCAAGCTCATGACGATTGCCACCACAAGCTAACACTGCGCCATCATCGCAAGCTTCTTTGATCAGGCTTTGAACTTTGGTGATCGATTTTTCATTAATTAACGGTCCGATATTTACTTTATCATCTAAGCCATTGCCTACTTTTAAGGTTTTTACCGCAGCAATAAACTTATCGGTAAAGGCTTGATAGACGTCTTCATGGACATAAATTCGATTAACGCAAACGCAAGTTTGACCGCCATTACGGAATTTTGCCATCAGTGCCCCTTCGACCGCTTTGTCTAAATTGGCATCATCAAAAACAATTAATGGCGCATTGCCACCAAGCTCTAACGCCACTTTTTTAATGGTAGCGGCGCATTTACCCATAAGCAGGCGACCGATAGGCGTTGATCCGGTAAAGGTGAGTTTTTTGACCTTTTCGCTACTGGTCAACACATCGCCGATGGTTGCAGAATCGCCCGTGATGACATTGATAACGCCTGCAGGAACGCCAGCTTGTTCAGCAAGTTTAGCGATAGCAAGGGCGCAATAAGGCGTCTCATTGGCAGGTTTGATGACGATCGGGCAGCCCGCCGCTAAAGCAGGAGCGGCTTTACGAGTAATCATTGCAAGCGGAAAGTTCCAAGGTGTGATTGCCGCAACCACGCCTAAAGGCTCTTTTGTGATGATAAACCGCTGATTTTTATTGGTGGCTGGGATAACGTCGCCATAAATGCGTTTGCCTTCTTCAGCAAACCACTGGATAAACGACGCGGCATATTTCACCTCGCCAAGCGCTTCGCTAAACGGTTTGCCTTGTTCCGTCGTCATAATCAGCGCTAAGTCTTCGGCATTGTCTAAGGTAAGCTTATGCCATAATAAAAGGATGTCTGCTCTTTCTTGAGCGGTCATCGCCTTCCAAGATTTAAAAGCATCGTAAGCGCCATCGATGGCTTTGGCGGTTTCATCGCGCCCCATATTAGGAACGAACCCTATGGTTTCATTGGTGGCGGGGTTAGTGACGGTTACGCGGGCGTTACCTTCTGCCTCAACCCACTGACCGTTGATATACGCCGATTGCTGAAACAAGTCTTTGTTTTTTAAATTTTTCATTGCTGCTCCCAAGGTGGTGATTGACTCGGTAGAGGCTTTTAAATCAAGCGCTCTACCTCATCTTATGATCTGTTGGTTATTGATGATATTGAGCAACAAGGCTTTGGAAATAAGCCACGCCATGCTCGCTAAGCCCTGAGCGCTGTCGATCGGACATGATTCTGCCTTGACCACGGTAACCGCGTGATTTTAGACCGCGCTGAACACTTTCAACTAAGTCCAAATCTTCAGGGCGAAAGACATGCTTGTACCACTCGATCAAATCTTTTTGATCTTGAGTGAGCTCTTCATTTAAGAAGTAAATATCATAATGTTGAAGGGTAGTTTCCTCATCAACTGGGAACTCATAAATGACGGTCATAAAATCGCCACCGGGTGGCACGTTGAACATGGTGCAAGGCCAGACCCAAAAACCGCTAAAAGAGGCGTCAGTGACCGACGGGTCAAGTTTGAATGACTTTTCAGAAGATCGCGCATAACCAAACTGAAGCGTCCAGTTTTCGTGGATAGTATGCCAATATTTATCAACTTGAACAGAATCTGAAAATCCTGGGTGGGCAGGACCACAGTGGTAACATTCTTGATAGTTATCAACAATCACTTTCCAGTTTGACGCAGTGTTGGTGACAAAACGCGCCGCAAGCTTGAGATCATTGATCACAGGGCAGGTTTCAGTAAGTTTTTGACCAAACCCTGGTAGCTGATCTTCAACACAAGTCGCCTCAGGGTCCATATTGATATAAATAAAACCGGCATACTCTTCAACTTTTAAAGAAACTAAGCTGAAGTCTTCTTTATCAAAGTTTTCAACATTTTCGCAGTTGCGAGCCAAGGCTAGCGTTCCATCAAGCTTAAACGTCCAAGCATGATAAGGGCAGGTAATGACGTTTTTTGATTTTCCTGATCCGGTAAGCAGTTCATGACCGCGATGGGGGCAAACATTATAAAACGCTCGCAATACGCTATCTTTACCGCGAATGACAATGATATTTTCGCCAACCACCATTCTAGTAAAGTACTCGTTAGGTTTTGCAACCTCACTTACATGCCCAACACAAATCCAGCTCTTTGCAAAAATCTCTTCTTTTTCTTTTTCAAAGACGGTTTTGGACGTATAAAAAACTTTAGGTAAGGTATACGCATTATCAACGTCTTTGCAGAAATCTTCAGGTAACGCTTCTATCACATCTTCGTTTGCTTGATGAGGTACTTTCATAGTGAACTCCTTGTTGGTATTTACGGTGCTTTTTTCATGAGCATTCATAACTTTCTCCCTGTTAGAAAATGAATTTAAACGCTGTAAAACATGGGTTAATATTCATTTTCCATTTTTTTATCTATTGATAACTGGTAAAAATCTCAATGGTTGTTAACGCTAAGTTTTAGGTATCGACACTATAATTTCCTCCTGAGTATTCCGATGAATTTGATTTCCTGATATGGGCTGATCTTCTGTTATAAGCTGATCCTCGGTGACAAGTTGATCAGCTTGAATCCGTTTTAAAGACTCACCTTTTTCGCCTTGCTCAATCAGATAAGAGGGCAGGTGGGCATAGTCTTCTCGTAACCATTTTATCAGCCCAAAGGTCTGGGTTAAGATGATTAGGATAAATGGTAGCGCGGTGATGACCGTTGCGGTTTTCATCGTGTCTAAAGGCGCTTTAGAAAAAATCATAGCAAGCGGCAATAGGGTTAACATCACACACCAAAACAGCCGAGTTCGTGGTGAGGGGTCTTCACCTTCTCTTAAGCCTTTAGAACACGTTGCTGAAACGGCATATCCTACGGCATCCATATGAGCGGCTAAGAAGATAACGGTGATGGCTAAGAATATCCACATCATTATGGTGCCGCCGGGTAACAGTGCCAACAATTGCGATATGGCAACTTCACCACCTTGAGCACTCAATACGCTAGGAACGTCAATTAATCCGTTAACAAACTGATAGATGCTGTAGTTCTCAAGAACACCAAAGAAGATCCACATTCCCACGCTACCGCCTACCAACATCGCTAACAGCACTTCTCTGATCGTTCTGCCTTTTGATACTCGGGCGACAAATAATGCGACGCCCGGTGCATAAGATGTCCACCAAAGCCAATAAAATACGGTCCACTCTCGCGTAAATTTGCCATCGCCGAATGGGTCGGTGAACAGACTCATGCTGACAAAGTTGGTAAACATGGTGCCGACACTATTAACCGTATTATTTAAAATGAAATCGGTAGGACCAAAAAAGAAGACATAAGCCACAAAAGCGATGACAGCGTAGCAAACCATAGAACTAAGCCGCTGCATGCCTTTATCCATACCAACATAGGAACTCAGCGCAAATAAAACGGACACGCAAAGCACAAATATCGCATTGGTCATGAAGTTGTTCGGGATGCCGGTAAGCGCTGATAAAATATTCGTAAAAGTAACCGCGGTAAGTACCAATGAGATGGTTAAAGCGCCAAACATACACAATAAAAATAGTAGATCAACAACGCGTCCTACAACACCCGTTGCTTTAAATCCTGTGATAGATTCTATGATGGACGCAAGACTAAGACCTTTATTTTTACGAACATGGAAGCTATAACAAAGTGAAATTGATGCAAGAGCGTAAATTGCCCAAGCACTGACCGTCCAGTGAAACATGGTATAGGGAACACTGTAATTTAAAGCCTTAGCGGTATTTGGAGCAATATTTAGCCCAGGCGTTTGATAATAATATGCCCAGTCTAAGAATCCCCAATATAAGGTTGAAGATCCTAGACCCGCCAATAAAAACATAAAAATCCAAGATGACGTTTTATATTCAGGCTTACCTTCGCCAAGCTTAATATTGCCGTACTTACTAAAAGCAAGACCCACCACAAATACAATGGCAAAAAAACCAAACAATAAAACGGGGGTCGCAAAAACCTTGGTACTCCAATACAAAAGTTTTTCTGTAAAATCGATGGACGCTTTTGAATAAACGGCAAGCGCAAATACGGAAATAAAAACGATAGATAAGCTTGTGATTGCTAAAAACTTATCCAGCTTTACAGCGCTTGGCTCTTTTATTCGTGACTCTGTTTGCTTGATATCCATATCAATAAGTCCTTTTGTATTATTGATCTTAAGTCAATAACTTAAATCACATCCCAATTTCAAAAATCATTGAAATCACTTATCTATCATCTTTCTTAGTACTTTTATCACTCCAATAAAGCAAATCACTTATATCAGATCAAACGATGGTTAATTGCTTTTTATCCACTCGGCAATAGCGTCGCCAACGTCACTTGTGCTTGCCGTACCGCCTACATCAGGCGTTTTGGGACCATTGACTAAGACATGTTCAATACCTTTCATAATGTCTTGACTGGCATTAACAAAAGCCTCATCTCCATCTCCCAAGAAATCAAGCATCATCGCGCCCGACCAAATAGCCGCAATGGGGTTTGCAATATTTTGACCGAAAATGTCAGGTGCAGAACCATGAACCGGCTCAAACATTGATGGGAACTTGCGTTCTGGATTTAGATTAGCCGACGCTGCCAAACCGATGGTTCCTGTGCAGGCAGGTCCCAAATCAGATAAGATGTCCCCAAAAAGGTTGGAGGCGACCACCACATCAAAGCGTTCGGGTTGTAACACAAAGCGGGCAGCTAAAATATCCACATGTTGCATATCCAACTTGATATCGGGATAGTTTGCCGCCATCTTAGCCACACGCTCATCCCAATAAGGCATGCTTATCGCAAGACCATTAGATTTTGTGGCTGCTGTGATCTTTTTAGCATCGCGATGATTTGCAAGCTCAAATGCGTACTTTAAAATGCGATCAACGCCATGACGGGTAAAGATTGCCTCTTGAATGACAAACTCACGATCTGTACCTTCAAACGCTTTACCGCCAATATCTGAATATTCGCCTTCACTATTTTCACGGACGACATAAAAATCTATATCGCCAGGTTTTTTATTTGCTAAAGGGGAGGTCACACCGGGCATTAAGCGCACCGGACGTAAATTCACGTATTGATCAAACTGACGTCGAAATTGTAACAACGATCCCCAAAGTGAGATATGATCCGGCACTTTTTCAGGCCAACCAACCGCGCCAAAAAATAGGGCATCGTAGTCTTTTAAGGCATCAAACCAATCCTAAGGAAGCATCTTGCCATGCTCAAGATAATAGTCGCAGCTCGCCCAGTCAAAACTGTCAAAATCTATTGAAATGTCATATTTTTCAGCAACGGCATTGACGACTTTCATGCCCTCTGGCAAGACTTCAAGCCCGATACCATCACCTGCTAATGCCGCTATTTTTAAAGACTTCATAGTGTAAAGCTCCTGATTTTTGGTTTCTTCCTTGACATTTATAATGCTTAGGTAAGAATAAAGGAGCAACAACCTAATCGTTAATATAAGGAACACAGATCGTGAATAATCTTCCTAGTCTTTCAGATTTAAATGTGTTTTATACCGTTGCAAAAAAGAAGAGTTTTACGGCGGCAGCCGATGAGCTTGGCGCATCTCCGGCTTATGTCAGTAAGCGCATTCGTATCTTAGAAAATACCCTTGACTGCAAATTATTTCATCGCAGTACGCGGCATATTAGCCTGACAGAAGATGGAAAATTGGTACTTGAGCGGGTTTTTCACATTCTCAATGAGTTTGAAAAACTAGAAGATGTCTTAAACAATCCGGAAAATTCACCAACCGGTAAAATAAGCATAGTGAGTAATTTTAGCTTTGGCGGCGCCCATGTCACGCCGATTTTGTCAAAATTAATGACGTTATATCCTGAGCTTGAAATTCAATTTAGCACGGTTGATCGCACGTTAGATTTAATTGCCAATAGCGTGGATTTAGAAATTTGCGTCGGCAATGACGTCGATCCTAATATGATTGCTAAAAAACTTTTACCCAATTATAGAATTATTTGTGCTGCTCCGAGTTATCTAGAGATAAATAGCGAACCTGATGATTTACATGATTTAAACCATCATACGGTGCTTGCAACCAGACAAAGAGAACAATTAAATCATGTTTGGAAATTAAGAAGCCCTATGGAAGATATTTCGATTTCTATAGAACCAAAATTTACTTCCAATAATAGCGATATCATAAAAAGATTGGCAATTGATGGCAGAGGCATTATGCTCTGCTCAGTTTGGGATGTGATAGAAGAAATACGAACAAATAAATTAGAACATATTTTAACCAGCTATTGGCAAGATGCGGATATTTGGGCAGTTTATCCTTCTCGATTAAAAACATCTTCTAAGCTGAAGATTTGTATTTTATTTATTCAAACTGAATTATCAAATCGGTTGAGTGTCTTAAACGATTTAACCAAAGGTAAAAAGATATTGGCACATACAACCAACACTCAGATAGAGAAAATTTTTATTTAAGTATATTATAAGCTTAATTTTTTAGAAAATTTATTAATTAAAAACCTAAATATAAATTTAATAATTTTATAGTTGATTTGCTAAGTATAATTTTTTATTTAGGACGTAAATAAAATAACGATATATTCAAATTAGCCTAAATTTTTTATAAAAAATAGCAATGGCTTAGAAATTGTAGAGTCATTAATTCCTCTAAAAATCAGTCAAAAAAACGCCTTAGAAAGCTGATTTTAAATTCATAGCTTGAGATTTATCAAAGATGCCGTTTTGCCATATATTTACCCAATAAAGGTAAGCAAAATGCCGGTAATTGAAACGCCCCCAGTAACGGTAGAAATACCGCGCCCATAAAGGGTACCGTTATGGTGTAAGCAAGTAATACATTGCGACCGCCACAAACTAGCGCAGCGACGATGGCATTTTCATCGCCAAAACGCCGATATATGAAATAAGCAGTAAAATAAAACACCAATGCCAATACAGAGCTGAGCACCAGTAATAGCAGCGCTTGCCACGGATCATGATCAAACGTAGAACGAAATCCTGCCATCAGTCCAAGCGGAAATAACATGAGGAGCAAAATATTAAACTGACCAATTTTGGGATAATAACGTAATAAAATAGCAGGCGACACGAACCGGCGCACCCCCACTGCGAGCACCATGGGCAAAACAATATAAACGAATAAGCGTTTAATATAAAGACCGGTGTCTAAATGCGCATTATTATCGCCTAAAAACCACAAGACGCCTAATAAGGTGCATGGCATAACAAGCGTAGCCGCGATAGTTTTTGCTGTCGCCAGTTGAGCATCAAATCCCACGGCATTGACCAATGCGCCGCTCCCGAACAATGGCGCAGTGGCACCCAGACCTGCGATCGCCAAGAGCCAATCGCCACGTAAACCGAGCGCATAAGCGATTAAAGTCAAAACTAGACTCATTCCTGTGCTTTGAAATAAAGCAAAAATCCAAACATAACGGGTCGCTATCCGCTTTAATAGCGCATATTGGTCGATGCCGAGCAGCGTAAAAAACATCAAAAAAAACAGTACTTGCGGTAAATATACCAATACGGCATTGGATAAGTCTGGAAAAACAAAGCCTATAATTGCGCAAACTGGCATAATTAAGGTGCTATGACGCGCAATAAAACGAAGAAGCATGACCCTTCCTAATAAAAAATGTTCAAAAAAAGCGGGTATTATTTTAGCATCTGTTATGAAAATAATGTCCACATGATACGCTTTTAGTAGGGCAGTTGTTGATATTAATTGCTGATTATGGCTTATGGTGTTTTCAACGCCACGCTTTTCAATTTTATGCTCAGATGACTCTGATTTTCTTCTCCTTTTGATATTCTTTATGAGGGAAATTAAGTTTGATGCTTTACTTTAGCTGTGGCTTTGCTTGTTGCTTAACTCTAATCTCTGCATAATTTAAGGAGGATAACCCTCTAAGTTACGCAGATTCTAAACTTATTATGAAATAGGTCGTCAAAGCTGGCATCGCTTGCTTATAGCTTGTCCGTGCAAATTTTAAATCGGCGCAATGACCATTACAAGGCGTTAGAGCCAACGCAAAAAGTGATCGAGATATCAATGATTTGATAGACAAAAGTAAGCTTTAATTAATGACTAGCGCGGTGATATCCAGAATTACTAGCTTAAGTTATTTTTAATAAATCTCTTGCAAAAGTACCAGTTCATTATCTTCCACTAACGGAGTCAAAAGGGCTGGCAATGACTTATGCAAGAAGTCTAATGATTAAAAATTTCAGAACTTGTTGCTAATTTATTCATTTGGAGAGAAGGTTTTAACGAAAGCATTGAAGCGAATAAAGTATTAACGAATATAAGAAAGGATATAATTAGCTAATAGTAACTTAAAAACAAAAGTAACGGTTATAAAATTATATTATTAATTAAATTGCCATAATTCAAAATTTGATATTTAAAAGAACCGCAAAATTATACTGACGGTTCTTTTAAAAACTAAAATAAATAAAAATAGCAAATTTTCAATACTGAGAACAATAAATTAAACGTTATTAATCATCGTATCAGGAGATAAAATCGCTGCCAGCTCTTCATCGCTTAGCAGCTTTTCTTGTCTCACCAATTCAGCAACGCCTAAGCCGTTGAGCAAAGCATGACCTGCAATACGACTGGCATTGTCATAACCGATATGCGGTACCAAAGCCGTCACAATGCCGATGCTGTTTTCGACGTGCTGAGCGCAGCGAGCTTCATTGGCTGTAATGCCTTGAATGCAAAGTTCATCAAGCATTCGAATGGACTTTTCTAACATGCGAGCGTTATTTAATAGGTTATAGACAATCAACGGCTCCATAGCGTTAAGCTGCAACTGACCTGCCTCTGCTGCCATGGTCACGGTCATGTCCGTGCCCATAATTTGAAATGCCGTTTGGTTCATTGCTTCAGGAATGACGGGGTTCACTTTACCGGGCATAATCGATGAACCCGGCTGCATGGCGGGAAGGTTGATTTCACCCAAGCCCGTGCGTGGACCGCTCGACAACAGTCGCAAATCATTGCTAAGTTTAGACAGTTTAATGGCTAAGCGTTTAAGCGTTCCTGAAAAGGTCAAAAAAGCGCCCATATCAGAGCTTGCGGCTACTAAGTCTTGGGCAAGGCGCACGCGCAAGCCGCTAATATCTGCCAGTTCATTAATAGCTAATTGTGCATAACCCTTAGGCGCATTAATTCCTGTACCAATAGCCGTTCCGCCTAAATTCACTTCACATAACTGTCGGCAGCTGTGGTCAATACGAGCGGTTTCACCACCTAAGTCACTGGCAAAGGCATTAAACTCTTGACCTAAAGTCATCGGCACCGCATCTTGCATTTGGGTTCGACCCATTTTAAGAACGGTGCTAAATTCTTGACCTTTAGCTGCGAGGCTTTGTTGCAAGTTAGCTACGGCGTCTTTAAGCGGCTGAGCTGAAAATATAATGGCTAGTCGTGCCGCCGTCGGATAAACGTCATTGGTGGACTGCGAGCGGTTGACGTCATTATTAGGGTGCAAGTGACTGTATTGACCGTACTTAAAGCCCATTTTTGCCAAGCCAAGGTTTGCAATCACTTCGTTGGCATTCATGTTGGTTGATGTGCCAGCGCCGCCTTGAATCAAGTCAACAATAAATTGCTCATGATGCTCGCCACGAATAAGATCCTTACAAGCTTCAGTAATGGCATTGACCTTTTCATTGCTCAGTAAGCCATGTTGATGATTGGCGCGAGCAGCCGCAAATTTGACCATCGCTAGCGCTTTGATCAACTCCGGAAAGTGACTGATGGGCACGCCCGTAATGTTAAAGTTTTGGTGAGCGCGCTGCGTTTGAATACCGTAAAGGGCAGTCGCAGGGACAGCTTGAGCGCCAAGTAAGTCTGTTTCAGTTCGAATGAGCGGCTGATCGTTAGTTTGTAGCATGGTAGTTTCCATAGTCTTAGATCTTCTTAATGTTAAGTTATTTGAAAAAAGTATAGTTTTCTTAGGTTTAAGCTATGAGCTTTGCTTTATCTCGTTATATTCACTTCCCAGTAAGTTATCGCTAAATACCGCGGATAATTCACGTTCGCTATCGGCATCGATATGATCATCGAACATCGTTTCTGCACCAGCGTTCGGATCGTTATAAACCGCCACGTCCATTTCGTTTTCCATTTTTGCCACGATAACTGTCACTGCGGCATCGCCACCGACGTTCACCGCAGTTCGAAGCATATCGAGAATACGATCAACCCCCAAAATCAAACCAATACCTTCAATCGGCAGTCCCACTTGAGCAAATACCATAGAAAGCATAATCAGCCCCACTCCCGGAACGCCAGCCGTACCGATTGAGGCTAGCACTGACATCAAAATCACCGTCAGATAGCCAGCAATGCCCAAATCCACCCCGTATAAGTTAGCAATAAAGATGGTCGCTGTGCCTTGCATGATGGCTGTACCATCCATGTTAATGGTCGCGCCAAAGGGAATGGTAAAGGATGCTACTGAATTATTGACGCCCATACGCTCCGTCACGGTTCGTAAAGAAATGGGAATCGTCGCGTTTGAGCTTGAGGTGCTAAAAGCAAAAATTTGAACATCGCGCATTTTGGCTAAAAAAGTTTTTACCGATAATCCGGAAGTCAGCTTCAAGATCACCATCATCGTCACAAAAAAGTGGAAAATCAGGGCGCCCACCAATACAGCAACATAACCTAATAACGACCAAATCAAATCAAAACCCAGCTCAGACATGGCTTTGGCTAATAGGGCAAAGACGCCATAAGGCGCAAGGTTCATGATGATCGTCACCATTTTTAAGATGACTTCATTGATCAGCTCTAAACTTTGAACCAAACCTTTGGCAGGTTTACCAACCATCAAAATACTGATGCCAATTAACATCGCAAAAAAGATAATGGACAGCATATCGCCGTTTGCCATGGCGCTGATGGGGTTTGAAGGCACAATATTGGAAAACACATCAATGAGGGGCGGGGCAGACTCGGCTTCAAATACTGCTTTGGTTGCGATCTGCATGCCTTTACCAATGCCAAACATGGAACCGATGCCAATAGCGGTCGTAATGGCAAGCGCCGTGGTGATCATATAGATAAAAAAGGTTTTGCCGCCAATTCGACCCAGCAATCGAATATCACCAATACCGCAGACACCGCAAATTAAGGAAATCAACACCAAAGGGACAACGAGCATTTTTAAAGAATTAACAAATAACTTACCCACAATGGCAAAAAAACCATTGGTCACATAGGTATTAATAAAGCTGCCTTCAGCATTTAAGCCAAAATAATTTATCAATAAACCTATGATGATTCCCAGTATCATGGCAACAATAATTTTGCTGGTCAGCCCCATGTTTTTCCACATAAATTCCGTCCTTGGTTGTGACAATGTTAAGTTGGTGATAGTTCATCATTGAACCTCTATGAAATAGCCGTTTTTCAATCGCGCAGACAACAAATAATCCGTTGATTGTTGTTTTCTTGAATCGAAACATATAAAGCAAAGGCTTAAAGATAGTCAGATCAGCAAGGCTGTGAGCTCATAAGACCAAAGTATTTGCTTTGCGCTATTAAATAAAGTTTCATCATCGTAACTGAGAATAGGTAGCAAGAAAAACGTAAATAATCCGTTCTCAGCCCAAAAAAAATTTGGGCTAATTGATTAAGCTTGTCGTTAAGTTTGTCTCATAGCCGAATAAAGACGAGGAGGAACAGGAAAAGGGAGCTGTTTTAGAAATAAGACCAAAGATGAACTAGGCATTAAAAGGTATGCCTCGAGTTATGGCTTAAAGTAAAGCCAAAAGCGGTGCCTCACAACGATAATACCTGCTTTAACGCATTAATTTTGGGATGTTGGCGATCGACATAACGATAAGCGAGCACAATTTCTCGAACCAAATCACGATTTCCTAAATGGTGAACTTGTACCGGTGCTGCCGTCCTAATCCAAAGCCCAGCATACGGAATTAGGGCGACTCCTAATCCTGACTCGACCATCCTGACAATAGCATCAAGGTCATTGATCGCCATGATGGTATTGACTTTGATATTTTGCTGTTTTAGGAAGGTACTTAACTTTGTACTGGCGGAGGACTTTAAGGTGTAATGAATAAAAGGATGCTGTTCCAAAGTTTGTCTTAGGTTGTGAAATTCCCATTTTTTGGGGCTGATCAGCACATAAGGCTCAATCATAATGGATTCGATGACGATAGATTTAGGTAACGCAAAAGCCGGCTGCACCGTAATGGCAGCATCTATACTGCCTTCTTCTAGCTGTTTGAAAAACTCAGTTGACCGACCGGGAATAACTTCTGTGTGCATGAGCGGCGCTAATGTTTTAATCGCTTTTAAGGCTTCAGGTAGAATTCCCACTTGCACTGAATTGATAGCACCAATTTTAAGCTGACCATAATAGCTTGCAATATCCGTATTTGAAGGCAATTGCATCGTCGCATAAAGCGCTAAAATTTCTTTGGCGATAGGCAATACTCGTCTGCCTTGCTGATTAAGCGTGATGGCTCGAGCGGAGCGGGTAAATAAGGGTAATCCTAAGGCATCCTCCAAGGTCTTAATTTGCGCACTAACCGCAGATTGCGTCAGATTGATTTGTCTAGCAGCAGCAGCAAAACTGTCTAACTCGCAAACGGCGACAAAGGTTTTAAGTTCTCTAATCATTGATTTCACCACGATGGTCTAAGCAAAATAGCGATTGCCCATTGATTTGTTTTTTAAGCTTATGGCGATCAAGCTACGATGTCTTTGGATATATAGTAATTAATAAAAGCTCAAAAGCCTTAATAGATTGTGGTGTAAAAATAGGATTTTAGCTACTTTAAAGATAAGCTGATTGAGCGGTCTAAAGCGGTTAAGCGCATCATTAATAATAAAAAAAACCTTTGAGCAGGCGAAGCGTTTTAAGAAGAGTAGGGCAGCTTAGTTTAGTTCAAGGGGATAGGCGGCTTAGGGTTGAGCAAATTACCGAATGACTATATTTTTTTAGATCTTATTTGCATATTCTATCTGCACTTGCTGAGCTAGACAGATCTTGAGTCTATACCCTAGCCAAATAGGAACTCAAAAGGGTTTGAGCTATCGACCGCTAAAGCAGATATAGTGACAATGTTAGCCCTATTCACATTATAAAAAACTATTAAAAATAATAATTTATCGAAGGATTCCAATGACTGATTTAATTATAAATAACGCCCGATTAATAGGCTATCATTATCCCGTGAATATTCACATTAAAAATGGACGCATTGAACGTATTGAAGTCCTTGAAAATCAAGACCTTGATAATGAACTTGACGCGTCTATAACCCGTTATGATGCAAAAGGACATTTTGTATGTTCAGGATTTTTTGAAAGCCATATTCATCTTGATAAAGCTTGTATTTTGGATCGTTGTAACGTCAGCGAAGGTACATTTACGGAAGCTGCTGAAGAAACAGATAAGGCAAAAGAGGACTTTACGGAAGCAGATGTGTTTAATCGGGCCTCAAAAGTCATTGAAATGGCAATAAAGAAAGGTACAGTTGGCTTACGTACCTTTGTAGAAACGGACGAAAAAACAAAGCTTGAAGGCTTTAACGCGATAAAAAAAGCCCGCGACAAATATGCTTTTGCTATTGATATTGAAATTTGTGCGTTTGCGCAATCAGGACTGACGACTAAACCTACAACCCAACAGCTGTTACAGCAAGCCCTAGAACAAGGGGCAGATCTCATCGGTGGCTGTCCCTATAAAGACGAAAACCCAGATCAGCATATTGAAATGATATTTGACATCGCTGAGAAGTTTGACGTTGACGTCGATTTTCATCTTGATTTTGACTTGGATCCGAAAAACTCAAGCATACCAAAACTTGTTGAAGAAACGATTAAACGCAATTATCAAGGTCGTGTTTCTATTGGTCACGTCACCAAGCTTTCGGCAATGGATAAAATGAAGCGCGGTGAAATGGCAGGATTGCTTAAAAGCGCCAATATTACTTTGACGGTACTTCCTGCTACTGACATCTACATAAATGGCAGTGATTATGAGGTCTTGATTCCAAGAGGTACTGTCAATGCCAATCAATTTGCAGAGCTTGGCATTAATACGACCATATCGAGCAATAACATCTTAAATGCTTTCACGCCCTACGGTGATGCCTCCTTGATCAGAATGGCAAATATGTATGCCAATCTGGCACAGTTATCTTCAGATGACGAAATAAGTGACGCTTTTGATATGATCACTGTAAACCCTGCTAAATTATTAGCAATAAATAGCTTGATTGAAGTTGGTGCTTCGGCGACTTTAATCGTCCTAGAAGCTGAAAATGCAGTTGAAGCCATTCGCTCAAATGCCCAAGCATTAGCTGGCTTTAAAAATGGAATTCAAACCTTTAATAACCAAGCAGCTGAGATTTACTTTAACTAATTAAAATATTTGGTAAATATCATAGCTTGAACTTATTAAGGCTTTAGCGACGGTTCAGGTTAGGCTGCCCTAGTAGTGACGGAAACCTAGCTTAAACGGCTTCGATAGGTTCACGTCCCATAGAATATCTAGGTTTATGATATGTTGGTACTTTGAATGCAATTATAAACAGATAATCAATTTTAAATGATGACTGCTTAAAATATAAAAAAAGGCGCTTTTATGAGTTAAAAGCGCCTTATTAAACCGTTTTTAAATATCAGATAACTTAAATGATCTCATCATTTCTAAGCGTAAGAACCTCATAGCCATCCGAGGTGACAGCAATGGTATGCTCCCACTGAGCAGAGAGCTTTTTATCGTTGGTAATTACTGTCCAGCCATCTTTTTTCACTTTCACTTTAGCTTTACCTTGGTTAATCATAGGCTCAATGGTAAAGGTCATACCTTCTTGTAAAACTAAGCCTTTTCCCAAATGTCCGTAATGTAGAACTTGCGGTGCTTCATGCATTTCGCGCCCGATGCCGTGACCACAATACTCTCGCACTATAGAATAGCCATGCTTCTTAGCATAACTTTGAATGGCATAACCCACATCACCTAGCGTCGCTCCAGGTTTTACTACTCGTATACCTTCCCACATGGCTTCATAGGTTTTATCAACTAAGCGTTTTGCAAGAGGTGACACCTCATCTATCAAATACATTTTGCTAGAATCAGCAATAAAGCCACCTTGTTCTAGGGTAATATCTACATTCACAATATCACCTGATTTAAGCACTTGCTGATCTGAAGGAATGCCGTGACAAACCACATTATTCACGGAAGTATTTAATGCATATTGATAACCATATTGACCCTTACTCGCTGGGCGTGCCCCTAACTCATCCACAATGTAGCGTTCAGCAAGATCATTAATTTCCATTGTCGAGATACCGACTTTAATTTGCTCATCGAGGTAATCAAAAACAGAAGCTAAAAGTCGCCCAGACTCTCTCATGACTGCCAATTCCGCTGCATTTTTTAGCACCACCTTATCCATCGATAAGGTTCCTTACATTGATATCAGCTTGTCTCATTTGTTCATTGATAATTTGGTTATAAGACAAATTAGGATTGGCTTCAGCAAGCATTCCGATCTTCATCCAATATTCTGCTTGAGCATTGATAGAGCGCACCATAACTGAGCTTGCTTTGCGAACTTCCTCATGCAACTCATCGTCAATTTTAACAATACCCATAAAGAAACCTTAATATACGAAATATATATGAATCGTATATAATTTATTATTTATTTGCAAGGAATAATGAGCGAAATGCAGGGAAAATGAGATTTTATTATTTATTGGATGATAAGCAGTCTCACTACTGACCTTATATCAAAGATAAATGGATGAAAATTATCTCCTTGATCAGTACGTTATTATTGTTGGTTTCAATTTAGTAGTACAAGTTAGCTTATATGAACAATCATAAAGTTTTTGGAATTATTACTGCCATTATAAGGCTATGTGCCATTATTGCTTTTTTTAATGAAGTCATTTTAATAAAAATTCTCTTCTGTAGCGGCACGTATAGCACCTAATGCAACAACTCTTTTTCCCGCTTTTACTTTTGATAAATGGCAGTCTTGCCAAAGCTCATAGATTGAGTGCTGCTTCGCCGTTATAAAAGCTGATTCTAAATAACCTGGTAATTCTGTTGTACCTCCTCCTATCAGTAGTTTTGAAGGGTTTAGAAGATTAATAACAGCGGCTATACCAATGCCTAAAGCTTCTCCTGCTTTTTTTATAACATTCAAAGTAACTAAATCTCCATCGTTCGCCCGTAATGCGAGATCTGAAGGAGTGAGATTGCATAACCTAGAAATTGCTGAGCCACTTGCGACTTCATCTAATCGCTTAGTATCTTCACGGTAACCAATAGGCAGATATCCTAACTCACCAGCCCAGCCGCTAGCTCCTAATAATTGCTTTCCGTTGGTAATGAACGCTGCACCAATTGCAGTGCCGACCATAATAACACCACCTGTAATATCAGACGACGTCTCAGATAGCTCTTCATACAATGCCGCTTTTACATCATTCAAGATAATGGTCTTACTACAGAATGAATATAGAGCTTCATTTCCTTGCCAACCTACAAATGCAGGTAAGACATCACAGGCAGCAATACATCCATCAGCAGTAACTAAACCTGGTACGGCTAAACCTATACTTTTGGGCTTAATTTTATGTTTTAAAATAAAAGATTGAATATGTGTTATTAATTCTTTTGGAGTAAAAGAAATACCTGTGCTAAATACCTCTTCAATCTGATCATATAAGATCAATAGTTTCGTACCTCCTAGATCTATACCTATTGAATAACTATCCATGATAATCCTTATGTACAATGTTTAAATTAATTTTACCGTTCACTATCAGTTCAATGAGTCCTAAACGAGGACAAAGCACTGCTTTGTCTAACCTATTTTATAATATTGATAATGTCGATTTTATGTATATTTAACTATATTTTAATATTAAAGTTTCTAAAATAATTTTTTTATCAAAATTAAATGGGATTTTTTTAAGATTAAGATGGATTTGAGCGCTCAGAAGATACGGTCATTGGTAATGATGTTTGGATTGGTACAGAAGCAATGATTATGATCGGGATTAAAGTAGGTGTTACTAAAGAACTTATTTCTTTCCTAAAATAAAGAAAATATAGCTTGGATGTAATAAAGTCTATATTTGTTTTTTAAATGGATCTGAAAACTGTAAAATCATAAAATTAACGACAGATAATATGATTGCTATTTCATAACGTCCATAAGCAACTGATATTCCTATTGCAGCTGTATTCCACAAGCTAGCTGCCGTTGCTGTGCCCTTTACGGTATTGTCTCCTTTAAAAATAGCACCACCACCTATAAAACCCATTCCTGTAATAATGGCATACATTATTCTTGCCTCAGGATTTGATCCGTGATAAATATCTACCGCTACAAGCATAAAAGCGCAAGAGGCGATACTTACTAAAGGAAACGTTCTTAGTCCTGCACCTTTATCCTTTGTTTCTCGGTTAAAAGCAATAGGTAATGAAAGTATGAAGGCTATACTTAATTGCATAAGGTGATACAGTAGTAAATTTAAGCTTAAATCAAATTCAATCATCGCTTTTTATGCTCTTAAAAAAGTAACTAGCAATACTGGCACCATAAATATCCAAAAAACTTAAGCCGCTATAAAACTTTACTTTTATAATTAAAATTTTATAGCTTTAGGATAAATTTTGACTGTTAATTAATCAGCTTATCTTTATTTCGGTACTTAAGCGAAGCGATAAAAGACCAGCCAATAAAGGCAATGCCAATTAAACCAGTGATAATCTCAGGAACATGAAACTTCACCGATAAAAGCATGATAATAGCCAATGCTCCAATAGCGTAATGCGCCCCATGTTCTAGATAAATGAATTCATCAAGTGTGCCTTTATTCACTAAAAATATAGTCATTGATCGCACAAACATAGCACCAATAGCAAGACCTAGCATGATCACGACGACATCATTAGTAATTGCAAACGCTCCAATAACACCATCGAAGCTAAATGAAGCGTCAAGAACTTCTAGATATAAGAATCCAATAATGCCGCCTTTCATAATGGCGCTTGTTGCCGCTTCACCAGAGCCATTATTTACGTCATCTAAACCCTCTTCAAGATCGCCTTCAAGAAGTCCGGAGATGACTTGTACACTTAAGTATACTAATATGCCCCAAATGCCAGCGGTTAATACGGCTATTGATTGGTCAGCTTGCGCCCATGATGACGCAACTATTAAGGCAATTAGAGCTACAAATACACTGATAGCATCTACCTTGCCTAGCTTTACCAAACGACCTTCAAGCCATTTAAACCAATGAACTTCTTTATCGTCAAAAATGAAGTTTAAGAATACAAGAAGTAAGAAGATGCCTCCAAACGCTGAAATTTCAGCATGGTGCGCCATTAATCGTGCTGAGTATTCAGCCGGCTGATACAATGCTAAATTGACGACTTGCATCATTCCGATATCGGCGGTGACAGCAACAATAACGATAGGAAAAACCAATCGCATCCCAAACACGGCGATTAAAATTCCTACGGTTAAAAATATTTTCTTCCAAAAATCGTCCCAGCCTTTAAGGACAGAAGCATTAACCACGGCATTATCAAATGACAAGGATATCTCCATGACCGCTAAAATGGCGGTAATGGATAATGTGGTTATCATGCCGCCGATACCGCCATGAGAATAACCCCACCACGCTGCAATCATTAAAGCTATCGCGGTAAGGACGAAGTCTAAATAAAAATGTCTCATGACAAATCCTATTGGGTTGATTCAGTCGTGAATCATTTAAAATGTATATCGCAGTTAAAAGGCATTTATTAAAAAATTAATACTAGACCTCTTGCAAAAGTATCCCAACTTGCTAGGATAGTAGAAACTGACTCACAAAGAATGGCCATGTTATGCCCGATACCGCCAAGCTACTTAGCCAGAGCAATGCTAACTTCAAACGCTACACCG
>Ga0308157_10001077_pt1 | contig 64884 bp, 61 predicted proteins | sample PhyBR1_FD_201035 | JGI IMG/M metagenome (GOLD analysis project Ga0308157, IMG submission 201035) | Phyllosphere microbial communities from UC Gill Tract Community Farm, Albany, California, United States - DLSLB.R1 | ecosystem: Host-associated > Plants > Phyllosphere > Unclassified | place: USA... | reverse complement strand
CACGACCACCGGTACGGTGCCCTTGACGACGTTGACCAGCTCAAAATCGTAGACCATCGGCGAGTTGGCTGGAATCGCCGCGTAGCCGTATGGATTGGGATCCGGCATGGCGCGCGTGGCGGCGCCATACACCAGGCTGGCCGGCAGGATCGCGGTGCGCTTGCCGCCGACTTTCATCGCGGCGAGAGGCGCCACGCCGAGGATGGACTGGTCCCAGCCGGTCACCACGCTGCCGACGCCCACCGTGAACGGCGTGGCTGGCTTGCCGGTATCGACCGAGCTTTCCACCTTGAGGCCTTTGAAATCGGCCTTGGTCGAGTCGTACAGGTAGCCGGTGAAGTTGATCACCACCAGGTCGCCCGCCGCCGCCTGGGTGCCGGTGCCGACCACGGTATCGGTCAATTTGAGCGCAGGCTGCGGCACCACCACGGCCGTCGGGGTTTTCGCGCCGCCGCCGCAGGCGGTCAAGGCCGCTACGCAGGCAACGGCAGCAATATATTGAAACATCGATTTCATGATTACCTTAGATGTGTGTTCGTATTGGTCCCACTTTCGGAGCAGAAGTTTAGCAGACCATGCCGCTTCCGCTCCGGGCGCTACATTCGGTTACATTATTTAGCGCCGCGAGTGTGCTTAAATTTCCACTTGCGTGCCAAGTTCGATCACGCGGTTGGTGGGGATCTGGTAGTAGTCGGCGGCGCCGCGGGCGTTGCGCGACATCGCCACGAACAGGTGCTCGCGCCACGTCGACATGCCGGCGCCGGGGGTCGAGATGACCGTCTGGCGGGCGATGAAGAACGAAGTTTCCATCATCTCGAACGGCAGGCCGAGGCAGTCGCACAGCGCCAGCGCTTTCGGGATGTCCGGTTCGTCCTTGAAGCCATAGTGGACGTTCACCTGGTAGCACTGGTGGCCCAGGTCCGTCACCTTGACCTGCTCGGCCTCCGGCACGTATGGCTCTTCCACCACGTGCACGGTGAAGAACACCACGCGTTCATGCAGCACCTTGTTGTGCGAGAGGTTGTGCAGCAGCGCGTGCGGCACGCCGTCGCTCTCGCCGCGCAGGAAGATGGCGGTGCCATACACCCGCGTCGGCGGCGCCACGAACAGCGAGGACAGGAAGTCCTCCAGCGGGATCGCGTGCTTCTGCAGGTTCTGGAACACCAGCTCGCGGCCGCGCTTCCAGGTCAGCATGACGGTGAACAGCACGGCGCCAAGCAGCAGCGGGAACCAGCCGCCGTGGAACAGCTTGAGCGTGCTGGCCGAGAACAGCATGATGTCCATGATGATGAAGAAGCCGGTGGCGGCCAGGCACAGGGCCAGCGGCATGTGCCAGCGGTAGCGCGTGACGAAGAAGGTCAGGAAGGTGGTGCACAGCATGGTCGCCGTGACCGCGATGCCGTAGGCGCCGGCCAGCTTGTCCGACGAGCCGAAGCCGATCACCGCCAGCAGCACCACCGCCAGCTGCAGCCAGTTGACGGCCGGGATGTAGATCTGGCCGATTTCACGCTCGGACGTGTGCACCACGCGCATGCGCGGCAGCAGTCCCAGGGCGATGGCCTGCTTGGTCATCGAGAAGGTGCCGGAGATGGTGGCCTGCGAAGCGATCACCGTCGCCATGGTCGACAGCACCACCAGCGGGTAGACGCTCCACGCGCCAAGCTGCTGGAAGAAGGGATTGGAGATGGCTTCCGGATGGACCATCAGCAGCGCGCCTTGCCCCAGGTAGTTCAGCGCCAACGCGGGGAACACCACCAGGAACCAGGCGGCGCGGATCGGCTTCTTTCCGAAGTGGCCCATGTCCGCGTACAGCGCCTCGGCGCCGGTGAAGGCCAGCACCACGGCGCCCAGCGCGACGAAGGCGATCATGCGGTTCTGGATCATGAAGCGGAACGCGTTCAGCGGATTGAGCGCCCACAGGACCTGCGGCGCGGCGATGATGTTGATCACGCCCATGACCGCCAGCGCGGCGAACCACACCATCATCACCGGGCCGAACAGGCGGCCGATGCCGGCCGTGCCGTGGCGCTGCATCGCGTACAGCGTGACCAGCACGATGATGGTCAGCGGCACGATGTACTGTTCCAGCCCCGGCGCGGCCACTTCCAGGCCCTCCATCGCGCTCAGCACCGAGATGGCCGGCGTGATGACGCTGTCGCCGTAGAACATGGTGGCGCCGAACACGCCCAGCAACATCAGCGGATAGTGCCAGCGCGGCGCGGCCTTGCTGACCGAATTGAGCACCAGCGCCATCAGCGCCATGATGCCGCCCTCGCCGCGGTTGTCGGCGCGCAGCACCAGCGTGACGTATTTGAGCGAGACGATCATCGTCAGGCCCCAGAAAATCAGCGAAATGACGCCCTGGAGATTGAACTCGTTCAGGGCCAGGCCGTGCTCGGGATCGAAGATGGTTTTGAGGGTGTAGAGGGGACTGGTACCGATGTCGCCGTAGACGATGCCTACCGCGGCCAGCGTCAGGGCGACGAGGCTGCTTTTCTTATGTTGCTCGGTCAAGATTGCACCTGTTGTTGTTTTGGTGCATTGCACAATAGGATAAGTATTTGCAAAAGGCAAGGAGATTTTCGCATGGAAGGTCGTTCCAAAAATTCAATATCGCCAGTGTACGCTGCTGCGGGCCGAAGCGCGAGGCCGCACAGCGACGGTGCGCCAGATCGGCGATAATGGCAGACCTTGCCTCCGTCCCGCCGTCCTCTCCATGAACATTGGTATTGTTTACGCCACATTCGCGTTCTTTTGCTGGGGCTTGTTCCCGCTGTACTTCCACGCCATCGGCGAGGTGCCGGCGATGGAAATCCTGGCGCACCGCATGCTGTGGTCGCTTTTGTTCCTGGGCCTGGTGCTGACCGCGCGCCAGCAATGGAAGTGGCTGCCGCAGGTGTGGCGCAAGCCGCGCGTGCTGGCCAGCTTCGTGGCCTCGGCGGTGCTGCTGACGGCCAACTGGTTCGTCTACATCTGGTCGGTCAACAACGGCCATGTCATCGACGCCAGCCTGGGCTATTTCATCAATCCGCTGATCAATGTGCTGCTGGGCTTGCTGGTGCTGAAGGAAAAGCTGCGCCGCGGCCAGTGGATCGCCATCGGCGTGGCGGCCAGCGGCGTGCTGTGGCTGACCTGGTCGGCCGGCCAGCTGCCGTGGATCGCGCTGATCCTGGGCCTGACCTTCGGCGGCTACGGCCTGCTGCGCAAGACCGCCGCGCTGGCCGCGCTGGAGGGCCTGTCGCTGGAGACCATGTTGCTGTTCCCGCTGGCGCTGGCGTATGTGCTGTGGCTGACCGCGCACGGCCAGAACACCTTCCTCAACACGCCGTACGACAGCACCCGCTGGCTGCTGGCGGCGGCCGGGCCGATCACCGCGATTCCCTTGGTGATGTTCGCGGCCGGCGCGCGCAAGATTCCGATGTCGGTGCTGGGGCTGCTGCAATACCTGTCGCCGAGCATGCAGGCGCTGCTGGGCGTGTGGGTGTTCCACGAGACCTTCCCGCAGGCGCGGCTGATCGGTTTCGTCATCATCTGGGCCGCGCTGGCGCTGTACGTGGCCGAGGGGCTGTGGGCCTCCCGGCGCGCTAAATAGTGGGCGGGCGGCGGGATTTATCGTATCCTGTCGTCCTTCCTTGCATTTCCATGCAATTAAAAAATTCTGACTGAGATTCTCAATGGCAAATTACGTCTATACCATGAACCGCGTGGGCAAAATCGTCCCGCCCAAGCGCCAGATCCTGAAAGATATTTCGCTGTCCTTCTTCCCCGGCGCAAAGATCGGCGTGCTGGGCCTGAACGGCTCCGGTAAATCGACCTTGCTGAAAATTATGGCAGGCATCGACACCGACATCCAGGGCGAAGCCGTGCCGATGCCGGGCCTGAACATCGGCTACCTGCCGCAGGAACCGCAGCTGGATCCCGAAAAAACCGTGCGCCAGGAAGTCGAATCCGGCCTGGGCGAAGTATTTGAAGCGCAAGCCAAGCTGGAGGCCGTGTACGCCGCCTACGCCGAGGAAGACGCCGACTTCGACGCGCTGGCCACCGAGCAGGCCCGTCTGGAGGCGATCATCTCGACCTCCGACGGCGGCAACCTGAACCTGCAACTGGAAATGGCCGCCGACGCGCTGCGCCTGCCGCCTTGGGACGCCAAGATCGGCGTGCTGTCCGGCGGTGAAAAGCGCCGCGTGGCGCTGTGCAAGCTGCTGCTGTCCAAGCCGGACATGCTGCTGCTCGACGAACCGACCAACCACCTGGACGCCGAGTCGGTCGAATGGCTGGAGCAGTTCCTGCTGCGCTTCCCGGGCACCGTGGTCGGCATCACCCACGATCGCTACTTCCTCGACAACGCCGCCGAATGGATCCTGGAACTGGACCGCGGCCATGGCATTCCATGGAAGGGCAACTACTCGTCGTGGCTGGACCAGAAGGCCAACCGCCTGAAGCAGGAAGAAGCCACCGAATCGGCGCGCCAGAAGGCGCTGGCCAAGGAACTGGAGTGGTCGCGTCAGAATCCGAAGGCGCGCCAAGCGAAGTCCAAAGCCCGCCTGGCCCGCTTCAACGAGCTGAGCGAGTACGAATACCAGAAGCGCAACGAGACCCAGGAGATTTTCATCCCTGTGGCCGAGCGCCTGGGCAACGAAGTGATCGAGTTCAAGAACGTGTCGAAAGCGTTCGGCGACCGCCTGCTGATCGACAATGTGTCGTTCACCATTCCGCCGGGCGCCATCGTCGGCATCATCGGCCCGAACGGCGCCGGTAAGTCGACCCTGTTCAAGATGATCGCCGGCCTCGACAAGCCGGACAGCGGCGAAGTGGTGATCGGCCAGACCGCCCGCATCTCGCTGGTCGACCAGAGCCGCGACACGCTGAGCGACAGCAAGACCGTGTTCGAGGACGTGTCCGGCGGCGCCGACATGCTCAGCGTCGGCCGTTTCGACATGCCGTCGCGCGCCTACCTGGGCCGCTTCAACTTCAAGGGCTCGGATCAACAGAAGGTGGTCGGCAACCTGTCCGGTGGTGAGCGCGGCCGTCTGCACCTGGCCAAGACCCTGCTCAAGGGCGGCAACGTGCTGCTGCTGGATGAACCGTCGAACGATCTGGACGTGGAAACCCTGCGCGCGCTGGAAGATGCGCTGCTCGAATTCGCCGGTTCCGTGCTGGTGATCTCGCACGATCGCTGGTTCCTGGACCGTATCGCCACCCACATCCTGGCGTTCGAAGGCAACTCGCAAGTCACCTTCTTCGACGGTAACTATCAGGAATACGAAGCCGACAAGAAGAAACGTCTGGGCGAGGAAGGCGCGAAGCCAAAACGTATCCGCTACAAGCCGCTGACCGTGTAAAAGCAAGGCCACCTCGAAAGGTGGCCTTTTTTATTGCAGCTAGCTGAGCTTAGAAGTTGTAGCGCAAGCCGGCGGTGATGGCGCTGTTTTTGCGGCCCAGATCGATGTTGTTCTTGCCGTAGTTTTCATACTCCAGCGAGACCTTCACGTTCTTGTTGATCGCGTACTCGGCGCCGACCGAGCCATACAGCGCGGTCTTGTTGTTGTCGCCCGTGACGGAGGCGATGCCGGTGGTGGTCACGTCATTGTGATTGCGCGCCACACCCAGCTTGCCGAACACGGCGACCTGGTCGTTCACGGTGTACGTGCCCTTGCCGGCGATGTACAGCGAGTCTGCCTTGGTCTGCACGTGGCCTGGCGCGCCGCCCACGGTGTAGTCGTAACCTTTCTTGCCGAAGTCGGTGTAGCCGCCTTCAATCGCCCAGGTCTTGTCGAAGTTGTAGCCAGCGAAGATTTTGCCGGTGGCCTTGTCGCCGCTGCGGTCGGAGGTGCTGGTGGCGTTGGGCACGTCGAATTTGTAGTGGCTGCCCACGACACCGGCGCCGATGTAGGCGGTGCCCGCGTCATCGGCGGCGTAAGCGGAGGTGCCGGCCAGGGCGGCAGCGGAAGCAACTAAAGCGAACAGAATTTTTTTCATAGTATTGATCTTTCAGCAGTGAGTGTTGGACTTGCTTGGGATCGCAGTTCTCTGAATTGCGATGGAACCAAGATAGCACTCACGCCAACCCCTGTCCGCACCGATTTAGTAAGAAGTGTGACAGGATGTAAGCCAAATTATGGATGGCTTAAATCAGCTTTTGCCAAACTTAAGATCGGCTTAAGGTTCGCGCAGAATGTTGCGGAAAGTGAGGTTGATGCGCGGTCCGCGCCGTTGGCGTTCGCTGTTGATGCCGTGCAGCCAATGATGCTGCAGGCTGCCCGCCATCAGCAGCAGGCAACCGTCGCCCAGCGCCAGCTTGACGGTTTTCGGCAGGGTCCGGTGCTTGAGGATGAAGGTGCGCGGGTCGCCGAAGCTGACCGAGGCGATGGCCGGATTCGGGCCCAGCGCCGGCTCGTTGTCGGCATGAAAGCCCATGCGGTCGCGCTCGTCGCGGTAGTAGTTCAGCAGCAGGCTGTTGAACTGGCGGCCGGTGGCCTGCTCGACTGCCTGTTTTATGTGCAGCTGCAAGGGGGTGAACGGCAGCGGATGGAACACCTTGCCGGAATAACGGTAGCGGGCGTCGCCATGCCAGGCGCTCAGGCGCGGCTGCGTGTGCAGCTTGCCCCAGACCTGGATCTGTTCCGCGCGCCAGTCGGTCTCGTCGAGCAGGCGCCGCATGACCTCGGCCGGCGCCAGGTCCAGCGCCAGCCGCTGCTGGAACCACAGTTCGCCATCCTCGATCGGGATGGGCGTCAAGGCAGTGTCGTCGGCAAATAAGTCCATGCGCGGTATGATACCGGCACTACGTCAGCCAGGAGTATTCCGCATGAAAAAACGCCAGTTCCTTGGCCGCGCCGCGCTCGCCGGCATGGCCGCCGCTGCCCTGCCCGCCTCGCAAGCGACGGCCGCCGCCGCGAACAATGCCGGCCCGGCGCTGCTGACCGTCACCGGCGCGGTGGGCAAGGTCAACCGGGGCCGCTTCGATCCGGTGCGGGACCAGATGATGTTCAAGCAAAAGCTCAGCTTCGACAAGGCGCACGCCTTCGACTTCGCGGCGCTGGCCGCGCTGCCGGCCATCACCATCCAGCCGACGCTGGAATACGACGGCAAGGTCCACACGCTGCGCGGCCCGCTGCTGCTGGACGTGATGCGTGCGGCCGGCGCGTCGCTGGGCGACGCCGGCAAGCTGGTGTTGCGTGCGGTGGATGGGTATGCCGCCGTGGTCACGGTCGCGCAGGCGCGCGCGCAGCGCACCATCGTCGCCACCCATCTGGATGGCGCGCCGATGGCGCTGGGCGGGCTGGGGCCGCTATGGGCGGTTTACGATGCCGACAAGGTCCCCGAGATGGCGGCCAAACCGCTCGCGGAGCGGTTCGGTTCCTGCCCGTGGGCCCTGTATCACATCGAAGTGCAGGTTTAAAAGTTGCCGTAAAATGAGCGCAGCTAGGCGTAGCGACGAAGACAGTGCGCAAGCACGGCTAGGAGCTACAACGACGCTGCGGTCTTTTTAGGGCAACTTTTAGGCGTAGGCTTCGGCCAGGGTCATAACACGTGGCGTGATGGTGATGCCGATGCCGCTGAACAGCGCGGTGATGGCGGCCATGTTGGCTTCCATCTCTTCGGCTTTCCAGCCCTGGAACAAGTCGGTGCCGTCTTTCTGGAAGTGCAGGTCCAGCACCTTGCCGCGGTCCTTGTGGGTGTAGCCGCCGCTGTAGGTGTTCTTGAAGCCCATCGCGGCCAGCGCGGCCAGCACTTCGGCCGGCGGATTGTCCGGATCGGTGGCCATGAACACACCAAAGGTTTTGCCGGGTGGTTTAGCGGCGATATCCACGTCGTAAATCCCTGGCGCTTTCGTGACGGTCGTACTCTTCAGAAATAACATGTTCTTACCCCTATCCTATTGGTGCGCCGGCTCAGTGCTAGATTCTTCAGGAAAACATTCTAAGAAACAAGCTTATTGCTAATTCCGAGGTTTGTCGACTAGTCCCGCCACTTATTTGTGAATTCGTACCAATAAAACTGCAACGTACGGCGCTTGGTCGGACATACACCTACTTAAAATATAGTTGTTAAGCAGTAATTTGCAAGGAGATAAGAGCGGTTATGGCCCCGGCGGGCTATTTCTGCCGCTTTCGGCGCGCCAGATCGGCGGTGGGCACGACCAGCGCACGGTACAAGTCGCCTGTCGGCGCGTCCCATTGATCGACCGCCCGTTGTTGACGTTCCACAGTTGCCATGTCGCCGCGCGCGATCGGGCCGCTGAGCGCGGCGGCGGCGCCGAGGCGGAACACATTGGCCATCGATTCGGCGGCCAGCGGCTGCGCCATCTGGCGCGCCACCGGTTCCGGGATGCCGGCCGCCATGTAGGCGCGCAGGGCCGCGTCCAGCACCGTCACCAGGTAGTTGCTGGCGAAGACGGCGGCGGCGTGGTACACGGTCTTGGCCGAGGCGTCGATGGGCACGGGCTGCGCGCCGATCGCTTGCAAGGCCGGCGTGAGCACGGCCAGCGCGGCGGCGTCGCCTTCGATGCCGCAGAAGGTGCCCGCAAATTGGGCAGCCACCGCCGCCGGATCGGCGAAGCTGCGGATCGGATGGACGCTGGCGACCAGCGCGCCGGCGTCGCGCGCCGCCTGCAACTGGCCGGACGCCAGCGCGCCGCTGCAATGGAATACCACGCTGCCCTTCAGCGCCACCGCCTGCGCCAGCGCGGCGCAAGCGGCGGCGATCTGGTCGTCGCCGACCGCCAGCACATGGATGGCAGCTGGCTGCAATTGATCGTAGCGCTCCACTGCCGCGCCGCTGCCGATGAAATCCACCGCCGCCTGCGCCGACGCGGCGGACCGCGTCAGCACCTGCTGCACCTGGAAGCCGCCCTGCGCCGCCAGCAGGCGGCCCAGCACGCGGCCGACATGGCCGGCGCCGATCAGGTTCAGGGCAGCCATCAGAAACCGGACCCCGGCTGCTGCAAATAGGCCTGTTCTTCCGGCGTCGATGCGCGGCCAAGGATGGCGTTACGATGCGGGAAGCGGCCGAAGCGCTTGATCACCTCGCGATGGCGCCGCGCGAAATCGAGCATCCCGGCGACGCCTGGAGCGGTCGGATCCGCATCGAGCATGCGCTCGAACAGGGCCACGGCCCGCTCCTGCATCGCCATATCCTCCGCATGCTCGAACGGCAGGTAGACAAAGCCCCGCTGCAAAGGCGTGAGCGTCTCGTCCTGTCGCGCATCGACCATGGCGAGTGCCGCCTGCAAAGCCAGCGGATCGCCAGCGAAGGCCAGCGGCGTGCCGCGATGGACGTTGCGGCAGAACTGGTCCAGCACCAGGATGCGCGCCAGCGCGGACCGCGGACCTTCCTCATCCCAGTGCCGCAGGCCGGCGGCCAGCGCCTGCTCGATCAAAGCGCCGAAACGGCTGCCGATCTCGCGGTCGAAATCATCGTCCTTCTGGAACCACTCGCGGCGCGGCGCATCGGCGGCCTGGCCTTCCGAGGGCTCGAACCAGAAATCGAATACCGCCTTGGCTTGTGCGTTCATGTTCATGCTCAGTTACGTGCGTGCGACAGTTGGAAGCTGTGGATGCCGTCGAATTGCGCCAGCTCGGCCGACAGCACAGACATCGGCGCGCCGCTACGCTTGCTCAGCGCGATGGCGACGAAGCGCCACTCCTGCATGCCGCCGTCGCTGCCGATCATCAGCGAACCGCCGGCGATTTCGTAGCCGCGCTGCAGCGCCATCGCGCGCAGCGCCGGCTCCTGCGGCAGAAAGCCGGCCTTGAAGCGCATGGTGATCGCGATCGCATGCCGCGAGGGCAGCCAGGCCTCGACCCTGGTCAGCAGGATCATCGCGCCCGCGCTCAGCACCGCCAGCCCCATCGCGCCAAGATAGAAGCCGATGCCGACCATCACGCCGATCACCGACGAGGCCCAGATCGAGGCCGCCGTCGTCAAGCCGCTGATGTTAAAGCCTTCCCGCATGATGACGCCGGCGCCGAGGAAGCCGATGCCGGTGACGATGCCCTGCACGATGCGGGTCGGGTCGGAGGTCAGGATGGTATGGCCGGCATGGCCGCCGAACCATTCGCCGGGATAGCCGCCGATCACCGTCAGCGCGGCGGACGCCATGCATACCAGCCCGTAGGTACGCATGCCGGCCGCGCGGCCGTGGTACGAGCGCTCGTAGCCAACCATCAAGCCTAGCAGCAGCGCGCCCACCAGATTGAGCAAAATAACGCCGTTGGTGGCGATTTCGTGGGCAGACCAGTAGGCAAACAGGGACTCGATCGGTGGCATGCGTGGTCTCTTTCAGCGGTGCGCTCAGGGCGCTTTTTTAACGAGCTGCTTTTCAAACGCGACATCGAGCTTGCTGACGCGCTTGGGCGCGGCAGGCGAGATGCCGTTGACGAAGGCGACAAAGTCGTCCAGCTCCAGCGGTGCGCACAACGGTGGCTGACCCGGGCCTTCGGTCAGGAAGAAATGGCCGCTGCCGGTGCGCGACATCGAATACTTGGCGTTCCCGCTACGGACCTTGAGGCGGTCGACGGCCGTCGTGGCCCTGGTTGCGCGGCCGCTCATAACGCCTCCGTGCGGGTGTCGAGCCAGGCCAGCGCGTCGCCGGACAGCAGCGGGCGCAAACGCTTGCGCACCGTGGCGTGATAGTCGTTCAGCCAACGTTTCTCGTCGTCGCGCAGCAGCGAGGGCTCGATGCAACGGGTGTCGACCGGGCACAGGGTCAGCGTTTCGAATTCGAGGAACTCGCCGAATTCGGTCTGGCCCGCGGGGCGGTTGAGCACCAGGTTTTCAATCCGGATACCCCACTGGCCGGGACGGTACAGCCCCGGTTCTATCGATGTGATCATGCCTGGCTCCATGGCGGTATGCGGCTCCGGCATCGCCGATTGCGAAATCGACTGCGGGCCTTCGTGCACGTTAAGGAAGTAGCCGACGCCGTGGCCGGTGCCGTGGCCGAAGTCCAGCCCTTCGGCCCACAACGGCGCGCGGGCGATGGAATCGAGCATAGGCGATTTGGTCCCGCGCGGGAAGCGCGCCGAGGACAGCGCGATCACGCCCTTGAGCACCAGCGTGAAATCGCGTTTGTGCTCGCCCGTGATGGACCCGACGCCGACCACGCGGGTGATGTCGGTGGTGCCGCCCACATACTGGCCGCCGGAGTCGATCAGCAGCAGGCCGTCGCCTTCGATGACGGAGTGCTGGGCTTCGGTGGCGCGGTAATGCATGATCGCGCCGTTGGAGCGGAAGCCGGCGATGGTGGCGAAGCTCGGGCTGACGAAGCCCGGGCGGCGCGCGCGGGCCGCCGTGATCTCGCGGTCGATGGCCAGTTCGGTCAGCGGTTGACGCTGCGGATCGGCCAGCGTCTGATCGAGCCATGTGAAGAATTCGCACAGGGCGGCGCCGTCCTGCTCCATGGCGGCGCGCACGTGGGCGGCGTCGGCATCGCTCTTTCTGGATTTGGCGAAGGTGGTCGGGTTGATCGCCTCGATCACCCGGACCGTGGCCGGGACCCACTGGCGCGTGCCGTAGGTGACGCGGCGCGGGTCGATCAGCAGCGTGCCGTCGGCGGGCAGCGCGGCCAGCGCGGCGGCGGCCGATTCGTACGGCGCGACGTCGACGCCGTCCTCCGCCAGCGTGGCGCGCAGCGCGGGCGACACTTTGCCGTCGGCGACGAACAAAGTGGCGCGGTCCGGGCCGACCAATGCGTGGGACAGGAAGATCGGGTTGAAATTGACGTCGGCGCCGCGCAGGTTGAACAGGTAGGCGATATCGTCCAGCGTTGAAATCAGGTGATGCTGGGCGCCCAGCTGCCGCATCGTTGTGCGCAAATTGACAAGCTTTTCGGCGCGGGTCTGCGATGCGAACGGCGGCAGGTGCTCGTAGACTGGTGCTTCGGGCAGCGATGGGCGGCCGGTCCAGACTTCGTCCAGCAGGTCCAGATCGGTGCGCAGGGTGACGTTTTTCGCTTTCAGCGCCTGTTCCAGCAAGCGGGCGATGGACAGGCCGAGCACCGCGCCATCGACCGCCGCCGTCTGGCCAGATTGAAGAGTCGTTGCCAGCCAGTCAACATATTGGACGCTGGCGCCGGAAGTCAGTTTCATCAGCGCGATGCCGGTGCCGGCCAATTGCTGCTCGGCCTGGGTCCAGTAACGGGCGTCGGTCCAGACGCCGGCGAAATCCGGCGTGACAATAAAAGTGCCAACCGAGCCGGTAAATCCCGACAGCCATTCACGGCCCTGCCAGCGCACCGGCAGATATTCGGACAAGTGGGGATCGGCCGACGGCACGATCAGCGCGTCGATATTCTGGCGGCGCATCGCCGCGCGCAACAGCGCAAGGCGTTCGACGACGGGGGAAGTATTCGGAGTATTCATAGGATGTCGATTTCCAGTGCGCCGCCGAAGCGGCATAGCTTGTCGCTATGATACTCCGATTGCCAGGAGCGCAGGTTTGGATCTGCCATCAAATAGGCAAGAATGCGAAACACTTTAATTGCTCTGCTTGTTCCACAATGCTCTGAAAGCTATATTGAGAATGATTGCCTCATTCCAGCGGCGGTTTGTGGTCAATTCATCGTGGGAGTATACCTGCGGCCAAAAAAAACAGCGGGCGGCGATGTGTAGCGAAACTGGGCGTCGCGCCGTCAACGTTAAACCGCATTTTAAGCGGCCGTGAAAGAGTGACCGCTTCAATGGCTCAACGCTTGGCAACCGCGCTAGGAAGTTCCCCAGAAAGTTGGCTTGCCATGCAGGAAATGCACGACCGCTGGTTAGAAAAGCAGCGGAACGCAGCATAACGATTTAATCGCCGCATTATTCGTATAACGCGCGCTCTCGATATTCCCCTTCACTTTCCTGGTCATCGACGACGACGCGGCATTTAGCAGCCGCTCGATTCGTGCGCATGGCGCAAATCCGCCCTTCCCACGCTGGATTTTGGCTTAAACGCGCTAAAATTCAGCATGATTTGAGGGCAAAACGCCCCTGATCGGGATTTCATTGTTCCAAAGAGGGGAGACTCAGGCCTCGTAGCGGCGCAGGCCTTCGAGATCGAGTATGCGGATGCCGCCGTAATCAAGACTTAATAAGCCTTGTTTCTCCAGCAGCTGTAACGCCTGATTGGCCCGCTGGCGCGAAGCGCCGGACAGCAGGCCTAATTCCTCCTGCGATATCTGCACCAGCTTTTCCAAACCGGGATAAAGATGGGAATTAAACATTGAAACCAGACAACGCGCCACGCGAGTATCGGGATTTAATAGGCGGTCATTTTCCACCATCCCGATAAACTGCCCCAAGCGCTCATTCAGCTGCATTAATAAAAACCGCGTAAATGGCAAACTGGTTTCCAACAGCCAATGAAAGGTGGAAAGCGGCATGCGCGCAATACGACTATCGCGCAAAGCCATCGCGTCATATTTAAGGTGTTCTCTTTTTAAAAGCGAACCTTCGCTGAACCAGCCACCCGGCGGCACACCGGTAAATGACACGCTTTTACCCGCCGCCGAGAAATTGGTCATCTTCACCATGCCCTCGATAATACCCAGCCAATGCTCCACCATTTCCCCCTTGCGGCAAACATAACCGCCCTTCGGGACAAAGGTTTCAAAGGTCTCGGCCTCCACGCGCGCCATTTGTTCCGGCGTCAGGCCCTGGGCCCAGATCGCCGTGCGCAACGCTTCCTTGAGGGTAATTTGATGTTGATTAGGCATTATTGCAACGCACCATGGAAAGTTCCGTCAAATGTCGCCGAAAAGACAACCTGACTGTCGGCGGCAAGCTAATATCATCACATAAAAAGGCTGCCGTATCAGAAGTTTAACAAGTACGAGCAAATAGCAACAGGAGACACTGGTGCATACACAGAACGAGACGTTCCCGCGCTGGCTGCTGGCTCATGGCCGGCTCCGCCCAGGGAAACCCGCTTTCAGGGAAAAATACCTGGGCATCTGGCAAAGCTGGACCTGGGCCCAGGTCAACGACGAAGTACGGGCGCTGGCCTGCGGCCTGGCCGCCATCGGCTTCCAGCGCGGCATGAACCTGGCCATCATCGGCGACAACCGCCCGCGCCTCTACTGGTCCATGCTGGCCGCGCAGTGCCTCGGCGGCGTGCCCGTGCCGCTGTACCAGGACGCCCCGGCCGCCGACATGGCCTACGTGCTGGAAAACGCCGAGATCCGCTACGCCATCGTCGAAGACCAGGAACAGGTCGACAAGTTGATGGAATTGCAAAGCCTGTACCCGCACATCGAGCACGTCGCCTACGACGACGAACGCGGCATGCGCCACTATCGCCAGCAAGGCCTGCTGTCCTTCGCCCGCCTGCAGGAGATTGGCCGCGCCTGGGACCAGGCCAATCCCGGCATGTTCGACAACGCCGTCAAGGCCGGCAAGGGCAGCGACAACGCCATCATCCTGTACACCTCCGGCACCACCGGCAAGCCCAAAGGCGTGTGCCAGACCCATTCCGCGCTGATCGCGGCCGGCACCGGCGGCGTCGGTTTCGAGCACCTCACCGACGAAGAGGACATCCTCTCCTACCTGCCGATGGCCTGGGTGGGCGACTGCCTGTTCTCCTTCGCGCAGGCGATGACGGCCGGCTTCACCGTCAACTGCCCCGAATCCGGCGACACCGTCATGACGGACATGCGCGAAATCGGCCCTACTTATTACTTCGCCCCGCCGCGCGTGTTCGAGAACATGCTCACCACCGTGATGATACGGATGGAGGACGCCGGCGCCATCAAGCGCCGCATGTTCCATCACTTCATGGCGGTGGCCCGCCGCAGCGGCGCGGCCATTTTGGACGGCAAGCCGGTGCCGCTGTGGGACCGCCTGGCTTATGCGCTAGGTCAGGTTCTGGTCTACGGCCCGTTGAAGAATGTGCTCGGAATGTCACGCGTGCGGGTCGCCTACACGGCCGGCGCCGCGATCGGGCCGGACCTGTTCCGCTTCTACCGCTCCATCGGCGTCAACCTGAAGCAGTTCTACGGCTCCACCGAAACCTGCGCCTACATCTGCCTGCAGCCGGACGGCCAGATCAAGTTCGACAGCGTCGGCCTGCCGGCGCCCGGCGTCGAGGTCAAGCTGGCCGACAACGGCGAGGTGCTGGTCAGGTCACCAACATTAATGGACTGTTATTACAAGCGCCCCGACGCCACCAGCGAGGCGATCGACGCCGAAGGCTACTTCCACACCGGCGACGCCGGCCTGTTCGACCACGAAGGCCACTTGAAGATCATCGACCGCGCGGCGGACGTCGGCAAGATGAACGGCGGCGCCATCTTCGCGCCCAACTACGTGGAGAACAAACTCAAGTTCTTCCCCTTCATCAAAGAGGCGGTGGTATTCGGCGACAAGCGCGACGAGGTCTGCGCCTTCATCAATATCGACATGGAAGCCGTGGGCAACTGGGCCGAACGCCGCAGCATCGCCTATTCCGGCTACACCGACCTGGCCGCGCACCCGCAGGTGTATGGCCTGGTGCGCGACTGTATCGAGCAGGTCAACGCCGACCTGGCGGGCGAGCCGATGATGAGCGACACGCAGATCCACCGCTACCTGGTGCTGCACAAGGAGCTCGATCCCGACGACGATGAGCTGACCCGCACCCGCAAGGTGCGCCGCAAGTTCATCGCCGAGAAGTACGCGGTGCTGATCGATGCGCTCTACAGCGGCAAGCAATCGCAGTACATCGAAACACAGGTCAAGTTCGAGGACGGCCGTTCAGGGCTGGTGGCGGCGGACTTGAAGATCGAGTCCTGCAAGACCTTCCCTGCCATCCAGGCAGCGGCATGACAGAGGAGGCCACCATGCAAATGAACGAACCAGACACCCACTTCGGGGCGGACGCCGATCCCGGCCGCCGCAAAATCGGCCCGGTGATCCTCGACCTGAAGAACATCTCGCTGTCGTTCGGCGGCGTGAAGGCGCTGACCGACATCTCCTTCGACGTCAAGCAGCACGAGATCCGCGCAATCATCGGCCCGAACGGCGCCGGCAAAAGCTCGATGCTCAACGTGATCAATGGCGTGTACCGCCCGCAGCTGGGGGAGATCATCTACCGCGGCGAGCACCGCAAGAACATGGACTGCCACGCCGCCGCAAAGTCCGGCATCGCCCGCACCTTCCAGAACATCGCGCTGTTCAAGGGCATGACGGTCCTCGACAACATCATGACCGGCCGTAACCTGAAGATGAAGTCCAACTTCCTGATGCAGGCACTGTACTGGGGTCCGGCGCGGCGCGAGGAGATCGCCCACCGCGTCAAGGCCGAGGAGATCATCGACTTCCTGGAGATCCAGGCGATCCGCAAGACGCCGGTGGGCCGCCTGCCGTACGGCCTGCAAAAGCGCGTGGAGCTGGGCCGCGCGCTGGCCGCCGAACCGGAGATCCTGCTGCTGGACGAACCGATGGCCGGCATGAACGTGGAAGAGAAGCAGGACATGTGCCGCTTCATCCTCGACGTGAACGACCAATTCGGCACCACCATCGTTCTGATCGAGCATGACATGGGCGTGGTGATGGACATCTCGGACCGCGTGGTGGTGCTCGACTACGGCAAGAAAATCGGCGATGGCACGCCCGACGACATCCGCTGCAACCAGGACGTGATCAACGCCTACCTCGGAAAGGCCTGCGAATGAACGTGAACTTTTTCTTTGAGGTGCTGATCGGCGGCCTGCTGTCCGGCGTGATGTATGCGCTGGTGGCGATCGGCTTTGTGCTGATCTACAAGGCCTCCGGCGTTTTCAATTTCGCCCAGGGCGCGATGGTGTTCTTCGCCGCGCTCACCTGCGTCGGCATCGTCGACAAATTCGGTGTGTCGCTGTGGGTGGCGATACCGCTCACCATCGTGGTGATGATCCTGCTCGGCATGGCGATCGAACGCGTGGTGCTGCGGCCTTTGGTGAACCAGCCGGAGATCACGCTGTTCATGGCGACCATCGGCCTGGCGTTTTTCATCGAAGGCCTGGCGCAGCTGGTGTGGGGCTCGCAGGTACACAAGCTGGAACTGCCGATCGAGGACGTGCCATCCGAATACCTGATGACCAAATATAACATCATGGTCTCGCAGTTCGACATCATGGCGGCCGCCGTCTGCGGCCTGCTGGTGACGGCGCTGGCCCTGCTGTTCGCCAAGACCAAGGTGGGCCGCGCCCTGCGCGCGGTGGCGGACGACCACCAGGCCGCGTTGGCCGTCGGCATTCCGCTGCAGCGCATCTGGGCGGTGCTGTGGGCGGTGGCCGGACTGGTCGCGCTGGTGGCCGGCCTGCTGTGGGGCGCCCGCAACGGCGTGCAGTTCGCGCTGACCTTCGTGGCGCTGAAGGCGCTGCCGGTGCTGATCCTCGGCGGCTTCACGTCGATGCCCGGCGCGATTGTCGGTGGCCTGATCATCGGCGCCTCCGAAAAAATGGCCGAGGTGTATATCGGCCCGCTGGTCGGCGGCGGCATCGAAGGCTGGTTCCCGTACGTGCTGGCGCTGTTGTTCCTGCTGGTGCGGCCGGAAGGCCTGTTCGGCGAAAAAATCATCCGCAGAATCTGAGAGGCTAAAGGTACAACCTATGCTCTACCGCGAAGCAGGACAATTCAAAACCAGCTATCAGGCCGACAGCCAGATCTTCCCCATCCTCCAGGACCGCATCGCGCTGTTCGCGTTGCTGGCGGTGGCGATCGTGGTGGTGCCGCTGTTCGCATCGCCGTACACCTTGTCCGCGATCCTGATCCCCTTCCTGATCTTCTCGCTGGCCGCGCTGGGACTGAACATCCTCACCGGCTACGCCGGCCAGCTGTCGCTGGGCACCGCCGCCTTCATGGCGGTCGGCGCCTTCGCCTCGTACAACTTCCTGGCGCGCCTGCCCGGACTGCCGGTGCTGCTGGCATTTGTGCTGGGCGGCTTGAGCGCGGCGATGGTCGGCATCGCCTTCGGCCTGCCGTCGCTGCGGATACGCGGCTTCTACCTGGCCGCGTCCACGCTGGCTACGCAGTTCTTCGTGGTGTGGTGCCTCACCAAGATCCCCTACCTGACCAACTACAGCACCTCGGGCGTGATCACCGCGCAGAAGATCGCCATCCTGGGCTACCAGTTCGACACGCCGGGCCGCAAATACCTGCTGGTGCTGGGCGTGGTGGCGGTGATGGCACTGCTGGCCAAGAACATGATCCGCTCCAACGTGGGCCGCTCGTGGATGGCGGTGCGCGACATGGACGTGGCGGCCGAAGTGATCGGCTTCCGCCTGATGCGCACCAAGCTGCTGGCCTTCGCCGTCAGCTCCTTCTACTGCGGCGTGGCCGGCGCACTGTATGCGTATGCCTACCTCGGCACGGTGGAACCGGAAGCCTATAACCTCGACCTGTCGTTCCGCATCCTGTTCATGGTGATCATCGGCGGCGTCGGTTCGGTGCTCGGCTCCTTCCTCGGCGCGGCCTTCATCGTGCTGCTGCCGGTGTTCCTGAACATCTTCGCGCACGGCCTGGCGCTGCCGACCAGCGTCGCCTCCAACCTGGAGCTGATGGTGTTCGGCGCATTGATCGTATTTTTCCTGATCGTGGAACCCCACGGTCTGGCGCGTTTATGGCAAATCGGTAAAGAGAAACTGCGTCTGTGGCCATTCCCGCACTAAACGCAAACAACAATAACCTGGAGGAGAAGACAATGAAACGCATCGCATCCCTGGTACTCGGACTGACACTGGCGGCATCCATCCCCGCATGGGCCCAGGACCAATACGTCGCCCTGCCCTCGTACCGCGTAGGCCCTTATGCGGCGGGCGGATCCGGCTTTTATGGCGGCATCATCGACTACTTCAACCTGGTCAACCTGGCCGGTGGCGTGAACGGCGTGAAGATCTCGTGGGAGGAGTGCGAAACTGAATACAACCCTTCGCGCGGTGTCGAATGCTACGAGCGCCTGAAGACCAAGAACGGCGGCGCCACGCTGGTCGAGCCGCTGTCCACCGGCGTCGCCTACGGCGTGCTGGATCGCCTGGCGGTCGATAAAATCCCGATGACGATGATCGGCTATGGCCGCTCGGACGCCGCCAACGGCAAGGTCTTTCCCTATGTGTTCCCGCTGATTACCAGCTACTGGAACCAGGCCGCCGCGATGATCAAATACCTCGGCGACAAGGACGGCGGCATGGCCAAGTTGAAAGGCAAGAAGATCGCCTACCTGTACCACGACTCGGCATTCGGCAAGGAACCCTTGCCGGTGCTGGAGGCCTTGTCCAAGCAGTACGGCTTCGACCTGGTCAAGGTTCCCGTCACGCCGCCGGGCACGGAGCAGCAATCGCAGTGGCTGCAGATCCGCCAGGCCAATCCCGACCACGTGATCCTGTGGGGCTGGGGCTCGATGAACGCGGTCGCCATCAAGACCGCGCAACGCAACGGCATTCCGCGCGAGAAGCTGCTGGGCGTGTGGTGGGCAGGCTCCGAAGAAGACACCGTGCCGGCCGGCGACGCCGCCAAAGGCTACAGCGCGATGACCTTCAACACGCCGGGCAACTACCCGGTGATGGAAGAGATCCACAAAAAACTCTACGACGCCGGCAAGGGCAACCTGGCCGACCGTACGCGCATCGGCTCCGTGTATCACATGCGCGGCGTCAGCGCGGCCATCCTGTGGGTGGAGGCGATGCGCACCGCGCAGGAAAAATTCGGCAAGGGCAAGCCGGTCACCGGCGAGCAAATGCGCTGGGGACTGGAGCACCTGAACGTGGACGAGGCGCGCCAGAAAGCCATCGGCGCCCTGGGCATGCTGCCGCCGGTGAAGACCAGCTGCGAAGACCATGAGGGCTCGGGCGCGGTCAAGGTCCAGCAATGGGACGGCAAGAAGTGGAACGCCATCACGCCGAACTGGATCGTCGGCGACAAGGCGCTGACCCGCAAGCTGCTGGAGGAAAGCTCCGCAGCCTACGCGGCCGAGAAAAAAATCACGCCGGCCTGCGCAAAATGATCGCCGCCGCCAGCACAGCGGCCGCTCCGGCGGCGGCGCCCTACCTGTCCGTGAACAACGTGGAAGTGATCTACGACCACGTGATCCTGGTGCTCAAGGGCGTGTCCCTGCAAGTCCCGCAGGGGAAGATCGTGGCCCTGCTGGGCGCCAACGGCGCCGGCAAGTCCACCACGCTCAAGACCATCTCCACGCTGCTGCGCGGCGAACGGGGCGACGTCACCAAGGGCGAAGTCCAGTTCAAGGGCGAACGCATCGACCAGCTCACACCCAATGAGCTGGTGCGGCGCGGCCTGTCGCAGGTGATGGAGGGGCGCCACTGCTTCGGCCACCTGACCATCGAAGAGAACCTGCTCACCGGCGCCTACACCCGCAGCGCATCGCGGGCGGAGCTGAAGGAATCGCTGGAGAAGGTCTACCACTACTTCCCGCGCCTGCGTGAGCGGCGCGCCAGCCAGGCCGGCTACACCTCCGGCGGCGAGCAGCAGATGTGCGCCATCGGCCGCGCGCTGATGGCCAAGCCGTCGATGATCCTGCTGGACGAGCCGTCGATGGGCATCGCGCCGCAGATCGTCGACGAGATCTTCGGCATCGTGAAGGACTTGAACAGCAAGGAGAACGTCTCCTTCCTGCTGGCCGAGCAGAACACCAGCATCGCGCTGCGCTACGCGGACTTCGGCTACATCCTGGAAAACGGCCGCGTGGTGATGGAAGGCGCGGCCTCCGAACTGGCCAGCAATGAAGACGTCAAGGAGTTCTACCTCGGCGTTTCCGGCGCCGGCCGCAAGAGCTTCCGCGACATGAAATTCTACCGCCGCCGCAAACGCTGGCTGGCCTGAGGAACAGAGGACAACAACGCATGAACATCAAGCAGGCCAAGGCCCTGTGCCGCACCTTCCCCGGCGCGGCCGAGGATACCAAGTGGGGCGCGGACCTCGTGTTCTCCGTCGGGACGAAAATGTTCGCCGTCACCGAGCTGGATGACAAGGCCAAGGCCATCAGCTTCAAGGTGGACGACGACCGCTTCCTGGAACTGACCGACCGCCCCGGCATCATCCCCGCGCCCTACCTGGCGCGCGCGAAGTGGGTGCGCGTCGAAGATTTGAAAACCCTCAGTGACGCCGAAGCAAAAGACCTGCTGACGCGTTCCTACGAACTGGTGTTCGGCAAACTTACCAAGAAGCTGCAACGCGAGATACAAGGATAAACAACCATGGCCGATACTTTCGACAGTCTGGAAACGCGCTCGCCTGAACAACGCGAACGCGAGCTGATGTCACGCCTGCCGCAGCTGGTGGCGCGTGCCAAGGCCGCCGCCGGCTGGTCGCGCATCCTGCACGATGTGAACGCCGCCGACATCGACAGCCGCGCCGCGCTGGCCACGCTGCCGGTGACGCGCAAGTCCGACCTGCACGGATTGCAGAAACAGCAGGCGCCGTTCGGCGGCCTCAATACCACGCCGGTGGGCCAGCTGTCGCGGGTGTTCATGTCGCCCGGTCCGATCTTCGATCCCGAGGGCCGCGGCCAGGACTGGTGGCGTTTCGCAAGGCCGATGTACGCGGCCGGCGTGCGCGCCGGCGGCCTGCTGCAGAACTGCTTCTCGTATCACTTCACGCCGGCGGCATTCATGGTCGAAGGCGGCGCCGCGCGCATCGGCTGCGCCGTGATACCGGCCGGCGCCGGCCAGACCGAATTGCAGGTGCAGGCCATCAGCCACCTGCGGCCCGACACCTACATCGGCACGCCATCCTTCCTGAAGATCATCATCGAAAAGGCGCAGGAGCTGGGCGCGGACATCGGCAGCATCAAGCAGGCTTTGATGTCCGCCGAGGCGCTGCCCGAATCGCTGCGCGGCTGGTTCGTCGAGCATGGCGTGCCGCACGTGCTGCAATGCTACGCGTCGGCCGATATCGGCAGCATCGCGTATGAAACCCAGAGCGGCGGCGCACGCGATCCCGGCATGGTGCTGGACGAGGACCTGATACTGGAAATCGTCCGCCCCGGCACCGGCGACCCCGTGCCGGACGGCGAAATCGGTGAAGTGGTGGTCACGCTCTTCAATCCCGACTACCCGCTGATACGCTTCGCCACCGGCGACCTGTCGGCGGTGCTGACCGGCGCGCCGGCCTCGCCTTGCGGCCGCACCAACACCCGCATCAAGGGCTGGATGGGCCGCGCCGACCAGACCACCAAGGTGCGCGCCATGTTCGTGCATCCGTCGCAGGTGCACGACGTCACCCGCCGCCATCCCGAGATCGTCAAGGCGCGGCTGGTGGTGTCGGGCCAGATGGCGCACGACGTGATGACGCTGCATTGCGAGGTGGCCGATCCGTCCAGCGCCAGCAGCGCCGTCGCCATCACCGAATCGATACGCGACCTGACCAAATTGCGGGGCGAGGTGCGGTTTGCCGCCATCGGCAGCCTGCCCAACGACGGCAAGGTGATCGACGACATCCGCGACTACAAGTAGTCCGTTGTGGCGGAAAACCAACGGCATGCGGTGCGGCGGGATATGGCGGATAATAGCGAACTTACCACCCGTTTTTAGAAGCCGAAGAAGACCATGCAAGACTTCCACCACAACCGCGCCCGCGCCCTGCTGGAAAACGCGGAAGAGCTGTTCACCAAGGCAGACGTCGACCACGCCGTCGCCGCGATGGCCGAGACCCTCAACACCCGCTTTAACCAGCCGGACAGCGACGCCTTCCCGCTGGTGCTGGGCGTGATGGGTGGCGCCGTGGTCTTCACCGGCAACCTGCTGCCGCAACTGACCTTCCCGCTCGAATTCGACTACATCCACGTCAGCCGCTACGGCGACGACGACCAGGGCGGACAAGTGGTGTGGAAAGTGGTGCCGCGTTCGAACGTGGCCGGCCGCGTGGTCATCGTGCTGGACGACATCCTGGACGAAGGCGAAACGCTGGCTCACGTCAAACAGCGCTTGCTGGACATGGGCGCGGCCGAAGTGGTGCTGGCCGTCTTCGCCGACAAGGCGATCGGCAAGCCCAAGCCGGTCAAGGCGGACATCGTCGGCATCACCATCCCCAACCGCTTCGTGGTGGGCTTCGGCATGGACGCCTACGGCTACTGGCGCAACCTGCCAGGCCTGTGGGCGATCCAGACCGAGAACTAAGCCTTACGGCCGCAGACCGTATGCGTCCACGAACTTGCGGATACCGTCCGGGTGTTCGCGCTTCCACGCCTCGAACTCGGGGCGCCAGGACTCCTTGTACTGCAAGAGCATCAGCGCGGTCTCCAGCTGGCCGGCCTTGGCCAGCATGCGCATGGTCTTCAGATTGGGATCGGTGACTTCCGGGTTGCCTTTGGCGGCCAGTTCGTCCGCCACCTTCATCGCCCCCTCCCACGACGCCAGCTCGATGGCGAACGGCTTGTCGGCCACCTTGTCCGCGCGGTTCTTGCCGCGCAGGTTGGACTCCGTGGCGGCGAGCATCAGCCATACCGCGCCATCGATGCCTTTTTGATCCGCCGGCCCGCTGAACGCCCGGTCCAGATTGATGGTGAACTTGCCGGTCTCCGGATCCATGACGGCGCTGGCCTTGCGCTTCATCTGCAGGGACGTCAAAGGATAGCCATTCGCGGCGCGCAGCGCCGCCAGCTTGTCCCAATTTGGGCGCTGGCTGGGCTGAGCGGCGATGCCGCTCAACAGCGCGGCTTCGGCCGCGGCATGCTTGCCCTGCTTGGCCAGCGCATCGGACAGGAAGCGCCACGCCTGGCCGTTCAACGGCTCCAACTCGGCCGCCTTGCGGAACCAGGCCTCCGCTTCCGGCATATTCTCCTGCACGTAATAGATATCGCCGATGAAGATCAGCGCCGGTGAATATTGCGGGTCCATCTTCGCGGCCTGCTGGTACTTGGCGCGCGCCTCATCGAGCTTGCGCCCCTCGAACAACACCTCGCCTTCCTGCACCAGCTTCAAGGTATCGGCCGAAGGCTGGCGCAGCGACGCCACACGGTCGTCCGACAGCCCACGCAGCACCTCCTGGGCCAGCGGGTCTTGAGGTTCAAGCGTCAATGCCTGGCGCGCCGCGCCTTCCGCTTGTTGCCGCAGCTTGGCGGCGTTGTCGCCACTGGCGCTGATGGAGGCCGACCACAAGAGGTGCGCGATTCTCGACAGCGGTGTCGACGCCGTAGGATCGGCCTTGGCGGCTGCTGAAAATTTGTTCAGGGCCTCCTGGTATTTGCCCTGCGCGGCCAGCACGGAGCCCTCCTGTACCAGCGGCTGCGCCGCCTCGTTGGGCAGTATCGCGGCAAAAGCATGGGCGCCGGCCAACGCCAGCACCATCGTCAAAACGCGAATATTTTTCATCGAACAGAGTTCACCAATTGATAAGATTGGAATTAGTATAATTGCATTCGTCCTCGTAGGGCTCTGTCAGGGAAGTGGCCAGCAATGAGAAAAACCTGTTTGGTGGTGCTGCTGATCGGCGTGGGCGTCTGTGGCTGCCTGCAGGCCGAACCCGTTCAATCGAATGAACTGACCATCCCCAACTTCGACCCGGACAGTCCCGCGTGTGTCATCAAATTCAAAGGCGGCGCGTCGCCGGAATCACTCCGGCTGAACCTCAGTTGCTTGCCAAAGTCGGCGCCGACCGGATTGGAAAATCCGGCTCCGGAAGTAAAAGTTCAATCCATCCACGGGAAGAACGCCAAGGGACACATGTCGCTAATCGACGATGCGCAGTCCCCACACGCCGACCGCACGCGGGAATTGAACTTTTGCCTGTATGGCAAACAGAATAATTTTTGCGGCAGTGCCAAGGTGCTGCGGTTAAAGGATGGCGCCAAGGTTGATGACACCTCGACGATCAAGGATTGGATTCAACGAATAGAGCTACAGGACGCCGGCTCACAATGAGCGCATCGATGGATGCCGCCACCTATAGCGGCCCGCCCCCTTGCGGGCTTTTCATCTTGCTGGCGTGGAAACGGGTGACGGGGCCGGAGGACTAACGAAAGGAGTCGCTTTCAGTCGAGCGGCCGACGCCGGAACAGCCACTTTGGCTTCTTGAGCAGCAGCTGACGAGTAGACATAGATTGGCAGGCCGACCACAAGGAACGCCAAGACCGCAAACGAACCTACCAATGTGTATTTGGTAGCGCGAAGAGAATCGCGATACGCGCGTTCACCAAACTTGACCGTCTCCCACTCTGTCTTCAGCACTCCCTCGGCATGGGAAGCGGCCGTTTCCACTGCGCCAATCGGCTCGGCTACGTCACCTTCTTTGTTAACAATATAAGCCTGCTGCGCACCCATCATTGCGTTCAACAGTCGCAGCAACTCTTTATGGTCATCTTGGCCGGCATTGAGACGCAGCCGGATACGGTGATAAGTTTCAGCTGCTCCATGGCGAACGGCGGTAATTTTAGTTTGGTCGATACCGAATTTTTCAGTCTCATCGGACTGCGGCGCCCGGAACTCCTGCACCGAGCGCGCCAATGTCCTCGTATTTGAAAACAGCGCAGCGAGGTCGTCGCGCAACGCGTTAATCCAGGCTTGGCGAAACTCCGAGAATCGGAACCAAGAACCGGCGCTTCGAGCATGGCGAGCAGCTTACTCTTAAGGGTGTCGCTGGCTTGGTCAAAGGTCGGGTGAAAATTGAGCACGTAAACCGCTTCAAATTGCTGTTTCAGCTGAACGGATCGTTCTTCCAATTGCAGGAACACCGCCGCAGCGTGCCTCGTCATGAATTCACGCGCCTGCATCAGCACCTCGGGTTCGCGCTCGGCGATCAGGGCAAAGCCAAAGATGTCTCGTCCCGTAATGCGATCGCCCCGGTGCCACAGCTTTTTCGCGATGATTTCCACCGACGCCTCCACGCGGACCTGATGCCCGAGGATCGTCCCGATTTCAAATCCCGGCACGGTCAGATTCGGCGCGGCACGAAGTCGATCTCACCCTCCGGCAGGTACAGCTTGACATATCCAGCCGCCTCCACGAAATCTGTGGTGATCGACTCGGCGACGTCGCTCAGCCGGGGCGTGACGAAGCCAAGCGACTGCGGATCCGGGGCGAAGATGTCGATGTCCTTGCTGAAGCGGTGACCGTAACGCAGCATGAGAACGGTGCCGCCGCCGAAGGTCCAGAAGAGATCATCGCGACCATGCCTGGCGATCTCGCCGACAAGCGTCAGCGCATGGGACAACAGCGTCTCGCAGGTTCTGGGTATCTCTGGAGTCCCCGCCATCACCAAACCGTTCTGCATACTTTCCATTGCTTCGCCCACAGACTGAGGTGCTTCATGATTTTCTTCGCGGGGACGTCGGAGGTGGCCGCCTCGGCGACGGCTTTCACCACGACCGGCAACGGCGTTTCATCGAGCAAGGCCATCAAATGCGGCTGGAACTGCTCCGGGGCGACGCCGGAACGCAGCATCGTCGACAGCATCTCGGGCGTAATCACATCCCGATAGCTGGTGCTGATGCTGCGCGCCACCACCGTCAGCGCGCTTTTCAGACCGGTTGGCTGCACGGTCTCCATACCGAGACCCAAAACATCCATCACTGCCTTCAGCTTCGTGTAACCGAGGTCCTTTAGTGTGCCATTTTCCAGCTGGTTGATCGTGACGCGGGAGAGGCCGGCAAATTTGGCCACGTGCTCCTGCAGCAAGCCCACCTGGATGCGCTTGTTATGGATTTCGTCACCGATCTGGGCCAGGTCCATCGTCGATCTCATTCGTGTTAAATATATTTAACATTATAGTGCCCATGGCTAAAATTCCAAGGCGGCTTTATGATGTTTCACTATTCCTTGGAAAATGCGAGCATCGACGGAATGTTCAATCCAATACTTTCGTGGCTGTTCCTGCTGGCGATAGGCCAGGCCTTCCTGATGGCGGCGTCGCTGCTCAGCGTGCGCCAGCCGGAGATGCGTACCGCTAACCGGCTCCTGTCCGCACTACTGCTGGTGTTCGCGGCCATCATCGGCTACAACTGGCTGGGCCTCAATCACCTGTATCAGCAGTATCCGCACAGCGCGCTGGCCATCGTCACGCTCGGCCTGGCCGTCGGGCCGCTTCAATATCTCTACATGCATGCGATGCTGTCGGACCAGCCGCTGGGCCGCCGCGCGCTGCTGCATTTCGCGCCGTTCGCCGCCGCCACGCTGGCGATGATGCCGTTCTACCTGCGCTCGGCCGAGGAGAAGCTGGCGTGGATGCACCACTGGGACGGCTGGCCGTGGTACATGACCGTGGCCGGACTGGCCAAGCTGGCGATCCTGCTGGCCTACATCCGCGCCACCTTCCTGCTCGTGCGGCGCGTGCCGGACGAATCGGAGCTGGTGCGCGACCTGCGGCGCCTGATGGGCGCATGGCTGGTCAGCGCGGCATTGAGCGTCGTCGCGCTGGCGATGGCGGTGCTGGACGTGGAGGCGCCGCTGTCCGCCGATGCGATGGACGGCATATCACTGATCTTGTTCGTGTTCGCGACCGCCATCACGGCCATGCGGCTACCGCTCGGCTATCGTCCGCGCGCGCTGCCGCCGCCGGCGCCGGCCAGGCGGCGCTACGCCAGCAAGCAGCTCCCCGCCGGCGACCGCGATGCATTCCTGGCGCGGCTGGCCGTCTGCATGGAGCAGGACCAGCCCTACCGCAACGGCGAGTTGAAGCTGGAAGACCTGGCCGCGCAGGTGGCGATGACGCCGCACGAACTGTCCCAGCTGATCAACGAAAACTGCGGCGGCAATTTCGCCGATTTCCTGAACCGCCACCGCGTGGACGCGCTGAAACTGGCCCTGCACGATCCCGCGCAAGCCGCCGCCAGCATCCTCGACCTGTCGATACTGGCCGGATTTAACAGCAAAAGCGCGATGAACCGCGCATTTAAAAAACAGACCGGCATGACGCCTGGCGAATTCCGCGAACAGTCGAAAACGCCCGCGTAGCAGGTGCCAAATCATCATTTGGGACGCAAAATACGGGGCACGTCAGCACACTGGACCCCTCACCACTAGGAGCCACGTATGAAAACCACCCGCATTCTCGCCAGCCTTTCCCTCCTCTTCTGCGCCCAGGCCTGGGCGGCCGGGCAGCAGACCTGGATCACCAATGTCAAGCTGGTGTCGCCGGAAAAGCTGGACCGCATCGAGACCGGCAGTGTCCTGATCGAAGATGAACGCATCGTCCGCGTCGAACGCGGCGCGGGCAAGAAAGCCCCGGCCGGCGCCCGCCGCATCGACGGCAAAGGACAGTACCTGACGCCCGGCCTGATCGACTCGCACGTCCACCTGATCTCCGTCCCCGGCATGAGCTTCGAGCTGGCCGACCAGAAGAAGACCATGGCCGCCGAATACTTCGCGCAGATGCCGCGCTCCTTCCTCTACTACGGCTACACGACAGTGATCGACCTGGCCGCCGGCAGCCGCGAGTTCATCGACCGCGTGAAGGCCACGCCGCTGCATCCGGACGTCTACGACTGCGGCGCGCCGCTGGTATTCGCCAACGGCTACCCTTCGAACTACGCGCCACCGGAGACGCGCTTCCAGATGTTCTCCAACTTTATCTACGACCCGGCGCAGGCCGACAAGATCCCCGCCCGCTTCAAGCCGGAGGATTACACCCCGGCCAAGGGCGTGGCGCGGGTCAAGGCCGACGGCGCCATCTGCGTCAAGACCCACTTCGAACACGGCTTCGGCAACATGCGCAACCTGCCGGTGATGAGTCCCGCCGTGTACGCGGAAGTACGCGCGGCCGCCAGCAAGGATGGCCTGGTGCTGGTCACCCACGCTAATTCGTTCGAGGCGCAGACCTTCGCCGTCAACGGCGGCGTCGACGTGCTGGCGCATGGCATGTGGAATTGGGGCCGGATGGACAAGGAGAAGGAACTGCCGGCCGAGATCAAGCAGCTGCTGGACAAGATCGTCGAGCGCAGGATCGGCTTCCAGGCGACGATGCAGGTGCTGCATGGCATAAACGCCTACTTCGAACCGGCCTACCTGAACAACCCGGCGCTGGCCAAGCTGCTGCCGCCGGCGATGCTGGCCTGGCTCAAGACGCCCGAAGGCCAGTGGTTCAAGCAGGAGCTGGCGGAAGACGAAACCGACGCCGCGGTATTGAAGGGTATGGAAGTGCCGCTGCGCCGCCAGCAGCAGGTGGTGGCCTACCTGGCCGGCAAGGACGCCAACTTCGTGTTCGGCACCGATACGCCATCCTCGCCAACCTACGGCAACATCCCCGGCCTGAACGGCTACCTGGAGATGCAGGACCTGCACAACGCCGGGCTGTCGCTGGCGCAGCTGTTCAAGGCGGCCACCATCAACAACGCCCGCACCTTCAGGATCGACGCGCAGGTCGGCACCATCGAAGCGGGCAAGGTCGCGAACCTGGTGCTGATGAAGATGTCGCCGCTGGCCGATATCCGCGCCTACGACAGCATCGACACCGTCTGGGTGCGCGGCAAACAGGCTGCGCGCGGCAGCCTGTCGGTCAAGCCGTAATTACAGCGCCAGTCGCGCGCGGGCGGCGTCGTATTCCTGCTTCAGACGGGCCACCATCTCGGCGGTGGTCGGCACGTCGTCCATCAGGCCCACGCCTTGGCCGGCGCCCCAGATGTCGCGCCAGGCCTTGGCGCTGCTGGAGCCGAAATTCATCGAGCTCTTGTCGGCCTGCGGCAGCGCGTCCGGATCCAGGCCGGCGGCGACGATGGATTTCTTCAGGTAGTTGCCATGCACGCCGGTGAACAGGTTCGAATACACGATGTCCGCCGCGGTCGATTCCACGATCGCATTACGGTAATCGTCGCTGACGTTCGATTCCTGCGTCGCCAGCCAGCGCGAGCCGATGTACGCGAAGTCCGCGCCCATCGCCTGCGCCGCCAGGATCGCATCGCCGGTGGCGATGGAGCCGGACAGCGCGATCGGGCCCTTGAAGAATTTGCGGATTTCGCCCACCAGCGCGAACGGCGACAAGGTGCCGGCATGGCCGCCAGCGCCGCTGGCCACCAGGATCAGGCCATCGACGCCCGCCTCCAGCGCCTTCTCGGCGTGGCGGATCGAGACCACGTCATGCATGACGATGCCGCCGTAGCTGTGGATCGCGTCCAGCATCTCCTTCGGCGGGGCGCGCAGCGACGAGATGATGATCGGGATCTGGTGCTTGACGCAGACTTCCACGTCGTGCGCGAGGCGGTCGTTCGACTGGTGCACGATCTGGTTGACGGCGATCGGGCCGACACGCTTGTCCGGATTGGCGGCCTGGAAGTCGGCCAGCTCTTTTTGCAAATCGGTCAGCCACACGTCCAGCATTTCCGCGGGACGCGCGTTCAGCGCCGGGAAGGAGCCGACGATGCCGGCCTTGCACTGCGCCGCGACCAGGGCCGGGCCGCTGGCGATGAACATCGGCGATGCAATGACGGGAAGGGAAAGGTTTTGCAAGACTGCTGGCAGGGCCATGGCGCACTCGCTGTCGGTAAGTTGAGGAAAATCGATTATAGATCGAAAATAGTACGACCGTGCCGAAACTAGGCGACTTCCTCTACACTTGCCTGGTGTCTACACATTGAGTAAGCGCTCACCCTCGACGCGGGCCGCGCCGGCGCGTACCAGCTGGCCGGTCGCCCATGTGGCGACCTGTTCCGGCGTCTGCTTCAGGAAGTTGCTGTTGGCCTTGGCAAACACCGGCATCGCCAGCAGCAGCTGCGGCACCTCCGCCAGCGGAATGCTCTGGCGCTCCAACAGCAGGAACTTCAGCAGCACCTTCAGCGCATTCTGCGCGTTGCGCAGCGGGTCGGCTTCCAGATAATCCACCCGCGAACGGGCCCTCGCCAGCGCGCCGGCCACGTCGTTGAACGGCTTGCCATGGCCGGGGATCACCAGCCGCACATCCAGCCCTTCGATCAGGTCCAGCGTGGCGCGTTCCTCGGCAAAGCCGGACTGGCCGTCCAACTCCGGGAAGATGATGCCGAAGCCGTTTTCCCACAGCGCGTCCGCCGAGATCAGCACCCGCTCCCGCGGGCAGTAGAAGATCAGCGAATGCGGATCGTGGCCGGGCGCGCCCAGCGCCTGCCATTCCATGTCCGCCAATGTCAGCACGTCGCCGGGGGCGACGGTCGCGTCGAAGGTGAATCGCTCGCAGCGCTGGCCGGTGGCCTTGAAGCTGAGCGCCTCCACGTCCCAGTGCCGCACCTTGTCCGCCTCGGCCACCGGAATCGAGGTACGGCTGCCGAAGTGCGCCTGCAAGGTGGCGTTGCCGCCGCAATGGTCGGAGTGCAGATGGGTGTTGATGATCTGGTCCAGGTGCCGGCCGCGCAGCGCGTGGCGCACCAGCTCCAGCGTTTGCGGCGCGTGGCTCATGTAGCCGGTGTCGATGATGGCCGTATCGTGGCGGCCCAGCAGCATGACGTTGTTGGACGACAGCCAGCCCCGCTCAAAAACCTGGATCGAATCGGGCAGCGCGTTCATTCGTCGTCGAAGTTGATCAATTGTTCGCGGCGGCGGATTTCCGCCCACACGCCGCGCTTGTAGTCGTCGTCCGCCGTGGACCAGGCGACGATTTCCGGAATCGTGCGCATGCAGCCCATGCAATAGAGGCGGTCGACGTCCATTTTGCACAGGCTGACGCAGGGCGACGGCACCGGTACGGCCAGTTCCGGCGCGCCGGGAGGGATCAGGTTGGCAGGTTCACTCATGCCGCCATTATGACGCGAACACGCTTGACTTGGTGATTTTCAGGTCTATACTACCATCCATGTAGATGGTAACTGGATGGAATAACATGGCAAAACAAGAATTAAAACTGAAGACCGCCGAATCGGAAAAGATCACGATCAACCTTGGTCCCATCGACCTGGGGCAAATCGATCTGCTGGTGCAGGAGGGGTTTTACTCCAACCGCACCGACCTGATACGCACGGCGATCCGCAATCAGTTGAACCAGCACGCCGACGTCGTCAAACAGACGGTGGCGCGCAAAAGCCTGGTACTCGGAATGCAGCACTATTCGCGCGCGGACCTGGAAGCCATCCAGGCGGCCGGCGAGCGGCTGCAGATCCAGGTACTGGGCCTGGCCAGCATCGCCAGCGACGTTTCGGTCGAACTGGCGCTGGCGACGATCGACTCAATTTTCGTATTGGGATCGCTGCATGCCAGCGCCGTGCTCAAAAGCGCGCTGGCCCAACGCATCCATTAAGGGAGCATCATGAAACTACCACTGTTTTCACACATGCGCGAGGCGGCGCAAAAGCTGATGAATCGAAGCGCGTCGGCCACCGTTCAGCAGGCGATGGACAGCCTGCGCGGGCACCCGGCCATGCGGCCGGCCGCGCCGGCACAACCGCCGATGCGCGACATTAATCCGCCACCAGCCCGCTCCGCGGCGGATGCGGTGCCCGAAGCCGCACCCAAGGCTGCACCCGAAGCCACGGCGCGGACGTCGGCCGAAACGGCCACGCCGAATCCGGCCACGCATCCCGCCGAGTATGCGCAGGACATGTTGAACCGCATGGGCATCCAGATCGACCTGCAGGCAAACCTCAACCGCGCGATGGACGCCAGCGCCTTCATGCAGCCAACGCCGGCGGCGCCTCTGCCGGAGGGCGCGCAGTTCATCAAGGGCAGCTACACCAACCACGCCGGCACCCGCAACTACAAGCTGTACATCCCGGCCAGCTACCACGGCCAGGCCATGCCGCTGCTGGTGATGCTGCACGGCTGCACACAAAACCCGGACGATTTCGCCGTCGGCACGCAAATGAACGCGCTGGCCGAGGAAAAGGAATGCTTCGTGGTCTACCCGGAGCAGACGCCCAACGCCAACCAGCAGCGCTGCTGGAACTGGTTCAACGCCATCGACCAGCAGCACGGCCAGGGCGAACCGTCCATCATCGCCGGCATCGCGCGGCAGATCATCGACGAGTATCCGGTCAACGAGCGCCAGGTGTACGTGGCCGGCCTGTCGGCGGGCGGCGCGATGGCGGTCATCGTCGGCACGCTGTACCCGGAGCTGTTCGCGGCGGTGGGCGTGCATTCGGGGCTGCCGTTCGCCTCGGCGCAGGATTTGCCGTCGGCGCTGTCGGCCATGAAGCGCGGCGTCAACTCGCCGCACAAGGCCGGCGATGGCGCGCAGCCCATCATCGTCTTCCACGGCGACCGCGACACCACTGTCCATCCGCGCAACGGCGAACAGGTGATCGAGCAACGCCTGCATAGCCACCGGGGCAAGCCGTCGGTGCAGTCGGGCAGCGTGCCGAACGGCCACCGCTACACGCAGACCACGCACACCAAGGCGGACGGCACGCCGCTGGGCGAACACTGGGTGGTGCACGGCGCCGGCCACGCCTGGTTCGGCGGTAACGCCAGCGGCACCTACACCGACGCCAAGGGCCCGGACGCCAGCCGCGAGATGCTGCGCTTCTTCCGCACCGTAAGCTAAGCTTTTTTACAACATCCATCTTGCGCACATTAGGACAGTTGTCCTAAAATCTCCCGGCAACTTAATCAACGGGAGACGTGGGCAGGAATGGGGACGCGCGAACAGATCGTGGAGGCCGCGAACCGGCTGTTCTATCAACAAGGGTATGAACGGACGTCGTTCGCCTCCATCGCCGAAACCGTGGGTATCTCTCGCGGCAATTTCTACTATCACTTCAAGACCAAGGACGAGATCCTGGAGGCGGTTCTCCAGGCACGCCTGGCGGATACGCGCGCCATGCTGGCCGCTTGGACCGAAGGCGCGGTCACGCCGCAGGAGCGCGTGTTCCGCTTCGTCGAGATCGTGGTGGCCAACCGTGCGGACATCGAGCATTACGGCTGCCCGGTCGGCACCATGACCAGCGAGCTCGCGAAGCTGGACCATCCTTCGCGCGCGCAGGCCGTCGACATCTTCCGCGTCTTCCGCGATTGGCTGCGGGAGCAGTTCACGGAACTCGGCCACGCGGCCAATGCGGACGATCTCGCGCTGCAGGTGCTGGCGTTCAGCCAGGGCGTCGCGGCCTTGTCGAACGCCTTCGGCGAGCGCGGTTATGTGAAGCGCGAAGTGGAACGGCTGAAGACCCGGCTCATGTCACTCGACACTTAAACACTTAGCCAAAGGAGAAACCAATGTACATCGTCCTGCTTCGCTTCTCTGCCAACAAAAGCCAGGCGCCGGCGCACATGGCGGGCCATCGCGAATGGCTGCAAAAAGGGATAGCCGACGGCGTCTTCCTGCTGGCCGGCAGCATCCGGCCTGGATTGGGCGGCGCCATCCTGGCCGCCGGGCCATCGCCCGAGGCGCTGCAGGCGCGCATCGACCAGGACCCGTTCGTGGTCCACGACATCGTCAAGGCCGAGATCATCGACGTCGACCCTAACCACACCGCCGAGGGCCTGGCCTTGCTGGCCGCGTGACGATCAGCCGGTAAAGCGCTCGATCTTCTCGCGGTTCTTTTCCATGTCGTGGTCGGAGTCCGCGTAGCGCTTGGCGATGTCGATGAAGTCCTGCTGCAGCTCCATGAAGGCGTCGACCATGTCGGGATCGAAGTGCTTGCCGCGCCCCTCGGCGATGATGGCCACCGCCGCCTCGTGCGACATGCTCGGCTTGTAGACGCGGCGGCTGATCAGCGCATCGTACACATCGGCCACCGCCATCAGCCGCGCGGAGATCGGAATGTCATCGCCGCTCAGGCCTTCGGGATAGCCGCTGCCGTCCCATTTCTCCTGGTGGCCGTAGGCGATCTCCTTGGCGAACTTGAGGAAATCCACCTCCAGCCCCAGCTCACGCTCGGCCTGGCGGATCGCGTCGCGGCCCAGCGTGGTGTGGGTTTTCATGATCTCGAACTCGTTGCCCTCGAAGCGGCCGGGCTTGAGCAGGATGCGGTCCGGGATGCCGACCTTGCCGATGTCGTGCAGCGGCGCGGACTTGAACAGCAGCTCGATGTTCTTATCGGTCAGGAAGGCGCTGAAGCGCGGATTGGTGCGCAGCTTCTCCGCCAGCGTCTTGACGTAATGCGCGGTGCGGCGGATATGGTTGCCGGTTTCGCTGTCGCGCGTTTCGGCCAGCGAGGCCATGGTGTGGATGGTCACGTCCTGCAGCGCGACGATTTCGCGCGTGCGCTTTTCGATTTCGGTTTCGAGGAAGCTGTTCTGGTCGCGCAGGAAGTCGTGCACCCGCTTCATCGACAGCTGGGTCTTGATGCGCGCCTGGACGATGGGCGCGGAAATCGGCTTGGTGATGTAGTCCGCCGCGCCCAGGCTCAGGCCGAGCTGCTCGTCCACCGTCTCGCTCATGGCGGTGACGAAGATGATCGGAATGTCGCGCGTGGCGGGATTGGCCTTGAGCGCCTTGCACACATCGTAGCCGCTCATCCCGGGCATCATCACGTCCAGCAGGATCAGGTCCGGCTTGGACTCGCCGTTGGCGATCTTCAGGGCGCGCTCGCCGTTGACGGCGATCTTGGTGCGGTAGTCGTCTTCCAGCACGGCGCACAGCAGATCGATGTTGTCCGGGATGTCGTCGACCACGAGGATCGTTGGTTTAGCGTTCATCGGCGTTCTCTCTTCACAAAGCGATACCCAGTGCATCGGCGGCGGCCTTCAATTCGTCCAGCGCGCCTTCAAAATCGTACTGTCCCAGCATGCGCCGCAGCTGGCGCGCATGCTCGGCCTGGCCCGCTGCGGTCAGCGCGCCGCACAGGCGGTCCAGCAGCTTGACTGCGGCGCCGTCGTCCTGCGCCAGCAGGCGCGCCATCTCGTGCGCCACCGCCGCCAGTTCGTCCCTGTCCACCGCCTGCGGTGCCGGTTCCTTCGCGGCCGGCTTGTCGTCCATCGCCATCGCGATGCGCGCCACCAGGTCGTTCAATTCGTTCGCCATGTCGGCGATGGCTTCGTCGCGGCCCTTGGTCGCGCCCATCGCCAGCATCTGCTCCACCTTGCCGGCGGCATCGGCCATGCCGCCCGCGCCGATATTGCCGGCCAGGCCCTTCACAGTATGCGCCTCGCGCGTGGCGCCGGCCAGATCGTTGTTTTCGATGGCGGTGGCGATGCGCTGCATGGCGTCGAACTGGGTTTCGACAAAGCGCGACAGCAGTTTGCGCATCAGCTTAACATTCCCGCCCACACGCTGTAGCGCGGCTTCCATGCGCAGGCCCGCGACCACCGGCAGCACCTCGTCGCGGCCCGCGCCGGCCGGTGTTTCGGCCGCCGTTTCAAGCGCCAGCGGATTCTTCACCGTGACCCAGCGCGCCAGCGTCGTGAACAGCTGCGCCACGTCGATAGGCTTGGCGATAAAGTCGTTCATGCCGGCGGCCAGGCACTTCTCCTTGTCGCCGACCATGGCATTGGCGGTCATGGCGATCACCGGCAGGTTGGCGTTACGCGGGTCCTCGCGCAGCTTGCGGGTGGCGTCGTAGCCGTCCATCACCGGCATCTGGCAGTCCATCAGCACGCCGTCGTAGTCGGCCACGGCGATCTTCGCCAGCGCCATCGCGCCGTTGACGGCGATGTCGACGCGGATGCCGGCGTCGCTGAGGATCTGCTGCGCCACTTCCTGATTGACCTCGTTGTCCTCCACCAGCAGCAGGTAAGCGCCGCGCATTGCCTCCTCGGCCGCCATGTAGTCGGCGCGGCGGCGCGTGCTGCGGCAGCGGCTCAAGTCCTTGCCGAACACGGTGGATATCGAATCGAGCAGCGTCGAGGAGCTGACCGGCTTGTTCAGCATGGCGTCGATGGCGATGCCGCGCGCCTCGTCCATCAGCACATCGCGGTTGTAGGCGGTGACCATGATGAAGGCCGGCGGCTCCGCGCCCGCCTCCTGCGCCTGTGCGCGCAGCGCCTGCAGCGTCTCCAGGCCGTTCATGCCGGGCATCTGCCAGTCCAGCAGCACCACGTTGAAAGGCCGGCCCTCGTTGCGCGCCTGCGCGGCCAGGTCGAGGGCGCGCGGGCCGCCGTCGGCGCAGGCGGCGGCGAACTGCATGGACGACAGCATGCCCATGAAGATTTCGCGGGCGCTGGCATTGTCGTCCACCACCAGCACGCGCAGGCCGGAGATGTCCGGCAGCGGCTGCGGCGCCTCGACGGCGGCCACGCCGAATACCGCCGTGAAGTAAAAGGTGCTGCCGACGCCGGGCTGGCTTTCCAGCCCGATCTGGCCGTCCATCAGCTCCACCAGGCGCTTGCTGATGGTCAGGCCCAGGCCCGTGCCGCCGTGGTGGCGGGTGGTGGAGGTGTCGGCCTGCGAGAAGGCCTGGAACAGGCGCGCCTGCTGCTCCGGCGTCAGTCCGGGGCCGGTGTCGCGCACGTCCACCCGCAGGCGCACGCGCTGGTCGGGCAGGCGTTCCTGCACATGGATGGTCACCACGATCTCGCCCTGCTGCGTGAACTTGATGGCGTTGTTGGTCAGGTTGATCATCACCTGCCCGAAGCGCAGCGGGTCGCCCACCAGCGCCTGCGGCACGTCCGGCCCGATATCGAACAGCAGCTCCAGGCCCTTGTCCTGCGCCCGCATCACGGACAGGTCGGCGATGTTCGCCATCACGTCCTCGACGTAGAAATCGACCTGCTCGAAGGCCAGCTTGCCGGCTTCGATCTTCGAGAAGTCCAGGATGTCGTTGATGATGCCCAGCAGGTTCTTGGCCGCGCCCTCCACCTTCTCCAGGTAGTTGCGCTGCTTGGGCGTGAGGTCGGTCTGCAGCGCCAGGTGCGTCATGCCGATGATGCCGTTCATCGGCGTGCGGATCTCGTGCGACATATTGGCCAGGAAGTCGGACTTCATCTTGGTCGCATCCTCGGCCACCATCACCGCGTGGCGCAGCTGCTGTTCGGCCGCCAGGCTGGCCGTCATCAGCTTCAACGCGTGCAGCAGTTCGCCCGTCTCGTCCTGCGAGGTCACCTCGATCACCGAACTGAGGTCGCCCTGCCCGACCCGCTTGGCGATGCCGATCGCCGCTTCCAGCGGCCGCGTGATCGAGCGCACCGAAATGCCGAAGACTATCCCCACCAGCACCGCCGCGCCGCCCATCAGCGAAATCAGCACCAGCGAAAAATTGATGTCGGCGCGCGCGCGATCGGCGCTGGCCATCACCTGGCTTTGCTGCAGCTGGTCCAGCAGCTTGATCTGCTCCAGCAGGTGGTCCAGCGCCGGCAGCGCCGCCGCGTTCATCCTTTCCTCGGCCTGGTCGCGGTCCTCGGCCTCCACCATGTCGGCCACGGCGATGAAGCTGTCGTAGTAGGCGGCGCGCGCCTGCTTGACCTTCTCGATTTGCGCCCGCGCTTCCGGCGCGGTGTCCAGTTTGGCCAGCAGCTCCAGCTGGGCGTCGATTTCGAGCTTGATGCGGTCGATGCGGCTGTAGCTGTCGACGCGGTGCCTCTGGTCCTTCTGGATGATCAGCGTGACGATGCGGGTGGCCGCCTCGCGCGACTGCGTGTCGATGGCGTTGATGGCGGCGCTCGCGGCCCAGTCCTGGTGCAGGATATGGTCGCTCTCGGCGCGGATGGCGTAGATGCGGCTCACGCCGACCAGGATCACGCCGATCATCAGCAGGATCAGGATGATATAGCCGCTGCTGATGCGCGCGCGGATACCCATGTCGCTAAAACGGCGCATGCGTGCTTCCTTCAGGCTAGCCGGCCGGCTTGGGATGGTCGGCGATGTGCTTTTTCAGACAATCCGGGCACCAGCAGCTGGCGCCCGGCGCGGACGGCACCGGCAGCGAGGCCGGAAGATAGGTGCACCAGCAGGGCTGCGCCGGCGCCGACGGATCGGCATCGGCCATGGCGCAGCTGAATTGGGCGCCGCAGCGCGAGCAGGTGCTCATGGCGCGCCTATGGCCGGTGGTGTTCGGGATCGTCGTCCAGCGGCGGGACGCCGTCTTCCGGCACGTCGAGCGGGAAGCGCCGCATGGCGGTGCGCAGCAGCGACATCTGGCCGTTGAACCGGGTGCAGGCGTCGCACACCATCAAGTGCAGCCGCATGCGGGTGCGCTCGACGAAGGACAAATCGCGGTCCATCCCTTCAGACACCAGCCGGTGCACTTCGCGGCAGGTCGGCTTCAAGCCGGTTTTATGTGGTTCCATGGTCGCAGACAGTAGGTGAAGCAGTAAGTGGCGCCATCACGTGGCCTGGCGGTTGCCAAACCAGTTCAAGTCCAGGCACTCGCGCAAACGCATGCGCGCACGATACAGGAGCACCCATGCATTAGACGTTGTAATCGCCAGTTCCTTACAAATTTCGTCGGTTTCCAGCTCCAGCCACTCGCGCATCATGAAAATGCGGGCGGTTTTGGCGGGCAGCTTTTCCAGGCAAATCTCCAGCACCTTGAAGAAATCCTTCTGCTCCAGCGTCGCATCCGGATCGCCCCAGGCCATCGGCTGTTCGACGGTGTGGCCGTCCGGCTTGAACAGGGCGTCGATGGCGTCGTCCTCGGACTGGTCCTCGGCGGTGTCGATCTGGCGCTCGCGCGAGCTGGCGCGCAGGCAGTCGATGATCTTGAACTTCAGGATGCCGGTCACATAGGTGCGCAGCGAGGACTGGCCATTGAAGCGGTCGGGCTTTTCCAGCACGGCGATCAGCGCGTCCTGGACCGCGTCCTCGGCCAGGGCCTGGTTCCGTATTTGCAACTGTGCAAATCGAACAAGCAGGGGGCGCATGACTTCCAGCTGGCGGTGAAGGGTATCTGTAGGGCTCATATGACGGCCAGCGTATCGGATGATCCGGGAAAATACAACCGGATAGCCCTATAATGCATGGTTGATTGCAGCTTGAGGCTGTAAAATTGCACAGAATTTTCTAACCGGACTCGCCATGACCCAACTGACTAACCTTAACTTAGGCATGAATGACGACTTGACCGCGGTGGCACCGCAGATCAAGGCGCAGATCCTGGCTGAGGCCCTGCCCTACATCCGTAATTTCCACGGCAAGACCATCGTCATCAAATACGGTGGCAATGCGATGACCGACGAGCGCCTGAAGCACGGCTTCGCCCGCGATGTCATTTTGCTCAAACTGGTGGGCATGAACCCGGTCGTGGTGCACGGCGGCGGTCCGCAGATCGACAACGCGCTGAAAAAAATCGGCAAGCAGGGCACCTTCGTGCAGGGCATGCGCATCACCGACGAGGAGACCATGGAAGTGGTGGAGTGGGTGCTGGGCGGCGAAGTCCAGCAGGACATCGTGATGCTGATTAATCACTACGGCGGCCAGGCCGTGGGCCTGACCGGCAAGGACGGCGGCCTGATTCGCGCCAAGAAGATGGCCATGCCGGACAAGGACAATCCGGGCCAGTTCCTCGACATCGGCTTCGTCGGCGAGATCGACGCGATCAACCCTGCCGTGGTCAAGGCGCTGCAGGACGACGCCTTCATCCCCATCATTTCGCCGATCGGCTTCGGCCAGGACGGCCAGGCGTACAACATCAACGCCGACGTCGTCGCCGGCAAGATCGCCGAGATCCTGAAGGCTGAAAAGCTGATCATGATGACCAATATCGCCGGCGTGCAGGATAAACAGGGCAACCTGGTGACCGATTTGTCGGCGCGCGAGATCGACGAGATGTTCGCCGACGGGACGATTTCGGGCGGCATGCTGCCTAAAATTTCATCAGCCCTGGACGCGGCCAAGTCCGGCGTCAACACGGTTCACATCATCGACGGGCGAATTGAACACAGTTTATTGCTCGAGGTGTTGACCGAACAGGCTTTTGGCACTATGATCCGGTCTCACTGAAAAAACGGCGGTCTCGCCGAATCGGTGAAACCGCCACATTTGTATGCCCTTGTAGCTCAGTGGTAGAGCACTCCCTTGGTAAGGGAGAGGCCACGTGTTCAATCCACGTCAAGGGCACCATTCCTGTAGTACCCTCCCCCGCTCAGTAAATCCGTTCCACCGACAGCCCGCGTTTGCGCAGCAGTTCCGGTACGCTTCCCTTGCCGATCAAATGCAGCACGCCGATCGCCGCCACGCAGTTGTCCGCGCGCGCCATCAGCTTGACCATGCCGTCGGCCAGCGTGGGATTGCGGCTGTCCAGCAGCACCTTCTGCACGAAGCGGCCGGAATAGGTGTCGTCCATCTCCGCCTTGAGCGCCAGCGCGTCCAGCGCCACCACGTCGGCCTTGCGCCAGGCGTCAGCGATCTCGCGCGCCTGGTTGGCCTGTTCCTTGTCCTCGATGCCGGCGATGGCCTCCTGCAGGAAGACCAGCTGCTCCTCGGCGCTCATCTGGTCGAACAGCGCCATCTGGCTCTCGGCCGACTCCAGCTCGACCACCTTCTGGCCGCGCTGGTGCGCCTGCTTCGACAAATGGCTGTCCACCGCCAGCGCCGCGTCGTAGCCCTGGGCCGAGAACTCGCTCACCGTCAGCAGGCTGGCCAGCAGCCAGGGCTTCATCGCCGCCACCGTCTCCGGCTCGATGTTGTACTGCTTGAGCAGGCGGTCCAGCCGCAGGCGCCAATCGGCCGGCAGCTCCGGTCCGGCCGGGCCGCCCTTGGCCAGCATGCCGTGGCGCTGCACCGCGCGCATCAGGTTCTGCTGGTCGCCCAGCGGATCGATCTCCAACGCCAGCACCGGCGCCTTCTTCAGCGCCGCCGTAATGCGCGGCTCCAGCGGATAGAAATCGGGCGCGCCGACATGGATGGTGCCGAACAGGTACAGCGTATGCCCGCCCTGCTGCACCTTGAACAAGGCGCCGTGATTGGGCGCCTGCGGCTTGTCGGCCGCCCATGCCGGCATCGGCACAAGGCAGGTCAATGAGAACAAAGTCCAGAACATCACTATAATCTGGCGCTGTATGGCTTCCCGCATGGCTTCCTTGGATGGCTGATTGAAGTGAACATTATTACCCGCAAATCCCCGGTGTGGCTATTCGATCTCGATAACACGCTGCACAACGCCTCGCACGCGATCTTCCCGGCGCTCATGGCCAACATGAACGTCTACATCGCCAATGTGCTGGGCGACGGCGTCACGCCGGCCGGCGCGGACGCGGTCAACGCCGCGCGCACGCTGTACTGGCGGCGCTACGGCGCCACCATGCTGGGACTGGTGAAGCACCACGGCGTGCAGCCCGCGCATTTTCTCGACGTGACCCACCGCTTCGAACGGCTGACCGACATGATCCGCGCCGAACGCGGCCTGCGCCAGCTGCTGCGCCGCCTACCCGGCCGCAAAATCCTGCTGACCAACGCGCCGCACCGCTACTCGACGCAGGTGCTGCGCCACCTGGGATTGCATCGCCACTTCAACCACCACATCTCGGTCGAGTCGATGACGGTGCACCGGCAGATGCGGCCCAAGCCATCCAAGCTGCTGCTGCGCAAACTGATGCGGCGCCACCGGCTCACGCCGGGCCGCTGCGTGCTGGTCGAGGACACGCTGGCCAACCTGCGCAGCGCGCACGCGCTGGGCATGCGCACCGCCTGGGTCACGCAATACCTGAAGGTGGGCGACGCGGTCGGCCTGGCGCATCCGCAAAAACGGTTAATTCGCCCCGCTTATGTCGATGTCAAAGTAAAATCTGTCAGGAATTTGCCGGCGCGGCTGCACCATCTGCGCTGAAGCCAGGCCAAAAGACATACCCATTCACTTATCCGCGAGATCACATGGCAAGCACACCGCCGGGCCAGCGCCGCATGCAGATCCTGCAGGCGCTGGCGGAGATGCTGGAACAACCCCAGGGCGAGAAGATCACCACCGCCGCGCTGGCGCGCAAGCTGGAGTTCTCCGAAGCCGCGCTGTACCGGCACTTCGCCAGCAAGGCGCAGATGTTCGAGGGGCTGATCGAGTTCATCGAGTCCTCGGTGTTCGGCCTGATCAACCGCATCGCCGAACGCCAGGGCGACGGCCTGGCGCAGGCGCGCGACATCGTCGGCATGCTGCTCAACTTCGCCAGCCAGAATCCCGGCATGGCGCGGGTGCTGACCGGCGACGCGCTGGTGAACGAGGACGAGCGCCTGCAACTGCGCATGAACCAGTTCCACGACCGCGTGGAGCTGGCGCTCAAGCAGGCCTTGCGGCTGGCCGTGACCGAAGGCCAGGCGCACGAGGCGGACGTGCAGGCGCGCGCCGGCATGCTGGTGAGTTTCGTCATCGGCCGCTGGCACCGTTACGCCAAGAGTGGATTCAAGAACAACCCTGCGCAGGACGCGGCTTTGCAAATCGCCCTGCTGCTTCCGTATGTCGAAGATGAACGCTGAAGTATTCGCACTGCTGGACGACGCCAGCCCGGAAGGCACGCAAGCGCCGGGAGCACGTTCGCGCCTGTACACCGGCCACACCGCCACCCTGCGCTGCGACGACATCGGCCAGTGGCCGCAAGTGCTGGAGCAGATGCAGGCGGCGCTGAAGCGGGGCGAATATGCGGTCACCGTGTGCAGCTATGAGCTGGGCGCCGAGCTGCTGCAACTGGGCGGGCAGGCATCAGCCACCGCCAGCGCAAGCACGCCGCCGCTGGCGCAGATCCTGCTGTTCTCGCAATGCACGCCGCTGTCGCCGGCCGAGGTGGGCGACTGGCTGGCGGCGCACTCCTTCCCGATCGACCGCCCGTCCGGCATCGCCAACATCCGACCCAACATCGGCCAGGAAGCCTTTAGCGGGGCGCTGGCGCGCATCCACGACTACATCGAGGCCGGAGACACGTACCAGGTCAATTACACGTACAGGCTGCGTTTTGACGCGTTTGGCAGCGCCCACGCGCTGTACGCCCGCCTGCGCGGACGCCAGCCGGTGCCCTACGGCGCGCTGGTGGGGCTGGAGGACGGCGGCGCCATCCTGTCGCTGTCGCCGGAACTGTTCGTGCGCCACGAGGACGGCCTGCTGACCGCGCGGCCGATGAAAGGCACGGCGCCCGCCGCGCCGCCGTCGCAGGCCGCCGAGAACATCCAGCGCGCCACCACGCTGGCCGCCGATCCCAAGAACCGCGCCGAGAACCTGATGATCGTCGACCTCCTGCGCAACGACATCGCCCGCGTCGCGCAGACCGGCAGCGTCGAAGTGCCGGCGCTGTTCGAGGTGCACCGCTACAGCAGCGTGCTGCAGATGACCTCCACCATCACCGCCAGGCTGCGCGATGACGCCACGCTGGCCGACATCTTCAACGCGCTGTACCCGTGCGGCTCGATCACCGGCGCGCCCAAACGGCGCACCATGGAGATCATCCGCGAGCTGGAGCCGGACCCGCGCGGCATCTACACCGGCGCCATCGGCTGGTTCGATCCATCCAGCGACGGCAAGGTGGGCGACTTCTGCATGTCGGTGCCGATCCGCACCCTGATGCTGCAACCGGCGGACAGCCCGAACGGCATCCGCCACGGCGAAATGGGCGTGGGCGCCGGCATTGTCTTCGACAGCGACGCGCAAGAGGAATACGCCGAGTGCCAGCTCAAGGCGCGCTTCCTCACCGGCCTGAAAAACGAATTCGAGATTTTCGAAACCATGCGCGCCTCGCGGGCTGGCGGCGTGCGGCACCGCGAACGCCACCTGAAGCGGCTGGCGGCATCGGCGGCCTGCTTTGGCTATGCCTGGGACGAGGCGGCGGCCAACGCCTACCTGGACACCGCCTGCGCCATGCTGGACGCGGGCACCGACTACCGGCTGCGATTGGCCCTGAGCGCGGCCGGCGCGTTCTCGGTGCAGCATGCGCCGCTGTCGCTGTTGACGGAGCCGGTGCGCGTGCTGCTGGCGCCGGACGCCACCGAATCGGGCGACCTGTTCCTGCGCCACAAAACCAGCGTCCGCAGCCGCTACGACGCCGCCTGGCGCGACGCCGAGGCGCAAGGCGCGTTCGATACGCTGTTCTTCAACGAGCGCGGAGAGCTGACCGAAGGCGGCCGCACCAACGTCTTCGTGCGCGTGGATGGCCGCTGGCTGACGCCCGCATTGAGCTGCGGCCTGCTGCCCGGCGTGATGCGCGGCGTGATGCTGGACGATCCGCAGTGGCAGGCCAGCGAAGCCGTGGTCACGCGCGCGATGCTGGAAGCGGCCGATGAAATCGTGGTCTGCAACGCGCTGCGCGGCGCCATGCGCGCCGTGCTGGTTGGCTAGGCCCGCCACTCCAGCATCTTGTACGGACCGGAGTCGCCGGTCACGCGGAATCCCAGGCGCTCATACAAACGCTGCGCCGGATTGCTGCCCTCCACCTGCATGCTGATGCCGCCACCATCGCGCGCGGCGTCCTGCTGCAAGCCGCGCAGCAGTTGCGTGCCGTGGCCCTGCCCCTGCCATGGCGGCAGAAGCGAAATGTCGATCACGTGGGTCATGGCAGGCAGCCGCGCGACGTAAAAGCGCCCTATCGCCACGCCATCCAGTTCGACGATATCGAAGTGGGCGTCGGGATAGGCCGCGCGGTAGTGGCGGTCCTGCGCATCGAACTGCATGCGCAGGAAGATCTCGGCCTGGCTGGAGTGCCAGCCGAACAAGCTGATTTCGTTGGCGCGGGTGGAGGCGTACACGCCGCGCAGGAAGGCCTCGTCGGCAGGCTGGCTGGGTCGGCGTTCCAGCATCACAGGTCGATCATCATTTCGAAGCCGCCCCAGATCATGCGCTTGCCGTCGAAGGGCATGTTCTTCGGATCCATGTGGTGGGCGATGCGCGGGTCCTTCATCACCTTGTCGTTGATCTCGTCGCGCGCGGCGCGCGAGGCGTAGACGATCCACGAGAACACCACGGCCTCGCCCTCCTTCAGGTCGACGCTGAGCGGGAAGGACGTCACCTTGCCGGGCGGGACATCGTCGCCTATGCACTCGCGGAATTCAAGCGCGCCGTATTCCTTCCAGACCTTGCCGCACTCCATCGACATTTTCTTGTACGCCTCGATGTTTTCCTTCGGGACCGGAATCACAAAACCATCTACGTAGGACATGGCCGTCTCCTTTTCAGTGGGAGATTCAGGGTAGCCAAATCCGGCCTGGATGACAAGCGGCGCACCGCCTGCCCTGTTTCAGAAGTAGGTCGAAACGTTGAACCAGGCGCGGATGCGGGAGGAGCTGCCGTCGGCATCCGCGCCCTTGCTGCTGCGGGCCGGATTGCTGCCCACCTTGGCCGCCACCTGGATCTGCACCACGGTGCGCTCCAGCGGACGCCAGCTCCAGCCCAGCCCCAGGCCTTTGAGGCTGTAGCTGTTGCCCGGACCACCGGCCGCCAGCGCGCCCTCGTACACCTTGTGGTTCAGCGTGATGTGGCCGTAATCGAAGAAGGCCGCGATGTCGGACTTCAGCGCCGGCAGCTCGTAGTGGCCCTCGAGCGTCATCACATACCCCTCGTCGCCGCTGGCCTCCCCGGCCGGATAGGCGCGCACCCGTCCCGGCCCGCCGAGCGACATCTTCTCGCCCGATTCGAGGTTGGCCGTGGCCAGCTGCCCGCTGACGCTGGCCGACACCATCACGCCATCGCGCAGCCGCTGGTATTGGCTGGCCTGGTAGTTGACGCGCGCGAAATGGCCCTGGGTGCCGGCGGCATCGGCCGCCAGCGAGGCCGGATTGGCCGACAGGTCGACCTTGCCCGGCGTGACATCCAGCGAGGCGCTGGTGTAGCCGCCCAGCCAGCGGTATTGGCTGGTGTAGCCGATCCCCAGCGCCAGCGTGTCGACCCGCTTGTCGCTGGTGCGCGCGCCGTTGGCGTCATTGGTGTAGCGCTTGTTGTCGTAGCCGGCGCGCAGCTGGATGTTGGTGTCGCCGCTGCGCAGCAGCGGATGCGTCACCAGCAGCTGCGCCACCTTGGCGCCACCGAAGCCGTTCAGCGACGCGAACTCCGCGCCCAGCTGGTAGCGCAGCGCCGAGTAAGCGGCGCCGACGCGGGTGCCGTGGTCGCCCACCGGCATCACGTAGCCGGCGCGCAGATATTGGAAATCGGCGCCGGTGGTTGAACCGAGCAGCGACGCCTGGCCGCCCGCGCCGCCGATATCGTTGAAATTGACGCCGCCCTGCGCGCGCACGCGGCCGGTGTAGCGGTTGGACGAGTTGTCCACGCCGACGGTGCCGCTGACAAGCGGCGCTTCGCTGAGCGCGATATCGAGTTCGGTCTCGCCCACGCGCGCGCCGGGCGCCAGTTCGGCGCGCGCGGTCAGGCCGGGGAAGTCGTCGGTCAGCAGCAGCGCGCGTTCCAGCGCGCTGTCGCGCAGCGGCTGGCCCACCGGAGTCAGCGCGTCGAAATACCGGCGCGCCTGCTCCGGCTTGAGGCGCACGGTGGAATCGGGCAGCAGCTTGATCTCGCCGACCCGCCCTTCCAGCACGGTGATGCGCACCTCGCCCTGGCCCAGCTCCTGCGGCTGCAGCATGGCGGTGGCCAGCAGGTAGCCGCGCTCGCGGTAGCAGCTGGTGACGGCGTTGGCGGCGGCGCTCAGTTCGTCGAAGGTCAGTTCGCGGCCGGTGTAGGGCTTGAGCAGTTCCTGCAGCGTCGCTTCCGGCACCGCGCCGGCGCCGTCGAACACGAAGCGGCGCACCATCACGCGCTGTGCGCCGCTCAGTTGCACGCCCTTGCGGGCCTTGCTGTCCGGAAGCACGGGGCCGCCGGTCCTGGGTGTCAGGATCAGCGCCGGCGGACGGTTGGTTTCCAGCAGGCGGCCGGCGTCCGGAGCCGGCGTGGTTTGCGCCAGCACCAGCGCGGGGGTGAGCAGTATCGCCAGCGCCAATGCGCCCGCGGTGTGATTGTGATGCACGTGGTTCCTTGATTTCGTTTGCATTGTTATTCAGCTGTCCGCAGGCCGCCGTCGCGTGACGCCACCTGTGTGCCGCCTGGCAGTGTCGCCATGCCGACGGCGGGGCTGCCAGGCGCACCGAAGCCGGCATTCGCGCCGGCGCCTTGGTTGACGTTCAGGTTGGCCACCGTGGCGGTGCGCGGCGCGGTGGCGGTGGCGGTGTCAGTGACGGTGCCTGCGGCGGCGCCCGAGCCGGAACCAGTGCCGAGGGCCGGGCCGGCGGCGGCGCTGACGTCCGCCAGCCGAAGCTGAGGCAAGTCCGGCGCGACCGGCACGGCGAAGTTGCTGACGCCCGGAGCGGCCGGCGTGCCCGGTATCACCGGCCGCACGATGGCGCCGATGGTGTCCGTCAATGGCACGCGCGGACTGGTCACCGTCAGCACGCCGTCAACGTAACTGACCTTGTAGTTCGGCAGATCGGCGCCGGCCAGGATGATTGGATAAGCGCCGGCCGGCGACTGCACCGTGGCGCTGGTGCTGGCCGTGACCGCGCCGACCGAGTCGCCGGCCACCAGCCCGCCGACCGTGTAGCCCAGGGCCGGATTGGCGGCGCCGGTGATGCGCGCCAGGCTGTTGGCGGTGATGGTCAGGTCCTTGCGGGCGATGGCGGCGACGGCCGTGGCGCTGGACGAATCCAGCGTGTAGTTGCGGGCATCGGCGCCACCCAAAGACAGGCCGCTGACCGTGACCGTCTTGCCGGCGCCGGCGTTCTTGTCGGCGAAGGCCGCGCTGCCGCCCAACACATCCAGCACGTCGCCGGCGATGCGGTTGTCGGCCACCGAGAACTGCGCTGCCACCGTGCCGTCGTACACCTTGTCGGCCGCGCTCACGGTGGCGACCAGCGCGCGCGGCGTGATCGCCGCGCTGGCCTTGAGGCTTGCCGCGTCCAATTTGTAGTTGCCGGCGTCGGCGCCGGACAAGGCAACGCCGCTCAGGACGACGTTCTTGCCCGCGCCGGCGTTCTTGTCCGCGAACGCGCCGCTGCCGCTGATGCGTACAGCATCGCCGGCCAGCGCGTTCACGCTCAGGGCCACGCTGGCCGCGGTGCCGCCGTCGTAGACCTTGTCCGAGGCCGTCACAATGGCGCTCAACGCGCGCTGTGCGATCGTCGCGCTGCCCGCGCCACCCACCAAAATCGTGTAGTTGGCGGCATCGGCGCCGGCCACCGTCACGCCGTCCAGCCGCACCTGCTGCACGCCGGCGTTCTTGCTGGCGAAACTGGCGCTGCCGGACAGCGACAGCTCATCGCCCGCCACGCGGTCATCCTTGAACTGGACACTGGCGACGGTGGTGCCGTCGTACACCTTGTCGGCCGCACTGGCGCTGACGGCCAGCGCGCGCGGCGTGATCGATGCGGTGGCGCTGCCGGAGGTAGTGGTCAACCGGTAGTTGGCCGCATCGGCGCCGCTCAACGACAGGCCGGATACGGTGATCGTCTTGCCCGAGCCGACATTCTTGTCGCTGAACGCAGCCGACGATACGAAACCCAGGCTATCACCGCCGAGGCGGTTGTCGGTGAACGAGAGCGTCGCGCTGGTGCCGCCGTCGTACACCTTGTCGGCACCGCTGGCGGTAAAGCTCAAGTCGCGCTGCGTGATCGTCCCGCTGCCGTTGGCGGTGGCCGACGCCAGCCGGTAGTTGCCTGCGTCGGCGCCGGACAGCGTCACGCCGCTCACGCTGACGGCCTTGCCGACGCCCGCGTTCTTGTCTGCGAAGGCCGCCGTGCCGCCGGTCACCGTCAAGGCATCGCCGCCGATACGGTCGTCGCTCAGCGTGGCGCTGGCGGCGGTGGTGCCGTCGTACACCTTGCTGGCGGCGCTGGCCGTCACGGCCAGCACGCGCGGCGTGATCGCGGCGCGCACCGGCGCATTGCCCAGCGCGAGCACGTAGTTGCCGCTGTCCGCGCCGCCCAGCGTCACACCGGTCACATTGACCGTCTTGGCGCCGCCGGCGTTCTTGTCGGCGAAACTGGCGCTGGCGTTATAGGCCAGGACGTCGCCGCGTACACGGTCGTCGTTCCAGGCCAGGGCCGCCGCGGTGGTGCCGTCATAGACCTTGTCGACGCCCACCGCGCCGGCGTTCAGCGTGCGCGGCGTGATGGCGCCGGTGCCGCCGCTGCCCGCCACGTCCAACACGTAGTTGCCGCTGTCCGCGCCGGACAGCGCGACGCCGCTGAAGGTCAGCGCCTTGTGGGCATCCACGTTCTTGTCCACATAGCTGGCGCTGCCGACGGTGACGTTCAACTGGTCGCCGCCGACACGGTTGTCGGCGAAGGTCACGCTGGCGGCGGCGGTGCCGTCGTACACCTTGCTCACACCCGAGCCGGTGACCGTCAGCGTGCGCGGCGTGATGTCCGCGCGGGTGGTGGCGCCGGTGTTCGACAGCGTGTAGTTGCGCGCATCGGCGCCGGACAACGCGATGCCGCTCACGCTGACGGTCTTGCCGTTGCCGACGTTCTTGTCCGCGTAGCTGGCGGGGTTGCCGGCGAGGCTGAGCACATCGCCGCCCACCCGGTCGTCGGTCATGCTGACGATGGCCGAGGTGGTGCCGTCGTACACCTTGCCGGCGCTGGCGATGCCCACGTTGAGCGCACGCGCCGTGATGCTGCCGGTGGCGTCCAGGGTGGCCGGCGCAACCGCGTAGTTGGCGGCGTCCGCGCCACTCAGGGTGATGCCGGTGACCGTGATGGTCTTGCCGGCGCCGACGTTCTTGTCGGCGTAGCTGGCGGTGCCGCCGATGGAGAACTGGTCGCCCACGATGCGGCCGCTGTCGGTGTAGTCGACACGGGCGGCGACGGTGCCGTCATACACCTTGTCGCTGCCGGTCGCGGCGACCGTCAGCGCCTTTTGCGTGACGGTGCCGGTGCCGTTGGCGGTGTTCGATGCCAGCACGTAGTTGCCGGCATCGGCGCCGGACAACGCCACGCCGGTAGCACTGAGCGCCTTGCCGCTGCCGGCGTTCTTGTCGGCGTAGGCGGCGGCGCCGCTGGCGGTCAGCGTCAGCTGGTCGCCCTGGATGCGGTTGTCGCCCAGCGTCGCCACGGCGGCGGTGGTGCCGTCGTAGACCCGCGTAACGCCGCTGGCGGTGGCCGTCAGCGTGCGCGCGGTGATGCCGGCGGTGGTGGCGGCGCTGGTGGAGGCCAGCGTGTAGTTGCCCGCGTCCGCGCCGTTGAGCGCGATGCCGGTCACGGTGACGGCCTTGCCGGTGCCGACGTTCTTGTCGGCGTAGCTGGCGTTGGCGCCAAAGCCCAACTGGTCGCCGGCCAGGCGGTCGTCATGGAAGTCCACATGCGCGGCGGTGGTGCCGTCGTACACCTTGTCCGCGCCGCTGACGCTGAAGACCAGTGCCTTGGGCGTGATGACGCCGGCGCCGGTGGCGCTGCCCGAGGCCACATGGTAGTTGCCGGCGTCCGCGCCGCTCAACGTGATGCCGGACACAGTGACGCTGCGGTTGCCGGCGTTTTTGCTGTCGTAATTGGCGCTGCCGGCCAGCGCCAGCTGGTCGCCGGCCAAGCGGTCGTCGCCCAGCGTGACGCTGGCGGCAGTGGTGCCGTCATAAACCTTGCCGGCCGCGCCGACGGAAACCGTCAACGCGCGCTGCGTGATGACGCCGGTGGTGGTGGCGTTGCCGCCGGCCGCCAGCACATAGTTGCCGGCGTCGGCGCCGCCGATCGACACGCTGCCGATGGCGACCGCCTTGCCACTGCCGGCGTTCTTGTCGGCGTAACTGGCGCTGCCGCCGTAGGTGATCGCGTCGCCGGCCACGCGGTCGTCGCTGTAGGTCACGGTGGCTGCGGTGGTGCCGTCGTACACCTTGGTGGCGCCGGTGGCGACCGCGTTCAGCGTGCGCGCCGTGATGCTGCCCGTGCCGCTGGCGCTGGAAGAGGCCAGCACGTAGTTGCCGGCGTCGGCGCCGCCCAGCGCCAGCCCGGACGCCGTCACGGTCTTGGCGTTGCCGACGTTCTTGTCGGCGTAGGTGGAGGCGGCGGCGGACACGGTCAGCACGTCGCCGTTGACACGGTCGTCGTCCAGCGCGATGGTGGCGCCGCTGTTGCCGTCGTAGACTTTGCTGGCGCCGGTGGCGCTGACGTTCAGCGTGCGCGCCGTGATGGCGGCCTGCGTGCTGACGCTGGATGCGCCCAGCGTGTAGTTGGCCGCGTCCGCGCCGGACAGCGTGATGCCGCCGACGGTGATGGTCTTGGCGGCGCCGGCCTGCTTATCGGCGTAACTGGCGCCGCCCGAGGCCAGCACCAGCTGGTCGCCGGCGATGCGGTCGTCGCCCAGCGTCACGCTAGCGGCGGTATTGCCGTCGTAGACCTTGCCGGCACTGGTGGCGTTGGCGTTGAGGGTGCGCGGCGTGATGCTGGCGGTGGTGACCGCCGTGCCGCTGCTCAGCGTGTAGTTGCCGGCGTCGGCGCCGCCCAGCGTGATGCCGCTGACGGTCACGCTCTTGCCGGCTTGCGCGTTTTTATCGGCGAAGCTGGCGTTGCCGCTGATGCTGAGCGCATCGCCGTTGATCGCATCGCTGCTGTAGTTGACGCTCGCGTTGCGGGTGCCGTCGTACACCTTGTCGATGCCGGCCGCCGCCACGGTCAGCGCTTTCGGTGTCACCGTCAGCGTGGCGCCGTTGCCGGCCAGATTGATGGTGTAGCCCATCGCGCTGGCCAGCGTGCCTTGGCCGATGGCGTAGCTGCCGGCGTTCCTGCCGCCGCCGGCCACGCCGAGCGCGCCGCTCAACGCGGCGGAGATGTCGCCGTCGATATAGCCGCTGACCGAATAGGCCAGCGGGCCCGCGCCTTGGCCGTCATACACCTTGCTGGCGTTGGCGGCGGTGATGGTCAGCGTCGGCGCGACCGAATACAGGAACCAGTTGCCGGCAGCCGCGTAGGCCGGCGTGCCGCCGCCGTAGCTTTGTGCGTAATGCTTGTTGTACGCGGCGGCGGAGACGCCCTCCACGCTGGTGGCCGGATTGGCCGCATACACCAGGAAGCGGCCGGCGCCGGTCAGGTTCAGGCCCGCGCCCAGCGGCGTCGCCTGCGCGGAGTTGTTGGTGAACAGGCCGCCGCCGGCCGGACCGGCCACCACCTCGATGGCGGTGCCGCTGCCCGACGCGGACAGCACGCCACCCGCCCCCAGCGCCACGGTGCCGACGGTCGGCCCCTGGTTTTTCAGGCTGATGCCGCGCGCCGTGACGGCGGCGTTCACCTGCAGCGCGCCGTTGTCGCGGTTGGTCTTGCCGCTGCCGTCGGCGATCGCCAGGTTGACATCGCCGCCGCTGGTGAGCGCGGCGTTGACCGTCAGCGTGGCGGCGCCGGCGTCGCGGTCGGCGTCGACCGGGCCGGTGGACGCCGTCGGCTTGCTGTCGTTGGCCACCACCGTCAGCGAGCCGCTGCCCAGCGTGATGGCGGAATTGAGGACCACGCTGCGGCCGGCCTGCAGCGTCAGCGAACCGGCGCCGGCGCCGGCGTTGATCGCGCTGCCGCTGTCGAGCGTCAGGTCGTTGCTGGCCTGGAGCGTGAGCGAGACGCCGCTGGCCAGCTGCGCCGCCAGCGCGACCGAACTGACGGTGGAGGTGCCGCCGCTCGGGTTGGCGTAGGACTGGTTGTCGGCCGGCGACGGCGCCAGCACGAAAGCATGGACGCTGCCGCTGCCGGCGGTGCCGGCCAGCGCGCCGTCGCTGTACGGCGCGCCGACCACCATGCGGTCGCCGGCGCCGTTGAGCGCCACCGCGTAGCCGAAGCTGTCGTAGTCGTTGAGCGGGACATCCACGTTCGGCGCACCGCCGTAGCCGCGCCCCAGCGTGGCGCTCAGCACCGGCGTGGCGTAGCCGGTGTTGGCGAAGTCGTAGATGCGCACCGCGCCCGGCCCCAGGGTGGCGCCGCCGCTGGCGGGCGACGATGGCGCGCCCACGGCCAGCCGGGTGCCGGCCGCGTTGAAGGCCAGCGCGGAGCCGAAATATTCGCCGTCCAGCAGCGCCACGTTGGTGTTGCTGCCGCCGCTGGCGCCCGCGCTCAGTTTGCGCAGCAGGGCCGGGGCGGCGCTGCTGTCGTACAGGTAGACCGCGCCCCGGCCGTTGCTCTCGCCGATGGCGCCCACGGCCAGGCGGTCGCCGGCGCCGTTGTAGGCCAGCGCGGTGCCGAACAGCGCGTCGCCGCCGCTGCCGTTGAGGGTGGCGGTGCGGGTGATCGCGGCCAGGTCGCTGTTGGCGTACAGGTGGGCGGCGCCGGCGTTGGTGCCGGCCGTGCCATCGTACAGCGCGCCCACCGCCAGCTTGCCGCCGTCGCTGTTGAGCGCGACCGCCGTGCCGAAGGCGTCTGCGAACGCGCCGCGTGGATTGGCCACCGTGGCCGTGGTGGTGGCGCCGCTGAAATTGGTGCCGCTGTAGCGGTACTCGTACACCTGGCCGGCGCCGCCCTGCTGGCCCGGCGCGCCCACCGCCAGCGTGCGGCCGTCGCCGCTGAGCGCGACGCTGGCGCCGAACAGCGCGTTGGCCGGCAGGCTGACATTGGTGTTGCCGTTGCCGGTGTAGCCGGCGCCCAGCGTCCCGCGCAACATGGCGCCGCCGAAGCTGTCGTTGGCGAAGGTGTACAGGCGCACCGCGCCGGCGGCGGTGGTCGCGTTGTCCTGGCCGGCGTCGTTGGGCGCGCCCACCGCCAGCTGGGTGCCGGAGGCGCTCAGCGCCACGCCGGCGCCGTAGGCGTCGCCGGACTCCAGCCCGCCGACATTGACGTTGCCGCCGCCGCTGCGGCCTGCGCCGATGATGGCCTGGTAGGTCCACTGGCCGGCGTCGGCGCGGATGATCAGGTTCTTCGGATCGAGCAGCAGCTGGCCGCCGGCGCCGACCGTCACCTTGTCCAGGCCGACCGAACGCAAATCGCCTTTGGACGATATCTCCACCGCGCCGCCTGCGGCCGCTCCGGTCGCCTTGAGCGCGCCCAGCATGGTGGTGGTGTCCTGCGACCAGACCACGGCGGTGCCGCCCTGCCCGGCCGCGCCGCGCGCCGACACGTCGATCGCGCTGCTGTCGTTGATGAAGGTGGTGCCGGCGTTGGCGATGGCGGCGCTACCGTCCCAGCGCGTGACGAAGCGGGCGAGGTCGGGCGCGCCGGCGGCCGGCGTGCCGCCCTGGAAGGCGCCGCCCACGCGCACCAGCCCGCCCCGGGTCTGGCCGGAGGCGTCCAGCACCGCGCTGAACAGGCTGACGTCCTTGCCGCTGGCGTCGATGCGCCCGCCCGCTCCGCTGCCGCCGCGCGCGCTGTGCAGCGCGGACGAGGCCAGGCCGGTGCCGGCGCCCAGCGTGATGCCGCCGCCGTCGGTGGCGCCGTCGACGCGGCTGGCGGCGCTGCTGTTTTCCACCAGGGCCTTGCCGGCCACGTAGGCGATGCCGCCGCCGGCGCCGCTGGCGCCCGCCGCGCTGGCAGCCGCCGACACCGACAGGTTGCCGCCGGCCCGCGCGTCGATGCTGCCGCCGCGCGCGCCGTCGGCGTTGAGCGCGCCGTCGAGCGCGACGAACTGGCCATCGACCGCGATGGCGCCGCCGGCGCCGGCGCGGCTGGAGGCGTCGAGCGCGCCGGCATGCACGTCGCCGTCGCCGACCAGGCGGATGCTGCCGCCGTCGCCCACCAGGCCGCGCGCCTGCACGATGCCGGTGTTGTTGACGGTGGAGCGGGTCAGGGCATCGGCCGCCGCCGCGCTGAGCACGACGCGGCCGGCGTCGGCGCTGATCACGCCGCTGTTTTCCGCCAGCGCCTTGAGCGCGCCGCGCGTGGTGCGCACGCCGATCAAGCCGTCGCCGCGCAGGTCAACGCTGACCTGCTCGCCGGCCGCCAGCGCCACGCCGCCCTGCGGCGCGCTGATGCTGCCGTGGTTGACCACAGACGGCCCGATCAGCGCCACGTAGCCGCCGGCGGCGGCGCGGATGCTGCCGTCGTTGCGCACGGCGCCGGCGCCGCTGGTGCCGGCAAAGTCGTAGCGGCCGCTCAGGAAGGCGCTGTCCGACAGGTTCAGCGACGAGGCGCCGAGGGCGCCGACGTCGACCTGGGCGCCGGCGCCGAACAGCACGCCCTGCGGATTGATCAGGAACACGCTGCCGTTGGACGACAGCTTGCCGTAAATTTGCGACGGGTCGCCGCCGATCACGCGGTTCAGCGCCACCGCCGACGACGAGGGCTGGTCGAAGCGCACGCCGGCGTTGGCGCCGATGTCGAAGCGCTGCCAGTTGAGGATGGCCTGGTTGCTGCCCTGCGTCACCGTCATCTGGTTGCCGCTGGTGGCGATGGACGCCTGCCCGGCCACCAGCTGCGCGCCGGATGGCAGCGCGTTGACGGCGGGCGGCCCCGCCAGCGCCGCGCCGCCGGCCGTCCCCAGCGCCAGCAGCACGCCCAGGCGGCGCGCCGCGCGCCGGGTCGAGCCGCGCTTGCCCTGCCCGCGCGCGCCCTCGGCGACGGCGACCCAGCAGGCGTGCACATGACTCCAGACGAGTCGGTAGAAACGGTTGGCGGAGGCGTGTTTATACATGGGGTGTCCGTACGGGTTCGGGGTGCGGGGGAAGGAATGCTCAGGCCAGCAGCAGGCTGAAGTCGGCGCGGTAGAGGCGCGAGCCGGTGCGCTTCTCGCCAGGGATCAGGTACAGCGCGAAGCGGCCGATCTGGTCGTGGTCCATTTCGTAGTTGCCGGCGGCCAGCGCGCCGCCGGCCGGGCCGGCGAAGTACAGCGTAAATTGCGCGATGGCCGGCGCTGCGGCGGTGGCGCGTGCCGGCAGCTCGCGCACCGTCTCCAGTGTCAGCGCGACCGCGCCCTGCGCCGGATCGTTGGCCCAGAAGCGCTGGCCGACCAGCGCGCGGGCGCCGTCCGCCGTCCACTGGTAGTCGTTGCCGGCGGCCGCCTCGACACCGGCCGCCGGACCGCCGGCGCGCGCCGGCGCCATCAGGCCCAGGCCGGCCAGCGCCAGCGAGCCGCCGCCCATTTTCAAGAGTTCGCGGCGTTTCATCATGGTGTTTCTCCGTTGGTGAGGGGGGTGTCCGGCACGCGGCGGCCGATCATGGTTGCGACGGGAAATTGCCCTGCGTGGCGATGCAGAAGCTCAGCGCCAGATAGGGCGGCATATTGTTGTGCGGCTGGCTGGCGCCGGCCGTGCCGGTCGTACCGCGCGCCGCCATGCCGCCGGCCGCTCCCGTGTACACCGGCACCGCGCCAGCGTCGGCCAGCAGCGTCGACGGCCCCGGCGCGCTCTGCGTGGCGGGGCCGGTCAGCGCGGTGACGGTGTGGGTATGCGGCGGCAGATGGCCGGGCTGCAGGGTGACGGTGGCTTCGCCGCCCTGCTCGCCCAGCTGATGTTCGCTCAGGTACGGCGAGGGAGAGCCGCCCACATGCAGGGGCATGCGCCCGCCCAGGTTGGGCAGGCAAAACGTGCTGGTGCCATCGCCGCCATAGACCGTGCCCAGCACGGCGAACAAGGCCGTGTACTGGCGTATCGCCAGCCGCTGCCCTTCGCACCGGAGCCAGCCCACGGGCTCGAAGCCATACGTGAACATGCGGATTTCGCCAATAAATTGATCGCTCATGGAATTGTCCTGTCACCCTTGAGACGGGTAGATACCCGTCAGCGCAATGATGAAGTTGAGGCCCAGATATGGCGCCATATTGTTGTGGGGCTGGCCGCTGCCGACCCGCGTGATGGTGTCGGCCCGCAAAGTGGCGGTGCCGCCGCTGCCGCCCAGTCCGTAGACCGGGGCGCCGCCCGTGTTGGCGAAGGCGCCGGCGCCGCCCTGGGCGTAGGCCGGCGTGGCGCGGTCCTGGCTGGCCGGCAGCGTGTGGTTGTGGGCGCCCATGGTCTGCGATACCAGCGCCACCGTTTCACTGCCGCCCGGTTGGCCCAGCACAAACGGGCGCGGTCCCGCGCCCTGGTTGGTGTGCAGGGGCACGCGCCCGCGCAGGTCCGGCAGCGCGAAGGTCTGCTGGCCGTCGCCGCCGTACTGCGTCTGGAGCAGGGTAAACAAGGCGTCGTTCTGCGAGATTTGCAGCTCGCTGCCGTCGCAAAATGCCCAGCCCTGCGGGGCAAACTGTCCGGCAAACAGGCGGATTTCGCCGATAAATGGTTCACTCATGGAGTCGCTCAGTTTCGAGGTGGGAAAACGCCGGTCAGCGCAATGGCGAAGGTCAGCGGCAGGTAGGGCTGCATGTTTTCATGCGGCAGGTTGCCGCCGGCGACGCTCAGCGCGGCCGGCGCCAGCGTGGAATTGGCCGGTCCCATCAGGTCGCGGCCGAGGCGGCCCTTGGTCCCCAGCACCGCGTTGGCCGGCGCGCCGGTGACGGCGGGCGCGCCGCTGCCCAGCAGTGTGTGGCTGTGGGCCGGCATTTCAGCGTTGGTCAGCATATGCGTGTCCTCGCCGCCGCTCTGGCCCAGCCAATATGCCGTGCCGCTGGCGTGCAAGGGGATGCGGCCGCGCAGGTCGGGCAGCGCAAAGGTGCGTATGCCGTCGCCCCCGTAGTTCGTCCCCAGCAGGGAAAACAGTGCCGTGTTCTGCTGGATGGGGAGTATCTGTCCATCGCACCTCGCCCAGCCGCGCGGCACGTAGTTGAAGGCCATGATCCTGATTTCGCCCAGGTAGGGGTCCATATCCGGTTCCTAGTAAGGAAAATGTGAAGGGGCCGCCACGGCTTGATTGACAAAAGCGCAGCGTGACTCATTTGACAAGTCAATCTTGTCAATTATAGAGATCGAGTTGCCCAAAAAAAACAGTCCATTTGGACTGTTTTGCGGTTCAGGCGGGGTGGGTGAAGCGGCGGCGGTAGGCGGCCGGCGTGGTCGCGGCCAGGCGGCGGAAGTGGTGGCGCAGCGATTCCTCGGAGCCGAAACCGGCGCGCTCGGCGATCCGCGCCAGCGGCAGGTCGGGCTCTTCCAGCATGTCCTTGACCAGGGCGATGCGCTCGCGGATCAGCCATTCGACCGGGCCGAAACCGGTGGCCTGCTGGAACTGGCGCTGCAAAGTACGTGGACTCATCGCGGCGCGTTCGGCCATGCTGTCGACCGTGTGCGGCTGCGCCGGATGGCTGCGCAACCAGTCCATCAGCCGCGACAGGCGGCCCTGCTCGCCCCGCGCCATCGGCCGCGGCAGGAACTGCGCCTGGCCGCCCTCGCGGTGCGGTGCCACCACCAGCCGCCGCGCCACCAGGTTGCCGACCTTGGCGCCGTAATCCCGCCGCACCAGATGCAGCAGCATGTCGAGGCCGGCGGCCGATCCGGCGGCGGTGATGACCTGGCCGTTGTCCACGTACAGGTCGTCGGGCTGGACCTGGATCTGTGGATAACGTTGCGCCAGGCGGTCGGCGTAGCGCCAGTGGGTGGTGGCGCGCTGGCCGTCCAGCACGCCGGCGGCGGCCAGTACGAACACGCCCGAGCAGATCGAGCACAGGCGGGCGCCGCGCCGGTGGGCGGCGCGGATCGCCTCCAGCATGGCCGGCGGCGGCGGCTCGTCAGCATCGCGCCAGCCGGGGATGACGATGGTGTCGGCGCGCTCCAGCAGCTCGGGCGCGTACGGCGCCTGCACGGTGATGCCGCCGGCCGCGCGGATCGGGCCGGGCTCGACGGCGCAGACCGCGAAGTCGTACCAGTCCACGTCCAGCTCGGGGCGCTCCAGCGCGAACAGCTCGACCGTGCAGCCGAACTCGAAGGTGCACAGGCGGTCGTAGGCCAATGCGACAACCAGATGTTTTTTCATGGCGTGATCTTAACGCAGAATGGCTTGTGCGCCACTGCCGGGGATACGGGCGGCGCCGCACAATGGCGTCACTGTCCACTCAATGAAGGAGATCACGATGTCCGCCAAGTCCCTCGTCGCCGCCATTCCCGCCGCCGCCAGCAGCGACGCCCTGGCCCGCTTTGAAGCGAGCTTCAGCTATGAAACCGACTGCTGGGACGTGCACGACGCGCTGACCAACGGCCCGCGGGATTTCGTCCTGCTGGACGTGCGCGGCACGGAGAAATACGCGGCCGGCCACGTGCCGGGCGCGCTGGACTTGGCGCACCGCAAGATCATCGGCTCCAGGCTGGCCGAGTTCCCGGCCGACACGCTGTTCGTCGTGTACTGCGCCGGCCCGCACTGCAACGGCGCCGCCCGCGCCGCCGTGCGCTTGGCGCGGCTGGGCCGTCCGGTCAAGCTGATGCCTGGTGGGATTACTGGGTGGGTGGATGAGGGCTTTGCGCTGACGACATCAGCCGGCATGTCTCCACAATAAGCACTTATTTGCGCATCTTTAAAACGATTTTTCTCGATGCGCTCCAATGCAAAGCGAGCGCTAATCTAATATAGCTTTATTTCCCGCACCTGATCCGTAATGCGGTGCTCGATGTTGTGACGCGTTAGCTAAAGTGCGGACACCTATGATCCGAATTGGTCTTCTCATACCAAACGGCTCGGCCCCTAGCCAATTTTTTTCTAGACTCCAATTTTTTTCATTTGAACTAAGATCGGGTCGAACTGTATAGGAAAACGAGTCTGTGCATCATATGTTGCCCCTGCAAAATTTGCCTGATCAACCAATGCTGTAGCTAGATTTGCTCCCCGCAAATCCGTTGCCCCTCCCAGATTATCGACTCCTAAGTTCGCTCCGCGAAGGTCTGCCCCAGAAAAATCAGCGCAGGACAAATCGGCACCACACAGCTGGGCGTGCTTTAAATCAGCACCTTCTAGTTTTGATCTAAAAAATACCGCCCAATATAAATCACATCCTTGTAAATTAGCTCCAGAGAGATTGGCATCGGAGAATATGGCACCCTCCATTACCTTGCCACTTAAATCTATGCCTCGCAGATCAACAGAATCAAAATTAGCACCGTTCATATCTCCATCCAGCGAGATGGGATCGCCATTTCGATCATAAATAAATTCCATTATTTTCCCCCATATCACCCACAGAACCGTTGCATTTCCATACAGAGTAGCAACCTGCGACAAGGAGAATCTAACGAACAGTCATTTATGAAAATCTTTCACGCAGCGCTGCCTACTTGGTCGATGAAGCCATCATTGACGAGCGCCTGAGGTCACAGGACTTCGATAAACTTCCCGCCTTTGAAATAGCCCCTGGTCGCCTTGCCGTCGAGTTCGCGGACCACCAGCTCGGGGTCTAGCGAATCGAGACTGAAAACCGGGGTGCCGGGTTCGACGTCGATATCGCCTGCGGGCTCGACCAGCATGATGGCGGTCCGCTTGCCTTCGCCGCGCGCCCGCACCAGTTGCCGGGCGGTCGGCATGCTCGGCCGGATGACGATGCCGCCACACGAGATATCGATCGGCCCGCTGGCCACGGCTGCCGCCCTTTTCGCGATACGCACCATAAAGTCTCCCCGCATCAGTGGTTAAGCCGCCAAAGCAGCCATCACTGATAGACCTCTGCCGTACGCCGAAGTTCAGCGTTGCTTACCCCGCCAACGGGTTTCGCTATACTGGTGCCTCCATCCGCAGGAGTACTTCATGCCCCACAACACCGGCCGGCTGTCTGCCGCTGCGCTGCTCGCTTGCCTGCTGGCCTCGGCGGGCTCGGCGCAGGCTGGTCCGCTGATCCGGCTGGGCTCGGATGACTGGTGTCCCTACGTGTGTGCGCTCGACGGCAAGCCGCCTAGCGGCTATCTGGTGGAACTGGCGACGATGGCGATGGCTGCGGAAGGCTATCGGGTCGAGCCGGTGCTCATGCCGCTCAACCGCGCCATCACGCAAACGGTGCATGGCGATATCGAGGGCGTCTACGCGCCGCCCATCGACCGGCGCCTGCGCCTGAGCGCGCCCGTGGCGCAGTCGCGGGCCTGCTTCTACACGCGGGCCGGCGACGACTGGAATTTTCACTCCATCGCTTCGCTCAAGAATCAGGTGGTGGGCGTGATCGATGACTACGGCTACGACGACGGCCCGATGGACGCCTACATCGCGGAAAACCGGCAGCAGCATGCCCGCATCGCGCTGGCCTTCGGCGCGTCGGCGGGCACCATCAATGTGCAGAAGCTGCTGGGTGGGCGCTACCGCGTGATCCTGGAACATTCCGCCGTCATGGCGCAACTGAGCAAGCGGCTCGATGCGGCCGGACGCATCCGCCAGGCCGGCTGCCTCGACAACGCGCTGCCGCTGACCATCGGCTTTGCGACGCAGGATATCCGCGCCGACACTTGGGTCCGCGCGCTGGCCGACGGCGTGCACAAGATGGACGCTTCCGGCGAGCTCAAAGCCCTGCAGAAGCGCTACAAGCTGGACTAGTCCGGCTGGCTTACATCGCCAGCGCTTTTTCCACCGCGCCCACCAGTTGCTTGTCCGAAGGCGTGACCTTGCTGCCGAAGTTATCCACCACCTTGCCGTTGCGGTCGATCAGGTATTTGTGGAAGTTCCAGGCCGGCGCCTTGCCGGTGATCTTGATCAGGTTGGCGAACAGCGGATTCGGTTCCTTGCCCGACACTACCGACTTGGCGAACATCGGGAACTTCACGCCGTAGGTGTTGTAGCAGAAGTCGGCGATTTCCTTGCTGCTGCCAGGCTCCTGCTGGCCGAAGTCGTTCGATGGGAAGCCCAGGATCACCAGGCCTTTGCTGCCGTACTTGGCGTACATCGCCTCCAGCCCTTCGTACTGGTTGGTGAAGCCGCAGTAGCTGGCCGTGTTGACCACCAAAATCACCTTGCCGGAATACTGGCACAGGTCCTGCGGCGATTCGTCCTGCAGGCGCTTGAAGGTCTGCTTGAGGATGGCCGGGCAGCTGGCGGGCGCCACGGCCGGAGTGGCGGCTGGTGCGGCGGCAGGGGTTTGGGCGAAGGCGGAGGCGCTGGCCATCATGGTCAGCGCGGATACCAGGCATAACTGGGCAAGGGTCTTGGACATGATGGTCGGCGGAAAAGGGGAAAAAACCATTTTATGACAAACTCGGGCGGCCCGCTTGCCGAGCCTGTGGATAACCTTTCCCAGCCCCGCGCACGATTGAGCGAAATTAAGCAAAATGCGCCCTGCTGCTCCACACTGCATGCCAGACCTGACGTCACGTGAGGATGCCATGATGAAGCCGCTTTGTCTGCTCTGCCTGCTGTGTCTCGCGCTAGCCCGCGCCGCCCCGGCGCAAACGGTCACGCTGCCCAACATGACGGCCACCCAGGTCACCGTGTCCGGCCTGTCGTCCGGCGCTTACATGGCGGTGCAGTTCGAGGTGGCCTTCTCGCAGACGGCGCAGGGCGCTGGCATCATCGCCGGCGGGCCGTACTTCTGCTCGCAGGGCAGCGCGCTTATCGCCACTATCAGCTGCAGCTGCACCAGCGAGCTGTTCCCGTGCCGCGTGCGCCCCGGCGGCACCCGCATCAATGAACTGATCGCCTTCACCGACTGGTTCGCCGGCGCCGGCGGCATCGATCCGCCGGCCGCGCTGGCCGGCCACCATATCTGGATGCTGTCCGGCAGCGCCGATACGGTCGTGCCGCAACCGGTGATGAACGACCTGTACTTCTACTATCGCCACTACATCGACGCCGACCACATCTCCTACACCCGCAACCTGCCGGCCGAGCACGCGATGCCGACCGACCAGTACGGCAACAGCTGCGGCACGCTGGGCACGCCCTACATCAACAACTGCGGCTACGACGCGGCGGGCGAACTGCTGCGTTGGCTCTACGGCCCGCTCACGCCGCGCAACAACGGCACGCTGGGCGGCCGCTTCATCGCCTTCGACCAGTCGGAATTCCTGCCGCTGCCGGGCTGGCACGGCATGGCGGAAACCGGCTACCTGTACGTGCCCAAGGCCTGCGACGCCAACAACGGCGCGGGTTGCCGCTTGCATGTGGCCTTCCACGGCTGCCAGCAGGACCTGGACGACATCGGCACCACCTTCGTCGAGCGCGCCGGCTACAACGCCTGGGCCGACAGCAACAAGATCGTGGTGCTGTATCCGCAGGCGTCGGCGATCTACCCGTACACCAATCCCAAGGCATGCTGGGACTGGTTCGCCTATGACGATCCGCGCTATGCTCAGAAATCCGGCAACCAGATGGCGGCCGTCAAGCGCATGGTGGACCGGCTGACCGGCCTGGCGCCGGCCACCGTGCTGGTGCGGCTTCCTTAAGGCCCCCCAAATAGCCACCACTCCGTCATTCCCGCGCAGGCGGGAATCCATAGAACGCCGACCTGACCAGCTCAGCATGGATTCCCGCTTTCGCGGGAATGACGTCTCTTAAACGCCGCCCATGCAGATGTATTTGATGACCAGGAAGTCGTCCAGCCCATAGTGCGAACCTTCGCGCCCCAGGCCCGATTGCTTGACGCCGCCGAACGGCGCGATTTCGTTGGAGATCAGGCCGGTGTTGACGCCGACCATGCCGCTCTCCAGCCCCTCGGCCACGCGCCAGATGCGGCCGATGTCGCGCGAGTAGAAGTAGCTGGCCAGCCCGAATTCGGTGCTGTTGGCCAGCTCCACCGCCTGCTCGTCGGTGGTGAAGCGGAACAGCGGCGCCAGCGGGCCGAAGGTCTCCTCGCTGGCAACGATCATGTCGCTGGTGACGTCGGCGATCACGGTCGGCTGGAAGAAGCTGTGGCCCAGCGCATGGCGCTTGCCGCCGGCCAGCAGGCGCCCGCCCTTGGCCAGCGCGTCGGCCACGTGCTGCTCGACCTTCTGCACGGCCTTGTCGTCGATCAGCGGGCCTTGCGTGACGCCCTCCTCCGCGCCGTTGCCGACCTTGAGCTTGGCCACAGCGGCCACCAGCTTCTCGGCGAACTGCTCGTACACGCCGTCCTGCACGTAGATGCGGTTGGCGCAGACGCAGGTCTGGCCGGCGTTGCGGTACTTGGAGGCCAGCGCGCCCTCCACCGCCGCATCGAGGTCGGCGTCGTCGAACACGATGAAGGGCGCGTTGCCGCCCAACTCCAGCGACAGCTTCTTGATGGTCGGCGCGCACTGCTCCATCAGCAGGCGGCCCACCGCGGTGGAGCCGGTGAAGGTCAGCTTGCGCACGGTGGGGTTGGAGGTCATCTCGCCGCCGATCTCCTTCGGCGTGCCCGTCACCACGCTGAACACGCCGGCCGGCACGCCCGCGCGCTCGGCCAGCACGGCCAGCGCCAGCGCGCAGTAAGGCGTCGATTCGGCCGGCTTGAGCACCATCGGGCAGCCTGCCGCCAGCGCCGGGCCGACTTTGCGGGTGATCATCGCGATCGGGAAATTCCACGGCGTGATGGCGGCGCACACGCCGATCGGCTCCTTGGTCACCAGCAGGCGGCGGTCCGCCCATGGAGAGGCCAGCGTCTCGCCGGCCACGCGCTTGGCTTCCTCGCCGAACCATTCGATGAAGGACGCACCATACGCCACCTCGCCGC
>Ga0308157_10001075_pt1 | contig 64920 bp, 61 predicted proteins | sample PhyBR1_FD_201035 | JGI IMG/M metagenome (GOLD analysis project Ga0308157, IMG submission 201035) | Phyllosphere microbial communities from UC Gill Tract Community Farm, Albany, California, United States - DLSLB.R1 | ecosystem: Host-associated > Plants > Phyllosphere > Unclassified | place: USA... | reverse complement strand
TAACCACCTTCGATGGTCAAGGTGATCTGTCGGCCACGGCCGGCGGCAATCTGCGACTTGATGATGGCACTGTCGGCGGCAACGCCACGCTGACCAGCACCGGCAGCACGACGCTCGGTTCGTTGGCGGTGATCGGCGATGCCGCTGCAAGCGCTGGCACGACGATGACGCTGGATACGCTGGATGTGGGCGGCAATGCCGTGCTGGACAGCGGCAACGACATGACCGTCACCACGCTGGATGTCACCGGCAACGCCGATCTGACGGCGGGTGCGGCGCTGGCACTGAGCCAAGGCACCGTCGGCGGCAACGCCACGCTGGTCAGTACTGGTGGCAGCAGCATCGGCAGCCTGTCTGCACAGGGCACGCTGGACGCGACGTCGGGTGCAGCGCTGGCCGCAGGTGCGCTCAGCAGTGGCAGCAGCATGATGCTGTCCTCGGGCAACACGCTCGATGTGCAGCAGCTCAACGCGGGCGGTGACCTGATGGTAGATGCGGTGGACACACTGTCCATCGCCAATGCCAACGTTGGCGGCAATGCCACGGTGGACGGCCAGTCCGACGTGGTGCTGGGCACGGCGGCGATCGGCAAGGCGCTGGGAGTGAATGCCGGCACCGACCTGACCGCTACCACCCTGACCGTGACCGGCAACAGCACACTGATCACGGGTGGCAACACCACGGTAACCACCTTCGAGGGTCAAGGTGATCTGTCGGCCACGGCCGGCGGCAATCTGCGACTTGATGATGGCACTGTCGGCGGCAACGCCACGCTGGCCAGCATCGGCAGCACCTCGCTCGGTTCGTTGGCGGTGATCGGCGATGCCGCTGCAAGCGCTGGCACGACGATGACGCTGGATACGCTGGATGCGGGGGGCAATGCCGTGCTGGACAGCGGCAACGACATGACCGTCACCACGCTGGATGTCACCGGCAACGCCGATCTGACGGCGGGTGGGGCGCTGGCACTGAGCCAAGGCACCGTCGGCGGCAACGCCACGCTGGTCAGTACTGGTGGCAGCAGCATCGGCAGCCTGTCTGCACAGGGCACGCTGGACGCGACGTCGGGTGCAGCGCTGGCCGCAGGTGCGCTCAGCAGTGGCAGCAGCATGATGCTGTCCTCGGGCAACACGCTCGATGTGCAGCAGCTCAACGCGGGCGGTGACCTGATGGTAGATGCGGTGGACACACTGTCCATCGCCAATGCCAACGTTGGCGGCAATGCCACGGTGGACGGCCAGTCCGACGTGGTGCTGGGCACGGCGGCGATCGGCAAGGCGCTGGGAGTGAATGCCGGCACCGACCTGACCGCTACCACCCTGACCGTGACCGGCAACAGCACACTGATCACGGGTGGCAACACCACGGTAACCACCTTCGAGGGTCAAGGTGATCTGTCGGCCACGGCCGGCGGCAATCTGCGACTTGATGATGGCACTGTCGGCGGCAACGCCACGCTGGCCAGCATCGGCAGCACCTCGCTCGGTTCGTTGGCGGTGACCGGCGATGCCGCTGCAAGCGCTGGCACGACGATGACGCTGGATACGCTGGATGCGGGGGGCAATGCCGTGCTGGACAGCGGCAACGACATGACCGTCACCGCGATGGATGTGACCGGCAACGCCGATCTGACGGCGGGTGCGGCGCTGGCACTGAGCCAGGGCACCGTCGGCGGCAACGCCACGCTGGTCAGTACTGGTGGCAGCAGCATCGGCAGCCTGTCTGCACAGGGCGCGCTGGAGGCGACGTCGGGTGCAGCGCTGGCCGCAGGTGCGCTCAGCAGTGGCAGCAGCATGAGGCTGTCCTCGGGCAGCACGCTGGATGTGCAGCAGCTCAACGCGGGCGGTGACCTGAGGGTAGATGCGGTGGACACGCTGTCCATCGGCAATGCCAACGTTGGCGGCAATGCCACGGTGGACGGCCAGTCGGACGTGGTGCTTGGCACGGCGGCGATCGGCAAGGCGCTGGGAGTGAATGCCGGCACCGACCTGACCGCCACCACCCTGACCGTGACCGGCAACAGCACACTGATCACGGGCGGCAACACCACGGTGACCACCTTCGATGGTCAAGGTGATCTGTCGGCCACGGCGGGTAACAACATCACCTTGGGTACGGCTTCCACCGGCACCGCGATGAACTTGCGCGCCGGCAGAGCAATTGACGTCGGTACTGCGCACATCGGTACCGATGGTACGTGGCAGGCCGGCACTGACCTGAAGGCGAAGGAGATCACTGCAGGTTGCAACTTCACGGGTGACGCAGGTGGTGTGGTCGCGATTGGCTCGCTGCTGGCGGGTTGTAATGTCAGCCTCGCATCGGATAGCGCACTGACGTTCGATGCCGTGCAGGCGGACAACAACCTGAGCCTCACCTCGCGTGGCAGCGACGTCATCGGCGACAGTGCTGTCGCTGGTGGCGCGTTGCAGGTCAATGCAGCGGGCGCAATCGACATTGACAAGGCGATCGCGGGTAAAGATATCGTCGCCAACAGCGGCACCACGCAGACCTGGGGCAGCTATCAGGCGGGGCAGGACGCAGCACTGGTTGCCGGCGGTGACGTGGCGATCGGCGATGGCCGCAGTGGGGGTATGCAGTCCATCATTTCCGGTGGCAGCATCCACTTCGATCGCATCGCTGCCGGAACCAGAGCCAGCATGGATGCAAAGGGCGGCTCGCTCAGCGGTGGTTCGTTGACAGCGGCTTCGGGCAGCCTGGCTGCGCGCGATCACTTGGTGCTGTCGCAAGGCATGATCGATACCCGTCTGAACCTGGCTGCCGATACGATTGATGCGAACGTCGCGCAGGCATCAACGGGAACTGGGCCGCTGACCACCACGCTCACCGGTTATCACAACGGCGTGGCACGGAAGATCACCTTGGAAGTGGATCCGCGTGATGCCTGGTTGATCGACCAGCTCCGCGCGGTGGATGCCGAACTGGCTTCCACTGCAGGCAAGGTCGATATCGATAGTGGCTACATCGAACACACCATGACGCTGCAAACGCCGAAGATGCGTGTGTTGATGGACAACACCAGTCCACAGCTGCGCCCGTTTGACGTACAGCTGACCCAGCCTAGCCGCAGCTTCCGCTTGTCGGCAGATGGCGTGTACATCAATACCGACGCCTATGCGGTGCGCTTCAACGATGGCTACCGCGTCACCAGCCCGAATTACAACAACCAGCATGCCCATAGCGATATGAACTATCTGGGCGAGGCCGCAGTGCGTTACATGGGCCGCCTGTTGCAGCTTGATCCAGCCTACGAAGACCAGTCGCCGGAGTTGCGCCTGGAGCTGGATATGAGCGGCGACCTGGTGAAGTCCGAAGCCGGCGCGGTCAACCTTGGGGCACCCAATTAATGAAACACGGGAATAAGACGATGTATCGAGGTCTGCTTCTGGTCGGTAGCGCGTTGCTGCCTTGCATGGCTGCCGCGCAGTCGACCACGACGGATGGTGGCCAGACCACCCAACGTATTGATGGCTATTACGAGCAGCGCCAGCCGTTGCAGCCGAGCAAGACGGTAGTGGATCCATTGCAGGAAACACCGTTGGAAACCTCGGCCACCCCGGCGCGTGCCGACGGCGTGCGCTTCCCGCTTCATGAAGTGCGCTTCGAGCCCACTTCAGAGCTGTTGGACGCGGCCGCACTGGCGGATGTACGTAGCCGCTACGTGGGCCGTCAGGTGGGCATGGCCGACCTTGATGCGCTGGTGGAAGAGATCAACGCGGCCTATCAGGCCAAGGGCATCACTACGGCCAAGGCCCTGCTGCGGCAGCAGGATCTGGCCGGAGGCACGGTGGTGGTGACGCTTATGGAGGGTAGGCTGGGCAAGATGCAGGTCACAGGGGAAGGCGAAGGCAAGGTTCCAGAGCGCTTCGTGCTGCGGCGTGTGCATCAGCAGGCGGGAGAAATCGTGCAGACCGATCAGCTGCGCGATGATCTGGTGTACCTGAACCGTACCAGTGACGTACAGGTGCGTGCCTTGCTGCGGCCAGGTGAGGCGGCGGGACAGACTGACATCATGCTTATGGCTCAGTCGCCGGATCGTCGCACTTGGGGCGCCTTCGTTGACAACTCCGGTGTGGAAAGCACCGGGCGCGAGCGTTTTGGTGTGCAGGGGCAGTTCTGGGGGCTGGCCGGTGTCAACGACCTGTTGGCTGGCTCGGTGGCATACTCGCGCGGTGGCCTTGAAGGGCGCGTTTCGTATTCGGGCATCGTCAACAAGCGCAACGGCCGCGTTGGCGTGAGCGTTTCGCGCAACCAGATCAACATTATCGACGGTGCCTACCGCGATCTGGACATCACCGGTGAGTCCACCAACTACGGTGTGGACTACACCCAGCCGTGGATCGCCAACCAGCACTGGCTGCTGTCCTCGATGGCAAGCCTGTCGCGCAGCAACTCCACCTCGGACATCGCTGGCGAGCAGGTTTCGGAAAGCAACTCGACCATCGTCACCGTGGGCCTGAGCACGGGCTACCGCAATGACGGCTACGACTGGAGCTTCTACCAGGGCGTGTCGCGCATCAGGGCCGATGAAACTCTGGGCAAGGGCAGGAGCTTCACTACTGCCAACGGCAATACCGGCTGGACCCAGCGCATTGGCGCCACCGGCTTCCTGTACCGCGCGCAGTTGGGTTGGCAGTTCACCAGTGGCGATTTCCTGCCTTCCGGCAACCTGTTCCAGGTGGGTGGCATCGGCAGCGTACGTGGGTACGTGCGAGGTGCGTTGTCGGGCGTGAAGGGCTACTACGGCAGCGTTGAGCTGCACCGGCCCTATCGTCAGGCACACGACGTGTATGTGTTTTTCGACCACGGCGAGGTGCGCGGCGATTTCCCGACCTCGGCAAGCATGAGCAGCGTGGGCCTCGGCTTGAACGGGCAGGTGTTCAAACGCTACAGCTACAGCCTGGATCTGGGCCATCCGCTGGACAAGGTGCTGAAGGACCAGGACAGCGTTCGTGCTGATTTCCGTATCAGCGCCCGGTGGTGATGAGCACTGAGGACAGGGCGGTCAGCCCTGCTCACGCGTGATATCGACCAGTCGCTGGCCATAACGGGCCAGCGTGCTGCCGCCAATACCGCCCGCCTCGTCGAGTGCTTCAACGCTGGTAGGGCGCTGCGCGGCGATGTTGAGCAAGGTGCTGTCGTGCAAGATCACGAATGCCGGCACGTTCTGTTCGCGTGCCAGTTCCACGCGCGGGCCGCGCAATGCTTGGAACAGCGATAGATCAACCGCCTGCACTGGCAGGCCGGTGCGTGGGCCGCCGTGCGAGTTGTCGCTGCCACGCTGGATGTCGATCGAGTGAAGCGAAGATGCACGAATCCCTGATGGACGTGGATCTGGCAGTGAAGCGTGCAACATTACTGAATCGTCGTCTGATGTCGTTGGTGCGGCAGGAGGACGGAGCGGAACAGTGGTTCGACGTCGGAAAAGCATTGACGTCGTTGTTGCCGATGATTCGGCAATCGATGGGAGCCGGGGTAAAGATCAACGGGGCAATGGATGAGAGGCTGCCGGCTGGGCTCTATGCTCCTGTGCCAGCTTGGAAGGGGGTGCGGAACCGCAAGCCCGTGTTTCTTTCTTGTGCGTATGAAAGTACTTCTTGAGTGGGTCCGTCGTCACTCGGTCCGACCGATCCCAGATACCTCCGTTCAAGGAAGGGGCATAAGTGGGGCTATGTTCAAAAAGATAGTGTTTTATTAATCAATGAGAAGTTTCTCGTCGACTATTTGGGTCGGACAGGCACTATCGCAGGCTGCATCGAACAGGCACCCCGAGAAGGAAAGAAGCCCGCGACAGCGGGCTTCTCCGTATTTGTGGTTGGTGTTGCTCAAGCCGCGTTGGGCTTGGCGAATACATCCAGCCCCTGGCCGGTTTCCAGCAGCGATTTCAGGCTGGACAGCACGATCGGCCAACCTTGGCTGATGCCTGCAGCCATGCTGCTGCCGGCTTCGAGTTCGTCGTGGGTGACGGTCAATTTGACCATGTCCTCGTAAGGCGTGATGTCGAAGGTGACGCGGCTGTAGCTGTCGGGATTGTCGGCCTGCGAGGCTGCAGCCCAGGTGATCACCAGGCGCGAGGGTGGGCTGCTTTCGCGTACTTCGCCCACGAGTTCCACGCTGCGCGTGTCGTTGGCGCGGACGTGTTGCCAGCGTGAGCCGGGTGTCCAGTCCGATACGTTCTCGTGGCCCCAGTAGCGGCGCGCGATTTCCGGTCGGGTGATGGCATCGAACACCTTTTCCGGCGTCGACGCGATGTAGGTGACATAGATGAAGCTGGTGAGTTCACGGGCCATCGTCATTCTCCTTCCAGTTCTTTCTTGAGGTCATGCAGCAGGCTGAGGCGTTGCTGCTCGAACTTGCGTACCCAGCGCTCGTACACCGCGTGCAGTGGCACCGGATTGATGAAATGCAGCTTCTCTCGACCACGCCTGACCGTGCTGATCAGGTTGGCGTCCTCGAGCAGGCCGAGGTGTTGGGTGACCGATTGCCTGGCCATGTCCAGGTGTTCGCACAGTTGCCCCAAGGTCTGGCCGTTGTTCTCGCAGAGCGCATCAAGCAGCTTTCTGCGGGTCGGATCTCCCAGGGCCTTGAACACCTTGTCCGCGTCCATCTGTATGCGTGGTCCTGTGTTGGGTGCGCTTGGGCAGTTGCAGACACTTTATGCAGGCAAATGCCTGCATGTCAACCATCGGAATATGAACCGGCAGTCGCCGGGTCGGCAGCGCGGACGCTGTGAACTGGGAACGAGGCGCAAGCTATCCGGAAATCTTGATCGCTACAGTGGCCGTTCGATCCCGTTTCGGTTCCTGCACGCGCAACGCGCCAGTCGCCAGGGACTGGGCCTGGGATCAGGGGAGAAGAGGCGCAAGAGCGCTGCGGCGACACCGCCGCCCCTGGCGCTACCTTGATCGCGTGTGGCAATGCGGCAACATCGCTACCGCGTCAGCGCAGTGTCTTGCTGGGAGCGCTGCGGGCGAGCGCCTGCAGCCGCTGGGATGTTGGTCGAGCTCGGCAGGCCGCCGGCGCTGAAGGGCTGCCATGGCCCGCGGTAGCGAATCGAAATCCAATGGCATGCAGGCCCTCGTTGCGAAGTCGCAATCAATGGTCCTGCGAGCCGATTACGCGGATGCCGGCGACGGGGAGACATGCGCCGGCGTGATGTGACGCTCTCAGTGTGCCGCGGCGTAGATGTCCTGCAGCACGGCTTTCTCAAGTTCCAGTTCGCTGAGCAAGCTCTTGACGATATCGCCCAGGCTGACAATGCCGACCAGCGTGGAGCCCTCCGTCACCATCAGGTGGCGGTGATGCGAGTAGGTCATCAGCGCCATGGCCTGCTTGAGGCTTGCTTCTGGCGAAATTACTTCCAGGCCCGTCGTGGGCAGGGTGGCAATGACGCGTCGTCCTGCCTGGGGGCCGTCATCGGCCAGGCTGCGCACGATGTCCTTTTCGGAGATGACATTCACCGGTGCGCCGTCCTTCATCACCACCAGTGCCGCAATCTTGTGCGTACTCATTTTGTGCGCTGCTGCGCCAACGGTGTCTTCAACGTCGATGGTGACTACGGTTTGCTTCTTTGACTGCAGGAGTTCGCGGACGTTCATTGATGTTTCCTGTTGCAGGTTGCTTCAATCGGAAGAGTTCGCTCGGCTACCAGCGGGGCTGGTTGCCCTGACGCCGAGTGTCCATCGGCGCTTCGATTCTACGAGTCGGATGGTCGCGTGGACTTTGCGTAGTTGGGACGGTTCGTCATGCGCATGAAGGTGATTGGCAGCATCACAGCTCACGCAAAACCGCTGCTGAATGGCGTCGATGGAAGCACTGCGTAAACACGCAGCATGTGGCCCTGATCAGTGCCAAACTTGCCGGTTGCCGGTTGCGGCGCTTGGCTAAGCGCGCAGTCGGTGCTGACCAACGGAATATCGGGTTCATCGCACTGCATTCGGCGAGCTTTGCACGACACGAGCAGTCGGGAAATCTGCCTGCAATACCCGGCACCGCCAACGCGGTCATGGCAAGGTTCACCGTGTTGCGGAACTGACATGGTCTGCCAAGCGCACTGCGCGCGGCGCGCCCTGCGTCCGCAAGGGACCAGCATGCTTCTTGAAGCTGGCGATCGCCGTCTCGATTGCATGGTTGCCATCTGCCAGGGCTCCCGGCTTCAGCTGCGTGCCGTTGAATACCGCATCGGCTACGCCGTGCTCGGCATGTGCGTGAGCGATGGTGCGGTAGTGGGTGAACGTGTCAAAGCCGGCGCGGCCGTGGCAAGCGCCGGAACCTGACATTCCCACGCCGCCAAATGGTGCACCCGGCAGCATGCCGTGCATGAAGCCGTCGTTGCGGGTAACGCCGCCGCTGGTGGTGTGGGCCAGAAAATGTTGGAAATCCACGCCATCGTCGCCGTACCAGTACGCGGCCAGCGGTGCAGGGCGCCTGGCGATGTAGTCGATGACCTGCTGCAGTTTGCCGTAGCGTTTCAGCACCAATACCGGGCCAAAGATCTCGTGCATATTGATGCGCGCATCTTCCGGCGGTTCGATAAGAAGGATGGGGGCGATGCGCCGTGCCGCCCGATCCGGCAGGCCTTGCAGTTCGGTGCCGGGCAGAATTTCGATGCGTTGCGTCCCGCGCGCTACCGCATCATCGACGAGCGCAAGTACGCGGTCATGATTGTGTTCGTTGATGACTGGGACAATTGCCGGGTTGCGTGGATAGTCACCGCTGATGTCACGCATGCGCGCGCGCAGCTGCGCAATGAAATCCTCGAAGTTCTCGTCGGGGATGAAGGCATAGTCCGGACACAGGCATGCCTGGCCCCCGTTGATCAGGCGCGTCGAGGCAATCCGGGTTGCAGCCATGGCAAGGTCCGCATCGCGTGCGATGACCGCCGGGTTCTTTCCTCCCAACGCCAATGTCACCGGTACCAGGTTGCGTGCGGCAGCCTGCGAAACCAGCGTGCCGATTTCTGGCGAGCCGGTGAACAACAGATGGTCAAACTGCAGCGTGGCGAATGAGGTGGCGGTAGCGATGTCGCCGGTGAACAGCGCAACTTCGCTTTCGTCAAATCGCTCGTTCAACAGTTTCCGCAACAGCGCGCCGGTGTTCGGGAGCTGCTCGGGGAAGTTGAGCATCACCCGGTTGCCTGCCGCCAGCGCGGCCATGGCAGGTTGGAAGCTCGATGCAAGGGGGAAGCTCCACGTACCGATCACGCCGACCACGCCCTTGGGCTTGGCCTGCACGAAGCCGCCGTTGACCATGCGCGGCTGCATCCACTGCGCAACATTGGCCAGCGATTGCTGGACATCTTCTACCCAGCTGATGCCTTCGAAACTTTTCGACAGTGCAGGCGAGCGCCATCCGTAGTCTGCGCAGAGAGCATCTGCGAGCATGTCGATGTTTTCCAGCAATGCGAGCGCCATCCGGCTGCTGCGTGAAAGGCGCAGCTGCAGGCTGGGATCCCCTTTCTTCAGGTAGCTGTCACGCTGCAGGTCCAGGACGCGTTGCAGTTCTCTCAGGTCGTACATGGGCGGGTCCGTGGCAATGCTGGCGACAAGGCGTGATCGGGCGGCGGGGCGAGAGCTTCTGTTCAGGCGTCAGCGATGGGCAGCGTTGATATCCCCTTTCGCCATGGCGCCGTACCCCTGCCAGCGATGCCAGCACGGAATGCCGGTGCCGCAACGCGGTTCAGCACTGCGGAGCTTAGATATGCCGATGGATGCGTGGGGTTGTTGCAGTGCAGACGGAAGGTTGGAGTTGAGTGTGCGTACCCTTTGGGCGCCGCCACGCTGGATGGGGGCGGGCTGCTGCTTCCACTGGCGTGAAGAACAGTGCTTTGTTCGTTTTGTTATGCCGCAGTCGCGGGTGACGGCGATGGCATCACGCAGCGCTTTGCTGCGCACTGTTTCCATTGGCAGGGGGACGCAACTTCAACTGCTGGCAGTGGCCAGCGCCATCGGAGCAGGCAATGAAGGCAGGCAAGCGCAAACTGGATTTTCCGGTGGAAAAGGTACGCCGGTATCTGGAGCCGGGCCCCATCGTGCTGGTGTCATCGCAATGGCAGGGCCGGGCCAACATCATGACCCTGGGCTGGCATACCGTGCTGGAATTCTCACCGTCGCTGGTGGGGCTGATGATCGCCAGCGGCAACCACAGCTTCGAGATGATACGCCGCAGTGGTCAGTGCGTGATCAACCTGCCGACCGCGGCGATGGTTGACGCGGTTGTTGGAATAGGCAACTGCAGCGGCGTGGATACCGACAAGTTTGCCGCGTTTGAGCTCACCGCTGTGAAGGCCAGGCATGTGCAGGCACCGTTGATCGGGCAGTGCCATGCAAGCTTCGAATGTCGTCTTCATGAAGATGCTCTGGTCGACCGCTTCAACTTCTTCATTTTCGAGGTGGTCAAGGCCCACGTAGCACCGTCGCCGAAGCATCCACGCACGCTGCATTACAGTGGCGATGGGGCTTTCATGGTGGCGGGGAACGTGATCAGCCGGCGGTCGATGTTCAAGCCGGAGATGTTGGTTTGATGCTGGCGGCGGTTTTGGGAGTGCGTCAGGCCCCGATGCAGGACAGGGGCGATTCCCGCGTTCACGGGAACGACGGCAACAACAGCGCCGAAAGGCCGACGATGGGAAGCGTTCGCCAGCCCTGGTCGGGTGACTCGGGCCCGCGTCGCGGTGATGGCAGGGCGCCCGCCCTGGATTTGACCCGCATCTTGCCGCGGCGCAAGCTCTGCCCACATCGCGTCAATCAGGAGTTCCAGCCATGACTGCTGTCAGTTCGATCAGTGCCCCGGGCGACAAGCTGCCGCCTTCACGGCTTTGGCGTGTGTTCTGGTTGCAGGGGGTGATTCCCAGCAACCTGCTGTGGGCAGGTGCGCTATGGGCCTTGGCGCAAGGCCGCACGTCACTGCTGCTGGCCTTGTTTGCGCTACTGCTGCTGTATACCGGCTGGATCATCCCGGCGGTGTGGCGGGCTGCGCCCAGCGCACACAACCCCAACTACGGGGTGGCTGCGCGAGGGCTGACCGTGGCCTGGGGCCTGAACACCGTGCTAGTGGTGTTCTTCCTGATGCTGCAGCTGCTGGCTCAGTAGAACTGCACCGGGGCGCCATCGCCGTCGAAGGCGGCGAAGCGGCTGATCTGGCCATCGTTGACGGCATTCACCATCAGCCGCAGCGGCTGCGCCGCCTCGTCACTGGAGGGGGCCACGCCGGCGCGGCCATCCAGTGATGCCACGAACACCAGGTCCCAGCCCAAGCCCGTGCGGGCGGCCTCGCTGACCAGCGCCTGGAACGAGGCAATCTCCTCCGGCGCCTTGTCCACGCATAGCACCGGGCTCAAGGTGCCGCCCTCACCGCTGCTGTGACGGGCATGCTGATCGGCCGTGGGTGACTCGGGCAGGTCGGCCTTCACGAATACGAACAACAGGCGCTGCGGTTCGGCTTGTTGTCCTGCTGCACGCAGCAGGTCATTGAAATCACTCAGCATCATGATCTGGGTCACAGGATGGAACGTCGGGAAAGGGCATGCTGCCACAGCTGCTTGCGGCATGGCTGTGCCCTGAATTGATTTAAGTCATGCCATCGCTTCAAAGCCCCACGTAGGCTGGCGGTCAATCAATACAGGCGAGGGCAACCCGGCATGCCGGGCGAGCGCGGAATCATCGAGTCGGGAGGTGAAACAGCCATGAGCCATCTCACCGATGGCTTCGGGCGCAGTTTTCCGTACCTGCGCCTGTCGCTTACCGAGGCCTGCAACTTCCGTTGCAGCTATTGCCTGCCGGACGGCTACCAGGCCGACGGTCGCCCGCAGTTCCTGGCGGTGGATGAGATCGCGCGGCTGGTACGCGCGTTTGCCGCCTTGGGCATGCACAAGATCCGCCTGACCGGTGGCGAGCCCAGCCTGCGCAAGGACCTGGACCAGATCATCGCCACGGTGGCGCAGGTGCCCGGCATCCGCAAGGTCGCCATCACCACCAATGGCTGCCTGCTGCCGCGGCGTCTGCCCGGGTGGCACCGCGCAGGACTGACCGCGCTCAACGTAAGCATGGACAGCCTGCGCCGCGACCGCTTCCATGCCATCACCGGCCACGACCGCCTGCCCGAGGTGATGGAGGGGATTGCCCTGGCGCAAGCGCTGGGCATGCAGGCGATCAAGCTCAACGCAGTGTTGCTGCGTGGGCGCAACGACGACGAACTACCGGAGTGGATGGAGTTCCTGCGCGAGCGGCCGGTAAGCGTGCGCTTCATCGAGCTTATGCGCACCGGTGACAACCGCGCGTACTTCGAGCGTCACCATCTGCGTGCGGACGTGGTGATCGAGAAGTTGCTGGCCGCGGGCTGGAGCGAGCGCCACCGTGCCGCCGACGCTGGCCCCGCACGCGAGTTCGGGCACCCCGACCACCGCGGCAGCATCGGCATCATCGCCCCGTATTCGCGGGATTTCTGCAAGGGTTGCAATCGCCTGCGGGTTACCGCGCGCGGCGATCTTCGGTTGTGCCTGTTCGGTGACTTCGGCGTTGCACTGCGGCCATTGCTGCAGTCCGACGACGACCAGGATGCCCTGCTGGCGCGCATCACCACCCAGCTCGGGCTCAAGGCCGCCGGGCATGGGCTGCATTTCGGCCAGACCGGGCTTACCCCGCACCTGGCCTCGATTGGAGGATGAAAGGGTAATGAGTGGGCAGATAAGTGCGGCATTCCACATGGCCGACGTGCGCGACAAGCGCATCACCCGTCGGCGAGCGGTGGCGGTAGGTGAGTTGATTGCCGGCCCGGTTGCTTACCCGTTGATCGTGGAGCGGCGACTGCCCAAGGGCGACGCGCTGGTGATGGCGGAAATCGCCGGCCTGCAAGGCGCCAAGATGGCATCGGCGCTGATGCCGTTGTGCCATCCGCTGCCGCTGGAGCTGGTGCGCGTGTACTGCGCGCCGGTGCCCGAGCGGCAAGCGATCCGGGTCTGGTGCGAGTGCGCCAGCGAGGCCCGTACCGGCGTTGAAATGGAAGCACTGGCCGGTGTCAACGCCGCACTGCTGACGCTGTATGACCTGAGCAAGCCGGTGGAGCCGGCGCTGGAGATCAGTGGTATCCGCCTGCTGTTCAAGGAGGGCGGCAAGAGCGGCGTGTGGACCCATCCGCAAGGCATGGATGCCGACGAACTGGAGCGGTTCCGTCCGCGCCCGCCCAAGACGTTGCGCGGTGCCCGTTGTGCGGTGATCACGCTCAGCGACCGCGCCAGCCGCGGTGAATACGTGGATGAGTCCGGACCGGTGCTGGTTGCAGGATTGCAGGCACTGGGCGGTGAGGTGGTCAGCAGCGACATTCTGGCGGACGGCGTCGACAGCCTGGTCGAGCGTCTGCAGGCGCTGGCGGCAAGTGGCGTGCGCCTGTGCCTGTGCACCGGTGGCACCGGCCTGGGCCCGCGCGATCTCACCCCCGAGGCGTTGCAGGCGCTGGGTGGCCGCAGCGTGCCGGGCTTGGCACAGATGCTGCGCGCGCTCAGTGCCCAACACACCCCGTTGGCATGGTTGAGCCGGGCCGAGGTGGTGCAGCTGGATACGCTGCTGGTCATCGCGCTGCCGGGCAGCCCGCGCGCGGCGGCGCAATGCATGAGCATCCTGACGCCGGTGCTGGGCCATGCGCTGGTGATGATGGACGGGGGCAGCCACGCATGATTGCCTACGTGCAGGCCTTGCAGTTGCTGCTGGACCAGGCACCTGGCGCAGTCGCCGAAGGTGTTGCAGTGGCGCAGGCGGATGAGCGGATCCTGGCGGCAGCGGTTGTCAGCGGCCAGGACCTGCCACCGTTCAACAATGCAGCGATGGATGGGTTTGCCCTGCGCAGCGACGGTCTGGTGGTCGCTGCTGGCAGCGTGCTGCAGGTGGGCGGCTGGCAGGCCGCCGGTGATGAGGCGACCGACGGCGACGGGGCCGACGCCTGGGAGATCATGACCGGTGCGCGCATGCCGGCCGGGCTGGACAGCGTGGTGCCGGTGGAACAGGTGGAGGTGCTGGATGCGGTGGACGGTCGCCCACGGCGCATCCGCCTGCAGGCAGCGGTGAAGCCGGGCCAGCATGTGCGTCTGCGCGGGCAGGACGTGGCGTTGGACGAAACCGTGCTCGCGGCTGGCGCGATGCTCGACATCAACGCGATGACCCTGCTGCATGCCCTGGGCGTTGCCGAGGTGCAGGTGCAGCAGCGTCCGCAGGTGGCGGTGATCAGCACCGGCAAGGAACTGATCAGCGACGCCACGCAGGCGCTGCAGTCCGGGCAGATCCGCGACAGCAACCGGCCGTTCCTGGTCAGCCGTCTGGCAGCCGCGGGCGCCGAGGTGGTCTGGGATGGCAGGGTCAGCGATGACGTAGCGGCGTTTGATGCCGCGCTCGATGCCGCGCTTGCTGCTGGCGCGCGTGTGGTGCTGAGTACCGGCGCGGTGTCGCAGGGGCGCTACGACTTCATTCCCGACGCGCTGCGCGCGCGCGGCGCCGAGATACTTTTCCACAAGGTGGCCATACGCCCGGGCAAGCCGTTGCTGTTTGCGCGTCTGGCCAACGGCAGCCTGTACTTCGGCCTGCCAGGCAATCCCATTTCGGCGGCGGTTGGCCTGCGCTTCTTCGTGGAGCCGGTGTTGCGGCGCATGTTGGGGTTGAAGGACGAGACCAGCCTGCAGTTGCCGCTACAGGCAGATGTGCGAAAGCCGCCCGGCCTGCGCTTCCACGCGCGTGCGCGGGTGGAGCTGGAGGCGGACGGGCGGTTGAGCGTGCGGGTGTTGTCCGGGCAGGAGTCATTCCGGCTCAAGACCATGTTGCGGGCAAATGCCTGGGCGGTACTGGACGGCGACAGCGCGCTGGCCGAGGCCGGCAGTCTGGCGCGGGTGCAGGGATGGGGGCATCTGCAGCCATTGCAGTTGGATGGGCAGGAGAAGGCATGAAAGAGATCGCAGTGCAGTTGTTCGGGGCATTCACCGAACTGGATCGCCAACGGGAAATCAGCGTGCGGGTGAACGGTGAGCACATCGCCGACCTGCGCCGGGCAATGCGCGAGCAGCTGCAACAGCAGTTCCCGCAGTTCCGTGCCGGGCTGGTCGACTATTCGGTATTCGCCGATGAAAAACGGGTGTTGCGCGACAGCGAACTGCTGCCCGCGGACGGACGGGTGGCGATCCTGCCACCGGTAAGTGGAGGTTGAGCGTGACAACTGGAAACCTGTGGAAGGTGGTGGATCGGGCCGAAGCGGCCATCGATCCGGCCGAGAGCATTGCCTTCGTCTCCGATCCTGGCTTCGGCGGTATCGACGTCTTCATCGGCAAGGTGCGCGACCTCAATCAGGGGCGGGCGGTACAGGGCATCACCTACGACCTGTTCGAACCCTTGGTGCTGAATGAGTTCCAGCGTCTGGTCGATGAAGCGCAGGCCGAGTTCGGTCCGCGCGTGAAACTCTATGTGGCCCATGCCAAGGGGCGCCTGGCGGTCGGCGATGTGGCGGTGGTGGTGGCCGCGGGCAGCCCGCACCGCGATGAAGCGTTTCGTGCCTGCAGGCAGCTGATCGAAGCAGTGAAACATCGCTCCCCGATCTGGAAGCAGGAACACTACGAGGAAGGTGACAGCGAGTGGAGCGAGGGTTGCAGCCTGTGTGAACCCAGTGCTGGCCATGCCCAAGACCATGCCCACGATCACGCCCACTGACGGCAGGCCGATCGCCGGCATCGTGCTGGCCGGCGGTCTGTCCTCGCGAATGGGGCGTGACAAGGCGCTGTTGCGTTGGCGCGGGCAAACCCTGTTGGCACATATGTGCGGCTTGCTGGGCGATGCCGGCGCGCAACCGGTGCGGGTAAGTGGCAGCTACGAAGCGTTTGAATCGGTAGCCGACGTGGTACCGCGCTGCGGTCCGCTGGGCGGCCTGTATAGCGTCCTGCAGACGCTTGATGACGGGCCGGCCTGGGTGGTGCCGGTGGACATGCCCTTGCTTGACCGCACATTGCTTTGGCAATTACGTGACGCAGGCCCCGCTCGTTGCGTGAGCTACGCCGGGCAACCGCTGCCTATGCGGTTGAACATCGATACAGGCTGTCGCACCCTGCTGCGGTCGATGGTGATGGACGTGGATGGACCACGTTCCCTGCATGCGTTGCAGCGACGACTGGGCGGCCGTGAGCTGGCGCTGCCCGACGATGGCGATGGACGCCTGGTCAACTGCAATACCCCCCACCAATGGGACGCCGTTGCCTCATGAAGATCCAGATCCAGTCGCAGAGCGTGCGCCTGCGCATCGATGAGAATGAACTCGCCAACCTGCTCGCCGGTGAGGCGGTGGAGAGCCGCACGCGGATGGGGGATCTGGGCGAGCTGGTGTATGTGCTGCGACTGCATGCCGCTGCCGAGGCCAGTGTGGTCGGCACCCTGAGCGCAACGGAGTTCCATCTGCCGCGACAGGACATCGTGGCCTTGCAGACGCGGCTGCCCTGCCGCGATGGCCTCAGCTACGACATTCCTGCGCCCTTGCAGGATCTGCAGCTGCAGTTCGACGTCGACGTACGTGACAGCGTGCGTCAGCGCGGCGTGCAGCGCAGTGGCGCGGGCGAGGTCGTGCAGGCCGTTTGATATTTGTCAGGTGACTGGCGCGATCGCGCCTTGGATTGATCAAGATCAATACCGCCCCAAAAGGCGCCGGGCCTAATAACGCCATGGCGACTGGGGATGCAAAAGCACAGCAGTCCAGCGCCGTTTCGTACAGCCTTGGAGCGATGCATGAGTGCCAGTCGCGATGCCGCAAGTCAGAGCAGGTCCGGTCCTGGTGGGGTCATCACCGATTGGCGGCCTGAAGACCCTGCCTATTGGGAACATACCGGCAAGAAGGTTGCGACCCGCAACCTGGTGATATCGATACCGGCGTTGCTGCTGGCGTTCTCGGTATGGGTGCTGTTTTCGGCGGTGACGATCAGCCTGCCCAAGATCGGCTTCGCGTTCAGTACCGATCAGCTGTTCTGGTTGGTGGCCTTGCCCAGCCTGTCTGGCGCCACGCTGCGCATCTTCTATTCGTTCGTCATTCCGATTTTCGGCGGCCGGCGCTGGACGGCCCTGTCCACGGCCTCGCTGCTGCTGCCAACGCTGTGGCTTGGCTTCGCGGTGCAGAACCCGGCCACGCCGTACTGGGTGTTCGTGCTGATCGCGATCCTGTGCGGGTTTGGTGGCGCGAACTTTTCGTCCTCGATGTCGAATATCTCCTTCTTCTATCCCAAGCAGCGCCAGGGCCTGGCGTTGGGCTTGAACGCAGGCCTGGGCAATGTCGGCGTGTCGGTGGCGCAGGCGGTTATCCCGCTGGTCATCACCGTCAGCGTATTTGGTGCCCTGGGTGGCGCACCGCAGCCGGTGGTTGCCGGTGGCGCGCCATTGTTCCTGCAGAACGCGGGTTTTATCTGGGTGCCGTTCATCGCGGTGTTCGCCATCGCTGCCTGGTTCGGCATGAACGACCTGACCAGTGCGCGCTCGTCGTTTTCCGAGCAGGCGGTGATCTTCCGCCGCAAGCACAACTGGCTGATGTGCTGGTTGTACATCGGCACCTTCGGTTCCTACATCGGCTTCTCCGCCGGCTTCCCGATGCTGATAAAAAGCCAGTTCCCGGAGGTCAACCCGCTGGCCTATGCCTTCATTGGCCCGCTGCTGGGTGCGTTGATGCGTTCGGTGGGCGGCAGCCTGGCTGATCGTCTGGGGGGCGCACGGCTGACGTTCTGGGTGTTCGCACTGATGATCGCTGCCGTGTTCGCGGTGCTGCACTTCCTGCCCAGCGATGGCCAGGGCGGCAATTTCTACGGTTTCCTGCTGTCCTTCATGGCCTTGTTCGTGCTCAGCGGTATCGGCAACGGCACCACGTTCCGGATGATTCCGGTGATCTTCCGCACCTTGCATGAGCGCCTGTCGGCCAATGCAGGTGCCGAGGGCAAGAAGGCCGCCGCACACCAGGCCAGCATCGAGTCGGCCGCAGTGGTCGGTTTTTCGGGCGCCATCGGGGCCTATGGCGGCTTCTTCATCCCGAAGAGCTATGGCACTTCGATCAGTTTGACCGGCAGCCCGGACATGGCGCTGTACGGCTTCATAGCGTTCTACGCCACCTGCCTGGCCGTGACCTGGTGGTGGTACTACCGGCGCGGCGCCGAGACGCCGTGCTGAACAACACGCACCGCAGCCAGATAACCACATAGCCACGATGCAGCAGTTTGCGAACGGAGATTCACCATGAGCTATTTCCTTGATCGCTTGCAGTTCTTCAAGCGGGACCCACAACCCTTCGCCGATGGCCACGGGTTCAGCAAGAGCGAAGGCAGGGACTGGGAAAACAGTTATCGCGCCCGCTGGCAGTACGACAAGATCGTACGGTCCACCCACGGTGTGAACTGCACGGGCTCCTGCAGTTGGAAGATCTACGTCAAGAACGGCCTGGTCACCTGGGAAACCCAGCAGACCGACTACCCGCGCACGCGCCCGGACCTGCCCAACCATGAGCCACGCGGCTGCCCACGCGGCGCCAGCTACTCCTGGTACCTGTACAGCGCCAACCGCCTGAAGTACCCGCTGATCCGCGGCACCTTGCTGCGCATGTGGCGCAAGGCACGGCAGACGCAATCGCCGGTGCAGGCGTGGGCCAGCATCGTGCAGGACCCGGCCAAGTCGCGCGAGTACAAGCGCCGCCGCGGTATGGGCGGCTTCGTGCGGGTGAGCTGGGACGAGGCCAACGAAATAATCGCCGCCTCCAACCTGTACACCACCAAGGAATTCGGCCCGGATCGCATCGTCGGCTTCTCGCCGATCCCGGCGATGTCGATGGTGTCCTATGCAGCCGGTGCACGCTATCTGTCGTTGCTGGGCGGCGCCTGCCTGTCGTTCTACGACTGGTACTGCGATCTGCCGCCGGCCTCGCCGCAGGTCTGGGGCGAACAGACCGACGTGCCGGAATCGGCTGACTGGTACAACAGCCGCTACATCATCGCCTGGGGCTCGAACGTGCCGCAGACGCGTACGCCGGATGCGCACTTCTTCACCGAGGCCCGTTACAACGGCACCAAGACGGTGTCGATCTGCCCCGACTATTCGGAACTGGCCAAGCTTACCGACCACTGGCTGCATCCCAAGCAGGGCACCGATGCTGCATTGGCGTTTGCCTTCGGCCACGTGATCCTGCGTGAGTTCCACGTCGATACGCCGTCTCAGTACTTCCAGGACTACTGCCGCCAGTACTCGGACATGCCGATGCTGGTACGCATCGAACGCCGCGCCGATGGCCGGCTGGTGCCGGGGCACTTCCTGCGCGCCAGCGAGCTGGGCGGGCTGGGCGAGAGCAACAACCCCGAGTGGAAGACGCTGGCGTTCGACGAGAACAGCGGCGACATCACCGTGCCCAATGGGTCGGTTGGCTTCCGATGGGGCGAGAAGGGCAAGTGGAACATCGAGCAGAAGGCCAGCGATGGGCATGAAACCCGTCTGCGTCTGAGCCTTGCTGATATCAATGACGGCATCGAGGCGGTGAGCTTCCCTTACTTCGGTGGCATCGAGAGCGATGGCTGGACCGCCGCGCCGGCCGAGGAAGTGCTGGAACGCAATATCCCGTTGCGTCGCCTGCAGCTGGCCGATGGCGGCGAGGCGTTGGTGGCCACGGTGTATGACCTGCTGTTGGCGCAGTACGGCGTCGATCGTGGCTTCGGCGGCGGCAATGTCGCCAAGAGCTTTGACGACAACGTGCCGGGTACGCCGGCCTGGCAGGAGCGCATCACCGGCGTGTCACGCGCCGAGGTGATCGAGATCGCCCGCGAGTTCGCCCGCACCGCCGACAAGACCCATGGTCGCAGCATGATCATCGTCGGCGCCGGCATGAACCACTGGTTCCACAACGACATGAACTACCGCGGCCTGATCAACATGCTGGTCATGTGTGGCTGCGTGGGCCAGACCGGTGGTGGCTGGGCGCATTACGTGGGCCAGGAAAAGCTGCGTCCGCAGACCGGCTGGCAGCCACTGGCGTTCGGCCTGGACTGGAGCCGCCCGCCGCGGCAGATGAACGGCACCTCGTTCTTCTACTTCAATACCGGGCAGTGGCGTTACGAAAAGCTGCAGGTTGATGAGCTGCTGTCGCCGCTGGCTGACGCCTCCAAGTACAGCGGCAGCCTGGCCGATCTCAACCTGCGTGCGGTGCGCATGGGCTGGTTGCCGAGTGCGCCCCAGCTGGACCGCAATCCGCTGCAGCTGGTGCGCGAGGCCGAGCAGGCCGGTATCGCACCGGCGGACTACGCACTGTCCAAGTTCAAGGATGGCTCGCTGGATTTCGCCTTCGCCGATCCCGATGCCGCGCAGAACCACCCGCGCATGATGTTCATCTGGCGCTCCAACCTGCTGGGTTCGTCGGGCAAGGGCCACGAATACATGCTGCGGCATCTGCTCGGCACCCGCCACGGCTTGCAAGGCAAGGACCTGGGCGAGATGGGTGCGGTCAAGCCCGAGGACGTGAAGTGGCGTGATGAAGCGCCGGAGGGAAAGCTCGACCTGCTGGTGACGCTGGACTTCCGCATGTGCACCACCGCGCTGTACTCGGACATCGTGCTGCCGACCGCCACCTGGTACGAGAAGGACGACCTCAACACCTCGGACATGCATCCGTTCATCCACCCGCTGTCCAAGGCGGTGGACCCGGCCTGGGAGTCACGCAGCGACTGGGAGATCTTCAAGGGTGTCGCACGCACGCTCAGTGACATGGCGCCCGGCGTGCTGGGTGTGGAGAAGGACCTGGTGCTGGTGCCAACGCTGCACGACACGCCCAACGAACTGGGCATGCCGTTCGGCGTGGCGGACTGGAAGAAGGGCCAGTGCGAAGCCATCCCGGGCAAGACCATGCCAAGCATGGCGGTGGTCGAACGCGATTATCCCAACCTCTACCGCAAGTTCACCTCGCTGGGCCCGTTGCTGGACAAGCTGGGCAACGGCGGCAAGGGCATGAGCTGGGATACCAAACACGAGGTGGAGTTCCTCGGCAAGCTCAACCACACCGTGCACGAAGAAGGCATCAGCCAAGGCCGGCCGGCCATTGATACGGCGATCGACGCCTGCGAAGTGATCCTGCACCTGGCCCCGGAAACCAACGGCCATGTCGCGGTCAAGGCCTGGGAGTCGCTGGGTACCTTCACCGGTCGCGAGCATACGCATCTGGCAGTTGGCAAGGAGCACGAAGCCATCCGCTTCCGCGACATCCAGGCGCAGCCGCGCAAGATCATCTCTTCGCCGATCTGGTCCGGGCTGGAAGACGACAACGTCAGCTACAACGCCGGCTATACCAACGTGCACGAGCTGATCCCGTGGCGCACGGTGACCGGCCGCCAGCAGTTCTACCAGGACCACGAATGGATGATCGACTTCGGCGAGGCCTTCATGGGCTATCGGCCGCCGGTCAACACGCGCACGGTGGAACCGCTGCTCAACCAGCGGCCGAACGGCAACAAGGAGATCGTGCTGAACTGGATCACGCCACACCAGAAGTGGGGCATCCACAGTACCTATAGCGACAACCTGATCATGCAGACCTTGTCGCGTGGTGGCCCGATCGTGTGGCTGAGCGAGGACGATGCACGCAGCGCCGGCATCGAGGACAACGACTGGATCGAACTGTTCAACGTCAATGGTGCGATCGCCGCGCGCGCAGTGGTCAGCCAGCGCGTGATGTCGGGCATGGCGATGATGTACCACGCGCAGGAACGCATCATCAACGTGCCTGGTTCGGAGATTTCCGGCACTCGTGGCGGCATCCACAACTCGGTGACCCGCATCGTGCTCAAGCCCACCCACATGATCGGCGGCTACGCGCAGCTGGCGTGGGGATTCAATTACTACGGTACCTGCGGAACCAACCGCGATGAATTCGTGATCGTGCGCAAGATGGACAAGATCGATTGGCTGGATGGTGAGGACGCAAATTCGAGTGCAACCGGCGCCGCACGGGAGGTGGTGTGATGAAAGTACGTGCCCAGATTGCGATGGTCTTGAACCTGGACAAGTGCATCGGCTGTCATACCTGCTCGATCACCTGCAAGAACGTGTGGACCTCACGCGAAGGCGTCGAGTACGCGTGGTTCAACAATGTGGAAACCAAGCCCGGCATTGGCTACCCGAAAGAATGGGAGAACCAGGAGAAGTGGAACGGTGGTTGGGTGCGCAATGGTGCCGGCAAGCTGGTGCCCCGCGCCGGTGGTCGCTGGCGCATGCTTGCCAAGATCTTCTCCAACCCGGACCTGCCGCAGATCGACGACTACTACGAGCCGTTCGACTTCGATTACCAGCACCTGCACGACGCGCCGGAGCTGAAGCACCAGCCCACCGCACGGCCGCGCTCGCTGCTGACCGGTCAGCGCATGGAGAAGATCGAGTGGGGCCCGAACTGGGAGGAAATCCTCGGTACCGAGTTCTCCAAGCGTGCCCGCGACTACAACTTCGACAAGGTGCAGAAGGAGATCTACGGCGCCTTTGAGAAGACCTTCATGATGTACCTGCCGCGCCTGTGCGAGCACTGCCTCAATCCGGCCTGCGTCTCTGCCTGCCCCTCCGGCGCGATCTACAAGCGCGAGGAAGACGGCATCGTGCTGATCGACCAGGACAAGTGCCGTGGCTGGCGCATGTGCGTGTCGGCCTGCCCGTACAAGAAGATCTATTACAACTGGAAGAGCGGCAAGTCCGAGAAGTGCATCTTCTGCTACCCGCGCATCGAGATGGGCGAGCCCACCGTCTGCTCGGAAACCTGCGTGGGCCGCATCCGCTACCTCGGCGTGATGCTGTACGACGCGGACCGTATTGCCGAAGCCGCATCGGTGGCGGCGGAGAAGGACCTGTACCAGTCGCACCTGGACATCTTCCTGGACCCGTACGATCCCGCGGTGATCGAGGCCGCGCGTGCCGAAGGCATCCCGGATAGCTGGTTGGAATCGGCCAAGCAGTCGCCGGTCTACAAGCTGGCCATCGACTGGAAGCTGGCGCTGCCGCTGCACCCGGAATACCGCACCCTGCCGATGGTCTGGTACGTGCCGCCGTTGTCGCCGATCCAGTCGGCGGCCGAACGCGGTCATGTCGGCATGAGCGGCGAGCTGCCGGACATCGCCTCCTTGCGCATCCCGGTGCGTTACCTGGCCAACCTGCTGACCGCCGGTGACGAGCAGCCGGTGATCCGCGCCCTGGAACGGCTGATGGCGATGCGTGCCTGGCGCCGGGGCAAGAACGTGGACGGTGTCGAGGACATGCGCGTGCTGGAGCAGGTGGGGCTGACCCCGGCGCAGGTCGAGGAGATGTACCGCTATCTGGCCATCGCCAACTACGAGGACCGCTTCGTCATCCCCAGCGCGCACCGCGAGTACGCCAACGATGCCTTCGGCGAACGTGGTGGCTGCGGCTTCACCTTTGGCAATGGCTGCAATGGTGATAGCCCGGCGGACCTGTTCACCCAGCGCAAGAGCACTACCTACACGGTGCATCCCAACCGCCAGCACCGGCATGAGGTGGTGAAATGAGTGTGCTCAAGCTGATTGGCGTACTGCTGGACTACCCGCGCGACGAGCTTTGGCAGCACGGCGAGGAGCTGCTGGAGGCCTGCGACGATCCGGCATTGACGCCGGCCCGTCGTGGGCAGCTGCGCGACTTCGTACAGGACCTGCTGGCCAGCGATCCGCTGGAAGCACAGGACCGCTGGCTGGCCACCTTCGACCGCGGCCGCTCGATGAGCCTGCTGGTGTTCGAGCACATCCACGGCGAGTCGCGTGACCGTGGCCAGGCCATGGTCGACCTGATCGATGCCTACCGTCGCAACGGCTTCGAGCTGGATGCACGCGAGCTGCCGGACTACCTGCCACTGCTGCTCGAGTACCTCGCGCACCGCCCGCAGGCCGAAGCCAAGGATTGGCTGCACCACATCGGCCACATCGCCGGCATGCTCGCCGCCCGCGCGGCCGAGCGGCAGCTGCCGCACGCGGTGCTGCTGGAGATCCTGGTCGAGGCGGGCGAGGGCAAGGTCAACCTGGCCGTGCTGCGGCAACGCGCCAGCGAGGAAGTGCGTGATGACACCGTCGAAGCCATGGATCGCCTGTGGGAAGAGGAGGCCGTGCGCTTCGGTGCCGATGCCCCCTCGCAGGACTGCGATCCACCCCATCGTTCACCGGCACGCGCGCAGCCGCGGGAGATCCAGCCATGAGTAACCTCAACCAGTTCGCTTTCCAGTTCTATCCCTATATCGCGGTCGCGGTGCTGTTGATCGGCAGCTGGGCGCGCTATGACAAGGCGATGTACAGCTGGCGTACCGGCTCGACCCAGCTGCTGTCCGACCGTGGCATGCGTATCGGCAGCAACTGCTTCCATATCGGCATCCTCGCCATCCTCGGCGGTCACCTCGTCGGCCTGCTGACACCGCATGCGCTCTACGAACCCTTCATCACCTCGTCGCAGAAGCAACTGCTGGCGATGGTGGTGGGTGGTTTCTTCGGTGCGCTGTGCTTCATCGGCATCACCATCCTGCTGGTGCGCCGGCTGACCAATGCCCGCGTTCGTGCCATTGGCAGCTTTGGTGACACCCTGGTGCTGGTGCTGCTGTTTGCCCAGCTCTGCCTTGGCCTTTACAGCATCAAGGTCTCGGCCGGTCATCTGGACGGTGGCGTAATGGTGATGCTGGCCGAGTGGGCCCAGCACATCGTCACCTTCCGCGCCGGTGCAGCGGACTATGTCGAAGGCGTGCATTGGGTCTACAAGGCTCATATCTTCCTTGGCCTGACGCTGTTGTTGATCGCGCCCTTCACCCGCCTGGTGCATGTGTGGAGCATCCCGCTCAGCTATCTGTGGCGGCCCTACCAGGTGGTGCGCCGTCGCCAGGCCACGTTGCGCTACGGGCCGCGGGAGTAAGCCATGGGCGCCTTGCCACGCATCCTGCCGATCACCGTGATCGACTCGGACACGCCGGTGCCGGCCGAGGCCGGCCACCATCATCCGGCTGACGATGGCCCGCGCAGTCTCGGCCAGCCTGCACCCTGCAGTCTGTTCGTTGCCGAGACCGCCATCGACGAAGCCGCCATCGCCCGCGAGATGCAGTTCCATCGCGCGATGCGCCCGGAGCAGTCCCGCGCCGATGCGGCGCGGGCGCTGGTGGTACGCGAACTGCTGCGGCTGGAGGCCGAGCGTCTGCAGTTGCCCGCCGCATCGACGGTGGCCGGGCAGGAAACCAGTGAAGAAGTCCGTATCCAGCAGTTGCTCGAGCAGTCGCTGGAAGACCGCGTGCCCAGTGACGATGACTGCCGCCGCTACTTCGAGCAGAACCCCGAGCGCTTCCGCTCTGCAGACCGCATCCGGGTGCGCCATATCCTGCTGGCGGCCCCGGCCGATGACATCGCCGGGCGCCTGAAGGCCCGCACCCGGGCCGAGACGCTGATCGCCGAGCTGGTCGAGCAACCGCATCTGTTCGCTGATCTTGCCGCGCGCAACTCGCAATGCCCGTCAAGCAGCGAGGGCGGTGAGCTGGGCTGGTTGCAGCGTGGCCAGACCACGCCCGAGTTCGATCGGCAGATATTCCGCCTGCGACAGGGCCTGGCCGGCTTCCCGGTGGAGTCGCGCTGGGGCTACCACGTGGTCCTGGTCGATGCGCTGGAGGCCGGCGTGGCGCTGGCTTACGAGCAGGTGCAGGCGCAGATCAGCGAGTACCTGGAGCTGCAGGTACGGCAGCGCGACGTACAGCAGTTTTTGCTGCAGCTGCGTGAGCGCTATCCGGTGCGCGGGCTCGACGAGATCGAAGCGCAGGCCGAGTAAAGACCGAATCCTCAAGGAGTGGCGATGAGCCAGAATCTGCAAGCGGTCAGCAATGGCCAGCAACAACGTGCGCTGTGGTTGAGCACTTTCGCCTTCACCGTGTGCTTCGCGGTGTGGATGATCTTCGCCATCATCGGCATCCAGATCAGCAAGCAGCTGGGCTTGAACGACACCCAGTTCGGCCTGCTGATCGCGACCCCGGTATTGACCGGCTCGGTGATCCGCGTCTTCCTCGGCATCTGGTCCGACCAGTTCGGCGGGCGCAAGGTGATGACCCTGGTGATGCTGTGTGGTGCGGTCGCCACCTGGCTGCTGACCTACGCGCAAACCTATCCGCAGTTCCTGCTCGCGGCCTTGTTCGTCGGTATTGCCGGCGGCAACTTCTCGGTCGGCGTGACCTATGTGTCCAAGTGGTTCCCGCCGGAGAAGCAGGGCACCGCGCTGGGCATCTTCGGTGCCGGCAACATCGGCTCGGCGGTGACCAAGCTGCTGGCACCGCTGGTGATGGTGGCGTCGGGCTGGATGATGGTGGCCAAGCTGTGGGCGGTGGGCCTGGCCGTCACCGCTATCCTGTTCTATCTGTTCAGCAAGGAAGATCCTTCGCTGGAGGAGCGCCGTCGCAGCGGGGTCAAGCCGATGCCGTTCTCCGAGCAGATGGCGCCGCTGAAGAACCTGCAGGTATGGAGGTTCTCGCTGTACTACTTCTTCGTCTTCGGTGGCTTCGTGGCCCTTGCACTGTGGCTGCCGCACTACCTGGTTGGCGCGTATGGCATGGATGTGGGCACCGCGGGCGTTCTGGCGGCGTGTTACTCGATCCCGGCCAGCCTGTTCCGGGTGGTGGGTGGGTGGCTGTCCGACCGCATCGGCGCTCGCCGGGTGATGTACTGGACGCTGGGCGTATCGGCTATCTGCACCTTCATCCTGGCCTATCCGGATACGCGCTACATCGTGCAGGGCGTGCATGGCGAACTCAGCTTCCACCTTGCCATCAGCGTCACCCTGTTTACCGTGCTGGTGTTCGTGCTCGGCTTCTTCATGTCGCTGGGCAAGGCCGCGGTCTACAAGCACATCCCCGTCTATTACCCCAAACATGTGGGCGCGGTGGGTGGCGTGGTCGGCATGATCGGTGGCCTGGGGGGGTTCATCCTGCCCATCGTGTTCGGTGCGCTCAACGACGTGGTCGGCATCTGGAGCAGCTGTTTCATGCTGCTGTTCGTACTGGTCAGTGTCGCCTTGGCATGGATGCACTTCTCGATCCGTCGCATGGAGCGTCGCAACTTCCCGCAGTTGGATCGTCAGACCGACCTGCCCGAAGCCATCGATGCGGCCGAGGTCGAAAAACAACGGCGCGCTTGATCCAGATCAGTGAAATGGATCGCTTGCTGCAGGAGGATGCAGGCATGTCAGTCGAGACCGCCGGAATGGACGATGCCACCTTGCATGCAGCCCTGCTGCAGCAGCCCGCGCATGTGCTGTTCCCGCCACCGCATGAGCTCAGCCCCGGCTTTGCCGAGGCGGGCTGGCGCGCGGCCATGCAGGCCAGCAACGAGCATTTGATCCCGCGTGCCTTGACCCTGGGCTTCAAGGTGGCGGCGGGCGACCAGGAGCGCCCCGAGAACCTGCTCGATGCCTTGCTGGTCTGCCTGCGACTGCATGCCAACGTACTGGCCGGCGATCGCGAAGTGGCGGCGATGGTGCTGCAGCCGGGCGTGGCCGAACAGTTGCCGGCACCGCTGTTGGGCCGCCTGCTTGACGCCGTGCCGCACCAGCTGTGCACCATCGCGCGGCCGCAGGTCGAGGTGCGCCTGGAGGCCTCAAGCCTGGTTGTTCCAGCTGCGTTGCGCGCGGTGGGATGCACCCGCCTGACCGTGATCGACCGGGCCGATGGCGATGGCGTGCAGCTGTTGAAGCAGGGCCAACAGGCCGGTTTCACCGCCTGCTACTACCAGCTGCGTGCGCCTGCGCACGACGACGCGACGTTCCTGTCACGGTTGCAGCAGGTGCTGGAGCTGGCGCCGGAGCGCATCGTGCTGCCTGCACCGTGCAGCCTGCCGGCCAAGCCGGCGGTGGCTGATTGGCTGCAGGCGTGGCGTTTGCTGCGTGTTGCCGGCTATCAGGCACTCGGCGGCGATCACTACCAGCGAGCAGACCTGCCGATGCCGTTGCGTAACGGCGATGGTCAACGCCATTGCGACCTGATGGGCGTACCGCGTCGCGAGCGGCACGACCTGCTCGGCATCGGTCCGGGCGCGTGCAGCCAGATCGGCGACGTGATCTGCCGGATGGAAGCCCAGCCCGCGCATTGGCGTGCCTGTCTGGTGGCCGGGCAGCCGGGCGTGGCAGCCGGGCTTATTCTTTCCGAGCATGAACGTATGACGGATGAGGTGGTGCAGAGCCTGGCCTGCGACCATTGCCTGGACATGGGCGCGTTTGAATGGCGCAACGCCTTGCCGCTCAACGCCTGCTTCGAAGATGGCATCGCCCGCATCGCCTTGTTCATGGAGCGCGGTTGGCTGCGCCACGAGCACGGCGTGTTGCGTATCGAGAATGAAGGCGAGCTGCTGTGGCGTATGATCGCGGCGTGCTTCCGCCCCTTGGCTGCTGTTTGAAACCGGAATGACGCACTCCTCTCCGCCGCCACGTGGCCCGCTGGGCTCCGCCACCCCCAATCCGGCCGCTGCCGGCGATGGTGATGCGCTGCATTTCTGCAGTACCTGCGCGTTTTCCGACGCCTGCAGCTCGCAGGGCTATGACAAGACCGCGCTCAACGAGCTGCATGTGCTGGTTGACCATGTGGGGCCGTATCACGCGGGTGACTACATTTTCCGTGCCGGCGAACCGTTCGATTCAATCGCGGCGGTGCGCGCAGGCATGGTCAAGACCTTTGTCGACGACAGCCTTGGCAACGAACAGGTACTGGGCTTCAGCCTGCCGGGCGAGGTGATCGGCCTGAACGCGATCCACGGCTCGCGCTATCCCTGCAACGCGGTGGCACTGGATACCGTGCACCTTTGCCGCATCTCCTTTCCGCGTATCAGCTTGCTGGCCAGCCGCATGCCGGGGCTGCAGGCCAAGTTGTTCAGCCTGCTCAGCGCCGAGATCGGCAAGGCCGCGCTGCTGGCAGCCAACTACCGTACCGAGGAGCGCATGGCGGCGTTCTTGCTGGATATCTCCAATCGATACGCCCGGCGCGGCTTTTCCGCGCACCGTTTCAACCTGACGATGACCCGCACCGAGATCGCCAACTACCTGCGCATGGCCCCGGAAACCGCCAGCCGCGTATTGCGGCGGCTGAGTGATGAAGAAGTCATTGCGGTGAAGCAACGCGAGATCATCCTGCTGCAGCCGGAGCGGCTGGCATTGATGGCCGCAACCGATGACGCCAACGAGTGACAGCGAAACGAGGATGCATCCATGAAAAAACTGTGGGCGTTGCTGCTGGCCGTGGCCAGCGTTCCGGCAAGCGCGGCTGAGTTGACGGTTTCTGCCGCATCCAGCCTGACCGAAAGCTTTGGCGAAATCGCCTCGGCCTATGAAAAGGCCAATCCGGGCACCAAGGTGGATCTCAACTTTGCCGCGTCCGGTGTGCTGCTGCAGCAGATCGCGCGGGGCGCACCGGTGGACGTGCTGGCCACGGCAGACCAGGCGACCATGGCGCAGGCACAGACCGATGGTCTGGTGGACCCGGCAACCCAGCATGTATTCGCGGCCAACAGCCTGTGGGTAGTGGTGCCACCGCAGACAACGAACAAGCCCGCGACGCTCGCAGCCCTGGCTGCACCTGGCGTCAAGCGCGTTGCGATCGGCAACCCGGACAGTGTCCCGGTTGGTCGCTATGCGCGCGGCGCACTGCAGGCGGCAGGCATCTGGCCGGCGGTGCAGGCAAAGATGATCAGCACCCAGAACGTGCGCCAGTCCTTGGACTATGTGGCGCGAGGTGAGGTGGATGCCGGCTTTGTCTACTCCACCGATGCGCAGGCGATGCGGGATCGCGTGCAGCGTGCCTTCCAGGTGCCGGTTGCCGGCGGCATCAACTACCCGCTGGCGATGGTCAAGGACAGCCGCAATGCCGTGGAGGCCAAGCGCTTCATCGCCTTCGTGCAATCGGCGCAGGGCCAGGCGATCCTGCACAGGCATGGATTCGGCAGCCCCTGATGGTGGATCTGGACTGGAGCGCGTTGTGGTTGTCGCTGAAGGTGGCCGGCTGGGCCACCGCGATCAACCTCGTGCTTGGTGTCGCCTTGGGCGCGTTGCTGGCGCGGCGGCGGTTTCCCGGTCGTGAGCTGCTCGATACGGTGTTCACCCTGCCGATGGTGTTGCCGCCCACCGTGCTGGGCTACTACCTGCTGGTGTTGATCGGCAGCAAGGGGCCGTTGGGCCGATGGCTCGACGAAAGCTTCGGCATCAATCTGGTTTTCACCTGGCAGGCCGCGGTGATCGCGGCTGCGGTGGCGTCGTTCCCGCTGGTGTTCAAGCCGGCGCGGGCGGCGTTCGAGGATGTGGACGGGCAGTTGGAACAAGCGGCGCGCACCTTGGGCATCTCGGAGCTGGCGTTGTTTTTCAGGGTGACGTTGCCGTTGGCGTGGCGCGGCATCCTCGCCGGGCTGTTGCTGGCGTTCGCACGGGCGATGGGCGAGTTCGGTGCCACCATCATGGTGGCGGGCAGCATCCCCGGCCGCACCCAGACACTGTCCATCGCCATCTACGAAGCAGTGCAGGCGGGCAACGATGGCCGCGCCAACGCTTTGGTGCTGCTGTCCTCGCTGGTCTGCATCAGCGTGCTGCTGATTGCCGCGCGGCTGGTGGGGCGGCGCCAGCACGAAGGGGTGCGCAATGTGGCTTGAACTGGATATCCAACGCCAGCTGCATGCTGCCGGCCAGCACTTCGAACTGCATGCTGCGCTGCGCTGCACCCAGCCCAAGGTCGTGCTGTTCGGGCCCTCCGGCGCCGGCAAGAGCCTGACCCTGAAAGCCGTGGCCGGGCTGCTGCGGCCTGACACCGGCGTGATCCGCATGCACGGCCAGCGATTGTTTGACCAGGTCGCCGGCATCAACCTGTCGCCGCAGCGCAGGCGGGTTGGCTATGTGTTCCAGGACTACGCGCTGTTCCCGCATCTGACCGTGCGCCAGAACGTGGGCTTTGGCCTGCAGCGCGGCTTGCGCAATCCTTCGCGCGGGGGGCGCCTCGCCGTGGTCGAGCAATGGCTGCAGGCATTCCGCATCGACCCTGTTGGCGATCTGCTGCCGTCACAGATATCCGGTGGGCAGCGCCAGCGCACCGCGCTCGCCCGCGCCCTGGTTACCCAGCCGCAGGCCTTGTTGCTGGATGAACCCTTCGCCGCGCTGGATCACGCCTTGCGCGTGCATCTGCGCCAGGAACTGGAGACCGTGCTGGACCAGACCGGCATTCCGCTGCTGCTGATCAGCCACGACCCGGAAGACGTTGAAATGTTCGGCCAGCAAGTGGTGCACCTGGCCGATGGACGCGTGCAGGGCTGAGCCGGCCTATCAGCCTGGCGCACCATCGGCGCGTGGCCGCAGGTAGATCCATGCCAGTCGCAGCAACCACGGCGCCAGCACCAGCAACCAGCCAAGCGCGGCGATGGCATGCCAGCGCCAGGGATCCTGCAGCAATGGCGCAAGGATGCGCAGCAGGGCGACCAGCTGCAGGCCCAGAAGCGCCATCCAGGCCACTGCCGGCATGACCAGGGCACGCCCCGAGTGGCCTTGGCTGACGCGGGTGACCATGGCCACCAGCAGGCTGCCGAACAGGCCGATGGCCAAGGCATGCAACGGCGCGCGCTCCAACCAGCCAACGTGCCCCACAAGTGCGGCGATGTCCTGCAGCAGGTACAGCAGCATTGCCAGTGGCCACCACAGCAGCCCGAGGAACAGCACGCGCAACAGCGCAGGGGCGTGCCCGCGCGGCCACCAGCGCCCCAGGGTATACAGCGACAACAGCAGCAGGCCCGCATCGGCAACCAGCATCGGCCATGGCCACTGCAGCTGATCGGCAACGAGGTGCAACAGGCTCAGCACCCACAGCAGCGCCAGCCAGGACGGTGGACGCCATGCAACGTAGCCCGCCACCACATTGCCGGCGAAGAAGGGAAACATGCGGTGTGCCACGCTGGCGTAGATCGGCAGCAGCAGGCCGAAGGTGCCGATGGAAACGCTCAGTGCGTGCCAGCGTGCATCACCGCTGACAATCGCCTGGATGAACGCGACCAGCCCGATCAGGCCCAGCAGCAACGCGCTCCAGCAGGACCATGCATGCCAGGTACGGCCCTGCTCGCGCAGCACCAGCCGTCCGAGTACCACCAGTGCCGCACCCCAACCCGTGCAGGCCAGCAGCAGGCCCAGCCCAAGTCCGAGGTGCCAGCCCGCGCTGTAGGCCAGCAGTGCGAGCTGGCTGGCGAACATGCCACTGCCCACGCACAGGTAGCTCCAGCGGGGCAGGGCGGGCAGGCCCATCCAGCGCGGGAACACCGTCAGCAGGAAGCCGAAGATGAAGCTGGGCAGCACCAGGTACTGCATCCACAACCCATGCAGCCAGGCCGGGGGCAGCGTCAACGCCGGTTGCGCTGGCAACAGGCCTTGCAGGCTGAGCAACCAGATGCCCCACCATGCCATGGCCAGGGACAGGTTGCAGACACCCACGAAGAACAGCAACCGGTGAGGGGCAGCGAAAAGCGGGGCAGATGGCGCAGGGGTGTTGTTCACGGCGCGAGTATCGGTCCGGCGCCGACAGGGGCAGCTGATAAAAGTCATCTGGCCGGTTCATCATGGGCAGCGCGGCGCCGTGTTGCGCTGCCGCGAGGCCTGGGACGCCGGTCTCGCTAAACTGATTTCATTTGCAACGGAGTGGTCATGGCGAGTATTCGAGCAGTGTCCCTGATTGGTGTCCCTACCGATGTAGGCGCCGGCGCCCGTGGTGCGCGCCTGGGACCGGAGGCGTTGCGCATTGCCGGGTTGCCCGAGGCGCTGGCCGAGCGTGGCGTGGATGTGCGGGATATCGGCAACCTGGACGGTCCGCGCAACCCCTGGACCGGCCCGGTGCAGGGCTACCGGCACCTGGACGAAGTGGTGGCGTGGAATCACGCCTTGATGGAAGCCACCTATGCCGAACTGAAGGATGGCCGCCTGCCGATCATGCTCGGCGGTGACCACTGCCTCGGCGTGGGGTCGATCACGGCGGTCGCACGCTGGTGCCGTGAGCAGGGCAAGCAGCTGCGCGTGTTGTGGCTGGATGCACATTCGGACTTCAACACCTCCGACGTCACCCCTTCGGGCAACATCCACGGCATGCCGGTGGCCTGCCTGTGTGGCCTGGGGCCGCAGGGCCTGACCCATCTGGGGGGCGATGCCCCGGCCATCAGCGCGTGGCAGGTGCACCAGATCGGCATCCGCTCGGTGGACCCGGAAGAAAAGCGTCTGATCAAGCAGCATCGCGTGGACGTCTACGACATGCGCTACATCGACGAGGCCGGCATGAAGCGCACGGTGGAAGCAGCGCTGCACGGCATTGATGCCAATACCCATCTGCACGTCAGTTTCGACGTGGATTTCCTCGACCCGAGCATCGCGCCGGGTGTCGGCACTACGGTTCCCGGTGGCGTCAATTACCGCGAAGCGCAGCTGGTGATGGAGATGATTGCCGATACCGGGCTGATGGGTTCGCTGGACATCGTCGAACTCAATCCGCTGCTGGACCACCAGAACCGCACCGCGGAACTGGCGGTGGATCTTGTTGAAAGCCTGTTCGGAAAGTCCACGCTGATGCGTGATTGAAGGGCTGCAGCATGGGCGTGTGGTGGTGATCACGCGCACGTTTGCGCCGTTGCTGCGTTAACGCGTTTCCGACATGGCTGAACCGGTGCTGCGCATATTCACGCGCAGCACACAGCCGAGCAGCCAGATTCGTCTTCACACGCGGTCCGCTGGTTGCCGGTCTCCGGCCAATGCCGCCGCCTCATGAGCGAGGAGACGAACAATGATGAAGCGAGTATTGATGTTGGCCTTGGTTGGCGCGTTCTCGGTGGGCATGCTCAGCGGCTGTAACACCATGGCCGGCGCCGGCAAGGACATGCAGAAGGCCGGTGAGAAGGTCGAAGACAAGGCGCACGACTGCAACGACGGCAAGTGCTGATCAACCTGCAGCCCTTGGCGGGGCTGCATCGATGTAACCACCACAGGAGAAAGACATGAAGCGTTTGGTTGCCCTGATGTTGTTGTCGCTGTTCTCGGTTGCCGTGCTGTCTGGCTGCAACACCGTTGCCGGTGCCGGCAAGGATGTGCAGAAGGCAGGCGAAAAGGTGGAGGACGCTGCCAAGGGCAACTGACCTGGCCAGCGCACACCGCTGAATTGGAGAAGGCCGGCATTGCCGGCCTTTTTCATGCGCGTTGATTTTTTTACACGCTGCTGAAGGCGTGTTCATTGACATCAGTGCCTCACAACGAAGTGTGGACTCGATGGCAACACCATTGCCTCCAAGATGGCTGCACGCGAATCAACCGCGTAATCCCACAAGGAGCAACGTAATGAACAAAGACATTATTTCCGGCAAGTGGACCCAGCTCAAAGGCAAGGTACAGGCCAAGTGGGGTGACATCACCGATGACGACCTGAAGGTGGCCGAAGGCAATGCCGAATATCTGTCCGGGCGCCTGCAGGAACGCTATGGCTGGGCCAAGGACCGCGCAGAAACGGAGGTGCGTGACTTCGAGGATTCGCTGCGCAAGGAATACCCTGACTACCGTTGATTGATCCCGCTTGAGTGCGAGCCAGGGATCAAACACAAAGGGCCGCGAAAGCGGCCCTTTGTTCATCCTGCGCAGATGCCGGCATTGGTTGGCGGGCTTCCCGGGTGCGCTGCGCTTACCCGGGCTACGGTTAACGAACCTTGGGTTGGTGGCCCCTTGAACGGCCTTGCGCAGGCGCAAGGGCCGGGGCGCGGAGCGGGGGTTGGACGAGGGTCTGTGGTCAACGCCAGCGCGCCGGCGGATCCGGTACGAAACCATTGGGGAAGGCCTGCGGCGTGTTGTCGACGCGATGGCGCGGCAGGATGCCCAGCGCGGCCAAGCGCTGCCGCGAGTCATAGCGGATCTCGCTGACCTGGGCCGGGCTGCTGCTGGCGCGCTCAAAGCTGGTCAGCGACGAACTGGACCACTCACGCTCGCCATGCCCCGTGCCCAGGCGCTGACGTGACTCTGTCCTGGCCATCGCAGTGGGCGCGGCGGGGGCATCGGCCATGCGGGAGTTGGCGCTGGCACTGGCCTCGGCCTCGGCGCGGTCCTCGTACTGCGGCATGGGACGCGGCATCGGCCGCGGGCGGGGAACAGGACGCACGTCGTAGATGCGGCGCGCTTCGTTGAACACCGCGATGCCGATCACCCCGACATTGGCCGGGCGGCCGGTACGGCTGGCATAGCTGTCGTCGTGGCGGGTGAAAACGAACTGCGCGACTTCGGCGTTGGATTTGCGCCAGCCGGTGATCTCACTGCTCTGCCAGGGCTCCAGCACATAGCCGGACTGGGCCGGGGAGGCGGTCTGGCCGGTGATCGCATTGACCCCGTCCACCGACAGCACCACCAGCACGCGCTGGCCGCTGCGGTTCTCCATCCGCACGCTGTAGCGGTGACCGGGGCTGCCGGCCACCCATTGCTGGCCGCGATGGCCGTACTGGTCCAACTCTCCACCGCCGTCGCGGTCGATCACCGACAGTAGTACCGGGCCCTCGTCCGGCTGCCGGACCGGGCTGAAGCCGCATAGCGCGACAACCGACAACACACTGGCAAACAGGCGGTACATGGCGGGCTCCTCGTTGGGGTACGAGGCCTTGAACGGGTGGGGGCGGCCAATGGGGTTGAGGGCGGCGCGCGGCGCGGGGGGTTACACTGGGCCGGTTCATCCGCTCGTCAGCTTGGTTTTCATGACTACCCGCGTCCTTACCGGCATTACCCCCTCCGGCACTCCCCACCTCGGCAATTACGTTGGCGCGATCCGCCCGGCCATTGCCGCCAGCCAGGCCTCGGATATCGAGAGCTTCTTCTTCCTGGCCGACCTGCACAGCCTGATCAAGGCGCAGGAGCCCGAGCGCACCCAGCGTTCGACCCTGGAGATCGCGGCCAGCTGGCTGGCCTGCGGACTGGACCCGGAAAAGGTGTGGTTCTACCGGCAGAGCGACATCCCGGAAACCACCGAGCTGATGTGGTTCCTCACCGTGGTGGCCAGCAAGGGCATCCTCAACCGTGCCCACGCCTACAAGGCCGCGATCGACAAGAACCGCGAAGAGCAGCTGGATGACGACGCCGGCATCAGCGCGGGTCTGTTCATGTACCCGGTGTTGATGGCCGCCGACATCCTGATCTTCAACGCCAACAAGGTGCCGGTCGGGCGCGACCAGATCCAGCACATCGAGATGGCGCGTGATTTTGCCCAGCGCTTCAACCACGTGTACGGCAAGGACTACTTCGTCCTGCCGGAAGTGGTGATCGACGAACAGGTGGCCACCCTGGCCGGCCTGGACGGCCGCAAGATGAGCAAGAGCTACAGCAACACCATCCCGCTGTTCGCCCCGCGCGAAGAGCTGAAGAAGCTGGTGTTTTCCATCCTCACCGACTCGCGCATGCCCGGCGAGCCCAAGGACACCGAAGGCTCGGCGCTGTTCCAGATGTACCAGGCCTTTGCCAGCCCGGAGCAGACCGCGGCATTTGCCAAGGCCTTCGCCGAGGGCATCAGCTGGGGCGATGCCAAGCAGCAGTTGTTCGAGCGTATCGACGCCGAGCTGTCGCCGCTGCGTGAGCGCTACAACGCCTTGATGGCCGAACCCGAGAAGATCGAAGCCATCCTGCGCAAGCGCGGCCAGCAGCTGCGCGAGCAGTTCGCCGTGCCGCTGTTGAAAGAGCTGCGCCATGCCGTGGGCCTGCGTGACCTGTCTGCCGCCGGTGACAAACCCAAGGCGGCCGCGGCCACCAAGGCAGCGCTGCCGCTGTTCAAGCAGTACCGTGAGAAAGACGGCCGCTTCTACTTCAAGTTGCTTGATGGCGAAGGCCTGCTGCTGATCCAGAGCGAGGGCTTTGATTCGCCGCGCGACGCCGGTCAACTGATCGCCGTGCTCAAGCAAGCCGAGCAGGGCGATGCACTGCAGAGCGAGCTGTTCAAGGTCGAGGTTGAAGTGGAGCCGGTCCTGGCTGCGCTGCGTGAGCTGCGCGAGGCGGCCGCGAAGGATTGAACCCATAGGGGAGGAGCGCGTCGATGGCCTGGTTGTCGTTGTTGTTGTTCCTCCCCTCGTTCTGCGTGATGGGGGCCCTGTACTGGTGGTTCCCGCGCCAGCCACGCACCCGCACGCGCAGCGTGTTCGACGCAGCGACGCTGCTGTTGGCCCTGGCTGCCAGCATCGGCTTCATGTTGTGGGGCTACCGGATAGGTGCGGCCGAGGTGCCGGAAGGCCTGTGGAAGCAGATACTGGCAGTGCTGTATGCCTACGGGGGCTTCCTGGCGGTGCTGGTGCTGGCCTTGCTGCTGCGCCCACGCGTGCTGCGCCGCTGAGCTGACAGGCCTGCGACAAAAGTCCGGGTTGAGCGTCACAGGCGTGGCTGGCAGGATCAAGGCCAGTCTTTGCCGGAGTCATCGCATGTCTGTCGCCCATGGCATCCACACCGTCGACACCGCATTCCAGCGCGATCACTTCGATGCGGCCTACCTGATCGTGCAGGACGGTCGCGGCGCATTCGTCGATTGCGGCACCACCCATTCCCTGCCCAATCTCCTGGCCTGTGTGGCGCAGGCGGGCCTGCAGCCCGCCGACATCGATTGGCTGATCCTCACCCACGTCCATCTGGATCATGCCGGTGGCGCGGGTGCCTTGATGCAGCAGCTGCCCAACGCAAGGCTGGTGGTGCACCCGCGCGGTGCCCAGCACATGATTGATCCGGCCCGGCTGATCGCCGGCGCCACCGCGGTGTATGGCGAAGCCGAAATCGCCCGCAGCTACGGCCAGATCGTGCCCGTGCCTGCCGAGCGCGTGGTGGTGGCGGAGGACGGGCACCAGGTACTGCTGGCGGGCCGTGCGCTGGTCTGCGTGGATACGCCCGGGCATGCGCGGCACCATCTGTGCGTATGGGATGCGGCGAGCCAAAGCTGGTTCACCGGCGACACCTTCGGCCTGTCGTACCGCGAGTTGGACCATGCCGGTGGGGTTTTCATCATTCCCACTTCCTCGCCGGTGCAGTTCGATCCCGAAGCGATGCATGCCTCGATCGAGCGGCTGATGCGCGAAGCGCCCGAGGCCATGTACCTGACCCACTACGGCCGCGTGGAAGGTACGGCGCGATTGGCGAAGGAACTGCATGAGCAGATCGACGCGATGGTTGCCATTGCGCTGCGTTGCAATGGCGAGCCGGAGCGCCATCGCCTGCTGGTGGATGCGCTGGGGGCGTTGTACGTGGCGCGACTGAGGTTGCAGGGCAGTCCGCTGGATGCAGTGGAAGTGCTGCGCGTACTGGCGATGGATATCGAACTCAACGCCCAGGGCCTGGCCTGCTGGCTGGACCGCGAGAAGCGTTGAGGGTCGGCGGGCTTCGGGTAGTGCCGAGCCACGCTCGGCAAGGGCCTTTCAATGTAGTGCCGAGCCATGCTCGGCAAGGGCCTTTCCTGTAGTGCCGAGCCATGCTCGGCAGGGGCCTTCCCGATAAAGCCTCCCCCGAGCATCGCTCGGCACCAACAACGGCAATGCCGGTTAGAATTCGCCATTCATCCTGTCGTTGGTAGTTGCCGTGAACCCGATGCGCATCCTGCTGCTTTCTTCCTGCCTGTTTGTCGGCGGCATCGCCTCGGCGGCCAACGACCTGCCGGGCGGCGGCATCGATCCGGAGGCGCTGTCGCGGCACGTGCGCATTCTTGCCTCCGATGAGTTCGAAGGCCGCGCACCAGCAAGCAATGGTGAGCAGCGCACGGTCGACTACCTGGTTCAGGAATTCGCCAAGGCCGGCCTGCAGCCCGGTGGCAAGGATGGCAGCTGGGTGCAGGAAGTACCGCTGGTGCGTGCCCAACTCGACGGCGAGGCCAAGGCCAGCCTGACCCAGTCCGGCAAGACCCAGGCCCTGGTCAATGGCGAGGACGTCACCTTGCAGAGCCTGCGCCCGCAGGCGTCGGTGGAGGTGAAGGACGCCCCGCTGGTATTCATCGGCTATGGCATCACCGCGCCCGAGCGTCATTGGGACGACTACAAGGGCGCGGACCTGCACGGCAAGATTGCCGTCGTGCTGATCAACGACGCCGATTTCGAGGCCGACAAGACGGGTGCCTTCGACGGCAAGGCGGTGACGTACTACGGCCGCTGGACCTACAAGTTCGAGGAAGCAGCACGCCGCGGCGCCGAGGGCGTGCTGATCGTGCACGAAACCGCCCCGGCGGCCTATCCGTGGGCCACGGTGAAGGCATCCGGCACCTCGGCGTTGTTCGATATCGAACGCAGCCAGGAAGATGCGCTGGCCGCGCACACGCCGTTGCGCGGCTGGATGCAGCGCGCCCTGGCCGAACAGTTGTTTGCTGCGGCCGGCCTGGATTTCGAGGCCGAGAAGCGCAAGGCCATGCAAACGGACTTCAGGCCATTCGCGTTGGGCGACGCACGCCTGTCGGCCAGCTTCAAACTCAAGCGTGAGCCGGTGGTCACCCGCAACGTGGTGGCCAAGCTGGAGGGCAGCAGCCACCCGCAGGAATCGGTGATCTTCTCGGCGCACTGGGACGCCTTCGGTATCGGCCAGGCGGACGCAAGCGGCCAGACCGTACGGCATGGCGCCATCGACAACGCTACCGGCGTGGCGTCGGTGCTGGAGCTGGGGCGCGTCTTCGCCGCTGGCCCGCGCCCGCAGCGTTCGCTGTATTTCATCGCACTGACGGCCGAAGAAAAGGGGCTGTTGGGAGCCAGTTACTACGCCGCGCACCCGTTGGCGCCGTTGGAGACCACGGCGGCAGTGTTGAATATCGAGATGTTCAGTCCCGACGGTGAGACCGCCGATATCGCCACCTGGGGCAATGGCCGGGTATCGCTGGAAGGCGACATCGAGCGTGTAGCCCAGGCCCGTGGTCGCCGCTGGTCGCCGGATCCGAACCTGGAGGCGGGTTTCTTCTATCGAGCCGATCACTTTGCGTTTGCGCGCAAGGGCGTGCCGGCGATCACCGTTGGTGCGGGCTTGGACAAGCTGGACGGTGGCGTGGCCGCTGGCCGCGCGCTGCGTGATGCTTATTTCGCCAAGTGCTACCACCAGGCCTGCGACGCCTGGAGCCCACAGTGGGATGGCCGCGGGCTGGCCGCCGATACCCTGCTGGTCTACGACCTGGGACTGGAACTGGCCAATAGCCGCCAGTGGCCGACGTGGGACAAGGGCGCCGAGTTTGAGGCTGCACGTGAAGCGAGTGATGCGGCACGGCGTTGAGTAGTGCTGCGAGGTATTGAGTAGTGCGGGGGCAGGTAGAGTGAGTTTGCTCGTTGTTCACTAAGTTGTTTCTTGTTTCTTGTTTCTTGTTTCTCGCTTCTCGTTTCTAGCTGTTTGCTTTCGCCCCAATGCCGTCATTCCCGCGCAGGCGGGAATCGCTCTGGCTGTGGGACTTGCTTGATGCTGTCCTTCCCGCGCAGGCGGGAATCGCTTCGGCCGTAGCCGTTGCTTGATGCCATCACTCCCGCGCAGGTGGGAATCGCTTTGGCGGTGGGTCTTGTTTGATGCCGTCATTCCCGCGCAGGCGGGAATCGCTCTGGCTGTAGGCCTTGCTTGATGCCGTCATTCCCGCGAAGGCGGGAATCGCTCTTGCTTTTGAGGTTGCTGTTTGGGGCGGAGGTTATGCCTGGACGAGGGCGTGGGAGCAAAGGCCAAAGCCGAAGCCGAAGCCAAAGCCAAAGTCAAAGCCAAAGCAGGAGCGATTCCCGCCTGCGCGGGAATGACGGCATCAGGGCGAAAGCCAAAGCGAAGCCCAAAGCCCAAAGCCCAAAGCCTCGACCAAAGCCTCGACCAAAGCCTCGACCAAAGCCCCGAACCCGCAAACCTACTGCCGCGTACCATCCAACCAGTTCGGTCCCTTGTTCTTCAGGAAGAAGATGTAGACCACCAGCGATACCGCGATCACCGCAGTGACATAGATCGCAAACGTATCAACGTGATGGGTCTTCAGTGCCGCCTGGTACAGCAACGGTGCGGTGCCCCCGAACAGTGAATTGGCCATCGCATAACCAAAGCCCACGCCCAACGCGCGCACATGGGTGGGGAATAGCTCGGCCTTCACCACTGCATTGATCGAGGTGTAACCGGTCAGGATGACAAAGCCCACCGCCAGGATCAGGAAGGCCTTCACCGCATCATGCTGCTGCGGCAGCGCGGTGATCATGTACCAGCTGTACAGCACACCGCCCACGCCGAAGAACACCAGCAGGCTCTTGCGGCCAATGATGTCCGAGATCCAGCCGCCCAGCGGCTGCAGCACCATCAGGAAGGCCAGCACGCCCAGGTTGATCAAGGTGCCGGTCATCACATCGTCACCGGCAAACGCGCTCTGGATCATCTTCGGCCCGTTCACCGAGTAGGTGTAGAACGCCACGGTGCCACCTGCGGTGATCAGGAAGCACAGCAGCAGCGGCCGCCACTGGTGTACGAACAGTTCGTACATCGAGCCGGATGCCTTGGCCCGGCCTTCCTTCGCGGCCTCGATCTGGTCTTCGTTGAGTGACTCATCCATGCTCCGGCGCAGCCAGAACACGACGATCGCCGCCACGCCACCAATGGCGAAGGCAACGCGCCAGCCCCAGGCGGAGATTTCGGGCTTGTCCCAGAAGCTGATCATGATCAGCAGTGTCAGCTGCGCCAGCACGTGGCCACCAACCAGGGTGACGTAGTGGAAGGACGACAGAAAACCGCGGCGGCCGGGAATGGCGGCTTCGGACATGTAGGTGGCGCTGGTGCCGTATTCGCCACCGGTGGCAAAACCCTGTGCCAATCGGGCGAACAGCAGGATCAATGCCGCTGCACCACCAATCTGTGACGCGGTCGGGGTAATGGCGATCAGGAACGAGCAGGCCGCCATCACCGACACCGACACCGTCAGCGCCAGCCGTCGCCCATAGCGATCAGCGAAGCGACCGAAGTACCAGGCACCGATCGGCCGCATCAGGAAGGTGGCAGCGAAGATCGCCCACACGTAGATGGTGGAGTTCTTGTCGGCGGCCGAGAAGAACTGTGATTCGAAATAGACCGCGAACACCGAGTAGACATAGACGTCATACCACTCGACCAGGTTGCCGGCCGAGCCCTTGAGCGTATTGGAGATCGAGCGCCGCAGCGCGTGATCGGAAGTGGCCGGGGCGGCAGTGGTTGTGCTCATCTGTGCTGTGTCCTCGCGGGGAAGCCGGTGCGCGGGCCCGCGGCCAACCGGCAGCGGACGGGTGCCGTCCACCGTACCGCAAGCCGACGTCAGGGGATGTAATGACTTGGTAGGGGGCCCAGGCGAAAACAGCATGCCGTTTTCCGTACTGATAAGGCCTGGCCCGGTGGCCTAGAATCCACTTTCCCCTGATGGTGGTATCACCCCATGTCTTCACCTGAAACCACGTCGGCTGCTCCGCGGAGCGGCCTTGTCGTATTGGCATTATTCCTGGTCTACGTGGTCTGGGGCTCGACCTATCTGGGCATTCATCTGGCACTGGAGAGTGGCCTGCCACCGCTTTCGGTGATCTCCGGCACGCGTTTCGTCATCGCCGGTGGCGTGCTGTACGGGCTGCTGCGGTGGCGCGGCGTGGCCGCGCCCACGCGTGCGCAATGGCCGACGTTGGCGGTGATGGGGTTGTGCCTGCTGTTCTTCGGTAACGGCATGGTGGTGCTGGCCGAACGCGATGTGTCGTCCGGGCTGGCGGCCGTCGCGGTGGCGTCGGTGCCGTTGTGGATGGCGCTGTTCTCCGCGTTCCGTGGCGAAAAGGTCACCCGTGGCGAATGGCTGGGTATCGCCATTGGCTTTGCCGGCGTGCTGTGGCTCAACGCCGGTAGTAGCCTGACTGCGACGCCGCTGGGTCTTGTGCTGCTGTTGATCGCGCCGTTGGGCTGGGCGGCCGGTTCCATCTGGTCGCGCGGGCGTGACCTGCCATCGCCGTTCATGACTGCCGCCGGGCAGATGCTGTGCGGGGGCGTGATCCTGGTAGCGGTCGGCCTGCTGCGCGGTGAGCGCCTGCATGGCCTGCCCAACCTGCAGGGCGTGTTGTCGGTGGGCTACCTGACCGTGTTCGGATCGATCATCGCGTTCACCGCCTATGTCTGGCTGTTGCACAACGTGCGCCCGGTACTGGCCAGCAGCTATGCCTACGTCAATCCGGTGATCGCGGTCGCGTTGGGTGTCTGGATCGCGCAGGAGCGCTTCAGTGTTTCCGATCTTGGCGCGATGGCGGTGATCCTTGCCGGCGTCGTGGTCATCACCCTTGCCAGGCTGCGCCGCGCATGAACAGCACCAATGAAACCCGCAATGGCCTGTGGGCCACGACCCTGGCCTTCGTCATCTGGGGCCTGTTCCCGCTGTACTGGCACCTGCTCAAGGAGGTGCCGTCGTTCCTGATCATCGCCCACCGCATCGTCTGGAGCGCCGTGCTGCTTATCGGCGGGCTGGCCATCGTGCGTGGCTGGGGCTGGCTCAAGGACGTATGGGCGACGCCGCGGCGGTTCTGGTTGCTGGGTCTGTCCAGCCTGCTGATCGGCTTGAACTGGAGCCTGTATATCTGGGCGGTCAACGCCGGGCACGTGGTGGAGACCAGCCTTGGCTATTTCATCAATCCGTTGCTGAGCGTGCTGCTGGGCGTGGTGGTGCTGGGCGAGCGGCTGGGCAAGCTGCAATGGCTGGCCGTGGCGCTGGCGGCGTTGGGCGTGGCCTGGCTGACCTGGCAGAGCGGGCGCCCGCCGTGGATTGCGATTGGTCTTTCAATCACCTTTGGCCTGTACGGCCTGCTGCGCAAGCTGGTGGCGGTGGAAGCGGTGACCGGACTGGGCGTGGAAAGCGTGTTCATGGTTGCGCCTGCCCTGGTCTACGTGATCTGGGCCGAGAGCGGCCACGGTGGTGGTTTCATCTCCGGCTGGGGCTGGGGCAATGACGTGTTGCTGGTACTGGCCGGCGTGGTCAGCGCGGTGCCGCTGATTGCCTTTGCCTACGGCGTGCGGCGGGTGCCGTTGTCGGTGGTGGGGCTGTTGCAGTACATCGGGCCGACACTGCAGTTCCTGGCCGGGGTGCTGATCTTGCGCGAGCCCTTCAACGCCAACCAGTTGGTTGGTTTCTGCTTCATCTGGGCAGGGCTGGTGGTGTTCGCGATAGCCGGCGTGCGTTCTGCAACCCGGGCAAAGCAGCAGAAAGCCGCAACCGCGTAATGCCGAGCCATGCGCGGCAAGGGTATGGCTGGCGGCCTGTTCCTGTCTGCCACGCTTGTGCAGCCGCGACGGCGGCCGGTGGTGTTGCGGGCTTCGCGGCTTACGCTGTTCCTACTGCATTGCCAGCGGTGCGCGGGGGCAGCCTTTGCCATCAGCGGTTTCGGCGAACCAGTCATTGACCACCGGTGAGAGCCGGTCCAGCCGCATCGGCAGGCTGAGGTGATCTTCGTTGGCGACTTCCAGATAGCGCGCATTCGGTGCGGCCGCCGCCAGCGCACGGCCCTGTGACACCGGGATGTGCTCGTCATCGCGGCCGTGCACCAGCAACACGCAGCTGGGCACCTGGGCCAGGGCCTGGCCCACATCCACCCGGTCCAGGTTCAGCCCCAGCTTGCGATCGGTGGTGGCGATGGCCTCGTCCAGTCCACGCCCGCCGTACTGCCAGCGTGCGATCGGCAGGGCGACATAGTCGCTCCAGCGCTCCGGTGGCTTGGCCAGCATGTGCGGCACCATCGTGCGAATCGCCTGGCCGGCATTGTCGAAGGATTCCATCGCCACCACGCTGCTGACCTGGTCGCCCAGTTCGCGCGCGGCAAAAATCGCCGTGGCAGCGCCATAGGACACCCCCAGCAGGTGCACCGGTCCGCTCACCACGCCCTGTTGGCGCAACGCGTTCACCGCCGCCACCACATCGTCGCCCTCGCGGGTGCCGTAGCCGGACAGCGCATGGCCGGAACGGCCATGGTTGCGCAGGTCCAGGGCGATGGTGCGATAGCCCTGTTGGGCCAGTTCCAGCGACCAGGGCAGCAACGAGCCGCCATCCATCATCCAGCCATGCAGCAGGATCACCGTGCCACGCGGCGCTGCCTCCTGTATCGGCGCGGAGGCGTGCAATGAGAACTCGGGGAAGCGCGTGCCCTTGCCCAGATAGCGATAGTCGAGTTGGTAGTTGCCCGGGTCGAAGCCGACCCAATGCAGGGCCACACCGTCGCTGCCGGCCACCGTGCCTTGCCGGTGCGGCAGATGTGAGAGCAGGGCATCGATACGCTCGGTGGGAACCATCGGCGACGTGCCGCCGGGGGCGGCCAGGCGTTCGCTCAGCGACAGCGACGGAACGGGAGGTGAAAGGGCAAAGCCAGCCAGCATCACGCAGACGCCGGCCAGCGCCAGCGAACGGAGCATGGCGGATACCAGGAACAGGGTCGGCCACCGTAGCGGCCGGTCCTGCCTGCTGCTACCGCGTACGCATGACAACGGTGTGACCGTTGCCATACGTTTGGGTTGCGCGCGCTGTCAGGTCTCGCGCAGGGCGGTGGTGATCGGCAGCCGTGCCGCCCGCAGTGCCGGGAACAGCCCGCCGACCAGGCCAATGCCCAGCGCCCATTTCAGTCCGCTCCACAGCAGGGGCGGCGAGACCTTGAACTGGAACACCACCGCGCTGAAGTTGCTGCCCAGCGTGGACACGGTGAAGTTGTTGAAGGCCAGCCAGGCGACGGCGCCGCCCACCAGGCCACCCAGCAATGCCAGCAGCATGGTTTCCAGCATCACCGCCGTCACCACCGGCACACCGCGGAAGCCGATCGCGCGCAGCGTGGCGATTTCCCGCGCACGCGTGGCCACCGCCGCATACATGGTGTTGAGCGCACCAAACACCGCGCCCACCGCCATGATCGCGCCAATCACCGTGCCCAGTACCTTGAGCAGCTTGTTCAGCCCGCCACCTTGCTTGCGGTAGTACTCGGCGGTGGTCTCCACATCCAGCTTCAGGCGGGGGTCGGCTGCCACCGCTGCCTTGAACGTGTCATAGCCCGCCTTGCCGTCGGTGCGCACGCTGATCGATTGCCAGGCCCCGCGGTCATAGGTGGTGGCCAGGGTCTGGGCGTCGGTCCACAGCTCCGAGTCATGGGCATCGCCCGACTCGAAGATGCCAACCACGGTCCAGTCCTGGTTGCCCAGGCGCAGGGTCTTGCCGACCTCCAGCCCCTGGAACTGCTTCTGGGCGCCACGCCCGGCCACGATTTCGCGCAGGCCTGCGCCAAACTTGCGGCCTTCCACCATCCGTACTTTGTCGTGCACCGCCCAGGCCTGCTCACCAACGCCACGGAACTGCGCGTTGACGTCGGTGCCGTCGCTGCGCGACACCATGTTGACCACCTGCGAGACTTCGGCCGACACCAGCGGCCGGCCGTTGTCGCCACGCATCACACCGGGCAGGGTTTCCAGCAGGGGAACCTGTTCACGCGTGATCACGGAGTTGGTCTCTGCCTGCGAGCCGCCACGCAGCACGATGGCGGTGCTGTCGTCGCCGGTGCTCTCCAGCGTTGCCTGGAAGCCCTGGCCCATCGCCAGCATCGCCACCAGCACGCCGACCACGCCGGCAATACCGATCACGATCACCGACGAGGCGCCCCAACGCTGCGGCAGGCTGGCCAGACCGATGCGGGTCGCAGCCAGGGCCAGGCGTCCGCTGCGGGTCAGCAGCAACCACAGGGCGATTGCCACCACCACGGCGATCACGCCGATCCAGGGCAGGGCGATCCATACCCCAAGGCCGATCGCCAGCAGCAGGATCACCAGCGCATTCGAAAGAATGTTCTTCATGTCGTTCTCCTCAGCGCCCGGCCAGTGCGTCGACGATCTTCAGGCGCTTGGCCCGCAGGGCTGGCAGTACGCCCACCACCAGGCCGATCACCACGATCAACAGCGCACCCACGATCCATGTCTGCGAAGGCACCTGCGGTGGCAGCAAGCCCATGGTCTGCGGTGCCATCAGCGGCAGGGCCAGGGCCGCCAGCCCCAGGCCGATGACACCGCCCAGGCCGACCAGCAGCACGGCCTCGACCATCACCAGCATGAGCATGGTGCCGTCGGTGAAACCCAGGGTCTTGAGCGTGGCCAGTTCGGGGATGCGCTCGCGCACTGCCTGCGCCATGGTGTTGCCGGTGAGCAGCAGCAGGGTGAAGAACACCGCGCCCATGATCGAGGTGACGATCATGCCGATGTCGGCGAACTGCTTGATGAAAGCCTGTTGGAACGCCGACTCGGTCTGGCTCTTGGTTTCATGGTCGGAGTTGGCCGAGATCGCATCGATGGCCTGCGCCACGCGCGATGCGTGGTCCGGGTTGTCCAGGGTGACCGTGTACCAACTGACCTGGTTCTTGATGTAGTCATTGGATTCATCGAAGTACTTCCAGTTCATCATCAACTGGCGTTCTTCGTTGCCGGCCACCGCACGGTCCTTGGAGCGGAAAGTGCCCACCAGCTGCAACGGCCAGTCATTGCTGCCATTGCGCGGGAAGATGGTGGCCTGCAGCGGAATGGTGTCGCCGATCTTCCAGTTGAACTGCTTGGCCAGCGACTCGCCGACGATGGCGCCGGTGCGGGTGCTGCGGAAGGCTTCGATCTGCTCCGGCGCCACTTCCAGCTCGCTGTAGATGTCGAAGTAGTTGGGCGCTACCGAGAAGTTGGGGAAGAAGTTCTTAGGGTCCTGGTAGATGCCGCCGAACCACATGCCGTAGGTCAGGTCACGGACGCCTTCAACCTGGCGGATCTGCGGCTCCAGCCGGATCGGCAGCGACTGGGTGATGGACAGGCGCGAGGCCACGATCAGCCGGTTGGCGCCGGCCACGCTGCTGCCGCCATTGCTGAAGGCCACGCGTACCGAATCCAGCATGCCGAACAGCAGGAAGGCGGTGACGATGGAAAGCAGGGTGAACAGGGTGCGGGTGCGGCTGCGGAACAGCTGTGCCCATATCAGCGAGAAGTACTTCATGGCCGTGCTCCTCAGTGCACCGGGGCGTCGACCAGCTCGCCCTTGTCCAGATGCACGGTATGGGTGGCGTACTCGGCGGCCTTGGGATCGTGGGTGACCATGATGATGGTCTTGCCGTGTTCGCGGTTGAGCAGCTGCAGCAGGCCGAGCACTTCTTCGGCACTCTGCCGATCCAGGTCGCCGGTGGGTTCGTCGCAGATCAGGAAAGTGGGGTCGGAGACGATGGCGCGGGCGATGGCCACGCGCTGTTGCTGGCCGCCGGACAGCTCGTTGGGGCGGTGGTCGCGACGATCTGCGAGCCCGACCAGGGTCAACGCGATCTGTGCGCGACGCTTGCGTTCGCCGGCGTTGAGGTTGGTCAGCAGCAGCGGCAGTTCGACGTTCTTCTGCGCGGTGAGCATGGGCATCAGGTTGTAGAACTGGAACACGAAGCCGACGTGATGGCTGCGCCAGGTGGACAGCTGGCCGGCACTGAGTTGGTCGATGCGTTGGTTCTCGATGTTGATCTCGCCGCCGCTGGGGGTATCCAGTCCGCCGATGAGGTTCAGCAACGTGGTTTTGCCGGAGCCGGAGGGCCCCATCAGCGCAACGAAGTCGCCGCTGGCGATATCCAGGTCGATGCCATGCAGCACCTGCACCTTTTCCGGGCCACGCTGGTAGGTCTTGGTGATGTTGCGCAGGGAAACGAGGGTGCTCATGGGTGATCCTCAGCGGTGAAGGGATGCGGCACTGCGAACGTGCCGTTGCGGCATTGCAGTTGCAGTTGCAGTAGCAGTAGCAGTTGCACTTGCTTTCCCCTCTCCCGCTTGCGGGAGAGGGGTAGGGGTGAGGGCCGCTTCTGCTCCCGCCGTTGCCCCAGCAGTAAGCGGCACAGCCACCAGCGTCGCCCGCCTCTGGGCAACGCAAGGAGGCGCCAAATCAACAGCAATCGCGCCAGTGGAAATCGACCTGGGCACTTCAGCGCCTCAGGTGGTTCGTGCAAGCACGGCGAAGATCACAAGCCAGCGCGCAACGCGCTTATTTCTCCGCGCCTTCCAGGGCCACCTTGTCGCCATCCTTCAATTCAGCAGCCGGGCTTACCACCACGGTCTGCCCGGCACTCAAACCCGACAGCACCTGCGTGTCCTTGGCCAGGCTCTGGCCAAGCTGCAGGGTCTGCTGCTTCACCGTGTCGTCGGCCTGCAGCACGAAGGCCACCGGCTTGCCATCGCGCTGCACGATCGTCGTCGCCGGCACGCGCACGCCCTTGGGGGCTTCGCTGCCGGCGGTTGCGGCCTTCTCCAGGAAGCTCACCCGCACGCCCATTTCAGGGACGATGCGGGGATCCTTCGACTCCAGCGCCACGCGTACCTTCACGGTTGCCTTGCCGCGGTCGGCGGTGGGAATGATGGCGATGACATGGCCCGGGATCTTCCAATCCGGATAGGCGTTGAGCACTGTTTCCACCGGCATCTGCGGTTGCACGCGGCCGATGAAGGCCTCGCCGACTTCCACTTCCACTTCCAGCGAATCCATGTCGACGATGGTGCCGATACCCGTGCGGGTGAAGCCACCGCCGGCCGACAGCGGCGACACGATCTCGCCCGGCTGTGCGGCCTTGGCCGTCACCACGCCAGAGAACGGCGCCCTTACCACGTTGTTGTCCACGCCAAGGTCGGCGATGGCCAAGGCATCCTGTGCAACCCGTGCGTTGTGACGCGCGGTCAGCAGTTGTGCCCGCAGGCTGTCACGGGCGGCCACGGCCTGGTCGTACTGTGAGCGTGACACCAGTTGCTGGGACACCAGTGACTGCAGGCGTCCGGCTTCGGCCTCGGCCTGGCGCAGCTGCGCCTGCAGGCCTTCGGTCTGGCTGCGCGCGGCGTCGAGCTGGGCGGCGTTGAGGCTGCGCTGGGCGTTGGCATCGATCGGGTCCAGGGTGGCCATCACCTGGCCTTCTTCCACCCGCATGCCTTCCTCGATCATCACCTCGCGGACCTTGCCGGTGATCTTGGCCGATACCGTGGCCATGCGCCGCGCTACCACATAGCCACTGGCGTCGAGCACCGAGCTGCTGTCGCTCCCGGCCTGGCCCATGGCCACCACCGGTGCGGTCTGTACCGTCACCGCGGGCTTGCGGCTGAGCAGCGCACCGACGGCAAGCGCCACCAACAGGGCCACTACCAGCCCGATCACGATCCATAGCCAGCGACGTGAGGGCGCCGGGCCGCGCGGTGGCGGGGCGGAGCGGTCGATGCGCAGTTCCTTCAGCAGTTCAGCAGATGCATTCATGGGGAGCAGGACGGCGTGAGAAAGGAAATGTGACCGCAACTTACCTCAATCGGCGGCAAGCCGTGGTCAGCATGTCGCGGTGAGGATGATAGGCAGGGCAGCAAGGGGAATGCAGGTGACGGCTGTCATGCGCTTTGCCTGATCGGCCGCACTGGGGCGGCCGGTCCCGACTTCCTAGCCTTGCTCCATTCCCGGCATGAGGTTGCGGCAATGGATCCAAACGGAGAGGTATTGGCCAGCCTGCGCGGCGTGACCAAGCGCTATGGCGCAGTGCTGGCGCTGGATCGCGTGGATCTGGATCTGCACGCCGGCCAGGTGCTGGCCTTGCTGGGGCCGAACGGCGCGGGCAAGTCCACCGCGATCGGCCTGTTGCTTGGCTTGCTGCGGGCCGATGCCGGGCAGGCAAGCCTGTTCGGCCTGGACCCGCAACATCTGGCAGCACGGCGGGGCATCGGGGTGATGCTGCAGTCGGCCGAGCTGCCGGATACGCTCAGCGTGGGCGAGTTGATTCGCCTGACCGCCAGCTATTACCCCGCGCCCCGCAGTCTGTCCGAGACCGCAGCGCTGGCCGCAGTGGAGGACCTGTTGCCGCGTCGCTACGGCAGGCTTTCCGGTGGCCAGCAGCGCCGCGTGCAGTTTGCGTTGGCCATCTGCGGAAAGCCGCGACTGCTGTTCCTCGACGAGCCCACGGTTGGCCTCGATCTGCCCGTGCGGCAACAGCTGTGGGCAACCGTACGCGCGCTGGTGGATGACGGTGCTGCGGTGGTGTTGACCACACACTACCTGGAAGAGGCCGAGCGCCTGGCCGATCGTGTGTGCGTGTTGCTGCGTGGACGCATCGTCAGCGATGGCAGCGTGGATGCGCTGCGCGCACGCGTGGTCCAGCGCAGCGTCCGCTGCGTCACCTCGCTGGATGTGGCCGAGGTCGGGCAATGGCCTGGCGTTCTGCAGGCCACGCGCGACAACGCCTTCCTGCAACTGCGCAGCAATCATGTGGAAAGCGTGGTGCGGCGGCTGCTGGCTGCCGACCCCGCCTTGTCGGGCCTGGAGGTTCAACCTGCGGGCCTGGGCGAAGCCTTCACCGAGTTGACCAATGACGCAGCGGAACATCCACAGCAAGAGGCCGCCTGATGAACCGATACACGCTCCAGTCCGCTGCAACCGTGCCTTCGACGATGTCGACACGGAGTCTGGCGGGCGCTTATCTGCATGAGATCCGAGCCGAGTGCCTGCGCTACCTGCGCAGCCCGGGCTTCCTGTTGCCGACGCTGTTGTTTCCGGCCGCGTTCTATCTGATGTTCGCGGTGATGCTGGGCAAGGGCCAGCCCGCTGATGCCGCGCGCTTCCTGCTGGGCAGCTATGTCACTTTCGGGGTGATGGCACCGGGCCTGTTCGGGTTTGGCATGTCACTGGCGCTTGAACGCGACAACGGCCTGCTCACCCTCAAGCGCGCGCTGCCCATGCCACCGCTTGCCTACCTGCTTGGCAAGATGGTGATGGCGATGATGATGGCGCTGGCCATCGTGAGCGTGCTGCAGCTGCTGGCGGTGGGCGTCGCCGGGGTGCATCTGTCTGCCTGGCAGTCGTTGCGGCTGATGGCGGTGGCCACGTTCGGGACGCTGCCGTTCTGTGCCCTGGGCCTGCTGCTCGGCACGCTGGTCAAGGGCAATGGCGCCCCTGCGGTGATCAACCTGATTTACCTGCCAATGGCGGTGCTGTCGGGCCTGTGGTTCCCGCTGAAGGTGCTCCCGCCCGTACTGCGTGACATGGCGGTGGCGTGGCCCAGCTATCATCTGAACGCGTTGGCACAAACAGCGCTGGATTTTCCGGCAGGCGCTGCCTGGCCGCACGTCACCTGGCTGGTGGTGTTCACCCTGGTGGTCACCGCCTTGGCAGCCTGGCGCCTGCGTCGGCATGGCTGATGGCATCATTGCCGCATTGGAACAGGACCCTGGCCGATGGCACTGCAACGCCCTGAATGGTTGAAGCCGGCGCCGGATTCGGTGGTGGCCGACAACATCAAGCTCGGCAAATGGCCGTGGATCGACGCCGTGCACCTGCTGTGGACGGTGTGGGTATTCATCACGCCGATGTTTGGCGATGGCTACAGCCTGCAATGGCTGTTCATCACCTTGTGGTCGTTTCCGCTGTTCATCGTGTTCTATCTGCTTACGCTGGTGACCTCGCGCCGCTCCGCGCCGATCTTCGCGCTGGCGATGATCGTGCTGTCGATGGCGTTGCTGCGCAGTTATCCCTCGGGCATGAACTACTTCGTGTTTGGTTGCGTGATGCTGCGCACCAACCGTTGCATCAGCATGCGGCGCTATCTGCTGGAAGTCGCGTTGCTGAACATCGGCTTCGTATCGTTGGCCACGTGGATCGGCTATCCATGGCAGGTGATTGCCTGGATCCCGGCGCTGACGGTGATCATCGGCCTGATCGTCAACGTGGAGCGTTCCAGCAGCGAGAAGGACGCGGCCCTGCGGCTCTCGCATGAGGAAGTCCGGCGTCTGGCAGCCACCGCCGAGCGCGAGCGCATTGGTCGCGACCTGCATGACCTGCTGGGACACACGCTGTCCCTGATCACCTTGAAGATGGAGCTGTCGCGCAAGTTGTTCGAGCGTGACCCGACCCGCTCGCAGCGCGAACTGGCCGAGGCCGAGCAGATTGCTCGCGACGCGCTGGCGCAGGTACGCAGCGCGGTGACCGGTTTCCGTGCCGCTGACCTGGCGGCTGAGCTGGCGTCGGCTCACCTGTTGCTGGAGTCCTCGCGCGTCAACCTGCGCTATGCACCTCCGCCGCCGATGCCGGCGTGGATCGAGGCTGGCTTGTCGATGGTGCTGCGCGAAGCCGCTACCAATATCGCGCGCCACGCGCAGGCCAACGAAGCCTTGATCGTGATCGACAGCAGTGCGGACGCGGTGGTGATGGAAGTGGTGGACGACGGCCGTGGTGGTGTCGCTGCCAATGGCAATGGCCTGGCCGGCATGCGCGAACGGGTGTTGGCACTTGGCGGCGAACTGCAGATCGATTCGCCCAAAGGACAGGGCACGCGGGTGAAGATCCGTGTGCCGGTCAGCGCGCCGGCGCCAGCCGGGGTCTCCGAGGCTGCGCCGCCACCGGTGCTGCATGGGGTTGGCGCATGATCCGCATCCTGTTGGCCGAGGATCAGGCGATGGTGCGCGGTGCGCTGTCCGCGCTGCTCGGCCTGGAAGCGGACCTTGAGGTGGTGGGTACCGCTGCCGATGGCGAGGCAGCCTGGCGCGAGCTGCAACGCTTGAAGCCGGATGTGCTGGTCACCGATATCGAAATGCCTGGATTGACCGGATTGGAGCTGGCGCAGCGCGTGCAACGGCAGGGCCTGCCGATCAAGGTAGTGATCGTGACCACCTTTGCCCGCAGCGGCTTTCTGCGGCGGGCACTGGACGCGGGCGTGCAAGGCTACCTGCTCAAGGATGCCCCGGCGGAAAAGCTGGCCGAGGCGCTGCGCCAGGTACATCGCGGTGGCCGTGCCATCGATCCGCAACTGGCGGTGGAGGCCTGGTCCGAGGCCGACCCGCTCAACGACCGTGAACGCCAGGTGCTGCGTCTGGCCGGCGATGGTCGCTCGGCAAACGAGATCGCCGAGCTGCTCGGCCTCTCGCATGGCACCGTGCGCAACTATCTGTCCGAATGCATCGGCAAGCTTGGCGTGGCCAATCGCATCGAGGCCTATCGGGTGGCGCGGCAGAAGGGATGGTTGTAGCTGCGGTTGGCTGCTTTCTGTTCCTCCATCTGCTCGTCGCTACGGCGGCAGTTGCGGCTTGCGCCACGCTTGCCGGTCGGGCGGGTATGCCGTTATTTGCACGAGCTATGAAATTTCCGCAGGCACGGCCTTGCCGGTAGCGCAGCGCCGTATGCTCGGGGCAACCCTGGAAGGAAGTGGCCGATGCGGAACAGATCGTGGATGTTGATCGCCTTGCTGTTTGCCTGCGGCAATGTCTGCGCGCAGCAGTTCAAGGTGCTGGTTGCGGCCATCCCCAACCAATACCACCATGACTACATCCCCGTCGCCAAACCACAATTCGAGGCGATGGCACGCCAGCACTACTTCGACCTCACCTGGGCGTGGAACAGCAGCGCCTTCGACCAGGATCTGTCGCAGTACGCCGCCATCGTGCTGCTCAATACGCCTGCCACGGAACTCTCGCCGGCGCAGCGCGAGAAATTCCAGCAGTACGTGCGCAACCGCGGTGGCGTGGTTGCCGTGCACAAGGCGTTCGCGATACGGCGTGGTGATTGGGACTGGTACGACCGCATGATCGGTCGCTCATTCCGCACCCATCCCTATCTGCAGACGGCGATGGTGGACGTGGTCAACCCTGACTTCCCGGCCACCGCAGGCGTGCCGCAGCGTTGGGTATGGAGTGACGAGTGGTACGAGTACGACCCGCCCTACAGTGACGATCTGGTTACCTTGATGACGGTGGATGAGCGCAGCTATGACCCCACCCTGATCTGGCCGGGGCAGGTAGCCAAGGGCATGGGCAAGGAACATCCGGTGGCGTGGTACCACCGCTTCGAAGGCGGTCGCGTCTTCGCCACCGCGCTCGGCCATCAGGCCGAGGCTTACAACGATCCCCGCTACCTTGAGCACCTCTACGGCGGCATTTACTGGGCGGCCACCGGCAAGGGCGAGGGCAAGCCGCCCGCGCCCTGAGCGGTGATCAGCGGCGCGGCCCGCGCGCCATCGCCTGGAACACGCCGTCGCGGCGCACCCAGGCATGGAACAGCGCCGCGCCCACATGCAGCAGCACGGTGGCGAACAGCAGATAGGCCAGCAAACTGTGCGCATTGCGCAGCAAGGCATACAGCGATGGCGTATGCGGCACGATGGGCGGCAGGTGCACACCGCCCCATAGCACGATGGGGTAGCCACCGGCCGAGAGCATTGCCCAGCCAATCAACGGCATCGCCAGCATCAGCCCATACAGCAGCCAATGCGATGCGGTGGCAGCCCAGGCCTGCCAGGCCGGCAGATCGGCAGGCAGCGGCGGCGGCCGATGGCGCAGGCGGTTGTACAGGCGCAGCAGCGCCAGCAGCAGGATCAGCATGCCCAGCGGCCGGTGCAGGTTGATCAGGCCCGGCCGCAGATGCACCGAAGCCACCATGGTCACGCCGACGAACAGCATCGCCAGGATCAGCAGCGCCATGCCCCAGTGCAGCACGCGCGCCAACAGGTTGAAGTGGCCAGCGTCGCGGCTCATGGTTGCACCTGCTGGTTGTCGCGCGCGGCATCATCGGTGGCGCGTTCACGCTCGCGGCGATTGAAGGACTGCGAATACACCGCCGAGCGCGCGGCCGGGATTGGATCGTCGCTGCCTGCCACACCGTCGGGCAGGATCAGCGGATCGAAGTTGAGGTCATTGCAGCTGCCCTGGTCCTGCGGCTGCATCGCGTCGAGGCTGAGTACGCCTGCAAGCACCTGCTCACGCTCGGCCGGCCATGGCACTGATGGGTCGTTGATCGCATCCTGGCTGCCGGCCAGCGTGACCACCAGGTTCCAACGCACGGGGCCATTGGCCAGGCGTTGCTGCAGGTCCTTGCTCAGGAAATCCACGCCGGCCTGCTCGCGCGCAGCCGCATCCAACGCGCGCGGCTCGGCCTGCGGCTGCCAGCGCCAGCGCACGGCGCGGCGTTGGCCCTGGGCATTGGTAAACCAGAAAGCATTGACGCTGTTGAACTCGGTACTGGCCCAGCTGTCGGTCCACGGGGCGCTTTTGGCCCATTGCGAGAAGGCGCGGGCGCTGGGGTACTTGTCCTGGATCGCAGCCAGCTTGGCCGGGTCCGGCTTGCCGGTAGCCGGGTCGGGGATCTGTGCGCGGGTCTGTTCGTAGAATGCTTCCGGCGTAGGTACCGCAAGGAACGGGAAGCTGTTCATGGCCATGCGCCATTGCTGACCGTCATCCGTGGTCAGCTGCAGGGCGATGCTGCGGACGCGGGCGCTGTTGTCGGCGCCATGCGGGTTGCCACCGCCGATCGACAGCCGCCCCAACACCGGCACCCGCGGCTGCGTGAACGCCCGCGCATGGGACAGCTGCGCAGCCTGCGCGCTGGGCTCAAACCAACCGCTGACGCAGACACCCTTGCTGTGCGCACGCCGGAACCCCGGATGTGCAGGGCCGGTCGCTTCGATGGCATCGGTGAAGTTCTGCGAGGTAAGCCGGTCCCTGCCAATCCAGCCGGCCAACCAGGCGAAGGCCAGCGCCACACCGCCAAGTATCAGCGCGATCAGCGCGATCCAGGGCAGCGGCGAATGCGGGCGATTGCCATTGCGAAGCCCGCCATGGCGGGTGAATTTGAACAGGGGCATTGCGGTACCTGTCGTTGCGGACGGGAGCGTGGTGCAGCCACAAGGTGGCAGAACCGGCCGCGTATCGCCAGCCCACGTACGCAGGCTGGCGAGGCTCTATTGCTGCAGGCCCCTGGCGATTGTCACCGTCACGAACAGCAAGGTGCAGACGAAGGAAAAATTGAGCCCGGCGATGGGTAACCTGCGGCCGTGTCCGACTCCGATCGGTACGCCGGCGGCGCGCATCCCGCTGGCGTTGATGGCCAGTGCGACCAGCACCACCGCCAGGCCGCCAAGCGGCCACCACAGTGAATCAAAAAATCCACCGCCCACCTTCATCCAGTGATAGGCGCAGACCACCACCGCAAACAGGAAAGCCAGCGATGTACGCGTTCTCGGGCCCATGTGCGTGCCTGTACTCAGGCGCCGTAGCGCGTCTTCAGCATGGCCCAGGCCGAACGCAGCGCCAGCGCTTCGCCGCCGGCCGGGCGGCCCGGGCGTTCGCCGTCGTTCCACGCGTAGACGTCCAGATGCGCCCAGACCTGGCCTTCGTTGATGAAGCGTTCCAGGTACAGCGCCGCGGTTACCGAACCGGCCATGCGCGAGCCGGCGTTGGCCAGGTCGGCGATACCACTGTTGAGGTAGCGCAGATACGGACGCCACAACGGCATGCGCCAGACCGGGTCGCGGGTGGCATCGCCGGCCTGCAGCCACTGCTGGGCCAGGGTGTCGTCGTTGGCGAACAGCGCCGGCAGGTCCGGGCCCAGCGCGATGCGTGCGGCACCGGTGAGGGTGGCGAAATCGAGGATGGTGTGCGGGTTCTGCTCGCTGGCATAGGTCAGCGCGTCGCAGAGGATCAGGCGGCCTTCGGCATCGGTGTTGTCGATCTCGACGGTGATGCCCTTGCGGGTGGTGATCACTTCGCCGGGACGGAAGGCATCCGGACCGACGGCGTTCTCCACCGCCGGCACCACCAGGGTCAGCTGCACCGGCAACTGCTGCGCCATCACCAGCCCGGCCAATGCCAAGGCATGCGCGGCGCCGCCCATGTCCTTCTTCATGTTGCGCATGCCATCGGCGGCCTTCAGGTCCAGGCCACCGGTGTCGAAGCACACGCCCTTGCCGACCAGTGCCAGGTGCGGCGCACCGGCGGTGCCCCAGCGCAGCACGATCAGGCGCGGCGCACGGTGCGAGGCGCGGCCGACGGCGTGGATGGTGGGGAAGTTCATTTCCAGCAGTTCATCGCCGGCGATTACTTCCAGCTCGGCACCGTGGGCCTGGGCCAGTTCGCGTGCGGCCTCTTCCAGCTGCTGCGGGCCCATGTCTTCGGTCGGCGTATTGACCCAGTCGCGCACGCGCAGGCAGGCGGTCACCACGTCCAGTACCTCGGCTGCGGGCGTGGCCAGCAGCTGCGCGGGCTGCCGCGTCAGTTTGCGGTAGCGATCAAAGCGGTAGCTGCCCAGGCCCCAGCCGATCTGCAGGTTGGCCGTGCTGCTGGCATCAAGTTCGTTGGCCAGCTGCCAGGTGGTGCCAGCTGGCAGCGCGAACGGTGCATGCGCATAGGCATAGGCGTCGGCGCGGTCACCCACGCCCAGCACGGCGCCGGCAATGCCGTTGTCGCCGGGCAACAGCAGCACGCTGCCCGGCGCGGCGTTGAACTGCTGTGCGCCGGCCCAGGCCTGCATGACAGCAGGTTGCTGCGCCTTCCAAGCGTTGAAGCCGTCGCGATCAAGCACGTACAGCGGCAGGGCGTTGGAGGAATCGGTGGTGTAAGCGTTGATCGGGGTCATGGTGTTCTCTGGTGCGTCTGATGGCGGCCGAGGGCTTAGCGCTGCTGCGTGGATGCGCCTGCATCCAGCCAGTCGGCCAGTCCGGTCAGGGTGTCGAACTGCAGGTCAGGCTGCAGCTCGGAGTGGGTCCAGGTGTGTTCTTCGCGGTTGATCCAGCAACCGCGCAGGCCTGCGCGCATCGCGCCGGCCACGTCCATTTCGGCATGGTCGCCGACATGCAGTACCTGCGCATGTTCAACGCCAAGGCGCTCGCAGGCGGCATGGAAAATGCTGGGGTCGGGCTTGGCTGCGCCGTGCTCGCGTGAACCGAGCTGGAAGGCGAACAGGTCGCCGATACCGATGCGCTGCAGGTCGGCATTGCCATTGCTCACAGCTGCCACCGGCACGCGCGCGGCGATGCGGCGCAGTGCGGCCAGCGCATCGGGATAGAACTCGACCTGGTTGCGTGCGGCGTAGAACGCCTCATAGGCCGGGTCCAGCAGGTCCATGCTCGCACCGCTGTTCTCAAGCGCTTCGGCCAGGGTGAGCCGGCGCAGCGCGCTGAGGTCGTAGTGCAGGTGCGGATTGTCGCGGAAGGAGCGCTCGCGCAGTTCGCGCATGGCCGCCACCGGGTACATGCTGGCGGTGGCCGGGCTGTGCTCCAGCATCCAGTCGTGCAGTACCTGGTCGATGCGCGCACCGATGGGCGCGAACGGCCACAGGGTGTCGTCCAGGTCGAGGGTGATGGCGAGAACGGGGAAATTCATTGCGCCATTTTACGCCAAGCCCATGAGCGTGGCCTGTCGGTGCCCTTTGGCCGGATGATCTTGTGGCGGCGGCGTAGTCCCGTAACCCGGGCAAGCGCAGCGCACCCGGGAGGTGGGCATCTGCTGATGTGTCGAATTGTCCGCAAACAGCCCCGGGTGCGCGTCGCTTACCCGGGCTACGTTGCTGTCGGCTTTATTCCAGCAGCTTGGCCCAGCCGTGCATGCCATCCACGCGGGTCAGCACCAGTTTCACGCAGACCAGCAGCGGCACCGACAGCAGCAGCCCGACCATGCCCCACAGCCAGCCGAACAGCATCAGCGCCAGAATCAGCATCAACGGCGAGATCGCCATGCGCCGGCCCAGCACGATAGGCGTGATCAACTGGCCTTCCAGCGTGTGCAGGGTCAGATAGGCCAGCGCCGGCAGCGTGGCGGTGAGCGGATCGCGGAACTCCACAAAGCCCATCAACAGCATCAGCACGATGCCGATCAGCGGACCCACGTACGGCGCGAAGTTCAACAGCGCTGCCACCGTGCCCCACAGCAATGCCTCGGGCAGGGCGATGCCCAGCAGCATCAGGATCCCGGCCAGCACCAGGCCCAGGGCGACGTTGATGACGGTGATGGTCAGCACGTAGCGCGAGATCTCACGCTCGATCGAGCGCAGGATGTCGGCGGTGAAGCGCTTTTGCTGGCGGTTGGGCAGCAGCGCGATCACATGCCGCTGCAGGTTTTCGCCATAGATCATGAAGAACAGGGTCAGCAGCACCACCGCCAGCGCCGATGCGGCCAGCTTGGGCGTGCGCACCAGTGCCTTGTAGGGATCATCGAGCTGGGTGCGGATCACCTGCACCTTGCGGTTGCCATCGCCGCCGGCAGCGCGGGCAAAACTCTCGGCGGCCTGGTTGGCCTGCTGCACCGGTTTGACGAAGTCCTGCACCTTGCGCGAGATCTGCCGCATCTGCTGTGGCGCCGATTGCACCCATTCGCTGGCCGGGCCGGCCAGTTGCACCGCCAGTGCGCCACTGGCGGCCAGCCCGCCCAGTACCACCAGCAGCGCTCCCAGGAAGCGCGGCAGGTAGAGCTTCTGCAGCAGGCGGATGATGGGGTTGCCGATCAGCGCGAAGAACATCGCCAGCAAGACCGGCAGGATGACTTCCTGTGCCGCCCACAGCGTGTAGCCAACGGCCAGGGTTGCCAGCACCACCAGTGCGGCGGGTGCACGCGGGCGGGGCGGAAGCGGCGCAGGCTCCGCCGACGATGCGGCAGCTTCAGGCAACGGCTCGGACATGCGGGCGACGCTCCGGCAGAAAGGGCGCGGCGCGGTGCCGCGCCCGGATCAGGATTCTGACAGTTCCGTGGCCGCTTCGGCGGCGCGGGGTGGCATCGGGTTGGCAGCGGTTTCTGCCGACCGTGCGGTGGGCGCCGGGGTGTCGTCTGCGGCCTGTTCGGCAGCGGCGGCTGCTTCATCGGCGTCGTCCGCCGCACCGGCGGCGTGGCTGGCGGCCATGCCTGCCGCCGCAGCCGCAAACGAGGCCACCGACGCCTGCGCCGAGGCCACGAGCCCCGACACCGAGCCGATCATCTGCAGCCAGCGCGCACCGCTGAAGGCACCACCGGGTTCCAGCTTGCCGGCCAGGAAACCACCGGCCAGGCCCACCAGGATGATGCGGCCCGGGGTCCAGGCACTGCGCCAGGTGGTGTTGAGCTGCTGCCAGTGCTGGGTGGTTTCCTCGCTGCGGATCTGCAGCACCGCTTCGGCGCGGCGTACGCGGCGTTGCAGGGCTTCAAAATTCATCGCTTGTCCTCCCCGGGTACGTTCACGTCGGCATCGGGGTCCTCACCACTGGGCTCGTCGAACAGGCCCAGCCGCGACAGCTGCCGGCGGGTGGCGTGCATGCCGGTGTGATGGAAGAAGTAGGACACCCGCCAGATGCTGTAGCCGGTGATGGCCAGGCTGAGCACGGTCGGGATCAACAAGGACACGAACAGGGACAGGCCAAGGTATTGCAGCAGGGCCACCAGGGTGGCCGCCAGCAGCAGCCAGCCGGAGGCACCAAACACGATGGCGACGCCGCTCCAGGCCAGTGCCCGGCCAAACGCGCTGCGTGCCAGTGCGAAATCTGCCGAGGCCAAGCGCCGCAGCGAGCGCGCGGCGTGGCCGGCCGAGTCCATTGTCTGCCGGCCGGCGGCGCCGACCTGGCGGATGCTTTCCTCCAGCCCGGGCGCGGGGCCCGGGGTGGGGGTGTCTTCGGCTGGCGGTGTTGCGTTTTCGCCCACGCCGGTCAGTCGTTGCTGCGGGCGAGCTTGGCGATGATCCAGCCAGCGGCGAAGGCCACGCCGAACGAGGCCAGCGGACGCTCACGGATCAGGTCGGCGGCGCTGTCCATCAGGTCCTTGCCCTTGTCCATCAGGGCATCAACCTGTTCCTTGGCAGCGGCACCGCCCAGTTCAGCGGCAGCCAGGCCCGAGAGCGCGCTGTCGGAAAGTTCGGCCTTCAGGTTGGCCCGGCCCAGGCGCAGTTCGTCACCGGCAGCGCCAGCGGCGCCCTTGACGGCCGAGCCGGCGGCGGAAGCGGCGGACTTCAGGTGTGCGCCAGCCTCGCCCAGGTGTTCCTTCATGTTCTCGGTATTGGTGGGGCTCATCGTGATCTCCTGGTTTCAGCGGGTGCGCCGGTTGGCGCGCGGGTGCAGCAGGTCTCAACAAATAGCAGTTGCGAGGTGTAAACAACGTTACGGCCCCGCGACGCATTACTCACGATGCCATCATCGCATCTGCAGCTGGCCGCGTTGGTTGCCGCGCAGGATGCTCAGCACCAACTGCTGCGGACGCGGCGTGAAGCTGGCACGCCAGCTGGCCAGGTCGGTGAACTCGGCGGTGGTGGCAGCCAGGATCACGTCGCCGCTGGCCAGCCCGGATTGCGCTGCGCGGCTACCACGTGCCACTTCGCTGACCTGCACGCCGTTGAGGCCGGCCTGGCGCAGCGACTCGGGCAGGTCGACGAAGGTTGCACCGGTCAGGCGCGGGTCCAGCGTATCGCCGGCCACGGCGCGCGGTTGCTCCTTCAAGGTGGCCTTCAGCTGCAAGGGCTTGCCGTCGCGGCGGACCTCCAGGTCCACCGTGCGGCCGACCGTGGAGAGGCCTTCGAAGTTGTGCAGTGCCTGCGCGTTGTCCACGCGCTGGCCGTTGATGGCAGTGACCACGTCGCCGGCCTTGACCCCGGCAGCCGCAGCACCCGAGCCGGCCAGCACGCGCGTCACCAGCGCGCCGCGGGCTTCCTCCAGGCCCAGCCCCTGCGCGATCTGCGGGCTGAGGTTCTGCGTTTCCACGCCCAGCGTGCCACGCACCACAACGCCCTTGGTGATCAGCTGCTCGACCACGTCGCGCGCCAGGTTGGACGGGATGGCCAGGCCCAGGCCGATGTTGCCGGCCATGCTGCCCTGCGGGTTGTAGCTGGCGGTGTTGATGCCGACCAACTGGCCGGACAGGCTGACCAGTGCACCGCCGGAGTTGCCCGGGTTGATCGAGGCATCGGTCTGGATGAAGTTCTGGTAGCCCAGCCCGCGGATGCCGCTGCGGCCCACCGCCGAGACGATGCCCGAGGTCACCGTCTGGCTGAAGCCGAACGGATTGCCGATCGCCACCACGAAGTCACCCACGCGCAGCTGGTCGCTGTTGCCCAATGGCAGCGCGGTGAGCTTGTCGGCCGGGATGCGGATCAGCGCGATGTCGGTGTCACGGTCCGAGCCAAGGAACTCGGCCTTGACCGTGCGGCCATCGGCCAGGGTGACCTGCACGTCATCGGCGTTCTCTACAACGTGGTGGTTGGTCAGCACATAGCCGCGGCTGGCATCGATGATCACGCCCGAGCCCAGCGACTCGTTGATGCGCTCCTGCGGCACCTGCGGGAACAGGCGGCGGAAGAACGGGTCATCGAAGAACGGGTTGCGCACCCGCACCACCTGTTTGGTGTTGACGCTGACCACCGCCGGCATGGCCTGTTCCAGCATCGGTGCCAATGAAGGCAGGGCCTGCCCGGCGACCGACGCCGGCAGTGCGCCGGTTGCGGGCACGGCGGTGGCGGCCAACGGCGCGGCATCGGCGCGGTTGTCCAGGTGGGCATTGATGGCGGTGGCGGTGAAACCGCCAAAGGCAGCTGCCAGGGCTAGGGTCAGCAGGGTCGGTACGGGTCGCATATGCCGATGATTCCGTGCGGGGCGCGCGGGGCGCCGGGGTGGGGCGGGTTGCTGAACACGAGTGTGGCGGGGGGCAGCTAAATCGGCAATGAAACTTCTGCAGCGCCGCAATCCCAAGGCCACCAAGCCCTACACGGATTGCAATACATCGATGGCAGATTTTTTGTTTGACATCACCCCGGGGGTGGGTAAGCTTGGCCGGGTCATCACCCACTAGATGTTGGGTTGATGTGAACGACGTCCCCAAGCAGTAGGGTTTAATGCGGGGGGTGCAAGCACCCCAACGGAAGGCGTGCAGTGACCACGACAGTGATGCAGACAACCGGTAATTCCCGGAATCCCCTCATCCCGCCGACAGGCGCGTAAGCACGCGCCTGCGCGTCGTTGTCCCTGCTGCCCGACCCGTCGGGAACAAAGTAAACGCACCGCAAGGTGCCCCAGGAGAGTTTCCACAATCATGAGTACGGTGCGTCTGGAAGTGGTCAGCAATCAAACCAAGTCGGACATGATCCCGCTGCAGCCTGCCTCGCAGGACATCTGGGAAAAGAAGTACCGCCTCACGACCAAGGCGGGCGAAGCGCTGGATGCCGATATCGACGGCACCTACCTGCGCGTGGCCCGTGCCCTGGCCGATGCCGAGGCGACGGATGACAAGCGCGCCTACTGGTTCGAGCGTTTTGCCTGGGCCCTGCGCCGCGGTGCCATACCGGCCGGCCGCATCACTTCCAATGCCGGTGCGCAGGAACACAAGCCGGCGACCAGCACGATCAACTGCACCGTGTCGGGCACCATCACCGACTCGATGGACGGCATTCTGGAAAAGGTCCACGAAGCGGGCCTTACCCTGAAGGCCGGTTGCGGCATCGGCTATGAGTTCAGCACCCTGCGTCCGCGGGGTGCCTTCGTTGCCGGCGCCGGTGCCTACACCTCCGGGCCGATGTCCTTCATGGATATCTACGACAAGATGTGCTTCACCGTGTCCTCGGCCGGTGGCCGTCGTGGCGCGCAGATGGGCACCTTCGACGTGTCGCACCCGGACGTGAAGGACTTCATCCGCGCCAAGCGTGAGGACGGCCGCCTGCGCCAGTTCAACCTGTCGCTGCTGATCACCGACGGCTTCATGGACGCGGTCAACAATGACGCCGACTGGCAGCTGGTGTTCCCGATCAACACCAAGGAACAGGCCGAGCTGGACCCGTCCAGCGGCGAGGAAGTGGTGTGGCGCGAATGGCCGACCCACGAAAACTACATCGTCCGCGACGACGGCCTGGTGGCCTGCAAGGTTTACGGCCACATCCGTGCCCGTCACCTGTGGGACATGATCATGGTGTCCACCTATGACTACGCCGAGCCGGGTTTCATCCTGATCGACCGCGTCAACGAGATGAACAACAACTGGTGGTGCGAGAACATCCGCGCGACCAACCCCTGCGGCGAGCAGCCGCTGCCGCCGTACGGCGCCTGCCTGCTGGGCTCGGTCAACCTGACCAAGTTCGTGCGTGACCCGTTCACCGACAAGGCCTCGTTCGACTGGGACGAGTACAAGGAAGTGGTGCGCGTGTTCACCCGCATGCTCGACAACGTGGTCGAAGTGAACGGCCTGCCGC